>Ga0209517_10004748_pt1 | contig 17678 bp, 12 predicted proteins | sample PeaSoiMetSII2010_FD_187695 | JGI IMG/M metagenome (GOLD analysis project Ga0209517, IMG submission 187695) | Peat soil microbial communities from Weissenstadt, Germany - SII-2010 (SPAdes) (version 2) | ecosystem: Environmental > Terrestrial > Soil > Wetlands > Peat | place: Germany...
GAGAAGGTCTCGGTCTTCTTGGTCGGGATGGTGGTGTTGCGCGGAATCATCTGCGTGGCCACGCCGCCCAGCGTCTCGATGGACAGGGTCAGCGGCGTCACGTCGAGCAGCAGAAGGTCCTTGACCTCGCCGGCCAGAACGCCCGCCTGCACGGCCGCGCCCACGGCTACGACTTCGTCAGGATTCACGCCCCGGTGCGGCTCGCGGCCGAACAGCTTCTTCACCATCTCCTGGATCTTGGGCATGCGCGTTTGGCCGCCCACCAGGACCACTTCGTCGATCTTGTCCACACCAATTCCCGCATCCGCCAAGGCCTTCTTGCAGGGCTCGAGCGAGCGGTCCAGCAGATCCTCGACCAACTGCTCCAGCTTGGCGCGGGTCAGCTTGCGCACCAGGTGCTTCGGCCCAGTGGCGTCGGCAGTGACAAAGGGGAGATTGATCTCGGTTTCGACCGTCGTCGACAGCTCGATCTTGGCTTTTTCCGCGGCATCTTTGAGACGCTGCAGGGCCATCTCGTTGCCCTTGGAGCTCAGATCGAGGCCCTGCTCCTGCTTGAACTCGGCAATCAGCCATTCGACGATGCGCTGGTCGAGGTTGTCGCCGCCCAGGTGGGTGTCGCCGTTGGTGGACTTGACCTCGATGACGCCTTCGCCCACTTCCAGAATGGAGATATCGAAGGTGCCGCCGCCGAAGTCATAGACGGCGATTGTCTCGTCCTTCTTCTTGTCCAGGCCATAGGCCAGCGCGGCCGCGGTGGGCTCGTTGACGATGCGCTTGACGTCGAGGCCGGCGATCTTGCCTGCGTCCTTCGTTGCCTGGCGCTGCGCGTCGTTGAAGTAGGCCGGAACCGTGATCACAGCTTCGGTGACCGTCTCGCCCAGGTAGGCCTCGGCGCTCTTCTTCAGCTTCTGCAGAATCATGGCCGAAATCTCGGGCGGCGTGTACTCCTTGCCCTGCGCCACAACGCCCACGTGGTCGCCCTGCTGCGTCACCTTGAAGGGCACCATCTTCATCTCGTCGTTCACTTCGTTGTAGCGGCGGCCCATGAACCGCTTGATGGAGAAGATGGTGTTCTCCGGGTTGGTTATGGCCTGGCGCTTGGCCACCTGGCCGACCAGGCGCTCGCCGCTCTTCGAAAAGGCGACGATCGAGGGCGTAGTGCGCGCACCCTCTTCATTTGCAATCACTTTGGGCTCTCCGCCCTCTAAAACGGCAACGCACGAGTTGGTGGTGCCGAGGTCAATTCCGATGATCTTTCCCATGTTGGCTACCCTGCCTGTTCCATAAAATTCTGACTTTCTTAAGATGCATTATTGAGTGACTTATTGTCAACTTTATTTGATGGAACATGCATAAATCTTCCACTCATTGAGATCTCGCAAAGAAATCTCTGAATGCGATACAGGCCCCTTGCAGGATATATAGGACTGATTTAGTCTTATTTTATATCCGACTGATTTAGTCGTATTCCCCGGAGGATCGGTTTTGCTTTCCAATGCGCTCAACAGATTCATTAGCCCTCCCATACTTCTGGCCGCCTGCCTTCCCATCCTGCTCACCCAACCTGCTCTGACGCAGGACAAGCCCTATTTCGTCACCTACTCGCACGATCTTGAGGAGCCCGGCAACCTGGAGATCGAAACGAAAACAGCGCTGGCCAGGCCGAACGGGGGCAACCGCTACGGCGCGTCGGCCATGGAGTTGGAGTATGGCACCCGCGCCTGGTGGACGACCGAACTGTATCTGGATGGCCAGGCCACGGCGCAGGACTCAACCCTGTTTACCGGCTTCCGGATCGAGAACCGAATTCGGCCGTTGATGCGCGATCACGTCGTAAATCCTGTGCTCTACGTGGAGTACGAGAATACCTCCGGCGCCGACAAGACGATCCTTGAAGTGGTGGGCCACGACGGCCAGGCCGACCTGGCAGAGCCCAACGGCGCATCCCGCAGGGAACACCAGCATGAGGGGGAACTGAAGCTGATTCTTTCCTCAAACGTGAAGGACTGGAACATTTCAGAGAACTTCATCTCCGAAAAAAACCTTGGCCATGATCCGTGGGAGTTCGGTTACGCTGTGGGAGCTACGCATCCCCTGCGCAGCGCGGTCAGCGGCCGGGAATGCACCTTTTGCCGGGAGAAGTTCATCGCCGGCGCAGAGGCCTATGGCGGGTTGGGAGACACCTTTTCGCTGACCATGCGCGATACGTCCCACTACATCGCTCCGCTGCTGGGCTGGCAGCTGCCCCGGGGTGTGCGGCTCAGCTTCTCGCCGGGTTTCGGCCTGACCAGCACGAGCCTTTCGCGGGTCTACCGGGTTGGGTTGGCCTTTGAATTCAACCAGGTTGGGAACTGGTTCCACAACTCGCAGGGAAGCGGCAGTTCACGGGGAGGTGCACAATGACGCGTCGCACATTTCCCATTCTCTCCATCGTGCTGAGCGCAACGCTTGCCCTGGCCGCGGGTTCCAGTTCCCGGTGGCAACACATTCCAGCCAAGGATCATGCGCGCCCCAACCCGCTGGCCGGCAATGCCGAGGCGGTTGTGGCTGGCGCGCTGGTCTATCGCGATCATTGCCTGGAATGCCACCGGGCTAACGCGCAAGGCGACGGCCACAAGCGGCCCGCACTGCGCAGCGACAGGATTCGCACTGCTACCGACGGCGACATTGAGTGGTTTCTCCGGCAGGGCGATCTTGGTCACGGCATGCCGTCCTGGTCCAGCCTGCCGGCGGCACAACGCTGGCAAGTTGTTGCCTGGCTGAGGTTCATCCAATAACGCAGCCCTTCCCCGCTACTCCAGAGCGGCATTCCTGCCAGGTCTCTCAGGTCTCGACCGCCGCTGGGTAGGGCCGGCGTGCCCATCCCGCGAGCGGTCTGCGACCTCCGTCACAGGCAGCCATGGCTCCGAATCGTTTACCCTCAAAACGTTCTCCCAGCCATGACGACCGCCGCCGCCCAAGCCCGCTATCCGCTTACCCAGGGAGTGAACCCGTGGCTGGTGACGGTCTCGGTGATGCTGCCCACCTTTATGGAGGTGCTGGACACGGCCATCGCATCAGTGGCGCTGCCGTACATCGCCGGGTCGCTGTCGGCCTCGAACTCCGAGGCGACCTGGGTGCTGACCAGCTACCTAGTTGCCAACGCCGTGATTCTGCCTGCCTCCAACTGGTTCGCACGTCGCTTCGGCCGCAAACGGTTCCTGCTCTTCTGCGTAGTGGTCTTCACCCTGGCCTCGTTCTTTTGCGGAGCTGCGCCCTCGCTGGGCGTGATTCTCGCTGCTCGCGTGCTCCAGGGGGCCGGAGGCGGGGCGCTGCAGCCGCTTTCGCAATCGATCCTGCTCGAGAGCTTTCCTGTCCAGAAGCGATCCATGTCCATGGCGGCCTACGGGCTGGGAATTGTGCTGGCCCCGGTGCTGGGTCCCACGCTGGGCGGCTGGCTCACGGATACCTTCAGCTGGCGCTACGCTTTTTACATCAATATTCCGGTGGGTATTCTGGCGGTGGTGCTGATCAGCCGCTTTGTGCACGACCCGCCCTACATCAAAAACGCCAAGGTCGGTGCCTTCGACAACATTGGCTTCGGCCTGCTGATGGTGTGGACCGGAGCGCTGCAGATTGTGCTCGACAAGGGCCAGGAAGACGACTGGTTCGGCGCCGTGTGGGTTCGATGGGCCGTGGCCGCGCTTGTCATTGCCCTCCTCCTTTGGATCTGGCACTCGTGGACCCACCCTAACGGCCTGGTCGACCTCCATGTTCTGAAGGACCGCAACTTCCGCACCGGCTGCTTCCTGGTGGCGCTGCTGGGCATGTGCATCTACATCACCATCGCCATTCTGCCGCTCTACTACCAGGAGGTGTTGGGCTACACGGCCTTCACGGCCGGCCTCGTGGTGGGGCCGCGCGGCATCGGCTCGTTTATCGGCTCGCCCGTGGTGGGTTTTCTGGGCTCGCGCATCGACAACCGCAAGCTGCTCTCGGCTGGATTCCTGGGCTTCGCCATCTGCGCGCTCATCTTCGGCACCGTCAATCTCGACATCGGCCCCTACACGCTGCTGATTCCGATCACCCTCACCGGCTTTGCCCTGAGCTTTGTCTTCGTGCCTATGTCCACCATGATGATGGCCACTATTCAAAACAAGGATATGGGCGCGGCGACGGGCCTCGCAAACATGCTGCGCAACATCGGCGGCTCGATCGGGATTTCCATGGCCACCACCGCTTTGATCCGCCGCGCCGCCCTGCACCAGAACGAGATTGGCGCGCACCTGTCGCCGAGCAACGCGGTGTTGCAACAGAAGTCCGCCTTGATCGCCTACTACCTCGCTCACCAGATCGGGCCGGCGAAGGCGCGTCCGGGTTCGCTGGGACTGCTTTACGGGCTCATGGAGCAGCAATCGGCTCTGATGGCTTATGTGGATGTCTTCCGCTGGACGGCCCTGCTGGCGTTCTTCTGCGCCGCGGCGGCCTGGCTGTTCAAGAAGCCGCCCAAGCACGCCGCCCCTCCGCCGGGGATGCACTGAAGGCGAGAGGTCGGTACGAAGGTCTGAACAGGCCTACTTAGAATTTCGCCCTCAGACTCCCCTCAGCCTGTAACCTCAAATCCCCAAGCATTTCACCCATCACTCTCTCGGCAAAGATTGACAATCGTATGTGGAGCACAGTAGAGGTGGCCGGAATGATCTCGTCCACACGGGCGACGAACTTTTCGTTGCCATCTCCGCGCTCGATTTGGATGTCATCGTCTCCCGATGCATCCTTGGGCACGAACAGAAAGTAGGTTCGAACGATCTCCGCTTTGGCTGGCGGGGCCGAGTTGAACCTGATCGTAATTCCCCTACCACCTTGAATGGGTATACGGTGTGATTCATCGGTGGGCCCCCTCCCGCCCTCAACCGGAAACACCCTTCCGGTGAGACCCTTAACAAGATGCCTTGAGATGGCGTCAAGCAACTGCTCTTTCAACAGATCCAATAGCTTGATACCGCCTGCGTCCACCTCATCCCATGTATAACCACCGCTGGTCCTATAAAGGCCACTGAGAGCAGCGACTGCGTCTTGAGGTCTTGGAACAGCTGCCCCAGTTGCGCTCTCATTCACTAAGGCCAAGGTATCGACTGACCGAGCCAGCATGAAATCTACGAAGGTCTGATAGTCGCCAGCATCGGCGTTCTCAAGCGCATCGAGATATGCATCCTTGTGCTCAGAGAGAATCATGATTGGCATCGAGATCGCGCGATATGTGAAAGTCGATGCGAGTGCGCGCGCAACCCGCCCGTTCCCGTCTGCAAACGGGTGAATCACGACGAGGGCATAGTGGGCATAGGCTGACTGCGTCACAGGGTGTGCTGCAAGAAACAACTCGCCTCGCATCTCCGTAACTAACCGCTGCATCTCCGCCGGTGTTAGGTCGACCGGCGCATAGGAGTGATCTGCACCGTCTCTCGTTCGTACATGGTTCGGCAACGCCTTGTACCGCCCATTCGGGAGTTCCTGCTCCTGCAACCCAACGGCGGTCGACACCCGGTAGGTGGTCTGGGCTCTGCAAACCACTTCATGCAAGACTCTAATTGCGACCTCGGAAATGGGCTCCTTCTTCGTTGCAAGGTCAAGCACATAGTCGTAGGCGTGCATCTGTGCCTCGAAAAGAGGCCGAACGTTATCCCCTCTCTTGGCCAATTCCACTTCCCAGGCGGCGGTCTCACGAGCAACGGTGAACGTGAAGCCCCGATCAACTTCGTACAAGCCCTCGATTGCGCCAGTATCTAATGCGGCCGCTCGTTTCACTATCTCCCGCGCTCGTCGTAGCGCCTCTGCCGACGGCCTCTGTTTGCTCTCAAGCGCCGTTCTGTACCGATTCCAGCGAACGCTATCGACCGAGGTTCGAGATGCCCATTCCTCAAAGTTTGGAAACGGGTTATAAGCAGCATCGAGAACATGAATGTTGACTTCCGGCTCGCTCATTGTGATACCCAATCTTCCCTTCAGGCCGATCATAGCTCAGCACATCGGCCGTGATGAGATCTACGGTGCATTTGGCCGCTGGCTGCGTTTCGCCCTCACCCCGCCAACGGCACAAACTTCCCCAGGCCTTCTTCGAACTGCTCAATGCGCCCGCTCAGAATGTCGTAGTACCAGCCATGCACTCTGAGTCGTCCCTCCGCCACTGCGCGGCGAATATATTCGTGGGTCCGCAAGTTGTCCAGCTGCACCAGAACATTCGCGTGGGTCAGAGCGGTGTGGCGCGTCAGCTCGCCGGCATTGCGTTCGACTTCGTCCACATAGTTCCACGCCGGTTCGACATGCTGCAGCCAGTCGCGCACGCTGTTCAGACCGGAGAGACGCTCGGGATTCATCAGCGCACGGATCACGCCGCAGTCCGAGTGACCGCAGACGATGAGATGCCGCACCCGGAGCACCTCGACCGCATACTCGATGGTGGCCGAGACGCCTCCGGCGGGCTCACCGGCGCGGGGAATCACGTTGCCCGCATTGCGGCAGAGGAACAGGTCGCCGGGCTGCGTCTGCAGGATCAGGTCGGGCACAATCCGCGAGTCCGCACAAGTCACAAACAGCGTCTCCGGTTGCTGCCCCTCGGCCAGCAGGTGAAACTGGTCCCGCCGCGCAGGAAATGCCTCGGCAAGGAACCGCTTGTGCCCTTCAACCAACCGCTGCACCCAGCCTCCCGATTCTGCCGGATTCAGCCGCAAACGGCCATCCCGCCACAGCACCAGCCTATCGCATCGCGGGCCGGGCTGATATTTTGGTGCGAGACGATTTTGCACACGTGCAACAAGGAGATTTGTGACGATGAGAAAGTTTGAAAGAGTCTTGGCGTACGCGGTTCTCATCATCCTGTCGCTGGGTGTCGTCAGTGCACCGGCGCAGACGGTCGATTCCATCGACCCCGACCTCAAGGCCCGTGTGGACCGGATCGCCGCGCAGGTTCTGGAGCAGACCGGCGTGCCCTCCGCCTCGGTTGCCGTTGTGCAGCACGGCAAGCTGGTCTATACACACGCCTACGGCAGCGCCCGGCTAGCTGCCGGCAACGAGCCCGCCGTCGCCGCCACGCCGGAGATGCGCTACTCCATCGGGTCCATCTCCAAGCAGTTCACGGCCGCGGCCATCCTGCTGCTCCAGGAGCAAGGCAAGCTCTCGCTGGACGATGCGGTGGGCAAATACATCCCCGGGCTGACCCGCGGCGATGAGGTCACCATCCGGCAGATTCTCTCCCACACCTCCGGCTACCAGGACTACTGGCCCGAGGACTACGTGATGACGCCCATGCTGCACCCGGAAAGCGCACAGCAGATCATCGACACCTGGGCAAAAAAGCCGCTTGACTTCGAGCCCGGAACCGAGTGGCAGTACTCGAATACAAACTTCGTGATTGCCGGGCGGATTGTGGAGACGGTCACCGGCGCGCCGCTGATGGACCTCCTGGTGAGCCGCATCTTCCGGCCGCTGGGGATGAAGTCGGTGTGGAATTCCGACGAGGCCAAGCTGACTTCAGTGGACGCGACAGCCTACTATCGCCACGCACTCGGCCCCTTGCGCGTGGCACCCAAGGAGGGCCGCGGCTGGATGTTCGCCGCCGGCGAGTTGGCCATGACGGCGCACGACCTGGCGCTGTGGGATGAGAGCCTGATCGCCCAGGGCGTGCTCAAGCCGGAGAGCTACAAGCAGATGTTCACCGAGGTCAAGCTCAAGGACGGCAAAGGCACGCACTACGGCCTCGGGGTTGAGGTCAGAGACCGCAGCGGCCACCGGTCCATTGAACACAGCGGCGAAGTCTCCGGCTTCGTGTCGGACAACCAGATCCTGGTCGACGATGGCGTGGCCGTGGCGGTGCTGACCAACCAGGACGCTGTCGGAGCCGCCTCGACCATTGCGCGCCTGGCCGCTCCTGCGGTGCTCAATGGCCCGTTGACCGCGCCCGAAAAGCAGGCCATCGACATCTACCATGGCCTGCAGCAGGGCACGATCGACCGCACTCTACTGGCCCCCAACCTGAGCGACTATTTCACCGCCGAAGCGCTGGCCGATTTCCAGCAGAGTCTCGCCCCGCTGGGCGAACCGCTCAGCTTTTACCAGGCCAGCGAACAGTTGCGCGGAGGCATGACCTTCCGCGCCTTCCAGATCGTCTACCCAGGCAAGCGGCTGACCCTGACTACCTACACCTACCCCGACGGCAAGCTGGAGCAATACCTGATTGCGCCGGCGGAGTAGCGGATCCGCCGGCGCCATGGCATTTCTGGAAGATGAATGTCAATCCTGTTCAGTGAGCGGAGCCTCGTCCGAGGGAGGCAAACGTGTCGAAAACGGCAATTTTCCCGGCCGTGCGGCCCGTAAGTCCTTTGTTTCTTCAACGATGCCATAACTATTGACTCATAAGTCGTTTATTTTCTTGAATATAAGAGTGATTTGGGGGTCATTTTTTGTGTAACATGCTTGTTTTCATTGGGATGCGACGAAAATGAGGAATTATCGGGGGGAGAATAGGCGGCGAAACAAGAGGCGTTCCGAAGGATTCCCGATCGGTTCGGGGCCCGGAATCGCGCCTCGTCTTCATTGCCCACCCTTTCCAAATTCATTGTGCGCCCTGGGAGCGTAATGATCTGCAAATGAGCGAAGGGAGAGGCGGCCCGCAGGAACTGGAGCGGAGAAACGATCTTCGGCAGGCGAGACGAGGAGTATACTTTTGCTGCTCATCCATTCATTGATACTGAGGCACGCATGCGTTTTCGTGGAATCGGCACTCCTGCTCTTATTCTTGCCCTGTCCTTTTCAGCCTTCCCAGCCAATCTGATCGCGCAGCAGGGCGCAGCTCCGGCCCAGATCAGCAGTTCCGACCTGCAGCGGGCCCACCTGATGCTGCGCCAGGCCTATGACGAGATCAGGAAGAACTACTACGACACCAGCTATCACGGTGTGGACCTGGACAAGGTCTTTCAGCAGTACAACACAAGGCTCGATGCTTCGAAGTCCGTCAACGAGACCTTCCGGGTGATCGGGGCCTTCGTGCTGAACCTGCACGACTCCCACACCTTCTTCATGCCGCCGACGCGTACCAACCGGTCAACGCCAGGCTTTTCCATGCAGATCATCGGAGATAAGTGCTTCGTCACGCGCATTCGCCCAGGAACCGATGCCGCCGCCAAGCTGCACGTTGGAGACCAGGTGCTGGCTCTCAACGGATTCAAGATTGCGCCCGAAAACTTTCACGATCTGGAGTACTTCATCCAGGTGCTCTCTCCGGCACCGACAGAGATTGTGGATCTCCAGAGCGCGACGGGCGAACACAGGCAGGAGACCATCAAAGCCACGGTGCGATCGGGCAAACAGGTGACCGACCTGACTGGCGGAGGCGAAGGGGGCGACTTCTGGCAGTTGGTCCGCGACAGCGAGGAGGACGAGCACCTGAGTCGGTCGCGCATCTTTGAGACCGGCGATGTTTTCGTCTGGCGGATGCCGACCTTTGAAGTTCCACCTCCCGATGTAGACCGGGTTGCGGAAAAGGCGATGAAGTCCAAGACCCTGATCATCGATTTGCGGGGCAACTCGGGCGGATACATCGACACGCTCAAGACCATGCTCGGGCACTTCGTCGACCACGAAGTCAAGCTGGGAGACCGGGTCACGCGCAAGGAGACCAAGCCGGAGATGGTGAAGCCGAGATCGTCGCTCTACACCGGCAACGTGATTGTCCTCGTCGATCACAATTCGGCGTTCGCGGCGGAGCTGTTTGCCCGGGTGATTCAGCTGGAGCACAAGGGCAAGGTGATTGGCGACCGCTCGGCCGGGGCGGTAATGGAAGCGAAGGACTTTGAAGAATCGACCGGGACCGACTACAAGGTCTTCTACGGGCTGTCGATCACCTCGGCGAACATTCTGATGTCGGACGGCAAGAGCTTGGAGAACACAGGGGTTGCGCCGGATGAGGTGCTCATTCCCAGCGCTGCCGACCTGGCAGCGGGGAAGGATCCGGTTCTTGCGCATGCGGCGGAGGTGGGCGGGGCGAAGCTCGACCCCGGCGCGGCGGGGAAGCTGTTTCCGTATGAGTGGCCGAGCCTCTGAAGCCCACGCTGGAGCTGGGTCGAAATTCGTCCTGCAGAAATGATTCCCGGGAGAAAATCAGACCCCCAGCCCTCGCGGATGGAGGGGCTGGGGGTCTTTGCGACCGCTTGATTGAGGGTCCGGCTATGGGGCGAGCACGCCGCCTAAGCTCTCCCATCCTCCCCAGGAGGCGCCGTCCCACCATTTGTGGTAGAGGGCGTTGTCCTGGCCTTTGCAGAAGATGTCGAGGCGATTGGCGGCCCAGCTGACCGGGCAGGGCACGGAGGCAAGGGCGCCTCCAAGGTTTTCAAAGCCGCCCCAGGAGGAGCCGTCCCACCACTTGTGGTACATGGCGCGGTCGTCTCCCATGACGAAAACGTCGAGGCGGTTGGTGCCCCAGGCGACGGGGACCGGGGCGCTGACGATGCTTCCGCCGAGGCTTTCCCATCCGCCCCAGGCGCTGCCGTCCCACCATTTGTGCCACATTGCGTTATCGGTTCCCTGGGCGAAAATGTCGAGGCGATTGGGTCCCCACGACACCGGGTTGGGTTGGCCAATAATCACGCCGCCCAGGCTTTCCCAGCCACCCCAGGCGCTGCCGCCCCACCACTTGTGCCACATGGCGCCGTCGGTTCCCCTGGCGAAGACATCGAGCCGGTTCGGCCCCCATGCGACGGCTTGCGGCGGTGAAGTGATGACTCCGCCGAGGCTCTCCCATCCGCCCCATGAGCTTCCGTCCCACCACTTGTGCCAGAGTGCGTTGTCCTGGCCTTTGGCAAAGATATCGAGGCGGTTTGCGCCCCAGGAGACGGCACAGGGCGCTGAATCGAGCACGCCGCCAAGACTCTCCCATCCGCCCCATGCGCTGCCATCCCACCACTTGTGCCACATGGCGTTATCGGTCCCTTTGGCGAAGATGTCGAGGCGGTTGGCGCCCCAGGAGACGGCATTGGGAGTGGAGCTGATAACGCCGCCGAGGTTTTCAAAGCCGCCCCATGCGCTGCCGCCCCACCACTTGTGGTACATGTTGTCGCCGCCGCTTTTGACGAAGACATCGAGGCGGTTGGCGGCCCAGGCGGTGGCGGAGACGCTGTAGACGTCGCCAAACTCGGTGCCTTTGCCGGCGAGGGCGGTGAGAAGCGCATTTCCATTCACCCTGCCCAGTCCGGTGCAGGCATTCCAGCCGCTGGTGGCCGTGTAGCCCGGAGCGGGAGCGACGGCATTGGTTCTGCCATCGTTGATGTTGACAATTACGGAACTGCCGAGGCCGTAGAGAATGGGGTTCAGATAGCCGACGGGGCGGCCGATGGCCGTATTGATTTGTGCGATGAGGCCAGCCAGGAGCGGGGCGGCTTCGCTGGTCCCCGGATAGCCATACAAGCCGGGGAAACCGCCGGTCGATTGGACTCCGCCGAGGACGATGAAGTAGCCGTTTGAATAGGCGCCGATATCCGGAATGCCGCGGCCGACGTGTCCTCCGGGATTGACGGAAGCGGGTATGCCCTTGCCGACCTGCCACGCGGGCAGTGGGAAAGCTTCGCTGATGCCGCCGCCGGTGACGCCGCCGATATCGTTCCAGGTGATCTCATTGAAGCTGGAGCCGGAGACGTTGACGATTTCGGTGCCGCCGACGCAGGTAATCCATGGGTCGGAGGATGGGTAATAGCAGTGGGCCTGGCCGTCGCCGGTCTGGCAGTTCGACCCGTTATCGCCGGAGGCCACGAACACGGTGATGCCGAGCGACGCTGCTTCCTGGAATGTCTGGCTTACGGCGTCCATGGCGGCCTGGGTCCAGGTGATTCCCGGGAAGGTCTCGAATTCAGTCCAGGCCCAGCTGATGCTGATGACCGAAGGCATTGCCCAGCCGGAGGGCATCCTCGAGACGTCCTGAATCGCGGTGGTGACGATATCGACCCAGCCCTGCTCGGTGAAGGGCGCGAAGTAGACGGCAATTTTGGCGCCTTGCGCCACCGCGCCCGCGACCGAAATATCCAGGGTGACCTCGTCGGAGCCCCCTCCGCCGGGTGTATTTGGTTGGCCATCGACGGAGATGGCCGTGAGCGCGGGCGTGGTGAATCCGGGGCCGATGCCGAGGCTAGTGGTGAAGTAATCCTGAATATCGGTTTCCGCGTAGCCGCCGCCGAATTCGAACAGGCCGATGGTTTGGCCTGCGCCAGTGGATGACGTGGGAAAGTTGTAAAGTCTGGCCACCTGAACGGGATTGAGGGCGGTGATGGTGCCGCCGTTGGAGCAGCGGCGGGCCATCCGTCGGTTATCGAAGCCGAAAACACCTTCGACCACATCGACCAGCGCCGTGGGGACGTGGATGAATCCTTCCCGGCCGCGGTACTCCTGGTCTTTGGACTTGTAATGGCTGAGTGTGACTCCGAAGGCGGCGCTCATTTGCCCCACAGTTCCCGACAGCACGACGGTGCGGCGGGCCACGCTGCTTTCGACCACGGTAAGGCTGGAGGTGCGGGCAAAGGCTGCGATCTGTTCCAGATCATCGGGGTGGGCGCCGTAGGTCTCGGCGAACTGTTCGCGGGAGAGATACTGGCGGTTCTCGACGGGCACGGATGCCCAGTGATCCATGCCCGGCAGTGGAGGCGCGCCGGGGCGGCGCCGGATGCGCACGCTGACCGACATGGCCTCATCGGCATTGGCCGGTCCGACGAGGGTTGCGTTGGCGACGGCGCGACGCTCGCTCTTTTCGAGGCGAGCAAATCCTGCGGGAATTTGACTCATAGTGTCCTCCGTTTTGGGCGGCTTGATGGCCGGGACTGCATATTAGGGAGGGACGCAAGCCGCATGTCGTTCGCGGCGAGAGGATGAATCGGCAAGGGGGGAACGCGCGTTGGGTTACCTGCCGGGGACTATCCTTCCGGGCGATACGTCATGGACGGTACTCCGGAACCCTCGACTCGTCAACGGGATTGTTTCGTGGAAAGGAGGGGTGGGGTGACTTTTATTGATTTCTTAACGGGGGCGGTTCGACAGCGCGCGGGTTCGCGGGACGACCGGCTCGCCATTGATTCTGAAACGAGAGGGCGAAGTCCCGCGAGTTCGAGAAGAAAACCTCAATACTTCTGCACCTTGGGGTCGATTTCGTCGGACCAGGCCAGGATGCCGCCGGCGAGGTTGGCGACCTGGGTGTAGCCGGATTGCTTCAAAAATTCAGCAATGCGCTGGCTACGCGCGCCAGAGCGGCAATGGACGACGATTTCGCGGTCGCGGGGGATTTCGGCGAGGCGGTTGGGGACGTCGTTCTGGGGGATGACGGTGCCGCCGATCTGCGCAATTTGGACTTCGTAGGGCTCGCGGACGTCGAGGAGAAAGTGGTCCTGGCCGGCATCGCGGCGGGCTTTGAGCTCTTTCACGGTGAGCTGAGGGATTCCGTTCTTCATGCTTTTTTCCTGTGGGGTTTCGGGGATGATGCCGCAGAAGTGCTGGTAGTCGATGAGCGCGGTGACGGTGGGGTTGGCGCCGCAGACCGGGCACTCGGGGTTCTTGCGCAGCTTGAGTTCGCGGAATCGCATGTTGAGGGCGTCGACCAGAAGGAGGCGGCCGACCAGCGACTCGCCCTTGCCGAGGATGAGCTTGATGACCTCGGTGGCCTGGATGACGCCGACCAGACCGGGGAGGATGCCGAGGACGCCGCCCTCGGCACAGCTGGGCACCAGGCCGGGCGGCGGGGGTTCGGGGTAGAGGCAGCGATAGCAGGGGCCGGCTTCGGTGGCGAAGACGCTGGCCTGGCCTTCAAATCGGAAGATGGAGCCATAGACGTTGGGCTTGCCGAGCAGGACGCAGGCATCGTTGACCAGATAGCGGGTGGGGAAGTTGTCGGTGCCGTCGGCCACGATGTCGTAATCGCGGATGATCTCGAGGGCGTTGGCACCGGTGAGCATGGTGTCGTGCTTGACGATGCGGATGGCGGGATTGAGGGCGGTGAGCTTTTCTTCGGCGGAGTCGAGCTTCTTGCGGCCGATGTCTTTGGTGGAATGGATGATCTGGCGCTGGAGGTTGCTGGCGTCTACGACGTCGAAATCAACAAGACCAAGCGTCCCGATGCCGGCTGCGGCGAGGTAGAAGGCCAAGGGCGAGCCCAGGCCGCCGGTGCCGACGCAGAGGACGCGGGCGGCCTTGATGCGGCGCTGGCCCTCCATGCCCACTTCTGGCAGGATGAGGTGGCGCGAGTAGCGGGAGAGGTCGTCTGTTGAGAGTTCGGGCAGGGCAGCGGATTCGGTGATGGTCGGCATGGGTTCCAATTCTCTTTTGGCGTTCCAATGGTGCGACGTTGGGTTGATGGTGCGTGCTGTTTTCGGGGAGTTCCGAGGAAGCGCTGGTCCTCGGCTTCACATCCCCTCAGGGGCTAGAGCCCTGCCTAGTTTTGCGGCACTCGCGGCACGAATAAAGTCGTGCCCTGATACAAAACAATTCTCTGCTCCACCCTCTAGTGGTCCTTGCGCAACAGGCGCGTACGCCTGGACGGCTAGTCCCCCCCGGCGATGGAGGGGATGATGGACAGCGTGTCGGCGGCGGTGACGGTCGTGGCCTCCCTGGCCGACAGGTAGCGGACGTCTTCGTCGTTCAGATACAGGTTAACAAAAGCGCGCACCTTGCCCTCGGGGGTGAACAGGTGGTTGCGCAGATCGGGGTGGGCCTGGGTGAGGGCCTGAAGTGCGTCGGCGACGGTGGCGGCGTCAACTTCGACGGCATCGCGCCCACCGGCATAGACGCGCAAGGGAGTGGGGATGATGATGGTCATGCGTGTTGGTTCCTCGGCTGCAATCCTATAGATGAGGCCAGACGCCGATTGGATTGCGGAAATGCACAGGTACACACAGGTTGAGAGGGCAACAGAGGCACGGAGTTCGCGATATCGGAAAGATTACAGAGACGGTTTCTAGAGCGGCTCTCCAGTTCACCTGGAGTTTTTAGATTCGCGCAAAGTGGCTTTTTCGTGAGGGAAAAGCCACTCATCGGCAGTGGTTCCTCTCTATAGCAATTGGAGAAGCGCTGTAATTGAATCTACCGGGCATCTTCTTCGCAAAGGACAGAGGAAACCGGCGGCTCCGGGAGGCCGGAGCTGCCGGGTAATTGCGTCAAGTTGAGGGGGAAGCGCGGGTTATGGGTTGGGTTTCTTTGCCTCGGCGGGCTTGGCGGCGGGGGCGGCCGCAGGGGCGCCGGCTGGCTTGGGCTTCCAGAAGTCGGGGTTGGCCTTGATCCATTCCTCAGCCACGTAGCTCTGTCTCGGGTTGACGGCAAATAACTCCGAGTGGGAGGAATCGACCGTTTCGCCGTAGAGCTTATTGAGTTCCTTCATGCCGTCCTCGCCGATGGCATCCCGGAATTTCTTGTCCTCGGCGTAGCCGGTATCGATATCGGCCATGGACTTGTCGCCGCTGATGGCGATGTAGGTGCCGTCGTCGACTCCATATGCCGCTTCGAACATGGCCCAGTGGGCGCTGGTGCCGGCCTTGTCATGTGCGGCCCTGACCATTTTGCCCAATTTGCGCCAGTCGGCCCCGTGGCCCAGGCGGACGTGGAAGACGGAGATCTCCATGTAACGGGCAGACGAGATGTCCGCATGCGGCTTGTAGCTCAGTTCCTCGTCGCGGGTGAAGACCGAGGAGTCCACGGAATCCAGCAGCTCGCCATCGGCGATGCCCGCGCGCTCAAACTCGGCCGAGAGGGCCTTGTTCTTGTCCACGAAATCGTTGACCTTTTGCCACTCCGCGAAGGAGGCATACTGGGTCAGGAACAAGGCGCGGGCCTTGCCGGACATCGAGTTCAAGGCGATGTAGTTTGCTGGAACCTTGGCGCGCCTGCTGGCCTCGACGAAGGCGCTCTCCGTCTTGTCGTGAGCCGCTCCGCCCTTGTAGGGTTTGGTGAACTCACGGGTGATCTGCAAGACCTTGGGGAAGGTGGTGGTTTCCTGCGCCGCGGCCAGCGAACTGCCGACAACCGCGAGAGACAATCCCAACAGAATGGGGCTGATGCTTTTCATGTGCACGGTCCTCCTTGACTGGCTCGGAGATCACTCGCGGGTGGGGAAACCCGGGGGAAAGCGGGCGCTCGAGGTCAACGAGATTATGCAGGCACGGATGGCTCAGTTGTAAAGGGAATTCTGATGCATGTGCAGGATTTTCATGGGATTGGCGTTTTGCGGGGACGGGGCGTGGGTTGAGTCAGGCGGGGCGGGGGTCGAGGGCGTCCTCGACGATGTGGATGGTTTGCTGCTCGAGGCGCTTGTCTTCTTCGGTGGCGCCGGCGAGGAGGAAGGAGTTGGTTTGGGTGGCGTTCCCGTGGGCGACGGCGGTGATGACGTAGGAGCAGCCCAGCCAGTGGGCTTCGGCGAGGTCGGTCGAGGACCATTGGGCGGGGTGGTCGGGGTGGGAGTGGTAAAAGCCGGCAATGAGGAGACCCTGACGGCGGGCGTCGCGCTCGATGTTGACCAGTTCGAGGGGGGAGATCTGGTAGCGGTTGTGGGCGGAATCGGTGCGGGTGTTGCCGGCGGGGACGGCTGCTTCGACTTTCCAACCATCGTTGACGGATCGCCCGAGGAGTGCGCCGCAGCACTCATTGGGGTAGGTTTCCTCGCCGTGGGAGCGCAGGGCCTGGTAGACAGCGCGGGCTATATGGAGTACGCCCATGTATCCTCCTCCCAGAAACGCTCGGACAGGTACTTGTCGGCCGCGTCGGGCAAGACGGTGACGATGAGGGCCTGGCGGCCGGCCGAACACTCCTCGGTGGCAATTCTGAGGCTGGCGACGACGGCGGCGGCGGCGGAGATGCCGACCAGCAGGCCTTCTTCGCGGGCGAGACGGCGGGCCATCACGTAGGCAGCTTCTGTTTCAACCTCGAGGGCGCGGTCGGCGAGGTGAGGGTTGTAGATGGCCGGAACGAGCGAGGTGCCCATGTGTTTGAGTCCTTCCAGACCGTGGAATGGCGAGTCGGGCTGGAAGCTGATGGCCTGGATGGCAGGGTTGAACTCCTTGAGGCGGCGGGTTGTCCCCACAAAGGTGCCGCTGGTTCCCAGTCCGGCAATGAAGTGTGTGATCTGGCCAGCGGTCTGCTGCCAGATTTCCGGGCCGGTGGTGCGGTAGTGGGCCAGCCAGTTGGCGTCGTTCGAGTACTGATCCACGTAACAAAAACGGGCAGGGTCGTTGCCTGCCATCTCGCGAGCGCGGCGAATGGCGCCGTCGGAGCCCTTGTCGGGATCGGTCCATTCCACCCGGGCGCCGAAGCCGTGGAGGATGCGCTTGCGCTCCGGGGAGACGTTGGCGGGCATGGCGAGGTGGACAGGAAAGCCGAGAGCCGCGCCGAGCATGGCGAGGGCGATGCCGGTGTTGCCGCTGGTGGCGTCGAGGAGGGCTTTTCCGGGCACGAGCAGGCCCCGGGCGCGGGCGTCGGCGACCATGGAGGCGGCAGCGCGGTCTTTGACGCTTCCTCCGGGATTCGTCCATTCGGCCTTGCCAAGCAGGGTGATGCCCTGGAGGCCGCGGAGGGCCTGCTCGATGCGGACGAGGGGGGTTGAGCCGATGCGTTCGGGGAGGGACGAGCCGAGTTTGGGGTGGGGCGGTTGGATTTCCATGGAGAATTGCGGCGGGCGCTCCGGTTGTGCG
>Ga0209517_10004749_pt1 | contig 17678 bp, 18 predicted proteins | sample PeaSoiMetSII2010_FD_187695 | JGI IMG/M metagenome (GOLD analysis project Ga0209517, IMG submission 187695) | Peat soil microbial communities from Weissenstadt, Germany - SII-2010 (SPAdes) (version 2) | ecosystem: Environmental > Terrestrial > Soil > Wetlands > Peat | place: Germany...
GCCGGGCATGGGATTAGCGGGCTACATGTTGGGTTACGTAATTGTTACATGAGCACGATTGGTGGCTCCGATGGAACTCTCTAGGCGTAAATTCCTCGCTGCAGCGGCGTCAGCAGCAGGAGGAGCGACGTTTGCCAGCATGCTCGGAAACCTTCGGCCCTTAACCGCAGCAGAAACAACCCAGCTTACTAGTGCCCAGGATCCGAGCGTCAAGAAGTGGATCTGGGTAATTGATCTTGAGAAATGTAACGGATGCATGAAGTGCACCGAAGCTTGCACGGTTGAGATGCGAGTTCCGCCGGCTTGGGGCGAACCAGAATACGAAGGTTATCAACCATGGATCCAAGTATTCGGTACAACAGATTCGGATCAACAAGCCGTCTTCATGCCTGTTCCGTGTCAGAACTGTCAGAACGCGCCTTGCGTAAAGGTATGCCCTGTTGGCGCTAATTACTATAGTGAAGACGGGATTGTGCTCGTAGACCAGCTTAGATGCGTAGGGACTAGGATCTGTCTAGGTGCATGTCCGTACCAGCGACGTTTCTTCAACTGGTTCGATCCTCCCGTTTCTGAAGAAGAGAAGAGCATACCGTACTCACCAGACTACAACATTCCCCATCGGAGAGGTGTTGTGGAGAAGTGCATTTGGTGCCGACACCGTGTCGTAGACGGTAAAGTTCCTGCGTGCGTTGAAGCATGTGCGATAGCTGGAATGAAGGTGCTCTGGTTTGGAGATGCTGCTCAAGACGCTGTAAGTGACGGGGAGGAAGTGGTTAGTCTGTCCCAGATGATCAGAGATAGAGGAGCGTATAGATTGAAGGAGGACCTTGGGACGGATCCGCGAGTGCTGTACCTCCCGCCCCAAGGAGGCTCTACTTGATGGGGAAGGACAACACCGAACTGCTTCTAGATCCGCTAACTCGTCGTTCGAATAGCTACTACCTGTTAGTTTCTGTGCTCCTAGCCATATGTGGTTGGGGAGTTTACGCTTATGCCGTCCAGGTGACAAGCGGTATCGGCGTACTAGGCGTTAGGAGCGAAGTGATGTGGGGCGTGTACATCACAAACTTCGTGTTTTTCATAGGCATAAGTCACGTTGGCGCGTTAATGTCCGCCATACTTCGACTGACGGGCGCTGATTGGAGGAAACCAATAACAAGGCTTGCTGAGGTTGTGACATTTGCATCTCTGCTCGCAGCTCTCACGTGGCCTATTGCTCATTTGGGGAGGCCTGATCGTTGGACTAATCTACTCATTTATCCGAAGCTCCAGTCGCCGCTCGTCTGGGACCTAATCTGCATAAGCACTTACACGATCGGCAGCACCATTTTCCTTTACCTACCATTAATACCTGATATCGCAAAGTGCCGGGACAGACTCACAAAGGTCTCAAAGTTCAGGCGATGGATTTACTCTGTCCTCTCACTTGGTTGGACAGGCTCAGAAGCTGAAATGCAATACTTGGAAAGAGCAATCGGGATCATGACGATCCTGATCATACCGATCGCGATCTCAGTTCATACCATCGTGTCGTGGGATTTTGCAATGCAGCTTAGAACAGGATGGAACAGCACGATATTCGGACCTTACTTCGTGGCCGGAGCGCTCCTATCCGGAGTAGCTACTGTGCTTCTGGTAATGGCAGTGTTAACCAAATTCGACCATCTTGAAGAGTTCATTACGCGTAAGCATTTCGATTACATTGCGACACTTCTGCTTGCGCTTGACATTGTGCTGATATATTTCACGATTAACGAGTACATGGTTCCAGGGTACAAGGTCTTAGGGCAAAATACTTTGGAAGGACAATGGCTCAGCAGTCTTCTTTGGGGAATCTACTGGCCCAGATTCTGGTTCCAGATACTAGGCGGATTGATCGTACCCGCGATCATTTTAGCGGTACCCAAAACCAGGACAATCACAGGTTACTTGGTAGCTGCGCTTCTAATTGATATTGGGATGTATGTAGAGCGATTCAACATAGTCGTCCCAAGCCTAGCAATACCCCAGCTACCCTACGCGTGGGGAATGTATTCACCTACTTGGGTCGAGATCTCGACTACGGCAGCTTCATTCGCAGGTGTAGCACTTGTCTATCTAATCTTCACCAGAACCTTCCCCATAATCACGATTTGGGAGAATGTTGACCAGTCAACAGATAGGGAAGGCTCAACAGGAATCCACCCTGCCCCTACTTCCGCTCCAACTAGAACGCTGACCGGGAAAAGCGATTCGGCGGTCGACTCCCGCAGACACTTCCTGAGCTATGGAGCCATGACGGCAGCAGGATTCATGCTCGGTTCCATATCACCTACCATTGCAACCGCTGTAATTCGCGACGTGAAAAAAAACTCGACTGACGCTTCCGTACCCATTTCGACCCTTGGAGAAAGTGTTTCGATCAACGATACAAGATCGATGGTGAAGTTTCAGGTTGAAAAACCAGCAAGGATCCCGATAGGAAGCAGCCTCGATGACGTCAGGGTTGGAAAGAACGGGGAACTGGTTACGTTGCTTTACGTTAACCCAATCGTTCCAACAATGTCTATGTATGCTTCGGGCGTGGGCTTTGCAATTCTGGAGATGCTTGATACTAAGTTGAATGCCCCACCAACCTATCTACCGAATGAATTCAAGCGAGTCACAGTCAACTTGAACAGTGGCTTCGCAAGGGAAGCCAGTGGCGCAGAATTCGACAATAGAGACGAGCCTAGTCAGCTTCAATGGTGGCAGGGTGGGGTACACTTCGTGATACTCGCGAATCTTCCCATCGAACAGCTCAAGCAAATAGCGGAATCTATGGAGCCTATCTGACTTTGACCAGAAACGTAGCCCGCGTAGTTGTTCTGCTTCTGCTCGCACTGATGGGAATGGGATTTTCCACCCTTTCGAGTTACGCTTCACGTTCAGCATCGGTGACGATAACCAATCAAACGACCGGAGATTTTGGATTTAGAATATTCACCGTGATGGTTAGTAGCCAAGGATTCAATGGCTCATCCAACACGCTCAACCTCGATGTTTCCCAGGGAGATCAAGTTGAGATAACATTCGTCTACGACTCGACGGTAAATACCGCTCACGAGATAGCAATCGAAGGTTACAACATTCAGACCGCAATACTCGACAAGGCGAACCCGATTAGCAAAATTCAGTTCGTTGCCGGACAAGCTGGAAGTTTCCTTATCCACTGCATTATTCCATGCGTCGGGATGGAGAACCTCCAGAACGCATGGTTGGTCGTCCAACAATCAACCGGAGCGATAATAGGCACGACGTTAACGTTACGAAATTTGAATCTCACCGGTTCTCTGCTCAACATTATAGCGCGAGTGACTGACAGCGCAGGAAACCCGATAAGTGGTCTTATCGTCAGCTTCTACGTTAGTACCGACTTCGGTATGATGAACATTGGAGACAATGTAACTGACACAAATGGCGTGGCTCGCTTTGCTTACCCGCTAGCCTCAATTCGCGATATGGCGGTTGAAGCTTACTTCCCCGGAAGCGGGATCTACAAGAGTGGAAACGCAACCGCATTCTTAGCCCCATCGAACTCAGGCACGGTTTTCGCTTCCATCGTCAGTGAGACTAACAATCCACCTGGTGGGGAAGGCAACTTTTTCGACACACGACTGGTCGGTGTCTCCACTCAGATTAGTGTGGTCTTAGCTACGATCGTGCTGGTAGTCATCATCTGCGTTTGGTCAACATACGCCTACGTCATAGGTCTGATCTTAAAAATAAAGAAGCAAAATTCCAAGAAATAGAGGAAGCTAAATGGTATGAAATCAAAAATTCTGTCCGACAAGAATACGAAGTATCTTCTACTCACACCGATCGTCGTTCTTGCATTAATGATGTTGTTCACTCAAGGCTTCTTACTGAGTCCCTGGCTCCAACAGCGAAAGATGTCAAATGAAGCCGCTTTCTGCCCCCTGACATTATGTGTAGTAAACTACAACTACAACAGAGATCTGATCCAAGCCTCGGTAACACTGTACAACTCCGGCAGCATGCGTCTGACGATAACTGACATATTCTATGACGGCAACAGGCTTACCGAAGGTTTAGTGGGATCACCTAATGACCCTACGATCATCTCACTACCGGGGCCTGCCATAAGCGCAAGCGACATCATTTTTCCTGCAGCTGGCCAGTGGAACATGAACACGGAAGGCCCAACAACACCTACTATATTGCCTGGAGGCATCGCAACTCTATACCTCGGTGTCTCCACTTTCCAGCCCGGGACCTCACATATCCTGAAGATCGATGTACAAGGCGGAAGCTACGCATTCATCATCGAGTCAAAACCAATAAGCTGACCATGGAGAATAAAATAATGAAATCTAATCAAATCAAGAAGATCGTGGTTGCAACCGACGGTTCAAAGAACTCGTTCCGTGCCGGAAAACTCGCGATCAAGATCGCTAAGGAAACTGGATCACAGTTGATCGTCGTGAGCGTAATTGCAGATCCCCCATATATGATAGCTGGACCAAGATACTTTTCCACGGCCAGAAGGAAATGGCATAAGAAATGGACGGATCAGACTCTAAATCTTGCGCGATCAAGAGGCGTGAAAGCGTCTGCGCAGATTCTGCAATCTACCTCGGTTGTCAAATCTCTTTTGGACTTTGCTTCCAGCAATAATGCTGACCTACTTGTAGTTGGAACTCGCGGGCTTGGAGCTTTCGAGCGAATGACTATTGGGAGTGTATCGTCAGCAGTAGTCAATCATGCCACGTGCTCAGTACTCGTAGTAAGATGAATTCAGTAGTTGGTAAACGCCTACTGAACCAACATCACATCGAGAAATTATGACCAAATAATCATCGCACCACTAGATTTTTCCCTTTCTCGAAAGAGTGGCGACTGACTTTTATTGTTCGGATTTGAATCAGGAGACTTGAGAACAATCCACATGATCCAGCCTACCCGTGCAGCTCTGATTACTATCGTAATTTTGATTCTGACAGCTTCGTTGTTTTTCGCTAATGTTAGAATGGCGTATGCTCAGGGACAGTTTACCAACATAACCTCTTATCTTGTCAGCGGCGCCCCAAACTATGCCTCACCAGGGAATGAAACGTTTTGGAACGCTATCCCATGGACGAATGTTTCCCTTTCAGCCTCTGTGAGTCCCGGAGGCGGCCACACGCCATATGTTCTCGTCAAGTCTGCGAATGACGGGTTCAATGTCTATGTTCTCTTTCAGTGGCCTGATCAGGTAGGCCCATCATTCGGATCTTCAAGTGAGATTTATAGCGCAAGTAACGGCACACTGCTTCCGTTGAATCCTGAAGATACGTCGCACGTGGTCCAACTCTACTACAACTCCACGTATTACTATCCCGACCGAGTCGCAGTTCTATGGTACTTAGGATCAACTTCCCAACGGCAGCAATCGCCTGCCATGCAACTTGGATCAGCTGGCGCGATTACTGGTGGTGCGGCCGAAATTTGGCACTGGCAATCAGACCCTACAGACAATAGCCCGAGCGACTCCGGTTTTCCTGGTGGTTACACTGATCCCAGCGGAAGACCGATTTACCCGGCGGACAATGTCTCGTTCGCAGAGGATGATTACACTAACACTACGGGATTCTACGTAATCGGAGGCAGTTTCGGCGCAGGATCTCCTAACTTAGACCCGTATGCCGATCCCTACATCATACATGCCGGAACCTCCTTCTCGAACGTAACGAAGACCTGGACGGTTGAGATGGCCAGAAGTTTCACAACTGAGGATTCTCAATACCGTGTGCAACTTCAGGTCGGATCTACTTACTATGTAGCTTTCGCAGTCTGGAACGGCATGTTGGGTGAGTCATCACACATTAAGTCAGTCTCAGCATGGTATTCCCTTACAATTAGCAACCAATCTCCCCCATCTACCTCATCAACCTCATCCGGACCTCAACAGCAGCTCGGAATCCCCGCAGATCTCGCGGTAGCAGTTGGACTTGGCCTGCTTCTCGTCGGAGTAGTAATAGGGCTAGTTGTGAGAGCTAAGACGAAGGACTAAACTGATGTCCAGTAAAGACGCGGAGAGTAAGGAAAACAAGTCGCCGAATAGGCGCAATTTTTTGAAAGTAGCTGTGACGTTCTCGGCTTTGCTCGTTGTCGCGGGGATCGGAGCGATAGCAAAAGCGGTCACAAGCACACCGCCTTCTGAGAGTTCGGCAACTGCTACGTTTCCAAGAGTTAAGGTCGCTACTCTCACAGATCTCGAAGCCAATCAACCAATCATATTCAACTATCCGTTAGATAACGAGCCGAATGTTTTGGTGAAGTTAGGACAGAAGGCGGATGGTGGCGTTGGACCGGAAGGCGATATTGTTGCGTTCAGCGCGCTCTGCCAACATTTAGGTTGCGTCTATGCTTTCCAGGCTACTGGAACTTCACCGCAATGCGACTCGTCCTATACAGCCGAATCACCAGTTGGTTACTGTTGCTGTCACGGAAGCGTATTCGATTTTCTTCACGGCGGAACGGTGCAAGCCGGTCCTTCTCCCAGACCAGTGCCGCAGGTGATGCTTGATGTAGATGCCTCAGGGAATATTTACGCAGTCGGCATGGGTCCTCCGACAGTATTCGGCCATAACACTGGGTCTAACGACACATCCTCAGATCTTCAAGGCGGAAATCCGGTGAGCACAACGTGAGGAAAGAAGACGAAATAGTTGCACGACTAGTGGCTTGGTTCGATAGTCGACTCGGTCTCTCTCATCCCATGCTGAGGCCGGTTCCGGAGTATGCCGTGAATCCGTTTTACTGGCTTGGAGCGCTGACAGTTGTAGCCTTTGTGATCCAGGGCGTGACGGGCATGTTGATGATGCTCTACTACGTGCCTAGCCCAATTCAAGCGTTCCAGTCAACTCAGTACATATTCCAGCAGGTCTACTACGGCAGATTCCTCGAGAGCGTTCACTTGTACACTGCGTATGCGATGATTATGCTGGCTTTCATGCATATGATGCGTGGGTATTTCGTTTCGGTTCACAAGAAGCCTCGTGAGATGATGTGGGTGGTTGGAATGGTGATGGGGTTCGTTACTCTAGGTTTCGGTTTTACTGGTTACTTGCTCCCGTGGACGGTTGTGTCAAAATCCGCTACGGATGTAGGAATTGGAATGATCGACGCGTTGCCCGCTCAAATTTCTTCGTTAATCAGTTTCCTGATCGTGGGCGCGGGCGGTGATGCTACTGAGCTTCTTCGTTTCTATGATTTGCATGTTGTCGTTCTTCCCGCAGTGTTGTTGGTGTTGCTCACACTCAAAATGTACATGCTGGAGTGCCATGGGATTTCCGAACCTGTAGCAGGGGTCGTTGGTCAGGAGAAGAGAAGGCTGATACCAATCTTCCCAGATGTCTCATTATATCTTCTGGAATTGGCAGCAGTATTCGGTTCAGCGATGCTCCTAATCTCAGTCATATTTCCTTTGAATCTTCCACCGCAGTATAGTCCACAACTGGCGGCCCAATTTACTCCACAGCCTGATTGGTATTTTCTCTGGATTTACCAGATACTCAAAATATCTATTTTCGAAGGCGCCGGTTTACCTGTCGCCCTTAGCCTGGTGACGTTGCTCTTCATTTTGCTGTTCCTTCTACCGTTCATAGATCGCAGCGAAAAAAGACGATTAAGTGATCGCCCTATCTTCGTAACACTCGGAGTGATCTTCGTAGCGGAACTCATCGTCTTAGCATACTGGGGGCTGATAACGCCCGGGCAGATCATTCCGTTTGAACAGGCAGCGCTTGTAATCGGTGGGACAGCGCTCATCATTGCTCTAGTTTCTTTTGGGGCATATTGGGTTCTCTTTTCCCGAATAAAGCGACAAACATCATCAAGGCCTCAGGCGCCTACGAAGTTGGCGACATTATTCTCATTCGGGGCGCTGGCAACCGGAGGAGCCTTCGCGATCGGAAACACAATGAACACTACAGTAAACATTATCGTGCAGGGGTTGGATTGGTGGAAAGCTCTGCTGCTCACTTCTTCAATAATCATGCTAGCTTTCGTGATTCTTGCAAGCGCCCTTCTAATCTACAGAATCGAGTTACCCAACGGTTCACTAAGCAGACGAATCCGCTTCTTGGAGAAGATGATTCATGAATCGAAATGATCTAGTCGTTACAGTTTTAGTCATTCTCCAGCTTCTTTCCACTAACTATCTTTGGGGTCTCGATGCTGCAAGCAGCGTAAGCCAAGCCAGGTTCGCGATTTTCCTTGCGATAGATCTCCTATCATTCGCAATGATAGCGTACATCTACCGTAAAGTCGGATGGAGAGAGCAAACCTATCGTATTTGGTTGCTGTTAGGTTCGTTTGGTTTGGTTTTGCTACTAGTTTCGAGCCTGATTTTTACATAATTGAAATCGTACGCGAGCTCAGCCGTCGTTCCCGGTGTCTAAGTGGAAATGATGCATGAAACGGTGTATTGCTGGCGCAAGTAGAACAGCAGCTACCACAAGGAATATGACACCACAATAGATCGCATAGAATGAAGCGAATAGCTTTCCCGCAGTTGTATGCAGCTCGGTCACTTGTCCCATGCCGCCGAGCAGCATTGAAGCGTTAAGAAGCGAATCAATCCAGGAGTATCCTTCGAAGACATGATAACCAATTACACCAATAGCTAAAGAACCTGTGTCGATTCCTAGAGCGATGATCAGATAGAGAAGCTGTCGTCGCAGAAATGCCGTTTTGGAAAGAAGTGGTTCGCTGTAGTGTTCGAACATGCAGCCTGCCCGGGTAATTCAAAACGGATTGATCATAATAAAATCTAGTGCTCTTCTAATTCATACTTGCCTCGCGTTACCTACCAACAGTAGCAGGTTTCCAATCCTCAGCCAATCTGATGCGTTTCCAAGCTGGCGGATGTGTGTAGAAGAGTGATTCAATTAGCCAATGAGGCTTGTCATCTGAGAGATTCATATCAGCTAGACGTCTTTCAGTTGACGCTTGGGCCTGCGGGTCTTCAGCCATGCGTAGAGAAAATTCATCCGCTTTACGCTCGATCACCCTTGATATTCCGTTCGAGATGGGCATCAGAAGGAAACTCATTAGCGAAACTGCGATCACAAGGAGAGGAAGACCGGTAGGGTCTGCCTGACTAACCATTCCAAAGCGTCCGATTCCCCACTGCAATGCTACGTTAGCTATGAACAACTCCGGAACACTGAGGAGTGCTGTTAAACCAGCCTCCTTCCAAATATCTCGGTTAACGTAATGTCCTAATTCGTGGGCAACAACAGTAATAACTTCTCTCGGAGTGAATCCGGTCACAAGGTTATCAAAAAGCACCATCGTTCTGGTCCCACCTAACCCCGTAAAGAACGCGTTCGCTTTTCCCGAACGAGCGCTCTCGTTTGCCAACATGACTCGTTGGATGTTTTTCGCGCCAGCTTTCTGAGCCATACGAAGGAGCTGATCTCGTTGCAACGTATCAGAGTACGGCTTCAGTTTGTAAAACATCGGAACGACTATGAATGGAAGGATCGTTGAGGCGACAAGCTCGAGTAAAGCGTATGCTAACGAAGCCCAAAGCCACCAAAATGACGAGAGCTGAATGAGCAAATATAATCCGACAGAGAGAGGAACAATAACAACGTATGACAACAGCGCGGCTTTCAAAAAATCTATGATCCATGCCTTAAGGTTTTGATGAGATAAACCAAATTCGTGATCTATCCGATATCCCTCATACCAAGCCACGGGCAAATCTATAACGAATAAGAAAGCGAGAAAAATAACTACGTAAATTGCCACACGCCCTGAGTCCCATGTGACAATTGTTGATGCGAACCGTGAAATTGTGAATGACAATCCTGAGATCAAAAACGCTGAGCAGAACGCAACTTGCAAAATCGGATCAGCCAGGACATCGATTGTTAGTTTTCGGTTTCGATACGCCTTGGAAAGTTTCCTTTTATGCTGGTCGTATTGATACGTTTCAGAAACTGTGGACAAGTTCAGCCTGATCCAACTCTTACCGTTCGGTGCTTGAGAGGGATACTTCTCTGATATGTCATCACAGCATGATGCTGTCGATCAAACTAGTCTCAGGAGCCGAATTAATCTGGTTCAAGTCTGTCATGAACAGACAAAACTGCTTACCGCCAATTGCCATCTTTGGGGCTAGTCTCTAGGTAGAGATTGACATCGATTACAACGATGAAGACAAAATTAAGGCCTGCCCACCTTTACCGGCTTGGCCTGATTGTGTGACTAAGTGTGATCTATCTAAGTCGTTAAGATTCATTCCTTGTCTTAGAGGTAATGATTTGAGTTGCAAGATTTCGCTAGAGAATTAGGCGAGAGCGAAAATTTCGGAGATGTGTTTGAGATAGTGAAGAAGTCAGTAAAGCAACATCTCCAGAAGGAACGCGGCGGGCTTATGCTAGTGTTGGCCAATTTGCCAATTCAATTGGGTGCGTTTCACAGCCTCGGATCAAATTCTATAGTTATGAATAGAAGCCTACTTGATCGAGTTGTCGGCTCAGGCAACCCTCCTACGCATGTCAAATCATTTGTTTATTCGATATTATTGCATGAATACTTGCATGCTTTGGGATTAGTTGACGAAATAGAAGTCAGGGAGCTAGTTCGAGAAGTCTCCTTAGCAACTTTCGGGCCAACACACCCCGCTTCAAAAGTTGCGACTGATGGGCCGTGGTCTCTACTCTCTAATTCAGGATCGAAGGAGTTACTCTTGCACGTCGACGAGGCAGAACCTCGTGAGGTGGAGTTGATCAGAAACTTTGATCGATCTCACAGCGCTTCGTACATTAGCTAGTCGCAATTTTTCAGACCTAAAGAACACGAGCACGCAGCGTTTTTTAAGCTATTTCAGCCGACTTTCATGGCTTAAGTGATCGAGGATCGTTAACGATCTGAAGTCTCGATTATTTGGTCCAAGAGTAACCGCATTTAGTGCAGGTGAACCGTTCCATCGATCGTTCCTGTCTGACTCCAGCATGCTCACCAGAGATTAGACCGAGGCTGTGAAACGCTTCAGAATTGCCGCACTGCGGGCATGTCTCGTTTGCCTTTGCGTATTCTTTTCCCTTCTTTGAGTCATCCACAACATCTACTGGTGATTCTTCTGGCTGTTTGATCTTTTGCACTTCAACTATGTCGCTGGGAATGAGGTTTCCGCATTTTGTACAGGAAAAGCCCTTGGCGGTTTCAGTCATGTATGATCCGCATTTATCACAGAATTTCATGCACGATAGGCCTGCTTTTTAGAAGATTTTAGATCCGGGTTCGACATCCTTGTCGGGATTCAGTAGGACAGTTTCTGAGTTATGAGTGATAGCAGCAAATATTAGGTCTTCGGATTTGAGGTTTGTGATCTGCCTTGGATGACGGATTTATGACTTCAACCGACCAATTAAGTAGCTTTTCCTTCGGATAGAAGTCTTCAAACCGGTTAATCAAATAACTTTGGTTGCGAACTGACTCGAGATTTTGTTTACTCAGAAAAGCTTCTGAGTCAGTAATTTCGTTCGCTCAAGTTTTCGGCAGAGGATGTTTGTGTTTGTGGGATTTGGTTACTTCTTTCGGAACTTCTTCCCGACTGTGTTTTTTGTTTTCCTCATTTTACCGAATTTTCGGAGGACGGTTAAGGCTGCGGGCTCGACGATTAGCTTTCTACCTTCCAATCTGACGTGCAACATGGTTCCCTTGCCGAACGGGAAATTTGAATCAGTTGTAAGTTTCGTTGGCAAGTAAATTCTGGGTGATTCATAGACTCTCCCGTCAGGCATTTTCTTCTTTGTAATAACGTAGCTTGTGACCGCTTCTCTCATGTGCAACACTTTCGGGTTCAAAGTTAGACGGATACTGAGGGGTTGAGATAACAGATACAAGCGCAAACGTGTCAAATTCGCGGCGACTCGCGGAGGACCTCATGCGTTTAAGTGTCTATAGGAAAATTGACATTGACAAACGTGTGTGAAATGCCTACATGAACAACCGTAATTTCCATTGGATATATTGTGTACGGGACTGAAAACGAAACCAATAAGCACTCCTGGCCTGTAACTCACTTAGGGTGCACATGGTTGCGTCCTGGTCAACAAATTGACTCACTCAGTTCTCCTCGCTTTTCACAAGTCACAACGTTCGCACGCCTAGCGAATACCCGAGATTTGACAGGAGTTAAGTCGATCTTTGTTGGAGTTCCGTTCGATGACGGAACAACATTTAGAACTGGCCCAAGATTTGGACCGAGAGCCGTTCGTGAAGCATCAAGAATGCTTCGGCCGTACAATCCAGTAGTCGAGGTAAAACCTTTCGAAAAATTAGGCATGATCGATTATGGCGACGTCGACACCGTGCCGGGCTATATCGAGGATACAAATCGTAAGATCGAAGAAACATTAACCCCAATTTTTTCGGCCGGCATAATTCCTGCGGTTTGTGGCGGAGACCATTCAATAACGTTACCAGTTCTACGAGCTGCAGCAAAGAAGTATGGAGCGTTATCCCTGATCCATTTCGATGCGCATTCAGATTGTTGGGATGATTATTTCGGTAAGAAGTACAATCATGGCACAACTTTCAAAAGGGCTCTTGAAGAGAAATTAATTGATCCAACGCGGTCTATTCATGTCGGGTTACGGGGTCCACTATATGATAGCACGGATCTGAGCGGCCTTAGCAAAATGGGATTTTCAGTCATCACCATGAAGAAATTTACTGAACTTGGCGTAACGGGGACCTTGCGGCAGATACTTGAGGTGGCTAAAGGGACGAGTTACGTTTCGTTAGATATCGACGGCATCGATCCTGCCTTCGCCCCTGCGACCGGCACTCCGGAAGTGGGAGGCTTCACAAGTAGGGAAATACAAGATTTAGTGAGAGGATTAGACGGAAAGAACCTAATTGGATTTGACGTAGTTGAAGTCTCGCCCCCGTACGACGTGGCTGAGGTGACCGCACTTCTCGCCAGTAACCTCACTTATGAACTCTGCAGCGTAATAGCGAAGCACAAACAACCGTGATTCTTCGTCGAGGAGGCTGAGATTTTTGAATCCAGTAGTCGCCGTTGCCCAAATTGACTGCGAACTAGGTCGACCAGAACGGAACATTAAGACAATATCAGAACTGACTCAAAGAGCGAGTAGACGTGACGTTGACATCATCTGTTTTCCAGAACTCGCTACTTCTGGATACTCTCTCAATAGCAGATGGCGAAAATTCGCTGAACCGATACCTGGTAAGACCACTGAAAGACTAGGACGACTCGCGCAAGATTCTGGAGTGTATCTGATCGTTGGTATGCCAGAGTATGATCCACGATCACGCCGGATCCATGATTCATCAGTTCTGATTGACTCAAATGGAAAAGTAGCAGGAGTTTACAGGAAAATACACCTATGGGATATCGAGAGATCCTACTTCACACCAGGAAAACGCTTCGAAGTCTTCAAAACCAAATTCGGCAAGATCGGTTTAGGTATCTGTTATGATTTAGAATTCCCAGAATCAGCAAGAGCATTGGCTCTCAAAGGAGCCGAGATAATATTCTATTCATCCGCACAACCCGATCCAATGGGGAATCACGTCGACGCATACGTCAAGAGCCGAGCAGGCGAAAATTGTCTCTACGTCTGCCACTCCAACCAAACGGGAAGAGATGGCAAAATGACATTTTTTGGCCGGAGCCAAATCGTTTCTCCCTGGTGCGAGGTTCTGGCCCGCAAAAATTCAGGCACAGGCTTGGCCATCGCGCAAATTGATCTAACTTTAATCAAACGCCTCAGCAAAAAGAAACTACCGTACTTGAAACAACGAATGCCAAATACCTACGCTTAATCTGAATTGGAATTCTGCCCCAAAATCGAATACTGCAAAAAGTGATCATTCAGGTGGGATCTGGTGGAAGATCTGCCCGAAGTCGACACCACGTCTTGCGTTAATGAATTTCGATGTGTAGTAAATAGCGAACAGAATGATTATTGGAACAAATATTGTCAGTAGTCCTTCGTTGCCAGCGAAACCGAAGATTGCAGGCACAGTGATGTACTGGTAGAACGTGAATAACGAGTAAACTACGGTCACTATTGCAACGAGAAGGTAAACTGGTCCTCCTAGGTATGATTTGCCTACTCCGGACGAATCGTATTCCTTTTTGTTTCTAAATCTGAAGACGAGCAGAGCTATTCCGACTACGGTCATCGGAAATAGGAGTATGATAGCCACCGCTGCCCCTGACATTAGAAAGGCTACCGCTGATGTGGAGGGCAGAACAAATAGCACTCCTGCGATCAGGCCGATGACGAGCGACGCCATATTGGCCTTGACCGGTGCATTAAATCGTGGGTTGACATCTCCGAAGGCCGCTGGCATTATCCGGTCGAAAGAATAGGAAAGCAATAGTCTTCCGCCTACGAAAATTGCGTTAACCTGATACCACCAGAGCTGGATTGTCGAGACAACGATAATGAACACACCAAGAGCCAAGTTGTTACTTATCGCCGCGGCGAGGAAATCCAGGTATGGCACCACAGGGAACGGCGGGATATAATAGAAAATAGACATTGTGTAGAGATTTGAGAGGAAATTATAGCCAAACGCCTGATAACTCAGCAGTGTCGACCCGACGAATATTATGAACGTTATGAATAAAGTGCCAACTATTGCAAGCGGCATCGTCTTCTTAATGTGTTTCACTTCGCCCGCAACATAGACTGCTGAGATAATGTATGAGAACCCTACAACGTACACGGCGTTTAGAGCAAGCGTATTAGCCCAACTGTATGAGGGCACAGGGTTATTGTAAACTGAGCCCCAATTGTTAACGTACGGAACCAGTGTTGCGTTCCCCGAAAGGGTAGTCAGTCGGTCCAGGGCAACTGATTGAGGCGTCGTACCAAGTACAATGAACATGACTGCGACCATTATGAGAATCAGCGGAAGAATGATATTTCCTAAGGCTTTGTATGCTCGATATCCGATGAGCGGAAAGATACCCGCAATAATCGTAAGGCCACCACCGACGGCTAACTCATACATGGGTTGTGATAGCGTCGTGGCCAGTGAAACATAACCCGCGTTTCCCGTCGCCAATCCAACATACGCGAACAACGTGCTAAGTCCAAAAGACTCTAAGGTAATTATCGTGATACCCATGAACAATGGGATGGTTGCTACATAGTACCCAGCGTTACCTACGAAACCGATAGCTGGATGCAGATACCTACTTGTGAATACATAGTCACCTGCCGTCCTTGGGACAATAATCGCAACGATCGAGAACGCAAGCGCGATAAAGAACATGAAGATAAGCGCAATTATTCCGCCGACAAGAGGATCTCCCCCAATAAGAGGGGCAGTAGACGACACATAGGTAAGAGAGAATACAATCCCGACTAGTGCTAGGTTAATCCAGATTGTATCGAAAAGTCCGAACTCGCGCACTAATCCCGTGGCATCACGTAGGAAGACCTTACCTGTCTGGGCCATGAAAGCAGTAGTATCACGCCTCATGCATATTTAACAGTAACCTAATTTTCAAGGGAGCTTTCTGCGAGGTCACTCAGCATCCTCCTGTGTGGTCTGTGGGTCGTGCTACCACTATGTGTTTCTATGGGTTACCACAAGCCCGGTCTCATGAAACAGAGTCAATCATTACTTGAGGAGCTAGGCATCATTCCTGTGGTAAACGCGGCAGGTACAGTGACCGTTCTTGGTGGTTGCTTGGTTCATGATGAAGTCTTGGATGCAGCACGACAGATGGCGAAAATCTTCGTCGATATGAACTCTCTCCATGAAAAGATTGGAGCGTTCGTTGCCGAACTAGTTGGATCCGAAGCGGCATACGTAACATCGGGAGCTGCTGCTGGATTGGTTCTTTCAGTTGGAGCGTGCATGGCAAACGGCGACGCTAACCTGATGCATAAGCTGCCATGTGGTTCGGGTATTGTTCAGAATGAAGTAATTGTGCAGAAACTTCATCGAAATATGTACGACCATAATCTGGAAGTGGGTGGAGCATCCATCAGGGAGATCGGATCAAAAGAAAAGACTAGTGCGGAGGATCTCAGGAAAGCGATTAGTCAACGGACGGCTGCCGTAGTTTATTTTGCATACGATCCGCAAAACGGTGTTCTCCAACTAAGCGAAGTCATAGCGCTCAGTCACGAAAGGGGAATCCCAGTGATTGTTGATGCAGCAGCAGAGCTTCCTCCGGTAGAGAATCTGACGAAATATCTGAAAATGGGCGCAGACATCGTACTATTCTCGGGCGGCAAGGACATTGGCGCGCCCAACGATACAGGTGTCATACTTGGTAAGCGAGAGCTCGTTAAACGTTGCATGAGACTCGGTCCACAGAGTTACGAAGCATACGACACGGGTCGCCGCGTTTTCATTGGCAGACCGATGAAAACGAGCAAGGAAGACATACTTGCCTTCGCAGTCGCGATAAAACGCTACATTAGAACAGATCATAAAGCACGCCTGAGTGAATGGGAGAAGAAAACTGATTTCATGATTGATCGGTTGTCAAAATCTCCGAAGATAAAGGTGAAGAAAACTTTTCCCGGAGTACCACATAACAGACCGGTCTCCATTCCTCGAGTTGAGATCGAAATCTTAACTCAAAAAACGGCGATCGAACTATTAGATGCTCTCGTCAAACTTAACCCTCCAGTTTACGCGTACGCACTTGAGAACAAATTATTCCTTAACCCACAATGCCTCAAGGATGGCGAAGAGCAAATCGTTGTCGATAGTCTACTGAAACTTCTTCAAAATCAATGACTCAAAAGCGTAAGTTTAACAGTATCGGTCGTCCAATATTTTGCGAGTGAAGATGCCGAAGAAATGCGAGCAGGCAGATTACTGCTGCGATATGCGCGGAATGCTCTCATTCATGCTCCTCTGGCTGCTTTCCAAACGATCCATGTATGGGCAAGAGCTAGCTGATGAGATTGCTAAAAGGAAGGGAGAAAGGCCGAATCCGGGAACAATCTATCCAGCACTAAAGGATCTGAGGAAGCGGCGCCTAATCCAAGTACGTATTGAAGGTAGAAAAACAGTATATGAACTGACGAGAGAAGGGCGAACTGGAGTTACCGAAGCAACAATTTACTTCACAAGAGCATTTGGGGAGATATTCGAATCTCCGATGCGCCGAAAGTAATCATTATTGGGTATCCAAGGTTTGAGGATACGTTTATTATATCCCTGCTCTCATATTGGACATCCAAGATTGGAGTAATATGAAAATGCATGAGGCAGATGAATATGATTTACGGAGCACTGATTGGCACGTGCTCGATGCCTTTGACTCGCAATCCGATTTTGGCTTCCAAGGGCTAAAACGGAAACTTGGAATCCATCAGGAAACTTTGTCGCGGGCCTTACACCGATTGGAGGACGATCAACTAATCGAACACACAACAGACGGCTACCGTCTTACGCCACAGGGATCGGCGATAGTAAAGCGACCAAATTCCACGTCACAGATGCACGGAATTTTGGAGACCTACCTACCTTCCGATATCTCCATTTCAGATTTAATCAGTAGACTCAAGTACAGTTGGTTTAGCACACTACGCTGGTTAGGTTATGCTGAAACCAAGGATGAAACAACACTGAACTGGGTATCCGAAGATGGAATAAGCAAAGTGATAGCACGATTCAAAGGCAAACGA
>Ga0209517_10004750_pt1 | contig 17677 bp, 15 predicted proteins | sample PeaSoiMetSII2010_FD_187695 | JGI IMG/M metagenome (GOLD analysis project Ga0209517, IMG submission 187695) | Peat soil microbial communities from Weissenstadt, Germany - SII-2010 (SPAdes) (version 2) | ecosystem: Environmental > Terrestrial > Soil > Wetlands > Peat | place: Germany...
TGATCTGGTCGAAGTTTTTGACATCATCGCCGCAAACGATATCGACGACGTTGCCTTTGGGGCCCTTGAGCGAGACTACCCGGCCGGCCTTATCGATCGCAACGACCTTAGCGGACATGGTGGCCGTTTCCGTCATGCGCACTTTGCCGGGTTCACTCGTCATGGTGCTCATCTTGCTTTCCGGCATTTGCGCACCGGACGGGGCCGCCAGCGCTGCCGCGAGAAGAACAACGGGGATCATCAAGAGTTTATTCATGGAAATTTTCCAATCCTATTTGTAAGTCGAGCAGCATCATACTTGCGTTGACGCTGTGCCGCATTTCCTTCCGAAAGAGAGCATATCGGAACGAGCAAAGCTTCACTATCCGAAAACTGCAAAACCTTGACCTGCAGGACATTTCTTGCGAACCCTCGCTCAGCGCATCCTACCGTTGCGCCAAGGCGAAGGCGCGTGCGCACGGTCGGTGGGTCATAATGCCCAGCTGCGATTGCGGCACCGGACAGCTGCGTTGCCCCCGGCAAAAGTCGAGCAGGCTGGGCTTTCCCCGACCGCTGGAAATCAGCAAGAAGAACCGCCATGGCCGACGCGAGTTTGCGACACTTCTCCAATGCGCTGACGAGCTTCCTGAAGCTCGAGTCGGCAGGTGGACTCCTGCTCATTGGCTCCGCCGCCCTGGCACTGATACTCAGCAACACGGGCTTGAGCGGCATCTACGAGTGGGTCGTATATATGCCGGTGGAAGTGCGTATCGGCCCGTTGGTTCTGGCAAAGCCCTTGGTACTTTGGATCAATGACGGCTTGATGTCGATTTTCTTCTTGCTGGTCGGTCTGGAGGTCAAGCGGGAAATCATGGAGGGTGAGCTCTCGTCCCTGGCCCAGGTCGTCCTGCCGGCGACCGCGGCGTTTGGGGGCATGGCGCTGCCGGCCGCCATCTTCTACTTCCTGAATCGGGCCGATCCCGTAACCTTGGGAGGCTGGGCGATCCCGACTGCCACCGACATTGCGTTTGCGCTGGGAATTCTCTCCTTGCTGGGCAGCCGGGTGCCCGGATCCTTGAGGCTTTTCCTCACCGCGGTCGCGATCGCCGACGACCTGGGCGCGATCGTCATCATTGCCGTGTTTTACACCGCCAACTTGACCCTGCTCATGCTGGTCCTGGCGACGGTGATCGTTTCGGTCCTTGCGCTCCTGAACTACCTTCGCGTTCGGAACATCTCGGTTTACCTGGTACTGGGCGCGGTGTTATGGTTTTTCCTGTTGAAGTCCGGCGTCCATGCGACCTTGGCGGGCGTAGTGCTCGCGTTCACGATCCCCTTGAAACTGGAGGACGTCAACGGACACTCCATGCTACGAAATCTCGAGCACCGGCTTCATCCCTGGGTCGCCTTCGCCATACTTCCGATATTCGCATTCGCAAACGCCGGCGTTTCGTTCGCCGGCGTCTCCGTGAACACGCTGTTGCAGCCCCTGCCTCTGGGGATTGTGGCCGGGCTCTTTCTAGGCAAGTTGTTGGGCGTGTTCGGGGCAAGCTGGCTGCTGATAGCAAGCGGCAAGGCGAGGTTGCCGGAGGGCGCCGCAACGATCCATTTCGTCGGGGTGGCGGTCCTGTGCGGCATTGGATTCACGATGAGCCTTTTCATCGGTTCACTGGCATTTAATACGGCAGAGTATCTGACGCCGCTGCGCCTGGGGGTCGTACTGGGCTCGGCCCTGTCGGCAGCCTGTGGATACGCGCTGCTGCGCCTGGCATCAAAGGCCGACCGGGTCGAACAGCCTTCCGGGGCGGGAAGGCCGGCGTCCTAGCGCTGCGCCGGCGGCTGCAAGGGCACCGGCCTTCGTGCGCGGCTGCAATCTTGCACTCTGGCCGATGCGCGGAGCACAGTACGGCAAGAACTCCGAAGGCCGAACGAAGCAAGCAAAATCTACCTGAGCGATAATTTGCCGGGTTGGCGTTTGCTTCACGATTGCTTGATTCTGGTCATGACCTTGACCATCGCCACGGAAAAGCGCTTGGGCATCCTGCAAGTCCAAGCAGTAGAGCGACGCGCAAATGCACGGATCCAGATGACTCGGCGTTCTTTCCTTGAGTAAGAAGCACGGTTCACGCGCCAAGGCGCGGGTGCAAGTCAAACCCTTCGCGCCGTCGCAGCCGTCGCCGCCCGTGCCGCCGCGCGGCCGCCCACTGCGCGATTGGCTAGTCGTCGGCGCGGCCGTAGTGCTGGTGGCGACTGCGATTGCCGCCTATTTCACGGTACGCGGCCCGGGCAGCGCAGCACGGGCGACCGATGCCGACCCGAGTCCCGCGGGAGTGGCGCAACGGCGCGTGGCGAACTATATCGGCGGCGCCGCGTGCGCTTCCTGCCACGACAAGGAGCAGGCGGCGTGGCGCGGCTCCCACCACGATCTCGCCATGCAGGTCGCAAGCGACAAGAGCGTGCTGGGCGATTTTGCGGGCGCGAAGTTCCGTTATGCAGGTGTCACATCGACTTTTTTTCAGCGCGACGGAAAGTTCTTCGTTAACACCGATGGCCCGGACGGCAAGCTCGCCGACTTCGAGATTCAATACACCTTTGGGGTCCTGCCGCTGCAGCAATACCTGATCGAGCTCTCCGGCGGGCGCCTGCAGGCACTCGGCATCGCCTGGGACTCACGCCCGAAGGAGGCAGGTGGTCAGCGCTGGTTCCACCTGTATCCGGACCGCAGCTTGAAGGCCGGTGATCCGCAGCACTGGACCGGCATCGACCAGAATTGGAACTACCAGTGCGCCGATTGTCATTCGACCAACCTGCGGAAGAATTACGACACGCAGCAGCAGCACTTCGCCACCAAATGGTCGGAGATCAACGTAGCTTGCGAGGCGTGTCACGGACCCGGTTCGGACCATCTCGCGTGGGCGAAGAAGGAAGACGGCTGGCAGCGCTTTGACGGACCGGGCAAGGGTCTGGCCGTGGCGCTCGATGAGCGGCGCGGGGTGGCATGGCACATGGACGCTGCAACCGGCAACGCCGCCCGCAGTGCGCCGAGCGCCGGGGTGCGCGAGATCGAGGTCTGCGCGCGCTGCCACGCACGGCGCGGCCAGCTCACCGACGACATCGTGCATGGCCAGCCGTTCGGCGACGGCTATCGACTCGCACTGCTGGAGGACGGGCTGTACTGGAATGACGGACAGCAGCGCGAGGAGGTCTACGAAATCGGCTCGTTCCTGCAGAGCAAGATGTTCGCAAAGGGAGTCACCTGCGCCGACTGCCACAATCCGCACTCGCTCAAGCTGCGCATGCCCGGCAGCGCCGTGTGCTCGCAATGCCATCTGCCGGCAAAGTACAGTACGCCCGAACACACGCATCACCCGCAGGATTCGAAGGGTGCCGATTGCGCCGCTTGCCACATGCCGACGAAAAATTACATGATCGTCGACGCGCGCCGTGACCATTCGATGCGCATTCCGCGGCCGGATCTGTCGGTCACGCTGGGCGTGCCCAATGCTTGCAACAACTGCCACACCGCCCAGACACCGCAATGGGCCGCCGCCGTCATGGTGAAATGGCTTGGCAAGCCGCCGGTCGGCTATCAGCGCTTTGCCGAGGCGTTCGGCGCCGAATCAATAGGAGCGCCGACTGCGCGCGCTGCGCTGCTTGCGCTGATCCAGGGCAAGGACCAACCGGCAATCGTCCGCGCGAGCGCGATCGAGCGCTTCGGGCACTGGCTTTCTCCGAGCACGCTCAACGTCGTGGTACAGGCGCTGGACGACCCCGACGCGCTCGTACGGGCGGCAGCGGTCGGCACACTGGCAGATATCGACCCAGCCGTGCGCCGGCAATATCTACCCCGGATGCTCAACGATCCAGTGCGCTCGGTACGCATCGATGCCGCGCGCGCGCTCGCGGGGGTGTCGGAAACCGATCTGCCTGCTAGCACCCGCGCCTCGTTTGCCAAGGCCATGGAGGAATACGCGGCGGTCCAGACGTATCTCGCCGATCGCCCGGAGAGCCACACGAACCTTGCCAATCTGTATGCTGAACGCGGCGAGACCGAGCGCGCGGTTGCCCAGTACCGCAAGGCAATCGCGATCGATCCGACATTCGTGGCGGCGTACGCCAACCTCGCCGACCTGTACCGTGCCCGCGGCGACGAAGCAAAGGCCGGCGCTGTGCTGCGGGAAGGCCTCGCGCGTAACCCGAAAGCCGCGGAGCTGCAATACGCGCTCGGCCTGTCGCTTGCGCGCCAAAAGGACACGGTGGCGAGCGTGCAAGCACTGCGGGAAGCCGCCCGACTCGCGCCCGATAATCCGCGCTTTGCCTATGTTTATGCCGTGGCGCTTAACGACTCCGGCCATGCGCGCGAAGCGCTGACGGTGCTCGAAACGGCGTTACAGCGACATCCCTACAACGACGACGTGCTCTCCGCGCTGACCTACTACAGCGCCGCGGCCGGGAACCGGGAGGCGGCGCGCAGCTATGTGCACCGCTTGCGCGAACTCGATCCGGAAAACCGCGCCTATGCCCAGCTGGCAGATAAAATCGAGGGGTCAGGCGGCCCTTAGACGACGGCACCGGCATGGCGTGGTCGACCGAGCTAGGAAAATCTGCCCAGGGGAATACGGATGATCTTGGTTGACTGCGCGGGTTCGGGAACAGATCTTGCGGGCTTGACCCGCGTCGATTTTCTCGGCGCGGCGGGCTTTATCGTTTGCCCATGAAAAACCGCTTCCTGGCCATGCAGCGATTGGGGCAAAATCCTTTCCAGTCTGAGTCCTCTGCCGTACCTTTTCACCGTGACGCCGTAATGACGGGACTTTGCGGCCCGGTGGAATCGGTCCCGTTCGCCGTGCGAGGCTGCCTCGTAAACACATGAAACCTGTGTGGAGCGCCGACTTGGGCGTGGTCCTTGCCGCTGATCGTCGTGACAATCGTGATACACGTCGCCGCGATCATCGGCATCTCGGTGCTGCTGGCGCGAGGCAAAACGCGCCTCGAAAAGCGGAAATAGGTGGAGGCGGCGACGACGCTGCTCGCAATCGTGGTCGTCGGCGCCGTCGGACTGACGTTGGCCATTTTGAATGGCTACGAAGTGGCGATCTGGGCCTGCGCATACCTGTTGCTGAGTGCCATCGACACGTTCGCCGACGCCATGCTCTATTCCATGAATGCAATGACAGCATATGGCTCGTCGGGGCTGGACTTGCTGCCCTCACTGGACGCTGATGGGGGCGGCCAACGGCCTGTTGCACTTTGACATTAGCACCGCGTTCTTGGCTGCCCTGCTAACCGAGTTGTGGGACTGGCTTCGCAAGAGGGTCCGGGGCCGTAGCAAATGCGTGGATTGTGCGGGGGAGGCCGCGTGTTGGTGGGAACCATCCGTTACACAGGAACGTTTCTCGTCTCGAAAGGAAGCAAATTTGCAGTTTTCGGACAGCGGACCGTTGTGGCGTGTTGTAGTGTGGCGGTTTGTCGCGCCACGCTATCCGTGTCGCACCACTAATTTGCGGGAGTGTGAAAAATGATCAAAATGACAGCGCCGCACATTGGCATTTGTATGCTTGGCCTGGGTTGCGGGGCGGCATGTCGGCGTTTGCTCCCGTATGCCCGGTCGCCGGAATGGCAAGGCGCACGGAAGGCGCGAAGTGGCAAGTAGCCATCGGGGATGGCAACAAGATGCTGGAGGCGAAGATCGATGAGATCAGGAGCGCTTGCTCGCTGCCAGGCTCGCGGTGATCGGACAACATTTACCGCGTGTGGCTGTGCAAGCGACAGGCAATCGGGTCGTTTCCGGGGTTGGGCAAGTGCGTTGGGCTTGCAATCTATTCATCTCGTGAGGCCGCTGATGAAAATTGTATTACCGAGAGATTTGTTGGCCGGCGCGGCATCAGCAGCGGCACTGCTTGCCATCGCGCTGGGAGGGGGAGGAGCGATGATGAATCGATCGCGCGCTAAGCAATGGGCACTCGCCGGAATCGGTCTCATCGCCGGGATTTGTACGCTCGCGCCGGCGACTGCCGCCGACGTCGACATGTACGACGGCGACTGGCACTACGATCTCACACTTAATATTTGGCCGCCGCGCCTTATAGCAATCTACAATTTCGATTTGCCCCCGGCCTTGGCGGCTCGGGCCCCAGGACTCGGTGGAGGGGGCTCCGTCCAGATCAATCCAAATAAATACCTGAGCTACGTCCAGTTCGGCTTCGCGGGTGGGGCCGAGGCACGCAAAGGGAATTTGGCCATTTTCACCGACCTGATGTACTTGAAGTTGTCCGGCTCCGAGTCGATCGCCAGGACCGTCAAGGGCCCTAGGGGAGAGGTCACCCTGCCTTTTAGCGTCGACGGGGATTTTGGATCGAACATCACGATTTGGACCCTGGCCCCCAGCTACACAGTGGTGCGCAACGACGCTGGATCACTCGACCTGTTCGGGGGATTTCGCTATGGGGGAATGAACAATTCGCTCCAGTGGGGCTTTTCCGTAGCCAACGGCGTTCTTGGGCGCTCCGGCGAGCTTTCTCAGAGTGTCGATCTCTGGGACGGAATCGTTGGCGCCCGCGGGGAATATCGTCTCAGCAGCGATGGCGTCTGGTTCCTTCCGTACTATGTCGACATCGGTGCGGGCAACGATACCAACTGGACCTGGCAGGCAAACGTCGGTGTCGGCTATCGTTTCCACTGGGGCTCGGTTGTGCTCTCGTTCCGCGATTTGTCCTACTACCAGAACAGCACCAAGCCCATAGAGAATTTGTACTTGGAAGGCCCGCAATTGGCCGTCAACTTTCACTGGTAAGAAGCAAACCTCTTTACGTCGAAGTGCAAGCGCGGCCTGATGGCGCCCTGCAGCTACGTGCGCCGGTACTGCGTGGCGCCGGTACCGCGGCCGGACTATTTTGGGAACATGAGCTGCACCTGGGCCCGGATCTGCCAATTGGCTCCGAATTCTGGGCGGACAACGTTGTAGTAGGCAGACAGCTGCGTGTTCACTGGCAGCTTGCCGAGGTGGAAGATCTTTCCGACGCCGCCGCCCATCGGCATGGTCCATCGCTGTGAGCCGTCGACCTTCCAGTTGGCCGTCCAGATCGGCGAACTCGTGAGGTACAGGCCACCCGGGAAGTTGTAATTGACGAATGGTTGGACAAGGCCGTTGTTGTACTTCGCCGAACTGCTGCTATTATTGAGCGACGAGACGTTGTTCAATAAGGCCCCGTAGACCCAGGGGTCGCCATGCTCCAGATGCAACATCACGAACGACGGTCCCATTCCCGCATTGTCATTGCCAAGCACCGAGTCGCTATGCGTCGGTAGCTGAACGATGGGGCCAGCGCCCCAGATCCAGCTGCCTGGGTTCGCCGGCGACAGGAATGCGGTGAATTGCACGTCACCGATGCCGTTCGTGGTGGCCTGGTTGGGTGCGAAAGGTGGCTGCGAGATTACCGGCAGGATCGTGCGCGTGATGATGTTCCAGTCACTGTTTACATCAATCGGAATCACCGGCTGGATGTTGAGTATGTTTTGCGTGCGGTTCTCCGGACCGACGTGAAGATTAATGTTGTCCTGGAACGGCACGCTGATCAGGTTGCCAACCGGATTTTGCGCGATCTTCGCCAATTCCTCTTCACTCATCTCGGCCCAAGCCTGCGTGGCTGCGAGCAGCATGATCCCGACCGGCAACGCCAATGGCTTGGGTCGCAAGTGCACGGACCGTCTTCCATTGGGCGAGATGGCATCGTTCATATTCGTTGCTCCTTTGACGTGGCGCATGCTTGCACACGTGATGCGTCCCACCGCCCCCGATCCGATCTGGTTCTTGCCCGCAATTTTTTTGGCGAAAGCAAACCTGCGGAAGATATCGGAACGCGTGCAAGCTTGGCTATCCAAATACTGCAGGCTTCTGAACGCCGGGAGCCGGTACGGGCGCATGGTAGGTTTGCCAAGGAGGATGCGCCAGTAACGCAGAAGTGCCGCGCCGGCACTCGATCACAATCCCAGCCGGGCCATGACCTGCACATAGAGCGCCGCCACGGCAAGTTGGCATACGGTGATTGGCACGCCGTAGCGCAAGAACCGCGCGAAGGTGACCCGACTGCCATTGGCCGCGCAGATGCCGGCGCTTACGACGTTGGCCGCCGCGCCGATCAGGGTTGCATTGCCGCCCAGCGTCGCTCCGAACATCATCGCCGTGAAAACAGACAGCGTCGCTTTCGGCCAGGCGGTAAAGGTCGGTCCCAGCGCCTGCTCGGGCACCAGCTCGGCGATCACCAGGTAGCCCTTGATGAGGAGTATCGAAGCGGCCACGACCGGGGTATTGGCCAGCAGGCTGGAGGCGAGCGCAATGCCGACCAGCATCACCATGGCGACCAGCAGCAAATCGTTGCCGAACCAGACATGAATTTGTTGCGACATGGTCTGGATGAAGCCGGTCTTGGTGACCGCCTCGACCAGCCAGAACATGCAAAGCAGAAAGAGCAGCGTCTTCCAGTCGACGTCCTGCAATACCTTCTCGCCGGTGTCGATCTTCGTCGTATAGACAAATAGCAGTGCGAGCGAGGCCCCGATAAAGGCCACCGCAGGCGGCACCACGGGCGACGGCAGGTGCTCGCCGAAGATGAACATCACGATCATGAGTATGAGTACCGCCAAGGCCGCCGCACACAGTCCGGGCCGAGCGAGCGGCACGGGATGCAGGTTGGGGGGTAGCTCGCGCTGCACGTTCCACACCTCCGGCATCACCTTGGGCAAGATCGGAATTAGCACCAATATCGCGAGCAGTCCGCCCAGGCTCATCCTGGACAGGTATTGCGTGAATGTCATGCCGATCGAGCTGCCGACCAGAAAGGTCGCCGGATCGCCGACCAGCGTGAGCAGTCCCGAGGAATTGCTCACGATCGCCGTCAGCACCATCGGGCCGACAAAGTCCACTTCCAGCGCGCGCGCGACCCGGATGATGATCGGTGCCACCAGGATGACGGTCGTGGCGTTGGGAAGGAATGCACAAATCGGCGCGACCAACGCGATCAGCAACAGCAAAAAGCGCCTGCCACTGCCGCGCGTCGCGCGCAAAAACCGGTCGCCGACATACTCGAAAATGCCGGTTGGCTTGAGCGTGCGCGCCACCACCATCCCGCCGAACAACAGCGCCAGCATCGCCTGGGAGGTCTGGAGCGACTTCAGCGTGTCCTGCATGGTCAGGATTCCCAACGCCATCAGGATGCTCACCCCCAGCATGACCGCGAGCGTCATGTCGATCAGATTGACCGCGATCGTCAGGATCACCCCTGCAAATACCATCAGGGTGATAACCGTCTGCAGCGTGCTCATGAGTAGTTTCCGGGCACGTCAACGCAGGGGCGGAGAATACATAAGCCCGCCTTGCGTCCACAGCTGATTGAGGCCGCGCTGGATCTTGAGCGGACTGTCGCGTCCCAGGTTGCGCTCGAACATCTCGCCGTAGTTGCCGACGCTCTGCAGTATGCGCAGGCCTGCGCCAGCGTCGATGCCCAGCGCCTTGTTGTATTCCTCGCCGGCATCGAGCGCGCGTTGCATTGCGGGATCGTTCATGCGCTCGCGCACGTTGTCGCGCGTGATGCCGGCTTCTTCATACCCGATAAGCGCAAAAAGCACTAATCGCACGAGCGTGAACCAGTCATCGTCACCAGCGCGCACCGCGGGTCCCAGCGGCTCCTTCGAGATGCGCTCGGGCAGGATCGCGTAGCCTTGCGGCCCGTCGGGCGCGCGCTGCCGGTCGGCCTCGAGCTGCGAGGCGTCCGAGGTTATGGCGCGGCACTTGCCCGCGAAAAACGCGTCGGCAGTCTCGACCGGTGAATCAATCGCCAGCGGGGCGATGTCCAGGCCACGCGATTCGGAGAATTCGGCGAGGTTCTGCGCGGAGGTGGTGCCCTTATGGACGCAGACCGTCACACCCTTGAGATCGGCCGGCGTCTTGACACCGCTCTTGACGGATACCATGAACCCCTGGCCGTCGTAGTAAAGGACACCGGCAAACTGTACTTTGAGAACAGCCTCGCGCGCCAGTGTCCAGGTGGCACTGGCGGCCAGCAGGTCGATCGAGCCCGCGCGCAATGAGAGAAAGCGCGCGGGGGCCTGCAATGGAACGAATTTCACCTTATTGGCATCCCCCAGCGCCGCGGCGGCAACCGCGCGGCAAAAATCCGCATCCAGCCCCACCCAGTGTCCCGCGGCATCCATGATGGAGAATCCAGCGATGCCTTCGCTCACGCCGCAGCGCAGCGTCCCGCGCGCCTTCACCTTCGCCAGCGTCTCGCCTGCGGCCGCGCACGCGGGCCCGCAGGTAATGGCCAACAGCAGGCTTGCATGCAGTAGCACGGCGGCGAGGGCCTTTCCGAACTCGGCGGCCGAGAACGTTCCTGGTCGCGTCGCAACGCGGTCTGGCCGGCGGCCAGCGCCCGGGAAAAGGGGCACGATTCGCGTGGCTGCCGATGCGCACACCGCCAGGCACGGTGCAAATCCTTCCTTCGTCTGAGGCATGTTGCGCTCCTTCCCCACAAGGCAATTGATTGAGACGCGAGCGGGCGCGATGCCGCGCCCATCCAATCGAAACGGCGATTCCTCGGCTCGTGGCCGTTTGCAGTTTCTGGATAGGCAAGTCCAGAGGGTTCGGATATGGTTTAGTGTCATCGTACAGCAGCGCGTACGTCGGATTCCGTTTAATCAAGTCGTTATCTGCCCATCATCAAATCCGGCCGGGCAGCCACTAGGGCGTCCGGGCCCTACGTACCGATAGCATGACTCACAAACTGCTCTCGGTGGTGGTCCGGTACGGGGCGGGAAGTATGAGCAAAAGCGAAATCATTGCCTGTCACGAATGCGATGTGTTGCAACGTGCGCCGGAAGGTTACGGCGTGGCACGCTGTGTGCGCTGTGGGGCGGTGCTTTTTAAAAGCTCGCCCGGTGGCTTCGAGCGCGCGCTCGCATGGGCACTCACTTCAGCGAGCTTGTTCGTTATCGCCAACTCCTTTCCCATCATTCGGTTGCAACTCGAAGGCAACAGCAACGCGACGACATTGATCGGGGCAACGCGAACCCTATCGCAGCAAGGCATGCCCGAGATCGGCGTGCTCGTTTTCTTGACGACGGTCCTGATTCCTGGCATCCAGTTGGCCGCCATCCTCTATTTGCTGCTGCCCATGAAGTGGGGACGCGTGCCACCGGGCCTTGCGGAAGTTCTTGGCTTTATCGACAGTATCAAGCCCTGGGCCATGGTTGAAGTTTTCATGCTCGGCGTGCTGGTTTCGGTGGTCAAGCTGGGCGCCATGGCGCAAGTGGTGCCCGGCATCGCGCTGTTTGCTTTCTCGGCGCTCATTGTCGCGATGCCGGCGATGGCGGTGGCGTTCAATCCGCACGATCTTTGGCGCCGAGTGCCGGTGCAACGATGAGCGGGCCCTGGCTCACTGCCGCGGACGCGGGCTGCCTCGTGTGCCATACCTGTGACCTGGTCGTCCGTCCTGGCGGAGTTGCCGCTGAGGAGGCTTGTTGTCCACGCTGCGGCGCCCGGCTGCACGTGCGCAAGGAAAACAGCATCGTGCGCACCTGGGCCCTGCTGATCGCCGCCATGATTCTCTACATCCCGGCAAACGTGTTGCCGGTAATGAATACCACGACAATTTTCGGCACCGAGGCGGACACGATCCTAAGCGGGGTCGTGTATCTGTGGACCAGCGGTGACCCGCCGCTGGCGCTGCTCGTGTTCTTCGCCAGTATCACGGTGCCGCTCTTAAAGATGCTCGCACTGATGGTGCTGCTCGTGTCGGCACAGCGGCGCTCCACCTGGGATCCTCGGCAGCGCGCCAGGCTATATCGCTTAGTTGAGTTTGTCGGTCGCTGGTCAATGCTGGACATCTATGTGGTGACACTCATGGCGGCACTGGTGCAAATCGGGTCGCTGGCATCCATCCGCCCAGGTTACGGTGCAGTGGCCTTCGGTTCGGTGGTCGTGCTGACCATGTTCTCCGCGATGTCATTTGACCCGCGGCTCATTTGGGATCCTATGCGAGCTAAGAATGGCTGAACCTCCAAAGTCCGTCGGAGCCGACGATTTGCCGGCTGCTGTCTTAGAAACCTCCAGACGCCGCAAATTGCCGCTGGTCTGGATCATCCCCATAGTGGCGGCGCTGATCGGTGGATACCTCGCAGTCAAGGCAATCCTCGAAAAAGGTCCCACGGCGACCATCACCTTCGTCACCGCAGAGGGCATCGAGGCCGGAAAGACCAAGATCCTGTACCGGAATGTCGAGATCGGCCAAATCAATGACATCGGCGTCTCGGAGGATGAAAAGCATGTCATCGCCACGGCGGAATTCAAAAAGTCGGCGACAAAATTCCTGGTCAAAGACACCCGCTTCTGGGTCGTGCGCCCGCGTGTGGGCGCAGGTGGCATATCGGGCTTGGGGACGCTGTTCTCGGGCGCCTACCTCGGAGTCGATCTGGGCAAGTCAACGGAGCCGCAGCGCGCTTTCACCGGATTGGAGGCGCCCCCGATCGTCACGGTCGATTCTCCCGGGCGCCAGTTCATCCTGCACAGCGCTTCTGGCATCGGTTCGCTCGAGGTCGGCTCGCCCGTTTATTTCCGCCACATTCAGGTCGGGCAGATAGCGGAATATAAGCTCGACGCCGACGGCAAAGGCGTGAAGCTCTGGGTGGTCGTCTTCTCGCCGTATGAGCGCTATGTCACCACCAACACACGGTTCTGGAACGCAAGCGGGGTGGACATGACGGTAAATGCCGATGGATTGCGCGTTCAAACCGAATCGGTCGCATCCATCATTGCCGGGGGTATCGCCTTCGAGGATCCGCCCGATGCGACGGCAGCGCCCGCTGCCGAGGCCGACGCGACGTTCGACCTGGCCACGGACCGGGTGCAGGCAATGAAGCGTCCGGATAATCAAGTGATGAATTTCGTGATGTACTTTGATAGCTCGCTGCGAGGCCTCTCACCCGGCGCGCCGATAGATTTTGGCGGCTTGATCGTCGGGGAAGTGAAGCAGATCGACCTCGAGTACGATCCAGACACGAAACGTCTGCGCTTTCCCGTCACGGTCGAGGTGTATCCCGATCGCTTGCGGGCACGCCTTCGCAAAGGCGCGCCCCCGATGCCGAAACCGGGGGCGGCCGGATTTCTCGAAGCTCTCGTGGCTCAGGGCTATCGGGCGCAGTTGCGCACCGGAAACATTCTCACCGGGCAGCTCTACGTGGCCTTCGACCGTTTTCCGAACGCAGTAAAGGCCACGGTCAACCGCAGCACGACACCGGCAGAGATTCCCACCACGCCGGGGACATTGCAGGAGCTGGCGGGGGCCGTTTCGCAGATTGCGGCGAAGATCGAGAAACTACCGCTCGAGGAGCTCACCACCGACGCCCATCAGGCGCTGCAGACGCTCAATAGCACCTTGACGAGCGTCGACCAGCTGGTAAAAAAGATCGATGGCGACGTCACACCGGAAGTTCGAATCGTGCTCCAGGACGCGCACCGGACCCTGGAGACCGCCGGGCGCACGCTCCAATCCGACTCGCCTACGCTCATCGATTTGCGCCAGGCCATGAGCGAACTGACAAGAGCCGCCGAGGCCGTGCGCGTGCTCGCCGAGATGCTAGAGCAGCAACCCGACTCGTTAATCCGTGGCAAGAAGGGGGATCAACCATGATTTGCGTACCCGTATCGCGCAGCGCTGTTGTCATCGCGCTGCTGCTGGCGGGGGGCTGCAGCTCTTCGCCGCAGCCACGCTATTACACCCTTGCGAGCGGCCAGGGCCCGGAGAAAACCGAAATGGCAAACAGCTCCGGCGCCGCGTACGCCGTGGCCGTCGGCCCGGTGAGCGTGCCGGCCGTGGTCGACCGGCCGCAATTCGTGATCCAGGTTGCGCCCAGCCGAGTGGCCCTGCTCGAGGATCAGCGCTGGGCCGAGCCCCTGAACAGTTCGATTCCGCGCGCGATCGCTTCCGATCTGGCCAAGCTGCTCGGTGTTTCCGTGGTCATTTTTCCGCAGGATTCGCTGGTCGATGTCAAGTACCGCGTGGCGATCGAGATCCGGAACTTCGTTTCGGTTCCCGGGGAGGCGGCAACCGTCGAGGCCTCGTGGACCGTGTACGGCCCGAACGACTCCGTAAAGCGCGGACTATCGGTCGCGAGCGAGCCGACCAAGGAGGCCGGATACGATGCCCTGGCCGCAGCGCATGGGCGCGCCTTGATGAGAGTAAGCCGCGACGTGGCGGCAGCAATCCAGAGTGCGGAAGCGGGCGGATGATGCAATCAGACGAGGCCATGCGCTTAGCGTAGCTGCGCACGGGGGGCATGACGAGATGATGTGGCTGCGCCGGCACAGGTACCTCGTCCTGGTTCTCGGCCTGGGCTGCTTTTTCATCGTCCAGTCGATCGATCAGGGCATGACGGGAGGGTGGATATTCCCCGACCTCATCTTGGCGCTGATCATGCTCGCGGTCCTTTCCGTTGTGTTCGAACGGCGCGTCGACCGGATCATTGCCCTGTGCCTTGCGGCCGCAGCAATCGCGACCCGCTTGGCTTTTCGCCTGCTTACTGTGCCGGAAGTGCAGCTGCCCCTGACGGTGATTCACTATAGCCTGCTGGTCATTTTTCTCGGCTACGCCGTTGCGGTGATCCTGGGGCACATCTTCACGAAGAGCTCGGTGAGCACCGACGACATACTTGGCGCCGTGAGCGGTTACCTCATCGCCGGCGCGGCATGGTCGAGTCTGTACGCGCTCACGGATAGCCTAACGCCCGGCTCTTTCACGATTGCGCCGGGGCTCGATGCACATCTTTCCTCCTGGCACGGGCGCACTGCCTTGTTCAACTACTTCAGCATGGTAACGCTGACCACCATGGGATACGGCGATGTGACGCCGAGCCGCGCGCCGGCGACCGCGTTCGCGATGCTGGAGGCCGTATTCGGGCAGTTCTACATCGCCGTGGTCGTGGCGCAACTGGTCAGCGCGAGATTGACGGCCGCCGTAAGCCCGGATGCCGGCAACTAGAACGACAGCAAACGAAACAAAGAACGCAACGGAGTAAACGAGATCCAGCGGGTTTGAACGGACGAAACGGAGGAAAACACGATGGACAGAAAATTTCTGGTCGGACTGACAGTGCTGGCTCTGGCCGGTTGCCAAACGGATCAGCAAACGCTCGACACCAAGCAGTCGTCGGCGGTGGATGCCGCGCTCACCCGCGGCCGCTTCGAGATGGACTGCCCCGCGGCGACCGGCTCGGTGCTCTCCCGGCAGGTGATCCAGCCCATAGCTTTCGGCGGCGTCGAGCGAGTCGAATACACCGTCGGCATCGAGGGCTGCGGCAAGCGCATGACATCGATTGTCGTCTGTGCCGCGGACGGCACCGGTTGCTTTGCGGGGGAAGCGCCGCGCTGATCACGGTGCGCTGGATGCAGGTCCCGTTGCGCGACCGGTGGATCGGTAACGAATTGCGGTTTGTGGATAGTCAAGCAGCGTGATCTTTGGCAATCTGTGTATCCAGCGCAAGGTGTAGTTCTTCGTCGCCGATCGACTGGTGTAATCCAAGGGACGCTGTCGGAACACGGCAACGAGGGTTTGGACATCGGACTGCCAGGAATCTAGTGAAGCTCCGGACCCGCATACCGCGCGATCTGACAGATGCTGATCGCGTCCGAATCGTCCTCCAATCCTTCGAAGAGGGGGCGCTCGTCTCGGTCGTCGCCCGCCAAAACGGAGTCGATCCGCGCCAGCTTTCTCAATGGCGCAGTCGCTATCGGGCCGGGAAGCTTGGCGGCATGGATGTGGGCATGCCTACCGTTCCCATTTCGGAGCTTGCCGATGCCAAGCAGCGCATCCGCGAGCTCGAGCGGGAACTGGGACGCAAGGCGCTCGAAAATGCGATGCTTCGCGAAGCCGTCGAGTTCGCGCATTTGCCGGTATCGGCCTGGCGAAGGACAGCCCGAGCGACGCCGCGCAAGAAGTGAGCACCGCAGCTGTCGTGTTTTCGCGGCGGCGTTTTGGCGCGCGTCCGCAGTCAGCTTGGCCGCGATCTCGGTCAATGCATCACCCAGCGCCAGGTAGATGTTGGCAAGCGAGCCGAATAGCGCAGGGCGCGTCGCTGCAGGATTGCGCAAGCCCGGGGCCGCGCGTAATTTAGGTACCCGTGCCGCCCCGGTAGAAGCGATGCAGCAGTTCGTACCACGGCGGAAACGCTGCGCGGATTTGCTCCGGCCGCAGGAAATAGGCTTCGCTGGAAACCGCGAAAAACTCGGCGGTGTCGGTGGCCGCATACGGATCCAGCGGCAGGTGCGCGTAGTAGCGATCGGCGTCCACCGAATCAGGATCAACATTGGGCGCGATCTCGCCTTCCACCAGGTCGAGTTCGGCACAAAAGCGCTCGAATGCGTCGTCTAGCACCCTTTGCCAGGTCTCGCGATCCAGATTGCCATGCACGCGGCGGTCAAACGGCGGCGTGCCGTCGGCCTCCCCGTCCAGCAGATCGAGCTTGTGGGCGAATTCGTGGATCACGACGTTGCTCGCCGGACCGTGCGGCCGATCGGAGGAGCGAAGCGGATCGGCCGCCGCGGCTTCCCACGACAGGACGACCGGACCGCCCTTCCAGGCCTCGCCGGTGAGATCGGCATCGATCTCGTGCACCAGGCCGTTTTCCTCATGCACCTTGCGTCGAACGCGAAAAGCCGCGGGGTAGACCACAATCCCGCGCCAGCCGCGGTACCAGCGCAGCCCCAGGTGAAGTATGGGAAGGCAGGCTTGCGTGGCGATGTGCAGTTCCATCGGGGCCGACAGTTGCAGGCCCGCGGCGCCGATCATGGTCTTTTCCGCCAGGAACCGCCCACACAGAGCGCGCAGCCGCTGCAGCACCGGAGCATCCAGTTGGTGCAGCAGGGGCAGGGCGCGCAACTCTTCGGCCCACAGTGCCTCGGGAATCTGCACGGAGCGGCCAAATAGATAGCGCTGCAAAGTACCAAGCATGCTCGAATTTTGCCGCATTCCCCAATATCCCTTTTGCCAGCAAATAGCGGTAGCGCTACTCTGATCGATAATCCAGGTTCGGACCCAGCACCCCGAAACCCCGTATGGCGGCTTCCCTTGTTGACCTTGTCCCCGCAGCGCCGACGCTCGATCCGGAGCAAGCGCGCGCCCTGGTATTCCCGCTGTACGCGGACCGCACCCTCGAGACTGGCGAGCCGCTGAGCGCGCACGCGCAGGCGATGGTCGAGATCGTGCGCGCGGTGCGGCCGGAGCAGGACCTGCTGACCGCGGCGTATCTTTTCGCGGTGCACGAGGTGGCGCGCGACGCCGAGCGTTGGGTTCGCAGCCATTTCGGCGCTGCGGTGGCCCAGCTCGTTGCCGACCTTCGCCAGCTGCGCCATATATCGGAGTCAGTGCGTATCCGCATGCGCGCCGGCGCCGAAACGAACGCCGCGGCGACCGACAGCCAGGAGGAAGCGCTGCGGCGAATGCTGCTGGCGATGGTCAACGACATGCGCGTTGTGCTGCTGCGCCTGGCCTCGCGCCTACAGACCCTGCGCTACCTCGCCGCTCATCGCAAGAGCGCGGGGCAGGCGTACGCGCGGGAAACACGCACGCTGTACGCACCGCTTGCCAACCGGCTGGGAATCTGGCAATTCAAGTGGGAGTTGGAGGATTTGTCGCTGCGCTTTCTCGAGCCG
>Ga0209517_10004751_pt1 | contig 17676 bp, 14 predicted proteins | sample PeaSoiMetSII2010_FD_187695 | JGI IMG/M metagenome (GOLD analysis project Ga0209517, IMG submission 187695) | Peat soil microbial communities from Weissenstadt, Germany - SII-2010 (SPAdes) (version 2) | ecosystem: Environmental > Terrestrial > Soil > Wetlands > Peat | place: Germany...
AAATCGCGGCCGTTGTCCAGACGCTCGGCCGGAGTGGCGCGCAGAGGGTCGAGCGCAAGCACCTTGGCGGCAACGAACTTGCTGTAGAAACGGTAGCCGAGCGCGTAGCTGCAAACCGCCGCCAGCACCAGCCACATGGCATTGATCTGCTCACCGCGATGCAGCGCGATGGTAGCCACCGCCAGCGCGCCAAGCAGAGCGATGCCCAGCCAAAGGAGAATTCGGAAGGCGTCTTTTACGAGGTTTCGCTGCCAGTTCGGGATTGTTCTCATGTCAGATTTCGATTGGAGAGATTATCCCAGTTTCTTCCGCATTGACAATCTTTTCCTGTCAGCCGAAAATCCGCTGACCATGTCCGCATTGGAAGTGTTGCTGGCGCGGTGGGCGCTGGACATCATCGAACTGATTCTGGTTCTCGGGGTGCTGATCGTGATGTTTCGTCCCCGCTCGGCCGGGCCTGTGCCTTCGCCATTCGCGGCGGTCGAAAGAAAGTTTCGAGAGTTCGCCCGGCGAAGGACTCTCTCCGTCATAGCAATTGCCACTCTTTGTGTTGTGGTACGGGTGATGCTGATACCCATTCTCGGCATTCCCGAGCCGGGTACGCACGATGAATTCAGTTACCTGCTGGCGGCTGACACCTTTGCGCACGGCCACATCACCAATCCTCCTCACCCGATGTGGGTACATTTCGAAAGCTTTCACATCATCCAGCATCCGACCTACATGTCGATGTATCCGCCTGCACACGGGCTGGTGCTGGCGGTGGGGCAACTGCTGGGCCATGCGTGGGTCGGCCAGCTTCTGATCACGGCGCTGATGTGCGCCTCCCTGTGCTGGATGCTGCAAGGCTGGGTACCCGCGGGATGGGCGTTGCTGGGAGGCATCCTGGCGGTGCTTCGACTGGGCATTTTCGGATACTGGATGAATGGCTACTGGTGCGCTTCCATCGCCGCCCTGGGAGGGGCTTTGGTGCTCGGGGCGTGGCCCCGTTTAAGGCGCCAGGCCCAAGTGGGTAATGCGCTATGGATGGCGCTGGGATTAGTCATCCTGGCAAACAGCCGGCCTTATGAGGGATTTGTGCTTGCCTTGCCGGTGGGCATCGCCATGCTGGGGTGGATGATCGGGCTTCCGCAGGGCCGACGATCGATCGTTATGGGTCGCGTGGCCGCGCCGATTTTGGCAGTGCTGCTGGTGGCTGCCGCTGCCATGGGCTACTACAACTACCGACTGACCGGCAGTCCGCTTCGCATGGGCTATGAGGTCAATCGCAGCCAGTATTCCAGTGCAGCGTATTTCGTCTGGCAGGGTCCCCGGCCGGAACCGGTCTATCACCACGAAATCATGCGCAACTTCTACGAAAAGGAGTTCGAGTATTACCAAGAGAACCGCACGCTGGCCGGATTTCTGAGCCATGCGGCGGTCAAGATCTCATGGTCTTGGCGTTTCTTCCTCGGCCCGGCGCTAACTGTCCCACTTTTTGCCTTCCCGTGGATCCTTCGCGATCACAAGATACGATTCGCGCTCTGTGCGGCGGGCGTGTTTGTTTGCGGGCTAGCAGTTGAAACTTGGTTCCGTCCGCACTATTTCGCGCCCGCGACGGCCCTCTTATACCTGATCGTGATCCAGTGCATGCGTCACCTTCGCTGCTGGCGGCGTGAAACCGGAGCTGGCAAGGCCTTGGTACGTGCGGTTCCGCTGGTTTGCTGCGGCATGGTGATTCTGCGAATCGCAGCCTTGCTGGCGCATGCTCAGATTGAGCCCGTCTATCCACGGGGAAACCTTGCGCGTGCCAAGATTGTCCGTGAACTAATGAATTCTCCCGGTCAACATCTGGTGCTTGTGCACTATGCCCCGGACCACATTCCGGATGACGAATGGGTGTACAACGCTGCCAGTATTGATGGCGCAAAAGTGGTCTGGGCCCGCGAAATGGATAGGAAGCGAAATCAAGAACTGCTGGATGATTTCCCCGGCCGCCAGGTGTGGCTGGTTGAGCCCGACCGCTCCCCGCCGGCTCTTTCCCAATGGTTCCCCGCAACCGCTCGCTAAGGATTCATGAGGAATGAGAACGCCCGGCTCGCTGCGTCCTGGCCAGCCACAGCAGGAGGCTCACGCTGGCGTACGCTGCCAGCAGAAGCATCACCGGCTCAGTGGGATGGCGGTAACTATTGAAGGTGTGAGTAATGTAGTAGATTAGCGGGAACATCAGCAGGACAACGGCGTATGGGAGCGCCTCGAGCCCTTTGCGTCGTAACGCGAGAATCATTCCGCTCCATGCCATGAGACTCACGAAAGACCAGACGACGGGATCGGGCGCAGTCCAATAACGCAGGCAGCGCCAAGCCGACAACCGCAGAAACTCCGCCGGGTGTCGTCCGATGAATTGGAGCGCGATGTCCCGCTTGGATTCCATGAAACGAACCTCGCCCAGCCGGTTGTACTCGCTGGGATCAAGAATGGGAAAGTCGCTGTCATAGCGGCGGGTAACGCCCTCATGGTTCCCCAGCCACAATTCGAGTCCGAAATTATCGCGGACTGGCATCAGGCGGTGAAACGCCTCATAGTTGCGGATGGTCCAGGGCAGCAAGGTAAGGAGAAAAATTCCAACCGATGCAAGCACCAGCTTGCCGCAGGGTCGAGCGCTCTGCCGATAACTGACCCACAACCAAACCCAGAAAAATGGGAACACGGAAAGCAAAGTAGTGTTGGTAAGGCCGGCCACTGCCGCTAGGCATCCAAAAAGCAGCCATAGCGATGTACTTGGCACTTTCAACTTAGGCAACATGAGAAGAGCCACCATCAGCAATAGAGCCGACAAACTGCTCTCCCAGAGGCGGACCGCGACCACCGTTTCGTACAGCCAGCAGGCCCACACCCAAGCCGCCAGAACGCCAACCGGAGACCCAAACTCGCGCTTCCCGAGGCGAAGAATCAGGACTGCGGTGATCGAAGAAAAAATTGCGTTGAGGCCTGCGCCGATCCAAAGCGCCCGGTAGCTATAGGCTCCGGCAAAATGGAAAATGCCGGCCAACAAAAAGGAATATACCGGCGGCTCGACCGCCGTGGGCGACAGCGGTGTGTTGGCCCAGGGGGAGCTGTAACCATGGCCCGAAGTTAGTGCCCAGGCGATCCGCGCGAACTCATTGTACTGGTAGAAATATCCCCACGCCTTTTGCGGCAGTAGCTGCGAGAGCGCCCAGATTCGCATGGTCAGCGCGACCAGAAAAACTACGGCCGAAGATTCGGCGATTCGCAAAAGAGTGCGGTGCGCACTTCGCATGGATGAAACGCATTGTAGCAGCGGCCGTGCGGGATGGGGTTCAGGTCCGCGCTATTTGCCAAACAAGAAGCTCAGCGCTTCGGGAAATCGCTTTCCCCATTCCCCTTCATTGTGCCCGGCGCCTATGTCGATCCGTACTCTGAGTCGGTCGTCCCCTAACCCGGCATGCTGCAGGATGCGTTGCAGTTCGCGGACGTCCTCGACCACCTGCCGGTCTTTGTCTTCGCGTCCTGCTTCGCGGGTTCCGACGCCGATGACAATCTTCTCCGGCCATTGCCGGAAGTAGCGGCTGTACTTCAGGATTCGACGACTGGAAATGAACAAAGATGGGCTTTCCAGTAGCAATCGGCCGAAGGTGCCGGGTCGATCCATCACTGTGTATGAAGAGATCAGCGCGCCCAGAGACGAGCCTCCCAAGCCAGTATTTTCCGGCCCGCGCGCGATGCGGTACCGCTCATAGACGAATGGCATGACTTCATTCATCAGAAAATCTGGGTAGCGTTTGCCCTGGGGACGCAAGACTGGCGGACTGAACGAGCGGTAGGGCAGGAATTCCTTGATGCGCTCCACCGTGGCGTTGTCGATGCCTACGATAATGAGGGGAGCAACCTTCCCTTCTCGAATCAGCCGGTCGGCGGTTTCGTCCACTTGCCACTCCACGCCGGCGAATGCGGTCGCGGGATCGAAGAGGTTCTGTCCGTCGTTGAGGTAGAAGACCGGATAGTGACGCGCAGCATTTTCCGGAGCCTCGTAGTCCGGCGGCAACCAGACCCGCAGCATGCGCGTGTTGCGATAGATGTGGCTGGAGAATTCATGCAGGCGAAGGTCGCCCGCCACCGACATACTACGGGGCGGTACTGGCCTTTCTGCGTTCGACTTCGTTGCTTCTTTGATTTCTTCCGTCAGCCGGTCTGAGGACATGGGGGTCAAAAACGCCGCATGGCGTTCGCTACCAGAAACGATGAAAGCCCAGTGATCAGAACCATCAGGCTGAGCGACGACAGACAAAGAATGCACCACGTGGCCAGCACAAAGGCTTCGATATAGGTGAGGTACAGCGCGAAACTCAGCCCGGCCACGGACGCGATCAGCAGCATGGCCGGCGTTTCGGCCTTCGCGCGATACAGGGTCGTTAGCGCCAGCAGCCCGGCATATCCAAGAATGCCGATGAGAGCGTCGGGCACGCCCAGGACCGTCGAATAAATGCTTCGGTTCACGATGTCGCAGTTGAAGCTTTCGCCAAAATCACAATAGGTGGTTTGGGAGGTCCCGTAATGGTGGTGCAGCGAGAGAGACGAAACCGCGATCCCAGCTAGTGCGAGCACCGCGATGGCCACACAAACCCGCCGCACGGCGTTGCTCATTGTGGCGTCGGTCATGGCAGGGGACATCCGGTTTCCTGCCCGAGAAACTCGAGTGAGTGCGCGCCCTCGACCCGAGCGCCGTCAGCAAAAACCCAGGTGGGGAAGCGCTTAACACCGGCATCGATGCAGACCTGTGCCTGGTTGCGCGACCCCTTTATTCCGCATTCCACGTAGGGAGCGTACTGGAAGGACGAACCGAACATTTCCTTCTGGTCGGCGCAATGCGGACACCAATAAGCCCCGTACATTTTGGCGCCTTTGGTGCTTAAGCACTGTGCGAAAGCGTCCATGCGGCTGTCATGTTTGCGACGTAAAAAGTAGTACAGCCCGGCACACACGGCGACGATCACCACAGCGATGACGATGTTGCGCATCGGCGCTCCAGGCTGAGGGTTCGGACCTCGGCGCTGCTGGCGTTGTTTTCGTGCATCTGACATGGCAATGATTTTTATACCACGACGTTGAGGGCGGAAGGCAGCACGTCCAGCGTCTGACACTGGATGCTCATCACTTCCCCATCCACCATCACATCCACCGGCGCGTCGAGTTCGAAATCAATACGCCTAGCGGCATGGCGCTCCGCCAGCGGATGGTTGATGTGGGTTCCGTCATACAACGTCGGCAGTTTACGTACCAGTTCAATTCTGCCAATCGGCCCCCAGCGCACATATTCGATCAGTCCATCGTTCACTTCTGCCTGGGGCGCAATCATCATGGTACCGCCGGTGAACTTGCTGTTGTTGAAGGTGAGAAACAGGCATGGACGGCGGTCGAGTTCTCCCTGCCGGTTGATGCGCAGTGGAAAAGGACGACGCCGCATTCGGGTCAATGAAACGAAAATAGACGCCTGATATCCCAGCTCCCCCCAAGTGCGGAAGCGGCGCGCCCGCAGGGTGGCGACGTCGGCGGCAAAGCCCATGCTCAGCAGATTGATGAAGTGGATAATCCCGCCCGCATGCTGCATCCGCAACACGTCACAGGGCTGGGACCGACGCGCGAGCAGGGCTTCGATCGCGTGCTCCACGCCGCGATCAGTGAATTCGCGCAGGAACGAATTGCCGGTACCGAGAGGAAGAAAAGCCAGTGTGGGACGCGGTCCCGAGCCCTCGTGAGGAAAGAGTCCGTTAACAATCTCGTAGGATGTGCCATCGCCGCCAACGGCAATGAATTGGCTGCGCCCTCGCGCGTAAGCGTCGCGGACAATCTTGATGGCGTGACCGGGCCCATCGGTCTCGGCGACTTCAACCGAAATGCCACCAGCGCGCAAGCGTTCGAGCGCCGGTCCAACCAATTTGCGGCAGCGCCCGCCGCCGGCGGCAGGATTCACGACTGCCAGAAACGTCTCACTCACAGTTCAACCACCGCGGTGGCACGGTCGAGATGCTTGCCAATCTCTTCGGCGAGGAGCGTCCGCTTGATTTTCATGGACGCGGTGCGCGGGAAATCCTCGCCCCAGATCACGTATCCGCCTACGCGTTTGAACTCGGGCAGCTTGCGGTTGCGGGCAACCATGTCGCGCTTGAGGCGTTCGTCGAGCTCCTGATTCTGATCCAGGCGCAACACCAGAACCAGCGTTTCGCGGCCCAGTTGCTTGTCCGGCCAAATGTAGTTGGCCGCAAACACACAATATTCCTTGACCGCCAGGCCATCGAAGACGGTCTCAACGTCCTCTGGATAAATATTCTTGCCGCCCTCGGTGACGATCATGTTCTTCTTGCGCCCGAAGAGTTGCAAGTGACCCGCGGCATCGAAGCGGCCGAGGTCGCCGGTCAAAAGCCAGCCCTCGACGATGGTTTCCGCTGTCAACTCGGGATCGTCAAGGTAATAGGCCATTACTGTCTTGCTGCGCGCGGCCACTTCACCAATTCCCTCGCCATCCGGGTTCAGAATCCGTAGCTCGACCCCCGGTAATGGTTTGCCCACGGTGTCCGCACGGAAAGGTTTGAAGTCATTGAGCGTGAGCGACGTGCCGGCTTCGGTGAGGCCGTATCCGTTGGCCACCGGAATACCCAGGTCGTAGAAAAACTGCAACGTCGAGGGCTCCATGAAAGCGCCCCCGGTGAACATGGCAAGCAGTTCCCCGCCAAACTTCTCATGCACCTGACTCAGCAACTTGCGGCTGCGCTGAACATTGGGTCGCTTGCGCGCAAACACCCGGTTCAGCGAGATCATGCGGTGCAACAGGAAGCGTTTTACAGGCGACAGTTCCTCAAATTTTGCTGTCAACCCTCGCTCCAGGTTTTTCAGCACCATGGGAACCAGGCTGACATAAGTGACTTTGTACTTCACGAAGGCGTCGCGCACGAACTCCGGCCGCAACGTGCGCAGGTGGACCACGCACGCCCCGCACACGAACGGCCCAATGAAACCGACCATGAAATCGATGGCGTGATTGGTGGGCAGGATGCTCAAGTAACGCACGCCCGGCCAGAAGGGATACCACGCGGTCAAAGACTTGCACTGTTCCAGATAGTTCTCGTGGGTAAGGACGCACCCCTTGGGCCGCCCGCCGGTGCCCGAGGAATAAACGATGCAGGCCATGTCACCAAGCTGGCGCGGCACCAATTCGGGCTCGCCTTTGCGGCGGAATTCCTCCCAGCGGAACCCACCGGCAAGGTCAGCGCCCAAGGGTGCTTCCGTCACCAGCACGGTCTTCAGCCGGTGGCCGGCAAATTCGGAAACGTGTGTGATGGCACGCCACAGATGGTACTCAACCACCAGAAACTTGGCCTGCGAATGGGCAAGCAGTTGCAGATGCTCAACCGCAGTGAGTTTGTAATCCAGCGGAACCAGTACACCTCCGACATGGAAAATGGCGTAGGCCGAAATCAGCCACTTGGACTGATTGGTCATGATGATGGCGGCCCGGTCTCCGGCCTTGAAATCCGCATCCTGCAGAGCCCGCGCCAGTGGCTTGGCGCTTTCCTTGAAGTCGGAGTAGGTGAGCCGCGTCTTCTCGCGATTGCGATCCGACTCGATCACGCAGATCTCGTTGGGCCAGCGCTCGAGCGCATCGCGTAAGGCCGCGCCCAGACAACTGTACTGGTCAAGATTGAGCATGAAATATCTATTTCACCACAGAGAGGGCGCCAGACATAAGAAAGCTGGAGGTCAGGTATTGGCCTGATTAACCACAATTAAAAAGCCAGATTTGATTCCCTTTGCGATCCTTTGTGTCCTTTGTGGTTGATGCCCTTCGTTCACAAGCGCGCCTGGATGCGGCTAGCGAGGGTGCGGAAATCGGAGACGCCCTGCAACTCGTAATCCGGCAGCTCGATACGAAAATGGCTCTCCAGCTTGGTCAGCAGATCGAGGGCCTGCAGACTGTCGATGCCCAACGTCTTGAAGAAATCGTCGTCAGCAGTGAGCTTCTGCCGCGGAACTTTGAAGTGCGCGGCGGCAAGCGAAAGAATTTCGTCAAGGGTTTTGTCGGTCGTTGTCATAGGCATTGCCTGTCCCCACAAAAGTTGATTCACGGCAAATACGGCAGCGCATCGCTGCTCTCCACAAACTTGCGCAGGCCGGCTTCTACGGCCGGATGCGTGAATAGCTCGCAGAAAAGGTCGATCTCGCGCTTCAGTTCTTCATAGGGAATCGGCTTGATGAACTTCTTGGCCGCAGCGGCCGTCCGGCGGTCGAATTTCCCCAGTTGCGCGGCGGTCGCGCGGGCCGCGTTCAAAGCTTCACCTTCCCCCACCACCTGACTAACCAATCCGACTTGCTGGGCTTTGGCCGCGTTGAAACTGCGGCCGGTCAATAGCAGGTCGCGGACGACGGCGTTCCCCAGGTCCCGCTTCAGACGCGGGATGCCGCCGAAACCTGGAATCAGTCCCAGGCGCAGCTCCGGAAAACAGAACCGCGCCATTTTGTCGGCGATGATGAGGTCGCAGGTCAGAGCCAGTTCAAACCCTCCACCAAACGTGACTCCGTGCACCGCTGCAATGGTGGTAAGCGGAGAGGCATCCATCGCGTTCATCACCCGGTGAATGCGCTCGAGGTAGTTGCGCACTCCCTTCGCGGCGTCGGCAGGCGCCATTTCGCTCGAACGGCGATACAGTTCCCGCAGGTCAGCACCGGCGCAAAACCCGGAATTGAGTTCGCTGTAGAGAATGAGCGCGTGAGCCTCACTCCCTGCGGCTCCCAGTACGGCGACGAATTTCTCCAAATCCTCAAGCGTTGCAGAACCGATTTCATTGCACGGCGCGCGGTGCAGCGCCAGCTCGATGACGCCGTCCTTTACTTTCCACGAGAGTGTTTCGCCCTTATGTGGATTCATCAAACTCCGATTTGCGCCGAGGTCACCGCTATACTGCCTGCTTCACCGCATACATCTCTTCGATTTCGTTCTTTAGCCGCGCGGCGATCAGATCACGCTTCAACTTTCCGTTCGCAGTGAGCAGCCCATTGTCTATGGAAAAAGGTTCGGCGTGAAGGTGAAACGCGCGAATCTGCTTGTAGTGTGGCATGGTGCGATTCACCGCGTCCACCTCGGCCTGGGCTTGCTCGCGGGTTACAGAGCCGGCAATAATCGCCGAAAGATAGCCTCGCCCATTGCCCACCAGCACCGCCTGTGCTCCCGGCAGATTTTGCAGCAACTCATCTTCAATGGGCTCCGGAGCAATGTTGTGGCCCGAGCCCAGGATAATCAGATTCTTGATGCGGCCGATGATTTTCCAGTTTCCATGCGCATCCGCTTCGCCCTGGTCGCCAGTGTGGAACCAGCCGTCGCGCAGGGTCTTGGCGGTCTCCTGCGGACGGTTCCAATATCCCGGGAAAATGTTTGGCCCGCGAACGATAATTTCACCGCTTTCGCCCAGCCTCATTTCGATGCCGCGGATGGCTGGCCCTACGCGGCCAGGTTCGACTTGGCGCGGGTCGTCCATGGTACAGATCGCCGTGGTCTCGGTCAGTCCATAAACTTGCAGTACCGGAATTCCCAGCATCATGAAATACTGCTGAGTCTCGACGCTGAGCGGGGCCGAACCGCAAATCAACGCTTTAAGATTCGCTCCGATCATCTTCTTGCGGATGGTGGGGAACACCGCAGAGCTTGCGCATGTCAGCCACATGGAGTCCGCGAAGCTCGCGTTATGTTCCTGCTTGCGCATCCACGCGGCTTTGGCCTTGCTGTAAATAGTTTGAATAACGCCCCCCGTCTTCCATAACTGTTCGTCAACTGCTTTGCGCATGCGCTCGAGAAGTTGGGGAACATTCAGAAAGTAGTCGGGAGCGGCAGTGCGGACGTCGCCCGCCAGTTTGGTCAAATCGGTGTTGAGCGTAAGTTGGCTGCCCCGTAAAAGGCAGGTCAGCAGCATGATCCACGAACCGGCAAAGCAAAAGGGCAGATAGTGAAATACGCGGTCCTGGCCGGGCCTGGTCTCCATCAGCGTGTCCAGCCGCTCTGAGGTGCAGCTCAGCATGTGGCCGATGTTCCCTGCGTTGAGCACCACTCCCTTGGCCTCGCCCGAAGTACCGGAGGTGTAGATGATGGTCACGGGATCGGACTCCTCGATGCGTTGAGCCGTTATGCCGCCGGGCTTCGTGGCCAGAATGTCCGCAAACAAATGCGGCGGCGGAGCGTCCGGCCATTCCCGCACAATGCCGCCCCGCAGAGCGCCATCTCCGCAACAGATCAGCGCAGGGGCGCAGTCCTTCATCATGGCAACCAGTTCGGAGGGAGCCTGGCGGGCGTAGAGCGGGACGACGATCAATCCCTCGGCCATGATGGCCAGGTCAATGGCGACCCAGTCGATACTGTTGTGGCCGAGCAGTGCGACGCGGTCGCCTTTCTTCAGGCGCTGGCCGGACAGGAAGACTCGGGCTTTCGTGATTCTTTCCAGCAGTTCGCTGCCGGTGCCGGGAGGGGTCCGGCCGTCTCGCAATTCACGCAGAAAGACATCATCAGATGCCGCCGTAAGCCGCCCGAAAATGTTGTCGAGAAAGGTCACGTTGAAACGGTCTTGTGGGTCGCGTCAGCTATAGGCCTCGACCAAGCATTTCAGGCCCGTACTCATCGGCGGTAGGTAATCTTCCCAGCTCCATTCGCCCTTGCGCGTGGGGAACTCCGGATAACGCCGCTGAACTTCTTCTTCGAAGTACACACCCATGCGGGCCATCACTTTCAGATTCCGCACTACCGTGCGCCCAATGGCTTCGGCAATACGCTCCCCGTCGGTCGCCAGTCTCTCCAGCGCGGCCAGCAACTTGAGCTCGAGGTCGGCATCGTCCACGTTCATCAGCAGGTCCTGGTGCCCGCGCTCGTTCATCAGATTGCGAATACGCTCATCCATCGTGATGCCGGCCGATGGAACCAACCCCGGCATCGAGGTGACGATTCCGTGATAGCGCGAGGACGCCATCATGTGACACGCGCGCAGCACACTGACCAACTCGTAGATGTTGTATTCCTCCGAAGTCAGAACGGGCACACCGCCTAGCTGTTCGGAGATGCGATTGGCTGGCCGGGCGTCGAGGCGCTCGGTCGCGACCATGAGCACGAAAACCTTGCGCTGCTTGCGAAACGCATCCACGGCTTTTGCGATGGCCGTGAGGTAGTGCTGGTAGGCGCGCGCCGCGTCCGGCCCCGAATTGTGGAAATACGGCCCCCGGTAGTGTTCTTCTTTATAGGCTCCGGTCAGGCTGCGCAAGGCCAGCTTCGCCACCGAGGCTTTCACCGGCCACTCGAAAGGATTGATGGGACACACCACCAGCACCGGTGTCTTCCCGTCCCAGCCTACCTGGCGGAGCGTTTTCTGTCCGTATTCGGCGGGATGCGGCTCGAAGGTCCAAGCCGTATCCGTTCCCAATTCCGTGGGCACACCCAACTCGCGCAGAATGGTCCGCGATTCTTCGTTGCGGGTGATGATCAGCGAATTTCTGCAGAAGCGCTGGCACATCTTGCGCACCAGCGGATCCATGTGTCCGGCCTCAGCGCCGTAGCCAACCGACAGTTTGTTCTCCGCCGCCGCAATTCCCAACGATCCGATCATCATGGTGGTCAGCGCGTTGGCGAACTTGCTTTTGAACATCGACCCTTCGCAGGCGACGACCCCGTGGTGCTTGGGAACTTCGCTCGCCAGGAAGGGCGGGAAAATATCCGGGAGACGCACCTGGGTGGTGCCTTCGAAGTAGCCGCGCGAGCGCTCGAAGTTGAAAGTCATCGCGCTGAAGTCCACGTTTTGCGCCCCGAGAATGTGCCGAATCTGCCGCAACATTTCTTCCACGCGCGAATCCGAACCCATGTTGCGGGTGCCGTTATATCCGGCGAACAGCAGCTTGAGTTTCTCTCCTGGACGCCAGGGCTTGCCTTTGCCGAGCATCCAGGCAGCTTTCGACTTTTCAATCGAGGCGCTGACCCAGGCTTCCAAGATGAAGTCCATCATGCCGCGGTGCCTCCGGCCTGCGCAGGCCAGTCCTGGTAACGGTAGGTGAACTTGCCCTCGCGGCTGAACTTGAGCAGCGGAAAACTGTATTGCGAAAAAGGCACAGGCCTGCGGCCAAGTTCAGTGGTCACCCGAGTGTTGTCGAACACCGTGTTCCATAGCAGATACGGCATGAACACCTTCATGAGTGACGCGCCATGCGAAATGGAGCCACGGAAAGTCGACAACATGTTGACCATGGCGGAAAACGGCCGCTCCAGCAGCGGCAGAAAGGAAGGCCCGCGCTTCTGCCGGGCCGCCGCCAGCGCGGTCGTCAACTGGCGGAAGGTCTGCGAGTCTTTTCCAGAAGAAAGATGATAAACGTCATACTGCGTTTGCGTCTTCTGATGCAGCGTGGCAATGGCGTCGGCTACGAAATCGACGTTCACGATGTCGATCTGGTCGTCGGGGCGGAAAGGCAGCATCGGTAGTCCCGCCAGGAAGACGAAGGCCTTCACCATGTCGAATTGCGTAGTCTCGGCGCGGCGGCTGTCGCCCAGCACGATGCTCGGCCGAAAAATCGTAATTGGAACTTCAGGCAGCAACTGCCGAATCATGTGCTCGCAGAATTTCTTGGTGCGGGCGTAGGGATCATAATCGGAGCGCTCCCAATCGATCGACTTGTCTTCGGTGACGACTTCGTCTTGCCGTTTTCCCGCCACCGCTACTGTGCTTACGTGGCTGAAGCGGCGCATGCCGTGATAATGATGCACCCGCATGGCCAGTTGCAGCACTTCCAGCGTGCCGCGTAGATTCACGTTCAGGCAGCTCTTTTCTGACTTGCGGTTCAACGACGCGGCACAGTGGATCACCGAATCGCTGGTATGGATGAGTCGATCGTAGTCGTCGCGAGCAAGGCCGAAACGCTCCCCGGTTAAATCGCCGCGGAAGATCCTGACGCGAGTCTGTAGATGCTCGTAGAAACGCGGGAAGTCGAGATGCAACTGCAACGCCTGCCAGAGCCGGAGTTCGGCTTCATGCGCATCCCGCGCCCGAATCAGCACATTCAGAGATGCGCCCTGCTGTTCCAGCAGGTTGGCGGCGACGTGTCCGCCGATGTAGCCGGTAGAGCCGGTCAGGAATATCGCCACGTTGCCCCGTTGGTGCCGGTTTTGACGGTAACGCCGCTCTCCGCCTCGGCAAGTTGGAAGTTGCGCGCCGGCCGCGCCTCCAGCGGACGCCCCTCAATCAGAGGATAGGTCCACCGGCGCAGCGCTGGGACATGAATGTTGATCCAGAACTCCCACCAATCGATGGCCGCAGTGTTATAACCGAAATCGGCCTGCTCCTCAGGCACCAGCGCGTAGGCAAGCTTCTCCACGTTCTCGGCGACGAAGTCATGCTCATTCAAAAGAATAAACGGCTCGAAGAGTTCAATCAGTTTTTCGACCTTCTCGAGATTGCGCTGGGTCCGCGCCAAGGGCGTTTTCTTCAGCGGAAACGCCGACATGATGTGCTGGATCGACTTGATGATTGCCCTCTGGGCGGGCGCTGACATGCGCTGATAGCGTTCCTTGGAAACCGGGATGGCATCAAAACGCAGCCGCAGCCAGTACTCCAGGCCTTCCTGTGCACGGTAGTGTTTGCGATGGGCCAGGGAGGTAAGCTCTATGGATCGCCGCATATCGCAGGGGTTGGTGACCGACGCGGCTAGCTGATAAACCGGATCGTGGCGACGTTCCATAACCGCAGCTGCGATCAAAGTCATTCCGGCGCAAACCGAATCCACCGGAATTAGGTCCAGGCGCTTGCGTTCGTTCGACGGCAGTTGGCGGAAATAAGTCCCGAGCAGATAAGAAAGCGAGGCTGAAGTGTTGATCCCCTCATTCCATCCGCGGAACGGCTTTGCAATCGAGGTTTCGACGATCGCCGGCCGGACGATCGCAATCGGCAGACCGGCGCCATACTTCACTATCAGCGACTCCGCCAGTCCCTTGGTCAGAGTGTAAGTATTGGGCCAGCCCAGCTCGAGTGCGCGCTGGGCTCCAGCTTCGGTTAGATAATCGCGCAGCCAGCGCACCCGATTCTTGCGCACCTGGTTTTCCAGTGCGGCGCCGTGGAGGCCTTTGGCGGCGTGTTCTTTCTGCAAAGCCTGTTGCCGGAGCTCTCCCGTGACTTCGTCACCCTCCGCCCGCTGTTCGGCGTCACGAATCGACTGGCGCAGAGCATACCATTCGCGTTCGGCATCATAGTCAGCAATGGCTGCGGGTACGTAATTCGGCCGTATTCTTTCGTTGACCCGTCCATCCTTCGTTCCTGCGACGTAGCAAGTGGAAAGATGCAACAAGCCCGCATGATCGGACTGCCGTACGAACTCGACCACGTTCACGGCGGCATCGACGTTGGTCAACAGCGCGTCCCGCAGATCGGGATTGAAGTCCGTCAGCCCCGAACTGTTGATGATCAGGTCCAGCTTTTTTCGCAGGACTTCGCCGGCCGTCGGAGACAGCCCGAGTCCAGCCTGGGAAACGTCGCCTTCGACAACCTCCACCCGCTCGGCCAAGAACTTTGACAAGCCAGCCCCGTAGCGCGCCCACAAGGGATCAAAAACAGGGGAATCCTCCACCAACTTTTCGAAGCGGCGCTGCGCGGGATTCGATTTCTGCCGCCGGATCAGCAGATAGACGCGTCCGGTTTCCGGCAAGTCCATCAGCGTATTCACCAGCCAGACCTTGCCGATAAATCCGGTAACGCCTATCAGCATGACGTGCTTCCCGGAAAACGCCGCGCGCACGGAAAGAGGCCGCGATTGCCGCGGCCCCTCGAAGTAGACGGTTGGCCGCTGTCGAACCGGTAGCTGGCGGTTGGAAGGAACTACGGCAGAACGCAGTTCCTTGGCATTGGACAGGTCAAGGTCACGCACCAGCCGCTCGGGACTTCGCTCCCCATCCGGTCCTGCGCCGGTGATGCGGGCGAAAGCCCCGCGCGGACGGATAAGGGGATCGAGCAGCCTGCCGGTAGCCATGCCATCGCGGAACTCCAGGCGGTTCGCGACGATCCACTGCACCCCCAGATACCGGGCCAGCGGTCGCATGATGTGATCCAGCCCCTGGCTCACCAATACAACATTCTGCCGGGAATCCACCAGCGTCTGGAGTTGGCGCACCCCTTCCGGCTTGAGTTGGGGCTTCAATTTGTACTGGAAGTATTCTTCACCCAGTAAATCAAGGCGGTCCTGGCTGACCCGTCGCAGCACGCTATACACCACCCGCGTGGCAAGTTCCCGGTTCAGTGCGTAGAGAAAAGGCCGCAGCACTGCCATCAGAAACACCAGCCCGCGCCGGGTCCAGCGTTCGGAAAAGGTTTGCAGGTTCCACGTAAAAAAGGCAATGGACCGGACAGTGGTCAATTCAAGCAGGCTGCCCTCAACCCGCCAATACACGGGATCATCATGGCCGGGGCCGCCAGGATTTTCTTGAGGCGTATTCAAAAGGTCTTTTCTTCCCGAGACGCACACTCTCGAGCCAACCGGAGGAACGAAAGTCTTTATTGTAAACAATTGCGGTCAAAGGGCGAAGCTACTGTCGCCGAAAACCGCCAAGTGCCCGGAATGCATCGAGTTAGCAACTCGGCAAGAATGCAGGCACCCCGGCCGGATGAGGGTCACGGGACATCAACGCTCGCCTTTTTCCTGTATTCCTTCTCAATCCCGTTGCGTGAATTGGTCACGCTGAATCCCCCGTCCGAGCCGGCTTTTACCTCGATATAGTGGCCGTCTGACTTCTCATCGATATTGGCGATCAGGTTCTCGGGCGCATTGTGCGGTTTGTCCGAATCCATCGCGTAGTGCAATTGCCATAGGTCGGCAAGGTCCGGCGAATCATGGATAATCTGCCAAGCCTCGGGACTGCCTCCTTTGTGCGGTCCGTTATTGATCACAGCCACACGCGGATGCACCGCCCATGCCAGCGCCCTAGGATTGTCTGGATGACCTCCATGGTGAGTTGCCAGATAAAGGTCGACTGTGCCGATGAGGTTGTTGGGGCAAACCAACTCCAATTCTCTCTTCTCGGTCAAGTCACCGAGATCCAAAAACCGGAATTTGCCGAAGGTGATGAGCACACCCAGCGAACGTGAGTTCTCGCTGGTGTCGTCTGGGGGTTGCTTCTCCAGGTCACAGTAGATGTTGGCTTCGCCCGCGCCCGGCAAGGGGTCCGGGATGTGATCGCCCGCAGCAGTAAGCACCTGCAAAATGATGCCTTTTAGAGGCACTCCCTGGCCCGGTCTCAAGACCACGCGTGCGTTATGTTTGATGGCTGCAACATAGGCAGCATAATTTTTCTTGGCGGCGGCGGAGTCTTCCTGGTTCTCACCGTGGTCGACGAATATCCCGACCCTGAACTTTTCCAACAGGTCAGCCACGCCGCCCACGTGGTCTTCGTGATAGTGGGTGATCAGTACGTAGTCGATCTGCTTGATGCCCGCACCTCTGGCGACCTCGACAATACGACCTGCGTCACGCACTCCCGCAAAGCCCGTGTCAATGAGTATGGATTGCTTCGCCGGGGTCACGATGAGCGTGGACTGCCCACCTTCCACGTCAATGAAGTAGATTCGCAACGGCGCGTCGGACTTGGCCAGAACGGCAGGCGCGAGGAGCAAACCCATGCTTAGAAGGATGAACCTCCAAACTAAGCGAATCATGGCCACTCCTTGCGCATTTCACGGGAATGCATATGACTAAGGTAACGGAACTGGCGCTTTCCTGCCTCCGCCACCTGCGCATCCCACCCTATAATTTTGGTCGTGACCACGCCTTCTAGAGGAGCGACTGCGTTCCTGGTTGTCTTTGGCCTGGTATTCGCAGGTGCCGGACTGGCGGCGGCCTTTCTGGCTGCCAACCCCGCCAATGTTCAGGGAAATCCCATGGTCGCAGTATTGGTCTGTGGAATCCTCGTTTTGGTGGGCGGCGGCCTCGTCTATGCCGCCCTCTACGGCAACCGCAAGCTGAAGGAACAAGCCGCCGCGCAGCAGGCTGCTCCAGATTCTCCCTGGCTGTGGCAGAAAGATTGGGCCGCCAGCCGGGCCGAGAGCAAGGACCGCAACAACGCCGTCGGCCTGTGGCTGATGGCAGGATTCTGGAATGCCATTTCGCTGACTCTTACCGTTTTGAGCGCCCGCAAACCTTGGCAAGATTCCGGTCACACTGTTCTTCTCGCTCTTGGATTCTGCTTACCGGGTGTAGTTCTTGCTGGTGTAGCCGCGCGTGCCACCATCCGCCGGAAGCGCTTTGGCAACACCTACTTTGAATTCGCTTCGCTTCCCTTCGCTCCAGGGAAGGCTCTCAAGGGAACCATCCACTTATGCTTCAACACCACTACCCGGCACGGCATCGATCTCACTCTCTCCTGCGTTCGCCAGGTCATCACTGGCGCGGGCAAGAATCGCAGTGTGAACCGGGTCGTCCTTTGGCAGTCGGAAGCGAATGTGCCACAGCAGGCACTCACGCCCGGCCCCATGGGGGACGCTGCCATTCCTGTGAACTTCGTGGTCCCGAGCGACGCCTACGAAACCAATCATGACCTGCCAAACGACCAGGTCCTCTGGCTGTTGCACGCGCAAGCGGACGTTCCCGGCGTGGACTACTTGGACGACTTTGAAGTTCCGGTTT
>Ga0209517_10004752_pt1 | contig 17673 bp, 15 predicted proteins | sample PeaSoiMetSII2010_FD_187695 | JGI IMG/M metagenome (GOLD analysis project Ga0209517, IMG submission 187695) | Peat soil microbial communities from Weissenstadt, Germany - SII-2010 (SPAdes) (version 2) | ecosystem: Environmental > Terrestrial > Soil > Wetlands > Peat | place: Germany...
GCTTTTTCACAGCGCCGCCAGCAGATTCCCCAACAAATCGAGGGTTGGCCGGATCAAAAATAATTTTTCAGCGGTCGAATCCGCGAAGTCGGGCTAATGCGCAATGAACTCGTCCCGCTGTCCCGAGTGCGCGCTCGACTCTAACGTGCGGACTCTGCCGTCCCCGCTCCTGACGTGCTCGCGCGCACTATGAACGCCACCGGCACCGGCTTTGCGAGCTCCCGCTGAAGTCCGATCAAGCGCTGTTCGATCTCCGTAGCCTTGGCGCGCAGCGCCGGCAGCCGCGGATGCGAAGTCAAGGTTTCATTCATGGCCCGGCGGCACACCTCAAGGTCATCTTGCGCATCCACCAGGATCTTCAGCGCCTGCGCTTGGGCATCCCAGGGTCCTCCCGGCTGCCACGGGTCGGCCGTAGCTGAGGCGAGGTTGACGCCTGCGGCCAACGCCTCGGCACTCCATTTGCCCAGCGGGCGGTCTCCCGCCAAAACTTCATACTGGCCCTCAGCCAAATTGGTGACGCTGAGAAAGTAACGATTCAACTCCTCCGTGAACGGAACGAACCGTCCTTCAATCAGCCACAGTGGACTCAGATTAAGAGGCAGGCGTTCATCAGTCCGCGTAAAGCTGAGGCAGTCGGCCTTGCATTGGACACGCGAAATCCGGCAACTCTCGGCCGCGACCGCCTTCGCGCTGCGGGCGTCGATGGAGGCGGCAGAAACGTCGGCGGGAGCTCCCAGTCCCTTAAGAATGGCAAAAGCCATCGCCATCTGCCCGAGATCGGTCAAGTGTACCCCGTCATCGACGTGCATGCGCGCCGGTTTGGTCCGCTCGGATTCCTGGGCGTTGGCCGCCAGCATCCGGCGCTGGGCGGCGCGCATGGCTCGCTGCACGTCGATGGTGCCTGCGCCCCTGGCCCTGGCGATGGCCAGGCCTTCGTCGCACATGGCTTGCAAAAATCCGTGCTCCGCTTTGTCCGGGTCCTCCGCCGTGATGGTTGCGGAACAAATGAACGGGCGCACGCCATGTTTCTTGCACCGCTCCACGAGTTCACCGATGGCCTCCAGGTATTCCTTCTTGTGCGCCTCATCGGCCTTGAAACCCCAGCCGATATCATTCACCCCGTAGGCCACGGTGACCAACGTTGCTCCCGGCCCGAAAACATCTTTCTCCAAGCGCTCGAGACTTCCCTTCGCCGTTTCGCCGCCTTTTCCGGCGTTGATGAAGCGGACCTTCCGTTCCGGAAAACGCAGCAAGGTGTACGTCTCGATGATTTTTCCGTACTGACGCGCCGCCGTGATGCTGTCGCCCAGAAAAACGACCGTGTCGCCGTCCCGGATCGCGAACTCGGCCGGGACCAGGGAGAGCGAGATCAGGAACGCAACCACACCGACGCAAACCCTCCGTGCGGTGGTTGAATCCCGAACAGGTGGTTTCGAGCTGGCGACTTCGACGACTGGCATGGCGTAATGCATAAACAAAGGACCCGAAGCCGTCAACCCATGGGGCCCAATCCCGGGACGTGGGACCAAGTACCAACGATATCCTCGGCCTGCCTCGTCCGCTGGACGGTTTGGGCAACGGCGTGCTGGCCTTCGACATTGGCGCATATGAATTCAACCTGCTAGCAACGGTGGGCACGAACTGGCTCCTCAACTACGGCTTGAATCCCAACGATCCGCTGGTCTTCGCTAGCCACCCCAACGGCATCCCCTTCACGGTTCTGCAGGCCTGGGTGGCGGATGCCAACCCCACCAACGCAGCCTCATTTTTGCAGGCCGCGGCCGTTTCGAACCTCCCGCCGGTGATGGTGTATTTCCAAAGTTCGAGCAACCGCATTTACAGCCTGGTGTGGAGCGCCGACCCGCAAACCAACTGGGCGCCGGTGGCCGGACAGGCTTATGTCCGCGGAACCGGCGGCCTCATGAGCCTGGCAGACGCTAGCGCACCCGGTCAGCAACGCTTTTACCGCGTCAGCGTCGCGGTCCCGTAGTCACTCTTTCTCCCGGGAGCCTACAACTTGCCATCTGCCGGGGCGCCTACTTCGTCTGTGTGCGGGGAATCAACCGCAACTCCGGCTTGAGAATTGGCATCTGAGAATTATGGCCCTGGGGAGTGATTACGGAACCGTCATCCGGAATCGGACCGGGCACCAGAACCAGAGCCGTGTATGGGAAGGCCTTATAGACGCCTGGTGCGATGTTCGTTGTCGCGCGGGAGACGTCGTTTGTAAGCCGCACGAGTGGCACACGCAGCCAGAGGTGGTTGGTCGTGTTCCCTCCCCCGCCCGTGACCAGTGGCGGGGAGGAACGGGCAGGCGCCGAAGCCGCGGCCTTCGGCGCGCCGGCCCCCGGCGACGGCGGAGTGTCGCCCGCCAAGGACCCCGCCGTTATCCCCACCGCCACCCAGGCCAACAAGATTCGAGTTCTCATTTGGTGGATTAGACGGAAACGCAGCGCAGATGCTCTCGCTTGTTTGCGGCCCGGCGATTTTGGGCTTGGGAATTTGGGGACTGTGGTAAACCGCGTGGAGGCGCGGCCCAGCCGATGGTTTTAGTTTGCATCCCTGCGTTGGTGAGTGAGATTGGTTTCCGATTGAGCCACAAGAGCCAAAAAATCGAATCGTTGGTCGCGCCCCTTCGAGGAAGGGATCTGGACGCGCATTACTTGGCCTTTTTCGAGTGTTTCAACCAACAGCGTTTCTTCGAAGCTCACGAGGTGCTGGAGGTTCTCTGGCTGCCGCAGCGGCATGGTCCTAATGGCCCTTTCTACCAGGGGCTAATCCAATTGGCCGGCGCTTTTGTTCACCTCCAGAGGGAACGACCTACCCCCGCGGCCACGCTCCTCAAGCGGGCCCAGGCCAACCTGGCGCCTTACCCGGCAACCCACGAACGTCTCGATACTTTGCGCGTCTTGGACCTGATTACTGAGTGGCTGCGCAAGCTCGAATCCTCCGGCGGGGCCAATCCCTTGCGCCAAGGTGCCGCTCCCGAGCTGCGGCTGTAGGCGATACTTTTTTGACAAACGCCGCGCAAGGGGCATCCTGTCCCCGGTGCATGGCCGCGGTCCGCGGCGATGCGCCCATGGGATATGCCGGTTCGATACAAAGATTATTACCAAAGCCTGGGGGTGCCGCGCAGCGCGAGCGATGCTGAAATCAAAAAGGCCTTTCGCAAGCTCGCCCGCGAATACCATCCCGACGTGGCCAAAAACAAAAAGCAGGCCGAAGAACGGTTCAAAGAAATCAACGAGGCCTACGAAGTGCTGGGCGATCCAGCGAAGCGCAAGAAGTATGACGAACTAGGCCCCAACTGGAATTCGGGCGCGGAATTCCGCCCGCCTCCTGGATTCGGGGGCTTCCGCGGTGCGCGCCCGAACATGGGCCGGGCCGGACGGGGCGAGGATTTCGAATTCCAGTTCGGTGGCACAGGTTTCAGCGACTTTTTCGAGCAACTGTTCGGGTCGGCGGCGCGTCGAGGCGGTTTTGGCCGCGGCGGCGGCTTCGGCGACGAGGATGACTCTTCCGGACCCGGGCGCGGGCAGGACATCGAGGGCGACATCATGGTGACGCTCGAAGAAGCCATGCAAGGGTCCGTTCGCTCGGTGTCGGTGCGGCACGCAGCGCCTTGCAGCGCTTGTGGCGGCACGGGCCGAGTAGGGAAACACGTTTGCACCGTCTGTGGCGGCGTGGGCCAGGTCGAGAAAACTGATACTTACCAGGTCAAGATTCCCGCCGGTGTTACCGAAGGCCAGCGCTTGCGCATTGCCGGACGGGGCGCGGCCGGGGTCGGTGGCGGCGCCGCGGGCGATCTTTTCCTGCGCGTGCGCCTGGCCAAGCATCCGGATTTTCAAGTTGAAGATCATAACCTTGTTTATGATGCCGAAATTGCGCCTTGGGAGGCCGTCCTCGGAGCGAACATTTCCGTACCCACCCTCAACGGCCACGTCAACATCCGCATTCCCCCGGGCACCCACAGCGGGCAAAAATTTCGCGTGCGTGGGCGGGGACTCCCCGCACGCGGCGGCACCAATGGAGACTTGATCGTCGAAACGCGCATCGAAGTGCCGAGCAAGGTCAGTGAGTCCGAACGCAAACTTTGGGAGCAACTCGCCCGCGAATCCCGCTTCAACCCGCGCGAGGCAGCCAGCGCCGGCTAATGAACGGTTTAGCCACCGCAAGGCTGAGAGCCCTGGCGCCGCTGCTGTTGCTGCTATTAGTCCCCGCCTGCACAAGTCTGCGCCCGAGTGCTACCAAACAACAGTCCCTCAATGAATGGCGAAGCTTGACCGCGGCCACGGCTCCGGCTCCGCAGGTGTTCCTCAAAGGGGACACGATCCGCTTTTACTTTCACACCGCCACCAACGCGATTGAGTTCAGCGCGAATTGGCGTCGCTTTCGCATTCCTAGCAAGGGTTTCAAGGTTCACTCGGCCACCCTCCACTTGGACCGGCGCTTGCCGCGAATGCCCGAGGGGGAGCGAGGGTGGCGCCAGGCCACGGTGATCGCAGGTGAAGAGTGGCGACGCCTGGCTACCAATTTGATCGCCGTGCTCACCCCGTCCTTGCCCGGGCACGGCATTTACTACCAAGCCCTTCTCGCTGATGGGGTTTTATTTCGGGATGCCCAGGGCGTCCCTCGCCAGGTGGCTTTGGGCGAACAGCCGAAAGATGTTGTTCTGGATCACCGTTGCTCCCTGGATGAAACGGTGCAAAGGGTAGGCCGGGTGGCTGAGGCGTCGCTGGCTCAGACCCATCCCACGAATTCCCTCTTCCTCATCATGGCCCCAGATGTCAGCCGATTTACTCAGCCGCTCCTGGTCGAATTCAAGCAGCGACGTTGTCTTTGGCTTTCCCCGAACGCGCTTTATGATCCCGCCGAATCCAGGTTGGACCTCTCCGCCACCGCCCAGGGGCTCAGTGCGCTCTTTCTAGAAGCCCATGGCTTGGCCCTGCTCAAAAACCCTGTCTCCAGCGCCTGCCGGTTAGGCGACCTAGCCGTCCAGAGCTTTGTCCGTTTCGTGCGCATTCCCCCCTGGAAACCCAGCACGCAATTCCCACCCTTGGCCCAAACCAACGGCATGGACCTCGAGCATTGGGAACAATGGCTCGACCACTTCACCGGCACCCGCCAGGAGCAGGGCTCCCTACAGTTGCTCATCGATGGGGAGCGTTTTTTTCCCCGCCTGACCCAAGCCATCGCGCAAGCCACCAACCACATTTATTTCGACGTTTACATTTTCGATAAGGACGACGTCGCCATCGGGATTGCCGACCAGCTTAAGCAACGCTCCAGTCAAATCGATGTTCGCGTCCTCTTCGACCGCCTCGGCAGCATCGCCGCCGGTGCGGTGCCGCCTGCCACGCCGCTCCCCGAGAATTTCGTCACCCCCGCCTCCATCTATTCGTACCTGACGACTGATTCAAGAGTGCGTGCGCGCGCATTTCTCAATCCTTGGCTTTCGGCCGATCACTCGAAAGTTTACCTGGTGGACGGCTCACGAGCTTGGCTCGGCGGCATGAACCTTGGCCGCGAATATCGTTACGAGTGGCATGATCTCATGGTCGAGCTGCAAGGGCCGGTGGTCACCTCGCTGGAAGACGAGTTTCGACGCGAGTGGGCTTACGCTGGCTGGTTGGGCGATTTGGGTTATTTGCGGGAGTTGGCCCGCGGGCCGCATCCCATCCCTCCATTTTCAGGCTCAGACGACTGGGTTCCGGTACGGCTGCTGCCAACCAAAACGGCCTGGAAGCCCTTTGGTACTGCGGTCCTTGGCTCCTTGCGCCATGCCAAAGACTATATCTATCTCGAGAACCCTTATCTGTTCGATAAACGCACGATCATTGCCCTGGCCCAGGCGCGAAATCGGGGCGTAGATGTCCGCGTCATCCTGCCGCGCATCAACGACTTTGAAGCTGCGGCCCGCAGCAATGTCGTCATCGCCAACTATCTTCTCCAGCACGGCGTCAGGGTCTTTTTCTATCCCGGCATGACGCACGTAAAGGCGCTCCTGGTCGATGGCTGGGCCTGCCTGGGCTCCGGTAACCTCAACCACCTCAGCCTGCGGGTTTGCCAGGAACACAACGTCGCCACTTCCAGTCCAGCGTTCGCTGCCCGTCTCAAGCAGGATCTGTTTGAAGACGATTTCCAGCGTTCCTACGAACTCAAGGAGCCCATCCCTTCGGACCTCGTAGATTTTCTGGCCGATCTGGTGCTCGAAGGGTTTTGATCAAACATTGCCTCCCCTGGCGGGCTGCCCCACAATTCCAGGCATGTCGCAGCCGCCCGCCTACCACATGAGTTCCGGCGACTTCCGCCGCTGGGGCCATGCCGTCATAGATTGGCTCGCCGATTACCAGCAGCGAGTCGCCGCGCTCCCCGTCATGTCCCAGCTTGAGCCGGGAAAGGTCCGCGCTTCCTTGCCGGCTGAGCCTCCTGAGCGAGGCGAGTCCTTCGAGGCCATTCTTGCCGACGTGGATAACCTCATTGTGCCCGGCCTCACTCATTGGCAATCGCCGAACTTCTTTGCTTATTTTCCGGCCAACAACTCGGGACCATCGATTCTGGGTGAATTGCTCTGTGCGGGGCTGGGCGTGCAAGGCATGCTCTGGGCCACCAGCCCAGCCTGCACTGAGTTGGAAACGCATGTCCTGGATTGGCTGGCCGGCATGCTCGGCCTGCCCGACCGCTTCAAATCCGCCGGGGCGGGTGGCGGGGTGATTCAAGACACCGCTTCCGGCGCGGTGCTCTGCGCCCTCTTGGCCGCCCGCGAACGTGCCACCGCTTTCCAATCCAATCAACGCGGGTGCGACGGACGCCTCACAGCCTACACCTCCTCACAGGCGCATTCGTCCGTCGAAAAAGCCGTCAAGATCGCCGGCCTGGGCGCGGCCAATCTAAGGCTGATCGAGGTGGACGCGCGCTTCGCGATGCAACCGACCACGCTCGCGCAACAAATCGTTCGCGACCGCCAGGCAGGACTGACACCGTGCTTCGTCTGCGCCACCGTAGGCACGACCTCTTCCACCGCGCTGGATCCACTGGCCGAGGTGGGCCGGCTGTGCCGGGAACAAAATGTGTGGCTGCACGTGGACGGCGCCATGGCTGGCACCGCAGCCCTCTGCCCGGAATTCCGCTATATCCACACGGGTCTCGAGTTGTCCGATTCCTACGCCTTCAATCCGCACAAGTGGATGTTCACGAATTTCGATTGCGATTGTTTTTATGTCGCCGACCGGGCGGCGCTCATCCGAACGCTTAGCGTGCTCCCTGAGTACTTGCGAAACGCCGCCACTGAATCCGGCGCAGTGATCGATTATCGCGATTGGCAAGTGCCGCTGGGCCGACGCTTCCGCGCTCTCAAACTCTGGTTCGTCATCCGCCATTACGGCGTCGAAGGCTTGCGCCATCATGTCCGCCGCCACATCGAACTGGCCCAGGAACTAGCGCGTTGGGTTGGCGCCTCCTCCGACTTCGAACTCCTGGCGCCCGCACCGCTTAACCTGGTTTGCTTTGCGCATCGGGCCGGTGACGATTTCAACCGCCGCTTGTTGGAGCTCCTTAACCGCAGCGGCAAGCTGTACTTGACCCACACGGTTTTGAAAGGCCGCTACGCGCTGCGGATGTGCGTCGGCCAGACCCACACCGAGGCCACCCACGTTCGCCAAGCTTGGACCCTGATCGAGCAGACGGCGCGGGAATTGAAAGAGGGGAAGCCGCAACTACACGTCTAACAAGGGCCAAATAGGGCGGGCACTCCGCTGCCCGCCGACGAACTGGTCGCGACGGCCTTTCTTCGGGGACGCACGCACGGCGCAACGACTTTTGGAAACCGCAGGTGGCTACGCCGGCTTGTACGGCTTAATCGCGTCGATCCGGTGGTGATGGCGGACGGCATGGACCTCGAACTCGACTTCCTCGCCTACTTTGCGGCTGAGCAGGGCCTGCGCGACCGGCGAAAGATAGCTGACCAGTCCCTTTTCGGGGTCGGAATCCCAGGCGCCCAGAATCGTGAACTCCTCGGGGTGGTTCGTCTCCAAGTCGGTGGCGGTCACGATGGTGCCAACGCCTACGACGTCCGTCCGCGGATTGGCAAAATCAGTGCCGCGCGCGCGCACCAACTGCGTCTCTAGCTCGCCTTTTTGCTTCATGAGCAGCTTTTGCATCTCCTTGGCGGCCTTGTATTCGTGGTTTTCGCGCAGGTCACCGTAACTTCGGGCGATGGCGATCTCCCTCGAGTTAGCCGGGATTTTCTTCTCGACCAGTTCGTGATACTCGTTCTTGCGCCGTTCGAGGCTCTCCCAGGAAACCAGTAGGAAGCTTTCCTGTTTGGTTTGCTCGCCGGAGATGAGGGATTGGATGGCCGGGTAGCTTTTGACGATCCGCGCCAGCAACGAGCGCTTATCCATATCATCGAAACAAGGCGACAACTGCAAGGCACGGGTCAGGTCCTTGATCACTTCCAGGTCCGCCGAGCCGATCAACTCGACGAGCAGATCCTGGTCATCGAGGATGCAATCGCGCAGGCGATTGGAGCGCCGCTCGTTGAACTGGTCGCGTTCCATGGCGGTGAGCATGGCGCGGAAGACCTCCGGGCCGAGGATATCGGCAAAGGAATCGTTGCGCTCCTTGGCCAGCCAGAGGAGCAGTTCGCTGGAAGCGGTGTGCTGGCTGATGAGCTTGGCCACGGTCTCCTTGAGTTGCTCGATTTTGCCTTCATGAATGAGCAAGCTGGCAAACTCACGCGCCAGCTTGGCGGGAACCGTGTTGAGCGTGCTTCGCAGGACCTCGGGCCAATGCTCGGGATTGGCGGCCTTGAACGACTCGAGCGCGCGGCGATGTTTGGAGGCGGGCAAAGCTTCCATGAGCGGCCCCAAGCGCAAGTCCTGCGACCAGATAGCGACCGCCTCCAGCGCGCCTTCGGCGGGCGTGGCCCCGGTCATCTCGCGAACGTCATCCCGAATGAAAATTCCCTCGAGTGCCACAGCCGGCTGGGTACGCTGATAGCTGGGAATTTCGGAGTTTAAGGCCACCATGACTTCGGCCCCAGCGGCCTGTTTGTCGGTCAGGTCGGCGGCGCTCTTGACCAACTCGCTGGCCACGGCCACGCGGGCCTTGAGGCCCTTAGCCGCGCGAAATCCTTCGAGCAACCGGTTCTGCAGCGAAACTTCCTTGGCTTGATAAATAATCGGGTCGGTCTTCTTGAGCGGCACTTGGAAATGTCCGTCCTTCTTCAGTTCGCGCTTGGCGCTCTCCCACCACTTCTTCCAATCGTCCCGGATGACCTCAGGCATGAGCACCTGCTGAATCTGCTCGGCAGTGGCCTTGCCGCCGTAGCTGTTGAGCACGAGCTTGACCAGATCCAGGTGGCCGGTGGCGGCCATTTGCCTCAACTCCTCGAGGTCGGCTGCTTTGCGCGCCAGGATGTGGTCCTTGGAGATGGGCTTAAGCGATTCGGCGGCAAACGCCAAATCCATCGTATGCCCCGCTTTGTTCTGGAAATCAATGGTAAACCGGGCAAAAACCGTGTCCACAGTCTTGATCCGGCCAAAGCCCCAGCTCCGGTGCATGCAAAACCCGCTATTGGTCAGTTGCACCAAGGGCTCAATGTATTGGCGCTCCAGCTTTCCAGCCAGGGCCATTTTCTCGAATTCGTCTCTCATAAATCGCGTTAACGCTCGCTTCCCACGACCGCAACCGCTTTATTAAAGATTGTGAGCGGCCAAAAACCAAGAGAAATTGCGTGCCAGATCCTATCCCGGCAGGATCGGGGCGCGTTCGTTGAACACCTGCTCGATGAAGCCTTGGCCCACGCGACACTCTCGGCCGCCGACCGGCGCCTGTGCCAGGAGTTGGTCTATGGCATCGTGCGCTGGCAGGCCACGCTCGATTGGCTAATCGCGCGCAAGACTCAAGGCCGCCCCACCCAGGAGGCGCTCAAGAACCTGCTCCGGCTCGGCCTTTACCAGATTTTCTGGCTCGAGCGCATTCCTAACCATGCCGCGGTCAACGAGACTGTCAACCTGGCCAAGGACCGCGGACTTCCCGCGGGCTTTGTCAACGCTGTCCTGCGCGGGTCCCTCCGGGAGTTCGAGGAGACGAAACGGCGGCTGGCGGAACTCAGGACGACCGATCCCGCTCTCGGCTATTCGCACCCGGGCTGGCTGGTGGACCGCTGGCGGCAGCGCTGGGGGGAGGACCGCGCAGCGCAACTGATGGCCTGGAACAACACCCCGCCCAAGACGTTCGCCCGCGTCAACACCTTGAAGGCCGACCCAGGCAAGCTCCTCACTCAATGGCGAGACGAGAGTGTGGAGTATGATTTCGTGCGCCGCGATTGGTTTGAAGAGAATCTGGTGTTCGAGTTAAAAACCCATCCGCCGCTATCTCAGTTGCCCAGCTTCCAACAAGGTCTCTTTTATGTGCAGGACCCCAGCACCTTGTTAGCCGTTCACCAATTGGCTCCGCAACCGGGTGAAACCATCCTCGACCTGTGCGCCGCGCCGGGAGGCAAACTAACCTATCTGGCCCAACTGATGCGTAATGACGGCCAGCTCGTGGCTGAAGACACGGCGGTAGAGCGCGTTAGGCTGATCGAAGAAAACTGTCGGAGGCTAGGGGTTACCTGTGCGCGCACGGTTCCGGTTCCGACTGAAGCACACGCGGCCCGGTCTGCGCCCCTGCCGCGGCCAGCCTTCCCACAGGTTTTCGACCGTATTCTCATCGACGCCCCGTGTTCCAACACCGGTGTGATGCGGCGGCGGGTGGATTTGCGCTGGCGGATTCGTTCACAGGAAATCGCCCGTCTGCGCCTGGGGCAACTCGAGTTGCTACGCCAGGCGGCCGCCCGCGTAAAGCCTGGTGGGGTGCTCGTCTATAGCACGTGTAGCCTCGAGACCGAAGAGAACCAGGAGCTCGTTCGTGAATTCCTTATCCAGGAGAAGGAGTTCCAGGTCGAACACGAGCGGGAATTGCTCCCCTTCGTGGACGGTGTGGACGGCGCGTATGTGGCCCGGTTGCGTCGCGCGGCCTGAACCGCGCCTGCGGCAGCCAGGGGCGGGGACGTCTGGTCCCCGGAGCCCGCGGCAGACCCGCCGGAAAGTTTAAATGGCGCTCGCCTCCGGATCCGGCGCCAAGAGACGTCCGCGCCCCTGCGCTGGCGGCTAAACAGATACCTGGTTAAAGCGGTTCTTCGCCCCGGGCCAGTTCACATGCCCATGATCTGATAGCCGCAATCAACGTAGATCACCTGCCCGGTGATAGCGGCCGCCCCATCGCTTGCCAGGAAAAGGCCGGTGGCGGCCAGTTCCTCGGGTGTGACGTTTCGTTTGAGGGGAGCGTGGGCCTCGTAATGCTTTAGCATCTGCATAAACCCGGAAATGCCCCGCGCCGCGAGGGTATTGACCGGACCGGCGCTGATACAATTGACGCGGATTTTCTTTGGCCCTAGGTCGTATGCCAGGTAGCGCGTGCTGGCTTCCAGGGCGGCCTTGGCGACACCCATCACATTGTAGTGCGGCACCACCTTCTCAGCGCCGTAATAAGTCATCGCGACGATGCTGCCGCCCTCGGTCATTAGCGGCGCGGCTGCGCGCGCCAGCGCCACCAGCGAGTAGGCGCTTACGTCGTGCGCGATCCGAAACGCCTCACGGCTGGTGTTCAAGAACTCGCCTTCCAAGGCCTCTTTGGGCGCGTAGGCCACCGAATGAAGTAGAAGGTGCAATTTGCCAAATTTCGCGCCGACCTCCCGGAACACGGCGGCAATGTCCTCGTCCCGCGTAACGTCGCACGGGAGAATCAAGACGTCGGCTCCGAAGGTGCCGGCCAGTTCTTCGACGTTTTCTTTGAGGCGTTCGCCTTGGTAGGTAAAGGCCAACTTGGCTCCCGCCGCGTGCCAACCTTGCGCGATTGCCCAGGCGATCGAACGCTGGTTGGCTACGCCAAAAACAACTCCCATCTTGCCGGCCAATGATGACATGTATGCGTGTCGGTTTTGTTCGAGTGTTACAATGGCGCGATACGAATAGAGAAAACGCCACAAAATCGCAAGGGGCTTCTGCTCACTTCCCCTTGGGCAGTCCAGATTTCCAACAAAGCAGCAAGGCACCCAAGCCCGAAAGCAGCAGAACACTCACCGCCACGGTTCCACCGTTGGCGTGTTGGGGCGCCAGGTAAAGCGAAGAGGCCCCTACCGCCGGCCCGATGAAGTTGCCCACCCCGATGGCCGCCTCATGGATGCCGCCATGTTCGCTTTTGGTCTGGCTATTATCCATCGAGTAGAACAGCGACGAGTAGTAGATCAAGCCCACCGCGCCGCCGAACACGACTTGGGCGAGCACGAGCACGGCAACATTTGGGGCCATCACGATGCCCGCAAAGGTGATACCCAGTGCCAGGAAACCCAGCAGCAGCCAACGGAATCGGTAATGCCAACCGTCCCACAGCCACAACACCCAAAATGCGCCCAGCCGCGAAAAGCACCACACGGAACAACAAAAGCCGGCTGTCATCGTCGAGAGTTCCAAGCGTCGGGCCACGCCGGGAATGACCGCGACGAGGGTGTTGATGGCGATATATGCGAAGGGATTGGCCAGCCAGGCCATGCGCAAAAAGCTCTTGGCCCTCACTGGTGACCGGAGGGGAGGGGCGGTTTGCGGGTGCCAATCACAGGCTTTGCCCTCCGCCCCAAATTCCGGCGACCGCGCCGGGATGCCGGCCCCGGCTTGGCGGGCTTTGGCCTCTAGCCAGAGCGTTATTCCCAATTGCGTGAGCTGAATCAGGGCAGGCACGCAGAACAGGCTTTTGAAACCCAGTTTCTCGAGCATGGCGCCCCCGGTGAAGTTCGCCAGGGCAGCCGTGGCGGCCCACACCACGTTGTAAATGCCAACCGTATGCTGCAGGCCGGCGGTCGTTTCGCCTTCGCTGGTCATTGCCTCCAGGGTCGGCCAAGTGAAACTCATGCCGATGACATTGCCGGCCATAACAATGATGTGGGCGAGCGCCGAGTGGACGCACAGGCCCGCGACCATCGAAGCGAACATCACCCCGAAACCTAACTTGAGCGCGGTGAAGCAGCCGAAGCGTTGCGCAAATCGGCCTGCCCACCACACCGTGATTGCATAAAGCCCCCCATTAAGGGCTGCCAGCATGAGATTGGCCCGGTTGCCAAACCCATACACCTGCTGCATGAAGAAATAGAGGTAGTAAAAATAATAAACCGTGCATAAGGAGTTTAGCGCTTCAAGGACGAAAAAGCCCCTCTTCTGCACCGGGGCAGGGGGCCGCACTATCGGAGGATCGAACGAGGCGATTGGCGAAACACTTTCAGCCTGGTTCCTCCGCACCGAACGCTTCGAGTCGCCGATGACCTCTGCGATCGGGGCGCCCAATTTTTCGCTCTCGAGGCTCACCTAGTAATCGTACAGCCCGCTATCATGAGAGTAGTCGCCGCCGCCCGGGCCGCCTTCCTCGCCGCCCATGAGATCGCCCAACACGTCGCCCATGTCCTCCTCGATTTTCTCCGGGTCTTCGCCGGCTTCCAGGCGCTTGATGGCAATGTCCAGTTCCTTAGGCACTGTGCCGGCGGGCATGAGGTCTTTCATTTTACGCATCATGTGCGCCATGTGTTTCGGGTTATTCTCATCCAGGTGTTCCATGTCCCGTTCCATTTCCATCATCGCCCGCTCAACCCGCGGGTCGTCGAAGTCAGGCATGGGCGGGCCCTCGGCATCAGCCGCCCCTTTTGCTGCAGGTTCTTTGAGCTTGCGCGACATGGCAAAGCGGCTGACCTGCTTGGTCATCTTTTTATTACCGCACTTGGGGCAGACGGGCAGATGCTCCGGACTGACCTTTTTGGACAGGAAATTAAAAATCACCCGGCATTTCGGGCACGCATATTCGTATATCGGCATAATGGCCTCGTATTCAGCAGAAAAGACTACCCTAACGCGCGGCGCTCGGAAAGAGGATTGTCAGCGTTGACAGGGTAAAATGCCTTGATGAGGATGGGTGCATGACCAACAAATGGGTCTTGATTACGGGCGCCTCGAGCGGGTTCGGCGCCGCCGCTGCCCGTGCCTTTGCCGCCGAACAAGCGCGGCTCTTGCTCGGCGCGCGGCGGGTTGAGCGGTTGGAGGAAGTGGCGGCGGCTGCACGCCAGGCCGGCAGCCCGGACGCCCACGTGAAGCTCCTCGACGTGAGCTCGACCGAAAGCGTGAACGCCTTTGCTGACTGGGTGCGCTTGAAAACCAACCGCGTTGACGTGCTCATCAACAACGCCGGCGGCGCCCAGGGCCTGGATACCGTCGCCGAAGGCAAGGACGCTGATTGGGAAACCATGCTGCAAACCAACGTGCTGGGCGTCATGCGCATGACGCGCGCCATCCTGCCGCTCATGACGCCGTACGCGGGCGGCTCGATTATCAACATCGGGTCCTATGCCGCGCACACCGTTTATGAGGGCGGCGCCGCCTATTGTGCGGCGAAAGCCGGTGAGCTGCAAATTACGCGTACCTTGCGCCTTGAACTGAACGGCACGGGGTTGCGGGTTTCTTCGATCGATCCGGGCCTGGCAGAAACCGAGTTTTCCCTGGTGCGCTTTAAGGGCGACAAAACTCGAGCCAAGAAGGTGTATGAAGGAACGCAACCCCTTACCGCGCAGGACATCGCAGAGATCCTGGTTTGGGTCGCCAAGCGCCCATCGCATGTGAACATCGACGAAATGCTTGTCAAACCTGTCGATCAGGCCGCAATCCACAAGGTCTATCGGCGCGCCTCGATCGCTTCTCAATCATCCCGCACCGGGCAACCACCCTGAGTTGAGTTGTTTGAGGGCGTTGAGCATGAACTGAATCGCTACCGCCGCCAGCAGCAGGCCCATAATCCGGACGGTGATGTTCATGGCGATGGGACTGAGCCAGCGCGCGCCACGAGCGGACAAGCGCAGGATCAAGTAGCTGGCTAGACAGACAGCCAGGATGCACACGTAAAGCGCGACAATGTAAAGCGCCGTGTGCGAACCCATCTTCGCTGCCTGGTTTTGCAGCAGAATCGCCGTCGAAATCGCGCCTGGACCGGCCAGCATCGGAATGGCCAGCGGCGTCACCGCGATATCCGTCTTCTCCACCCCGGCGGCCGTTTCTTCGGAGGTCTCGTGGACTCGCGAGCGCTGGGCGCGCAACATATCCAGGGCCACGAGCAACAGGACCACACTCGCCGCAATTTCAAAGGCCGGCATCGTCAGACCCAGGACTTTGAAAATCCACTTGCCTGCGGCGGCGAAGCAAATCAGGACGCCTGCGGTGATGCAACAGGCAACCCGCGCCGTTCGGATTCGCGCCTCCGGGGTGTCGGTAGGCGTCATGGCCAAGAAGGCCGGCACGGTCGCCAGCGGATCCACGATCACGAAGAGAGAACTGGCAGCCAGGAACATGTATTCGAGCAGGCTCACACGGTGCAAAGCAAGAGGCTGGCGGCCATCCCATCCGTTGTCACACACTTTGTAATCACCCCGAGCAGGGGGCGAAAATCGCCTCCGTCATGCCGTGGATGATCTTCTTGTCGGCCGGGCAGACGGTCGCGAGCACCCCGCCCAGGTGGGCGCGCGCCGCATCAGCCTCCCCAGCCACGAAATAGTAAGGGCAGAGTCGGACGCGGCCTTTCATCGGAACGACTTGCCCACGCTCGAAATCAAACCACTCTGCGGGCACGAGCGCAGGTTTGTGGTAATGCTGGAGCACGCTGGGCGAGCGCTCGAAATTGTCCAGAGCGGTTCGCACGGTGGCGGCCCACTGGGCCTGTGGCAGGTCACTGCCTAAAAACACTCCGCGTGCGCCCCAGGCCTGGGGCGAGAACCCCGAAACCTTGATAATCAGTTCGCGTTCTTTTTGGGAAAGGGCCTCGAGCTGGCGCCAGTCAGTAAGGTTCAGCTCAGGAATGGCCGCGTGCGGCGGCAGCGGGGCAGGGTCCATGAGCCAGGTGTAGGGGGCCAATTGGCGCAGCCGGCTAAAGAAGCTCTCGCCTAGCTCACGGCGCCAATAGCCCTGGAGGTTCCGGTTCCACAGCAACGCGAAGAGCATTTTCTCCTCGAGGAACGTTTTTGGCGGGGCGGTCACCCGGATGCGCCGGGCAACGGCCAGTTCGAAGATGGTCTTCGCACTGGGCACGTTCGCGAGGTCGAACAATTCAAAAAATCGATAAACGCCATCGCCGTCGGCAAACCCGGTGAACTCGGCGGTCTGAAGCTTGAACCGGGAAGCGCCGAGTTGCTCGGCGACCCAGGCCATCTCCGGCCGATAAGTGGCGGCTTCCTCGGATACCACAATGTGCACCCTGGGAGCATCGCCGAAAAGACTCGCGAACCCGCGCAGCATACCGTCCGCGCCCCCGAGCACTTCGGCCCCGAGGGCCGAGTAGGTTTGATTCAGCCACGCGGTCAGCCCAATGCCGCCGGGCACAGAATCAAGTTCGGTCATCCGGAGCCCCTCATCGGTGAGGAGCAGGTCGGGGCGGATAACACGGGGCAACTCGTTCTTGAGCGAGGGCGAGCGCTGCACCGCCAGGAGGTCCACGGGCTTGCCCTGGTCCAGCCAGCGGGCTACCCAGGCCGGCTGGCTGTCCTGGAGGCTCTGGCGATAAAGCAAGTTAACGGCCCGGTAGAATTGCAGCAGCACGCGGCCCAAAGACTCCAATTCCTTGACCACCTCCGGCTGGAGCCGGAACGGGGCGGGGGAGATGCGCCATTCATGGCCGGCAAACAGGCCCTGGTTCGGCAGGTGCTCCCGCACAAAGCGGGCACTGTCAGCGGCGGAACGTGAATTCAGGGTTTCACACGCGGTGCTCACGACCTTCCAATTTCTTCCACGGCCTAGAAGGTAGGATAAGTGTCGGCCAGCGTCAAAGCGAAGTAGCGAACTGAGAACTGACGAGGTGGATGGGGGCATGGGAGAATTACGATGATTTGCTGCCCAATCCTCCAGAGGGCCGTGCAAGCGAATGACCCACCTTCGCCAAGGCTACGGTGGGCGGGCGACTCAGGCGGAAAAAATTTTAGGTGTGATTAGGTGTGATTAGGTGTTAGTGAGTGTTAGTAGGTGTGTCATTAGGTGTGATCGGTAGGTGTGATTAGGTGTGACCGCGCAAGCGAATGACCCACCTTCGCCAAGGCTATGGTGGGTGGGCCGGCCTTCGGTTTGGGCGGATTTTGGGAAAAAACGGAAAAAGCTGAAAAAGCATCAAATTTTCGAAAGTCATCGAAATTTTTCCAAACGCCCGACAGTGCCGGAAGGAACCTGGTTCTTGCGGCGGACGGAGGAGGGGCTCGGCCGGAGGAGGCGGGACTTTTCACCACAGAGACACCGAGGGCACAGAGAGAGGGGAGGGGAAATGACAGGATCATGGCATGGCAGGATCGTGGGGAAGGGGATTTTTTTAAACGCAGGGATTTTGAACAGGAGGTAAGGGAGGTAACGGAGATCTGCCGACTAAGACCCCGAGCAACCGAGGAGCGGCGCGCAGCGGAGTGACCCTCCTTCGCCGAGCTACGGCAGGGCAGGCGCGCCCTACCTTCACCCCCTCATGGCAGAGATTTTTAAGGGGGAAACAATTTGACGTTTCTCGCGTTTCGGCATGCCCGTTGGAACCGGGAATCAATTTCGAACTTGTGGAGTAGTGCTCACGCCC
>Ga0209517_10004756_pt1 | contig 17662 bp, 21 predicted proteins | sample PeaSoiMetSII2010_FD_187695 | JGI IMG/M metagenome (GOLD analysis project Ga0209517, IMG submission 187695) | Peat soil microbial communities from Weissenstadt, Germany - SII-2010 (SPAdes) (version 2) | ecosystem: Environmental > Terrestrial > Soil > Wetlands > Peat | place: Germany...
AAAGCTCCGGCTCATTGAGTTCGACGATGATTTGCATGCGTCACCTTACGAGAACAGTCGATTCTGAATCTGTGCGAGTTCCACGGGTGCGGAGCATTCTGAGTCATCGTTGGCAACATGGTTGATCCGAGTGCTCACGGGATAGCACCGCATCAGCCGGGCATCGAAGGGCTTCAGCAGTTCGGACGCCGCAGCCACGTCCCTCATGCCGGGGTCGAGCCATTGGTCATAGGCGTCTGGATCAAGAATGACGGGCATGCGGTCGTGAACAGGTGCGGTCAAAGCATTGGGAATCGTGGTCAGAATCGAGCATGTGTCAACAGTCTTGCCGCTTGCGTCCCTCCAGCGATCCCACAATCCCGCGAAGGCGAACAACTGCCCGTCGTTCACTTCGAAGCAATAGGACTGCTTGCCTTTTGCCGTCTTCTTCCATTCATAGAAGCCATCTGCCGGGATCAGGCACCTGCGGAATTTAAACGCATCACGGAACGCGGGCTTCGTGGCCGCTGTTTCCGAGCGTGCGTTAAACATCCCTCCAGCTAGAGCCGGGTCTTTCGCCCATGAGGGAATGAGCCCCCAGCGCAGTAGGGACAGTTCCCGGACGGGCTCCCTCGGGTTCTGGCGGATGACCGCTACAGGCTGAGTGGGGGCAATGTTGTACCGAGGGTTCCAGTCTTCCTGTTCCTCCGAGACGCTATCGAAATACTCCTCGACAAGTTGCTTTCGCCTCGACAATCGGTAACGCCCGCACATTGGGAAATTATCGCAGATGATGAGGGGTTCGCATCCGCCATCGCATCGGGATCAAGCACCGAGAACACCAATTAGCACTTGGCGGACTGCCCGGCGAGCCGTTAGACATGGGTGGATGATCCCTTATCCGGGCGGGAAAGCACGCTTGGCAAAAACGATCTGCTCCTTGGCCCCGCCCTCGGGCGGCACCTATTGCGAGCCGTTCGCAGGACGAGGCAACGTCTTCTGGACGGCTGCTGGACTCCTCAAGTACCGTCGCTGGTGGCTCAACGACACGCGCACCGCTCCGTTTCTTGAGGCGATTCGGCGCGTAGGCGATACAGTCGAGGTACCGTACAGAACGCGCAACGACGGCTGCGACACCAAAGAACTCTACAGGCGGTACCGGGATGAGGATTCGGATGCCGCTCTCCTGCTGGAGCCATTCTTGACCTATTCGGGCTCGGGCTACCACGCGGGCGGACCGAGGGGAGATGGTGCTGGCGCTGGCTCGGCACGGTATACGAGAGTCTTGCGGGAGTGCCATCGGATAATGCACCATGTCCGTCCGGTCGTCACCGACTGGGACTGGACGAAGGTTGTGGCACGCCTCGGACCCAATGACTTCGCATACATAGACCCACCGTATTTGACCTCCCGCACCCGGACGTACAGCGAAGACGACATCGACCACGAGGGACTGGTCTGGATTTTGAAGAAAGCGAAGTTCCGTTGGATTCTGTCGCATTATCTGCATCCCGTGTACCTCTCCACGCTGGGCGATCCGTTCTGGAGCAAGGACATGGACTTGTTCGTCGCGGCGGGGCACGAGACTCGGACGGAGTGCATGTGGAGCAATTTCCCCATTCCTCGCAGCGGGGCAATTAGACACGCAAGATCAGGATTGACGGTTGGCACCCGGAGCAAGCTGAGATGTTTCAGCGAAGCCGCATCCCTCTCCTTCTCCGATCTGGACACCAAGATTGATGTGGGACTAGAAACCGTTGCGAGGGACTGGACGGCCCTGATTCCCTATTTGCTGGAGATGCATAGAAGGTTGAGCGCACCCGGCAGGCGCAGCGACCTGCGCAAGGGTGCTCCGTCTGGCTTGACATGGACGCAATGGGTCGAGTCCAAACGCAGCAAGCTCGGTCGGAGTTTGCGAACGATTCAACACCTGCTTCGCGGTCGGACTGAAGCGTCAAGAGGACGGCAGGCTCTCGCAGAAGCTCGTGGAAGGCTGCGTGATCAACCAGACTCGACAGTGTGTGACACGCCGATGGAAATTGCTTCGGAGATGGCACGACTGGTGCTTGAAATGCGGCAAGCAGACCAGAACACGAGACTGACGCAGAGGTTGGAACTGCTGGCCGAGACCTTCCTCCGTGTCACTGGGCAGCGACGAGTGCACGAGGGTGAAACAGCCCCCATCGAAAGTGTCGGCGGGTACATCGCAGAAACTCCGGTCGTGAACATTAATTAGCACTTTCGCGGTTGGCCAAACTTCGCGTAAACCCTAGAAGTGTCCATCACCATCCCTTACCCCGGTGGCAAAGCCCGCCTCGCCAAGCAAATCATCTCGTTCCTGCCCCGTGAAGGCCGCACCTACATCGAACCGTTTGCCGGAAGAGGCAATTTGTTTTGGGCCGCCGTTGAACAGGGGTTGCGATATCAACGGTGGTGGCTGAACGACATTGCGACCGCTCCGTTCTTCCATGCGATCAAGAAGCTTGGCGATAAGATCGAAGTGCCGCCACGGAGCCGGGTTGAATTTGAGCGGCAGCGCGAGGCATACAAAACTGGCGATCCTACCGCCGCCCTGCTCGCACCTCATCTCTCCTTCAGCGGTGGACTTTATGAATCCGGATGCAAGGGCGGCTCCGGAGGCGGGGATGACGGTGGCGGTGTTTCCTCCACTGGATACCAGCAGACGTTGCGCGAGTGCCACAGGATTCTCAGTCGCACGCGCCCGAAGATAACGTCGCTGGACTGGCGAGAACTGAAGCTAGAAAAACTGACGGCGGAAGATGTAGTCGTGCTCGATCCACCCTATCCCGTCGCCCGTGTGAAAGCGTATTCGCACGAGACCGTAAATTACGAGCAGCTAGTTGATGTGCTTCTGCGAGCCAAATTCAGATGGCTTCTCTGCGGATATTTGCATCCCACCCTCCAGAGATTAGGTTCCCCGCTCTGGGCACGTGACATGCAACTCTTGTGTGTCAGGATCAAAGCCGGACAGGAAGATCGAACGGAGTGCCTGTGGGCCAATTATTCGCCGGAAATTAGTAAGGGTCGCCGGTTCTTGCCTGCCACTGTGAAAGGACAAATAAGAGCCATAGCCGACGCGACCTCCCTGTCTTTTCATGCTCTGGACGCAAAGATCGATGATGGGTTGGGAATCGTGGCCAAGAATTGGGCCGCGCTGATCCCCTATCTTTTGGAGATGCACAGGCGGCTTTCGGCTCCCGGAAAACGTACAGACCTCCGGAAGGGTGCCCCTGTCAATTTGACTTGGACTGCATGGGTCGAGAGCAAACGGCACAAATTGGGCCGAAGCCTCAGGACGATCCAATACATGCTCAAAGGCAAGACTGAGGCCTCCAAAGATCGGCAAATGCTGCGGGCTCAACCGCACGCAACTTTGCGTTCGGAACCAGACTGGTCAATACCCGAGACGCCGATGGAGATCGCCTCAGAAATGGCCCGTATCGTGTTGGAGATGAAGAATGGGCGCAATGCGAGACTCAAGCAAAGGCTTGAAATGCTCGCTGAGCATTTCCTGCGGATGACGGGGCAAGGGCAGGATGGGGAGTCGGATTCTATCGACGGCATTGAGATCGGCACCCGGCGACCGAATGGCATGAGCGTGATGTAGAACCTGATCGGACATGGAAACAAAAAGCACATCTTTTGATCTACAGCCGACACTGAAAGGCAAGCTACTCGAACTTAGGCCCCTTCGCCCTGACGACTTTCACGACCTCTATGCTGTCGGTTCTGATCCGCTTATTTGGGAGCAGCACCCGGTCAAAGATCGCTACCGGGAAGAGGTCTTCAAGGAATTCTTCCGTGAGTCCTTGGAATCCGGGGGAGCACTAATCGCCATTGATTCCAAAGTTGGCCGAGTCGTCGGGTCTTCCCGATTCCACGGATACAACAAAGAAAGAAGCGAAGTCGAAATCGGCTGGACATTTTTGGCACGGTCCCACTGGGGCGGCGTCTACAACCGCGAGATGAAACAACTCATGCTGCGGCACGCCTTCAAATTCGTGACCAGTGTTATCTTTCTTGTTGGCCCTCAGAATTTTCGTTCGCAGAAGTCAGTAGAAAAAATAGGCGCAGTTCGGATGGGATCAAGACCCGACGCTGGTGGTCGAGAGAGTTTTGTGTATCAAATCACTGCGTCAGCTTTCGCTGGCTCAATCTAGACACATTGGAGGGTCAGAGCATCACCCGGCACACCGCCACCGCTCACAGGGTCACTTCAGCAGGCATCCTGAACGCTTGGCTTGAGCACCGGGGACAAACGGACTATCGAGTTCACGCACCGGGGTTCGTCGGCGTGTAATTCACCTTGCGGTCGGATAGCCACAGGCATTCCACTCGCCGTCCTTTCCCGCCGTCGTCAAGAAAATTGGTTGAGCGCAGTTGCACCTCTTTCCGCCAAAATGGTCTTCCCAATCGGGCATAGACGGGGTGCTCGTATTCGCTAAGCAGCCATCGGTACGGTGCCCGCAGTAGTTCCTCCACCAACTCTTCGTGCTTGAGGTCATCCGCACGATAGCTGCCAACCTTGCAACCCGCATACGGTGGATCGAAATAGGCGAAATCATCAGGCCCCAAATCGGCGACCACCAGTTTCCAGTCAAGAGAGGTGATTGTTGGTTGCGTGATGGTCACGATGGAATGGCACATGCGCAACCGTGCCTCGTATGAGGCCGCACCTATGCTGCCTTTGTCCTTACGCTCTCCTTTGCCGTAGAAACCCCCGTTGAAGCTGAAGTAAGGAGCTAGCAGGATGGCAGCGGGATCGCCTAGCCTGAAGGCCGCTTTCTGCCGCTCGAACTCCTCGTGGCTCCGGGCAGGCACTACCACCTTGTGACCGTGTGTGGCGAGGGCACGAAAGAAAATGTGAGTTCGGATATCGTTTAGTTGCCACTCCTCGTACTCTGAGGTTAATGCCATCTTCCAAAAAATGTTTCCCAACCCGGCAAAGGGTTCGCAGTAGATGCCACCCCAAGGCGGCATATGCGGCTTGATGTAGTGTGCCAGTTTCATCTTCGCCCCGGAGTATGTGAATCCCAGCAGTTTTGCGTTGCGGGCTGCAAGTAACCACGGATCGTTATAAAGGTGCTGTAAGGTATTAGCTTCTTCATGCATGGAAGCTAATACCGAGGCCGCAGGGGAAGACTTCGATTATCTGGTCATGAGATTTAGGTGGTGCTGGTGAGCAAGGGAACTTGCCACGGAACTAACTGGTTTGTATTGATTGCGTGGGTTTTCTAGTAAGTCAGTGCGGAAGCATCCGGCACCAACAGTCGGTCGTGCGGCTTTCTCCGATTAGAAAACTGAGGTAGCGGTGAGGCCGTGCCGCGCAGCAAGCTCCGGGTACCGCTTCAGGAGCCCCCAGAAGTTCTTTCGCGCTCTCCACGTGGGAACGCTGGTATTCACGAGCGGGCACCGGGCGATGGTAAGCCAGTACCTCATTCTCCTGACGAGCAGGTGGTCTCGAATTTCCTTTCGAGCGTTCACTTTTCTATGAATCCTCCACGAAGGCGCTCGCCCCCCTGTTTTTGGGACAAATCAAGATACGGCACACTGAAACAAAAGAACTTGGCTGCCGCAGCCGCTCGATTGGGCCTCTCTATACATTGACGATGAAAGTCGTTGGAAAGCCGATGATTGGCGATGAGTGTCACTGAAAACGCCGTTCCAGCCACCACGTATTGGCTTATTCGGAGCAATTCAATTCGCTGCCGTCCTCTTCATCGTCTTCCGTCACGCTTGGTTGCTCCACGGAAAGATCATCCCTGCGTTCGAGCGCCTGCTCTTTTTCATGTTCCTCTCTGGCGGCTCGCAGCCAAGGAAGGTCTTCTTCCGAACAAAGATCGGGGTCAAACGTAGCATTCGCCAGCCGGATGAATTCCTCTCTTTCTGAATCGGTCAACTCCATATTGCCTCCTAAGAAAGAGTCGGGCAGTTATTTTTCCTGTTCATGTCCGACCGATACCTACCCAAACAAGTCGAGGGGAATTCCCCGTCTCAGTTTGGAATTATCGCCATTGTCATCATGTCATCACTGTCATCATGGCTTCATTGCTCAGCGTGACTTTTCAAGGCTTCCCCATTCAGTTAGGGTTCCGATCAGTTGGAGATGCTTATTATGTAAAGATGATGATGACAGTGATGACAGTACATAGTTATCAACAACTTAACTGTCTTCAATGTCATCACCTGTCATCATCAATCTTCGTTGAGCCTGAGCCACGAGGCGTCCTTGACAGCCTGACCGTTCTCCTTGGTCACACGAGGCAGCAAAACCTTGTCCTTGAGGAGTGCATCCCGCTGTTTGGTCAGCAAGTCCCCATACGTGCGGTGCCAGTTGTGCTTCCGGCTGACATCCCGCCATTTTGCATGCACCGTCTTGCCATCGGCATCTCGGTGCGTGCCGAACGCCGTCATAATGGCGCTGGTGCATTCGGCGGCAAGGTTCTCAGCTACGCCCGCCGCATAATAGTGCCGCACTTTTTCTTGCCACGTGACTAACCGCAGGGCGCACTCCATGCATTCCTTGGTCACTTCCTTCTCATGGTTCGCCGAAGTCCATATGGTCGCAAGCCGGAGGGCAATCTCGGCAAGGCGATCACGCTCCACGTCCCAATAAATGCCTTGGTTCTTCCAGTCGTTCGCCATTTGGTAGCAGAAGCTCGGCACCCGCACCGGGTCTTTGGGGAAGCGGGCCTCAGGGTTCGCCACCCACTCATGGTTCCAATTCCATCCCTTCGGAAGCGGCGCGTAGATGAACCTGTCATAAAAGCCGCCTCCGGTGTTCTTGCCGAATTGCTTGCCGAAGTCGGCTGGCGAATTGACAGGGATGGCTCCAAGGATGTTCAGGCAGCACATGACGCTATGGTCTCCAAATTTGTCACTGGTTCCGCCTTCGTAATCGTCAAACAGGTCGCATAAGACAGGTGCGAGCGACGAGCCGTTCATGCTGAGCTTGTTGAGAGTGTCCTTGAACTCGCGGCTGAACAGCAGGTAGGACTTTACCTCCTGCGGAGGAGGCTCCTCCTCCCGACCTTTCTTGCCTTTCTTCTTCCCTTGGTCGGGGTTGAACAGCGTGTAGATGCCACGGTCGGACGCCAGATTCCGCTTCTTCACCATGTCCGGTGGGAGCAGGGAAAAAGACTTTAATCCCCGCATCATGGTGACGGTTTTGCCGCCGTGCGGCGGCGCTATTAGGAGGATGAACAGGTTCGGCTGGATGTTACCGCATATCGTAGTGCGCTGCGCGGCGAAGATGCTGGTGACCACCATATAGGCGGCTCCAAGCGGCGCGTGCAGTTCCCGCGCTTTGTTTCCCAGCCAACCATAGAGGCAATCCTCCGGCATGTCCAACGGGGTGACGGGTTGGCTATTCGGCATCGCATTGGCTTGGATCGTAGGCTCAAGTGGAATAACTACGTGCTTGGTGTAGTCCTCCACCACAATCTGTAGAGGCTCCGGTTCCGCAACTTCAGGCATCGCGTCCGCTGCGGTCACGTCGTCGGCGAAATCCGAGAAGTCGTCGTCCCCCCAATCCCAAATCTTGCCAGTGAACGGCGGGTGATGTTGGTTCAGGTGCTTCATCACTTGTCCGAACGTCATGTCGCAGTGATCGTCCGAAAAGCAATGAAATTCCGCTCGCCCTCGATCAAACCTGAACCCTGTGAGCGTGCTCCCTGTGTGTCGGTGGCCGGGGGATTCAGGCCCTTCATAAGTTGGCGGGCAAATGCTGGTCACCTGCCAGCCGTCGTGCTCCCCCTCGCACACGAAGATGTCGCTGTAATGATCCCACCAAGCGGCCTCATCAAAATCCTCGTGCAACAGTGGAGCATCACCTTTCGCTGCCGTAGGGTCTTTCGCTGGAGCCTCGTACTCGCAAGATAACAGGCGAAGCTGCGCCAGCGAGACCGTGCCTCGCGCCTTTGCTAGGATGCGCGATTGACGATGCGGTCGGCCCGGGGTCTCGGGGTCGCGGCGGTTATGGGTTCCCCACAACCGTATGATTTGCTCAGGCTCCGACAGACTGGTGTCAATTTCAATCGACTCGCTATCAAACTTTTGCTTGATCGCCAGCAGGCATTCCTTGAATGTCGCTTGGTTGTCTGAAGTACAGGCTATCGAGTCCGTGAAAAAGTCTGGCCTTAAGTTCCAACACAAGTGAAAGCCATTTCCGCTGTCTGCCATTAATGGGCGGGCACCCAGTAGGCTGCTAACCCATTGGTCAACCTCTATCGCCACTTTGTCCAACGCGATGCGGTCTTCCTCGCTCGCGTTTACGCGGACGCCATCAACCTTCTTATTTTTGCGGTCGATATCTACAAGAAAGCGCACGTACTGCTCTACATCCTGTCTTTTGTCCGTAAGGCTGCCCGGCTTTAGCTGCTGGAGGTTGACGTAGACATTGGTTACAGCGGGGTCTCGGTCAAGGGCCTCGGCAAACTCCGCTGCCTTATCGATGCTCGAAAAAGCATCCTTTACCATCTTGTCGCTACTAACGCGCAGATGCGACACGATGATCGCGTCTCCCTCATGGAAAAGCAGCGAGAGGGTCTCATGGATATCGCTTTGTGTTTTGGTCGGTGGAGTTGTGGCCGGGGTCGGAATGTGGGCGATGTATTCGGAGGTCTCAGGAATCATGTTAGAGCACCATGATCTGAGCCTCATTGATTACACAGTAAGTTGTAAGCATGTTCTCATACCTTCTTGGTTAAATTTGAATCATTCGCTTGGGTAAGCGCCCATACAACGGGTAAAGTGATTCGGGAGCGGCGTATGAGAACCGCCCCCTAAAGAATCGTTCTTGGCAAACGACCCACCCATTAATAGAATTCGATAGCCGTCGAATTCCTGAACCCTGCTAGAGGTTCACACTGTGTAATACTGCGGCCTCGCCGAAAACAAAAGTGCCGCGCTTAACCCCGGCTACCCCGATCCTTTCTTCTGCCTAATAACTCGCGTCTGGCAATCTTCGGGAGCGAGTTCCCCCAACTCCTGCCAACGTAATTGATCATCATCTCGGCTCCCCGGCGCACGAGCCGGGAGGGTACAGGTCGCTTGCAGTTCAATCCAATCCGCTAGCATCGTTGGATCGAAGCGGATTGTGTCGCCGATGCGGATGCACGGGATTTGCTTCTGTCGTGCCCACTTTTGAACTGTGCCTGCGGTCACCCAAAACAATTTGGCAACCTCCGCGACGGTCATCGGTTTGGTTCTCTCCCTCAATACTTTGACGATTGACACGGTTTGCACTCCTTCTTAGTTGTTTGAAGGTGGTTGGCCTTCAATGAGGGGGTGCGTAGTCGAGAAATCGTTTTCTTTGTCGCTCGGGCGAGGAAGAGATTAACTTGCCAAGAGCGATGGAGACATCATTGTGCGGTGACATAAAAGAGGTGATCTGCGAAGAAAGGAACATCTGCTGGAGACGCACCAAAACGAATGCGGCGACCCGATCAAATCGGCTCACCGCGCTGCCGTTTGCATTCAATCGGGCTTGGTTAGCGCCCCATTGCCTTCTGAGATTGTCTCCACGTCCGGCTCGTCTTTGCAAAATATTTGGAGGCATCGGGTTCTTTTGAATGGCCCATAGGTCACCGCTACCATCGCCTCGCGTCTGCCGCCAACGAACCAAGAAGTCGGGTAGATAAGAGGATGGAGAATCGCAAGCCGCTTGCATACCCGCCAGATTTCCTGCGCCTCAGTGCGGTACATCCGGTCGTAGGGTGGGTCCCAAAAGCCGAACCCGTGGGCGTTGTCCGGCAGGGGCAGCCGTTTCCAGTCAAAGCCGTTGCTGAGATCGTAGTAAACAATGCCCTCGGGGATGCCGTCCGTTTTGCCGAACGCTGCGTCAGGTGTTCCAAACGCATTGCACATCCGATCCCAGCACCTGCCCGCTGCCCCAATGTTTCATTTTTGGTCGTGGGCAGGCCCAGAATAGAGTGGGCACGCCGTCGCACCGTGACTGCTCGTCCCACGCCTCTGCGCCGCCCTCATCAACTGGACGAATCAAGACCTCATAGCCATCCCGATCACTTAAAGTACCCCATCGTTCGTCCATAGGACTTCGGTACTCTGCTTCCTTTGTCCGTTGATGATCCGAAAAGGCCGGAAGTCCAACCAATCCGCCCCCAAGTTTTCGCAAACTATTACTTGTCCGCTGCGGCTGCGGCACCAGTTGCCCAAGTGCTGGTAATCGATACCCTGACGACCGTAGGTGTAGGACTCCCCGGCCCGGTTGTTGTAAGGACTATCCACAAACCACGTAGCCTCCATGTCGGGAATGTTTTCATAACTCATCTGCTCTATCGTCCAATGCCTGATGCACGAGACTTGCTGGGCGATGCGTTCCCTTATTGCTTCTTCCCAGTAAGTGGAAGCGCGGGGCTGCCGGAGCATCCAGCCCAGTGGCATCTTGGTCGGTCGGTCGCTGGCCTTGTGCATCCAATAGCCGATCACCCATTTTTCTTCAAGCGACAAATTGTGTTCGTCCACATGCTCGATGTTAAGCGGCAGCCGCCTGATCTCCTCCGGCTTCGCATGGATGAGGTAGTCCCATGCGCCGCAGATGATGGGGTCGCGGTCATACAGCTTTACTTGGTGATGGGGGTAATGCAGTGAATAACCCGCGCTCCCCGCGAAAGGTTCTATGATAGTGAAGTGCTGGGGCGCAGGATAATAGGGAGCAATCCTCCACTTGCTCCCATATCGGCTGAAGAATGGTTTTAGGCTCCCCAAGGAACTTCTCCTACCCCGACTCAGCGTCGAAATCTTGCAACCAAAGCGAAGCTATGATTCTTGCGAGCGTGCTGCTGGTGCTTAAATTGAATCATCGGAACCGTTTTTTGCACTAAGACAAAGTGTTCAAGAAACTCAAAACCTAATATTTGCAATAACTGAATTAATTCAACATGTGAGAGCCGTTGTTTCCCGCTCTCAATTTCGTCCTGACACTTGACGATGATGATGCCCTTTGTTCGGAGGACCCGCGTTGCTTCCAAAATCCCCCCCACGTAGAGTCGGATGACGCTTTCGTGCGAAGTATTGTTTTCGTTGTGATATTGCTTGTTAAGGGATTTATGGACACTCTTACCCGTGTGCATGTACGGCAGATCAATAACAAGCGCGTCAATGCTTGCGTTCTCATAGGGTAGCTTGCGGCAATCGGTGCCATCTTGTAAGTCCGACTTCAGTAAAGTGAACTTGCTCACATCGACATTCCGCCAGAACACGCCCCTGCCATACGTCACATCTGCTATAACGCTCCCCTCTGGCACGTACATTGACAAAATGTGCGGAAACAGGTCGGCGTTAGTTCCTGTGTAGGCGGTAAGGACAGGTAATGTCTTTACCGTCGGTGGACGAATAGGGTCGGCGCAGCCGCTCCTATCCGTTGCCCCGGCTAGTCAATCCTGCTCATTAATCCATTCCAGCCACTCTTCAGGGTCTTTGATTTCGATGGCCTTCTGTACCATCATGTGCATCTGCCCGCGTACCTGAGCGAGATCGGCCTCCAGTTCCGACACACGCGCTTTCAAAGCGTGCATTGGCGATTTGCTTTCCTCCCCCACGCGCTCCACCCTGACATTCAGTCGGTTGGGATGGAATGCGTAGGCGATTTTGTTACAGAAACGGCTCAATGTGGATTGGAATTCGTACTCCTCCAGCCCTCCAAACACAGCATCGAGTGGCACCAATCCGCTGCACCCATTGCCATCCAGAAATTTGTAAAGCGCCTCCACGTCGCCCGCCTTGAATGCGGGCGCGGGGATGAGCACCACGCCCTTTTCCGTGTCAGGTTCGGACTTCTCCGTCTCGCTCTTAGCGCCTTTGGCGGTTTTGCGCTTCCTGCTAGCCGCCCTTTTCTTGGTTGCGGAGTGAGTCTTCGTTTCAGCGTTCTTGTTACTGTCTTCACCTCCGTCATCTGCACCACGGCTCCCGGTATCGGAAAACTCTTCCGCTCCCGTTGCCTCTTCTGGCAACGGGGGCAAAAGAGGGACTTCAACCGTCAGTTTGTTTACGTATTGGGGAGTGCTTCTAAACACCTCCGCGCAGACGGAGGCCCAGCAAATGGCATCATCTTCCCTGACCGCCACCGCCTCTTTATCAGTATTGGTTTTGATGGAGGTCGTGGGCACATGGCCAATCATCCGCCATGTCCGCCGCTTTGGGTCGTCCGCAGCCATCTTCCCATTCGCGACCGCCAAACGATGCAAAACGCGGATCATGGGCGCGTACACGGGAAGAATCTCACAAAGGAATTTAGTGCCTAGAATCGCTGGCGCAACTACGTGAAAGAGTTCCCGCGTATTGTGGAACCACATTGTCTGCGCGAGGGTTTCGCGTAACTCGGGTTTCATCGCTCGAAATTCGGCGAACTGCGGAGGCAGTAAGTCGTTCAGCGCTTGAACAAAATCAGTAGCGTCATGGTTATTGGTGCCCAGTGGCGCTGTTGAGGATGGTATCAATCCTGTACTCATGAGTCCTAACTCCATTTATGAATTGGCACTGCCTTTACGTCGCACAGAAAGTGCAATCTGTCTCGACCCCTCAATAGACCGAAAACAATTTTCGGTTCAATAAGTTACGACGTTACGACCTTCGGTGGATTTAGTTCTTTAACCGCACGAATGACCTCGGCGGTAACATATCCTTTTGCGGTTGAGTGTGGTTGGCCGTCTAGTTTCACCCGAATCGTTTTGGGGAACACAGAGAACGGTGCAATTAAACCGGCCAACAACATGGCCCCGGCCTTGTCCTCGGTGATCCCGGTACCAGCGTATGTCCGCCACGGCGAAGTACGGAAACTGCGCAACTCCCTGATTAACTCGCTGGTGGTGATCTGCCGCAAATCCTTCATGGCGATGGCCATGTCCCGCAACAGGCGTTCACCGTATTCCAGTGCATCCGCCTTCGTCTCTTCATCTCGTAATTGGGTGAACCTGCGGGCGGTTCGGGTCTTGAGTGTGCAGATGTCCACTGCTGTTTGCTCCAATTCCGTTAGCCGGGTCGGCATCAGGACTTGGCAAATTGCGAACAGTGGTTTCCAGATTTCCCGGTCCCGAGCATTCAGAAATCGCAGCGGGTTGTGGTGCTGCGTGTAATTCAGATAGGTCTTTTCGATTTCATTCTTGTGGTCCAAGATCAAGGCGTGTAGGTGTGCGGCTATCCTTTCTCCAGTAGGTTTGGCCTCCGCCTCTGAAAACTCTATATGGGCTTCTCCGCGTGTCATCACGACCAGAATCGACCGATCCCTCAAGGTTTCATAGGGATCACCAATCATGTTATAGAGTTTGGGGCAGCAGACATCGTAACTGACGGTCGCTTTGCCTTGGGCTCGGATCACGCATCCACCTTTTTTATAGCCGTTGTTCAGGATTGCGCGAAACTCGCTTCGAGGCTTACTGAACTCCTCTTCCGCCTCATCGAATGCCAATGTAGGTTTAATAGCGTCGATGGTTCGGAAGAGCGCGGCTTTCGTGATACTGGCGGTGAACAATGGACGCAAGGACAGAAAGGATTCCAATTTTGTCGTGTTGGATTTTCCTGTCCGCTTAGTAGTGGCCGTGAACCCAAGATAAGGCACTACATCGAAGCATTCCTCCCAGCAGTGCGTCATTGCAGCGAATAGTGCCAGAGGTAACGGGTAGTTGGCGTTTGTATTGGTGAGAGCCGACCGCTCCACCAGATACGTTTCCGCTTCCTCAAGCGGCGTTTTGCCATGTTTCTTGCTATTTTCCGTCATACAGTCCCCCAATGTCGTAACGTCGTAACTTTCAGGTTCTTGCCTACATCGGGCGCGTCCTAAAACGGCAGCGGCGCATAAATCGCTTCCTCTCAGAATGAACATTAGCTAGGTTCGACGCCCACACTTGTGCCGCCCTTGCGGTGCTCCTCAGAACCGTGGCGACAACTGCATCCGCCTATCAGCGGCGTCAGCAGGCCGTGGTGAGGTCGTATTTTCTCGCCCACTTCTATCTCTCAGGAACCACAAGATCAGAGTCTCTTGTACGGTTCGTTGTTCCGGTTGACTCCAGTAACGACGCGCACTCATCGCGGAAACCTGCGCAACGTGATGTTGATCCTCGGTTCTTTAATCCGGCGATCTGGCAGTATCCGGTGTACTAAAGCGGCATTGACGCTCTGCGGAATGAGCAGCAGGGAACCGTGTGGCAAAAACATGCGCCAAATTTCTTCCGTCTTCTTCCCCGTGCGCAGCCCAACGCACATTGCTCTCTGAGCCCCGAAAGAAAGGGATGCGATCACTTCAGGGTTGCCAGCATCACGGTGCCACCCCAGTTCCACCTCACCATCGCGATACTTTCGTAGCAGTCCGCTGTCCAAACGCCCGGCAACCGCTTCCATGTATTTTTTGATTTCCAGCATTAGCGGCGACCATTCCACAGCCTTCTGGGGGGGCTGGAATTGAACTTATAAACCTCGGCAAAATGGATAACCTCTCTTTTGCTCTGCCTGCCGTTCCAGAATTCAGGCTCCATATGGAGCGCCAATAACTCCTTCAGATAGTGATCGGCTGCACCCTTAGGGAAAAAGTTTGGGTAAAACTCCAGCAACCCGTAGCCGCCGGGGAGTATGAGGGTCTGGGCGGTCGCGGTCGTCTGGCCAGTGGGTGATGCAGCGCAAACTTCCTTCTCACTGCCAGCAGTTGTGGCAGCGGTTTGTCCTGCGTATGTCATGTTGTTTTGCCTCCTAAATCGAGGCTAACTGGAAGGGATGGCGGTGTCCCAGACAGCACGAGGGGATTTTTAGGTGTTTCTGTCTGGTTGAATTCAGCGATGGGACGAGGGGCGGTTCAACGTGCTGGCTTCGCTACGCTTTACCAATTACCCGTGCCAGTAGCCGCTCGCGTGTATTCCGGTCTTTCCCCAGTTGAGGCAGAAGGCTGAGTAGTGTCTCACCGTTGCGTCGGTGCTCGGCATAGTCGTCCATCATGTACTGGGAGACATCAATCGCAAACCAGAACCGCGGATAGATTTTGAAAAATCTAGTTAACCGTTTCTCAATGGCGGATGCATTAAAATGGTCCTTCGACTCACCTTTCCTCTTGCCGGAACGTATGGTAATTGGTGCTATGTTACGCGAGTATGCGGCGGCATCAGGTAAGACAGTGAGTCGAACAGCACGGATCGCCTGCAATAAACTGCTGAGGGTCTCGTACCAGTTCCGGCGCGATCTGCGCTGAGCCTCAATCGCTCCGAAGTGACACAGCAGAGCATAAAAATACGCTTCCGCACTGTGCTTCAACTCAGTCTTTGTCGCTGGACCGGGCACGAACGGGTAATTTTCAAGCAACTTCTCCATGTAGTAGAGCGCCTCGGGCAGACTGTGAATCAACCTTCGCGCTCGTCGCCGCTCCCGCTGGCTCGGAAATTGTTCCCGCAGAAACTCGTGCAGCGGGACAGGAAGCTCTCGCGTGTCTGAGATCACCTCGGATAGCTGGCGACAATTCGTCCTGAGATTGTTCAACTTGTCGGGAATGCCAAACACTTGATCGAAATAGGATATATCCCCGCCAAACCAATTCGTGCATGTTAGCATTAGGTCCACAATGTCCAGAGCGGGGCAACCGAGTTTCATCAGACTATGGAGATCGTCCAGCAGGTTTTCATCAGCGACGTGGTAGTCTGCCGTTCCGCGAAGAACTCGACTAAACTCAACTCCATAACGGAGGATTCGAGCGCGGCACTGCTCGGAAGTTTCGTTAGGCTCGCGCACCATTAATGTGTCTTTGAACCTCTTGGCACAAGCCTCGAACGCGGTTTCCATCCAAGCCACCACTTGCCGCGTCTCACGCACAGTCAAGCTCATGCCGTAATTCTAGGGGCAGCCTCCGCGTTTCCCAACAGACAAAACCACGTCTCCCGATGCGCCCTCTGTCTGAGACGACAGGTCAGTCTGAATGTAATCTTGACGGCGGAAGGGCACCACGTGGGAAATCAGGAAGAATATTTCGTGGATGCCACCGAGGCGTCCGAGTTTCTGCATTGTTCACGTAAGCATCTTCTGAAACTTTCCGTTCTTGGGAAAATCCCTGCCCACCCGCTGCCCGGATCGGAGCAGCGCAAGACGTGGCGCTATTTGCTCAGCGAACTGCGCACGTGGATGCTGCGCGACGGCACCCTTACGGATGATAGGCCAAACCGTCATGATGGCCGTACAATCCTCAGCAGCAGCCCCCGCAAAGGAGGCTAAATGGCATACCAGCGGGGGAGTTTAAAAAGAATGCGAAGAAAGGAGGGCTGGACTTGGGTGCTTCGCTACCGGATCAACGGGAAAGAGCAGACGCCGCTAATCGTGGGTTTGGTCAGTGATTTCGCTACCGAAGATGAAGCGAATGTCGAGGTTGATCGCCTTGGCCTTCGGACACAAATCAACGTGCGGGGTAGGATTTCGCAGGGGCGCATGAACTTTGCCGAGCTTGCGGAGTTTTATCTCATGGTCGTGACCGATCCGACAATCACGGCATCGCCAATGGACGAGAACACGATGCCAATTCTCAAACACAATGTCCGTGACTACCTGATCGCAAAATGGGGGAGCAATATCGCTGAAGAGATCGAGCCATTAGAAATTCAGAAATGGCTGGTGTCTCTGCGAACAACCCCGATCAAGGATGCCACGGGCAGGGTGCTAAAGGGCGGGCTTGCGTGGCCCACAATCTCGAAGTTGAGGGGCACGATGAGCGAAATCTACAAAGCAGGAAGCTTGCACAAGAGGGTCACCATCAATCCTGTGGAGGGCGTCCGAACGAGCAGCAAGTCAAAATACAAGGCGATCAAACTGACTCCGGCTCAGACTCTTTCTGTGCTGAAGCAACTGATGGAAAATCCACTTCACTTCATACTCGTGTTTACGGTCGCAACAACAGCCGTTCGCAGTTCCGAAGTGGTTTCGTTGCGATGGTTGGACATCGACTGGGATGGGCGATTCATCAGGGTCGAGAAGGCACGAAAGAAGTCAGGCGTGGATGGTGACACCAAGACCGAATCCTCCAAGCGCGATGCTGGGATGGGGAAGGTCTTGACCCATTACCTGATGGAGTGGCGAAAGCAAACCCCCTATGGCAAGGAGGAGGATTTTGTGTTTCCGTCACTCAAGATGAGGGGCAAAGTGCCAATCAGTTCACCGGCCTTCGTCAAGGATCATCTTCGTCCGGCTGCTCTGAAAGCAGGAGTGAAGATTCCTGCGGGATACCGTTTCGGCTTGCATAACCTACGTCACAGCCTCAGCAATTGGCTCGTGAACAAGGCGAAGGAAAACCCGAAAACAGTGCAGGGCATTCTCGGTCATAGCCGCATCCAGACGACCCTCGACCTGTACAGCGACAGTGATCTTGACTCCATGATCGAAGCTCAGGATCGCTACGTTGACGCCGTGGGAGTTTGACGTGGGTAAAATTGTGGGTAGATTTTTTCGGAGCGTTTCCGCCTAACCCACAGAAAAGAATGGTAGGCACGTGGGGACTCGAACCCCAGACCTCTACCGTGTCAAGGTAGCGCTCTAACCAACTGAGCTACGCGCCTACAGTGAGCCGTTTCAATAGTTTACCAAACTTTTGCTGACGGCCGACGACGGAAATCACCTATAAAACGTCACCTGTAAAACTCAGTTTACCGCGTTCGAACCGTTTCGCAAAATCGCGCTGAACTTT
>Ga0209517_10004758_pt1 | contig 17650 bp, 14 predicted proteins | sample PeaSoiMetSII2010_FD_187695 | JGI IMG/M metagenome (GOLD analysis project Ga0209517, IMG submission 187695) | Peat soil microbial communities from Weissenstadt, Germany - SII-2010 (SPAdes) (version 2) | ecosystem: Environmental > Terrestrial > Soil > Wetlands > Peat | place: Germany...
TGCCCGGCCGGCCGCGACGGGATCGTCTCCAGTATCGATTGTCTGCAATTGAACCGGCTGGCGCGGACCGCGGGCGCTCCGCTCGACAAGGGCGCCGGCATCCGGCTGTTCAAGAAAATCGGCGATCGCGTCGAAAGCGGCGAGCCGCTTTATCGGATCTACGCTTTCGATCCGTCGGAGCACGATCTTGCGGCCGCGAGTTCGAAGATCGACACCGGCTATGCGATCGAAAACAAGACCTCGCTCCAGGGCGCGCCGAAGCCGTGAGTGACGTCGCCATTCAGTGCCTGCCATCCGGTGCCGGCGAAGCCGGGCGGCTCGCCTCTTTGCTCGGCCTTCCCTTGCATGAAATCGCTCTGCATCGGTTTCCCGACGGGGAAATGCGCGTGACGGTCGGTCCTGCCGCGGCGACCACGATCATCCATGCCTCGCTCGATCAGCCGAACGACAAGCTCATTGCGCTAATGTTCGCGGCGGAAGCGCTGCGGCGGGCCGGCACAAAACGGCTCGTTCTGCTCGCGCCCTATCTTTGCTACATGCGCCAGGACGCGGCCTTCAACGAAGGTGAAGCGATTAGCCAAAGGGCGATCGGCCGCCTGATCGCTGGAATCGCCGACCGCGTCATCACGGTGGACGCTCACCTGCACCGGACGCCCGATATCCGGACGGTGTTTCCCGGTATCGAGGCGGAGAACCTCTCCGCCATGCCGGCAATTGCGAACACGTTGCGCGCAACGGGGATCGATCCCGCCATGATCGTCGTCGGCCCCGACGCGGAATCCGGGCCCTGGGTGAGCGATCTCGCTGACCGGCTGGGGCTTGCACACGTGGTTGCGCGAAAAATTCGCCGCGGCGACCGCTCGGTCGAGGTCGGCTTCAATGATCCGGCATCGCTAGCCGGCCGGCCGGTGCTGCTCGTTGACGACATCGTCTCATCGGGCGAGACCCTTATCGCCTGCGCCAGGGCGCTCACGGCCGCAGGCGCTGGAACGATCGACGCCATTGTTACCCATGCGCTGTTTCCAAGCGCGATGGCAACGAGTTTCACCGACGCCGGCATTCGCTCGATCCGTTCGACCACCAGCGTGTCCCACCCCACCAATGCGATTGCGCTCGATGAAACTTTCGCGGCCGTGCTGCGGCGTGAGACGGGCCCAGACTTCCCGGAGACCAGAACATGAGCGTGACCGTTCGATTTTGCGGCGCGGCGCACACGGTAACAGGCTCGTGCCACCTGTTCGAAACGCCATCCGGGCGTTTCCTGATCGATTGCGGGCTGTTTCAGGGTCAGAAAACCCTGAAAGAACTCAACTACGGCGCCTTTCCGTTTCGGCCCGCCGATATCGATGCCGTCCTTCTGACGCACGCCCATATCGACCACAGCGGACTACTGCCGAAGCTCGTGCGCGAGGGTTTTCGCGGAAAAATCCTGGCGACGCGCGGAACGATCGACCTGTGCTCCTATATGTTGCCGGATGCCGGCAATATTCAGGAATCGGAGGTCGCAACCCTCAACCGCCGCAATTCGGCGCGTGGGAGAGCCGCGGTCAGTCCGATCTATACGCAAGCCGATGCGATTGCATCCATGCAGTCGTTCCAGCCGGTCGAATACGAGACCTGGACAGACGTGATGGCCGGCGTGCGCGCCCGCTACTGGAACGCGGGTCACCTGCTCGGTTCCGCTTCGATCGAGCTCGAGTTCAACGACAATGGCGCCAAGGGTCAGCCGCTGCGCCTGCTCGCCTCAGGCGATATCGGCCCGGATACCAAGCTGCTGGAGCCCGATCCGAAGGCGCCCGCGGGTTTCGACTATGTCATCTCCGAATCGACCTATGGCGACAGGATTCGTACGGCAACAACGCCGCAGCAGCGCCGCGACCGCCTTGCCGCCGAGGTGCGGGAAGCCGCCGCGGCGAAAGGCGCGCTGCTGATCCCCGCTTTTGCGGTCGAACGCACCCAGGAATTGATCGTCGATCTGGTCGATCTGATGGAGCGAGGCCAGAACCCGGCGGCGCCGATATTTTTGGATTCGCCGCTGGCGATCCATGCCACCGAGGTGTTCCGGAAACATTCCGCAGACCTCGAACCGAACACCGACGTCAATCGCCTGTTCAGCTCAAAGCATCTTCGATTCACCGAGACCGTCGACGAAAGCAAATCGATCGCAAAACTGACCGGCTTTCATATCATCATTGCGGCGAGCGGAATGTGCGACGCCGGGCGGATCAGGCATCACCTCAAGCAGTGGCTCTGGAACAGCCGGGGCACCGTGCTGCTGGTCGGCTATCAGGCGCGCGGCACCCTCGGCCGGTTCCTTCAGGAGGGCGCCAAGGCCGTCCGCATCCAGGGCGATGAGATCAGGGTGGCCGCCCGCATCCGCATGATGGATGATTATTCAGGGCATGCCGACGGGTCCGAGATCACCCGGTGGATCTCCGCGCGCCGCCCGATTCAACGCGGCGTCTTCCTGGTGCACGGCGAGGAGCAGGCAATCGCGGGTCTGGCCGAGCGCCTCTCGGAGCGGGTCGTCCCGGCCGCAAAGCTGTTTCAGCCGCTGCTCGACGACACTTACGAGCTGACGACGGCGGTGCCGACGCTATTGGATGTCGCGCACCGCCGCCGCCTCGCTCCTGAGGCGGTGACGCATCTCGACTGGCACAATGAGATGTCAAGGCTGGTGCTCGATATTAACGATCAGATCGAGGCCGCAGCTGACGACCGCGCCCGCGGCGTCATTATCCGAAGGCTGCGACGGGCGCTGGCGGACCGGGGCGAACCCGGCGCCTGATGGCTTGACCAAGAGACCGGAAATCGGCACGCCCAGCGGGAAATTTGGCGCGATGACGCTGGTCGAGATAGGTCCGGGATGGAATAATCCAGCCGAATATGCTGGATGCTCTTGGTAACCGGCCCAAGCCGGGACCGGGCAAACTGGGTTTGATTGGATGACCGCGCGTCCCCCGGAAGTTGAGGCCGATCTCAGGGAAAAGAATGCCCGACTGAGGGGCGAGTTGCGCACGGCCCGGGATCGTCAGACCGCGACCTCCGAAATCCTGCACACCATTGCCGGCGCGTCAGGCGATGCCGAGCGCGCGTTGCAGCGGATCGCCGAGATTACCGCGCAGCTATTTGGTGCATCGAGCGTCTCGCTGCATATTGCCGACGGCGAGCGCTGGGGCCGGACCATCTGGGTCGGCGCCGCCTCGGCGCAGATCGCCACCGCGCTCCCCCTCGCGCATGTCGCGATCTCACCGCAGTTCATGCCAGGCGCTGTCTATCTCGAAAACCGCCAGGTCCACGTTGCCGACACCGATGATCCGGCGGCGAAGGCAAGGTGGCCGGGGTTGGCTCCGGGGCGGGCGGCCGGCACCCGCACCATGTCCGGCACACCGCTTCGGCGCGAAGGACAGGCCATCGGCGCGCTCATCGTGCACCGCGCGCACCTCGCGCCCTTCACGGAGGACGAGCTCGCGCTATTGCAGAGCTTTGCCGACCAGGCCGTGATCGCCATCGAGAACGCGCGGCTGTTCAACGAGACCAAGGAGGCACTGGAGCGGCAAACCGCGACAGCCGACATCCTGAAGGTCATCGCCAGTTCTCCGTCGGACGTACAGCCGGTATTCGAGGCGATTGCGGCGAGCGCAAAGCGGCTGCTCGGCGGCTTCTCGACCACGGTGTTCAGCTTCGTTGAAGATATGATGCACCTGTCCGCCTTGACACCAACCAGCCCGGCGGCCGATGCGGCCCTGAAAGCGAGGTTCCCTGCACCGCTGTCCGCGCAACCCTGGGCCGAACAGATCCGCAATGGTGAGGTCGTCAACGTCGCCGACATCGAAACCGAACCGGCCGTGCCGGCGGATTTGCGGGACGTGTGGCGTATGCGCGGCTTCCGTGCCTTGCTCCTTGTCCCGCTCGTGCGCGACCGAGCGACGATTGGAATGATCAGTGTGACACGGGCGGAGCCCGGCGCATTCGCCGACCATCACGTGCAGTTGCTGCAGACCTTTGCCGACCAGGCCGTGATCGCGATCGAGAATACGAGGCTGTTCAACGAGACGAGGGAGGCGCTGGAGCGGCAAACCGCCACCGCCGACGTGCTCAAGGTCATCAGCCGATCGGCGTTCGATCTGCAAGCGGTGCTCGACACGCTGGTCGAATCGGCGGCGCGTTTGTGCGAGGCTGAGGAGGGCACGATCTTTCAGCCGCGGGATGGCGCTTATCGTCTCTCCGCAGCTTGCGGGGTCCCACCAGAATCGAGGGAATTTCTTCTCGGCCATTCGTTCTTGCCGGGTGGAGAAACCGCGATCGGGCGGGTTTTGCTTGAGGGCAGGACCATTCATATTCCTGACGCTCAGGCAGACGCGAATTACAGGCTCTCCGGCGACCCCAATCCCGTAGGCGCGAGGCTCGCTGTCCCCTTGCTGCGCGAGGGAGTGCCGATCGGCGTATTTGTGCTGGTGCGCCGGAACGCCCGGCCGTTCACCGACAAGCAAATCGAGTTGGTACAAACCTTTGCCGACCAGGCGGTGATCGCAATCGAGAACACGCGCCTGTTCGACGAGGTTCAGACCCGCACGCGCGATCTCACCGAATCGCTGCGGCAGCAGACCGCGACCGCCGACGTGCTCAAAGTCATCAGCCGATCGGCGTTTGATCTGCAAACCGTCTTCGACACGCTGCTGTCCTCCGCCGTCGCACTGATCGGGGCTTCCGGCGGTACGCTATGCGTCCGCGAAGGCGACGTCTATCCGTTCCGGGCCATCGCAAACTCCAGCGTGGAATTCGTCCGATACCTCGCGGAGCACCCGGCCACGGGGAGCCGCCAATCGATCACGGGACGCGTTATCCTTTCGGGCGAGGTCGAGGTGATCCCCGACATGCTCGAGGACAGCGAATATGCGCTCCCTGTGCTCCTCAACAAGGAAATCTATCACTCCGGTCTCGGCGTGCCCTTGCTGCGAAACGACACGGTGGAGGGCGTCATCGTGCTGGTGCGAACGCAACCTGGACCTTTTGAGCCGCGCCAGATTGAACTCGTCAAGACCTTTGCCGACCAGGCCGTGATCGCCATCGAAAACACGCGCCTGTTCAACGAAACCAAGGAGGCGCTGGAGCGGCAGACCGCGACTGCGGACATCCTGAAGGTGATCGCCTCGTCGCCATCGGACGTGCAGCCGGTGTTCGAGGCCATCGCGACCAGCGCCAACAAGCTGATCGGCGGCTTCTCCACCGCGGTGCTGCGCTTTGACGATGGCGTCAGTCACCTGGCGGCGTTCACACCGACAATTGCAGCGGCGGACGAAGCTTTGAGGGCAATGTTCCCTCGACCGCTTGCTGACGTTCCGCGATTTGAGATGATCCGCAAGGGCGAGGCCGCGCAGGTCGCCGATACCGAATCTGTGCCGGGTCTCCGCGATATAGCGCGAATGCGCGGTTTTCGCAGCGTGCTGTTCGCGCCCTTGATGAGCAACGGGGCGCCGATCGGCGCAATTAGCGTCACACGCAAGGAACCGGGTAGTTTTGTCGCTCATCACGTACAGTTGCTTCAGACCTTTGCCGATCAGGCCGTGATCGCCATCGAGAACACGCGCCTGTTCGACGAGGTGCAGGCGAAAACCCGCGATCTCGCGGAGGCCCTCGCCCATCAGACCGGAAGCGCCAACATCCTGAAGGTGATCGCGTCCTCGCCGACCGATGTCGAGCCGGTTCTCAAGGCCATCGTCGAAACCGCCTGCGAGCTTTGCGAAGCGTATGATGCAGTTTTGCTGCTCAAGGATGGCCAAGACCTGCGTTTCCTCGCGCACCACGGTCCGATCCCGATGACTCTCGCGAAGTGGCCGATCAACCGCAACTGGACCGCTGGACGAGCATTTGTTGATCAAAAGACGGTGCATGTGCACGACCTACTCTCGTCCGAAGGCGATGATTTCCCGGAGGGGCGGGAAATGTCGCGCCGCATGGGTCACCGTACGATTTTGAGCGTTCCTTTGCTAAGCGAGGGTGAAAGCATCGGAACTATCGTGCTTCGCCGCAAGGAAGTGCATCCATTCAGCGATAAACAAATCGCGTTGCTTCAGACCTTCGCCGACCAGGCCGTCATCGCGATCGGCAACGTCCGGCTGTTCGACGAGGTGCAGGCTCGCACCAACGACCTCCAGGAGGCGCTGGAATTCCAGACTGCGACGAGCGATGTGTTGAAGGTGATCAGCCGGTCGACGTTCGACTTGCAACCGGTGCTGGATACGCTGGTGAAAACCGCCGCGCGGCTATGCGAGGCGGATTCCGCGCTTATCTCCAACCGCGAGGGTGAAGCTTACCGCGTGGCGGCAACCTTTTCCTTCTCGCCTGAGTATGACGCGTTCATCCGAGATCGCCTCCTTCCGGTTGGGCGTGGTAGCATCGTCGGGCGGGTCGCGCTTGCGGGCCGGGTCGTCCACATCGCCGACATCGTTTCCGATCCGGACTACACCATGACCGAGACCATGACGCTCGGGAATTTTCACACCATGCTCGGCGTGCCTCTCTTGCGAGAGGGGGTCGTGATCGGCACGATCAATCTCGGACGGCGACGGGTGCAACCCTTTACCGAAAGGCAGATCGAGTTGATTCGGACGTTCGCCGACCAGGCCGTGATCGCGATCGAGAATGTGCGCCTGTTCGACGAAGTGCAGGCTCGCACCCGCGACCTCACGGAGGCGCTGCAGCAGCAGACCGCCACCGCTGACGTGCTCAAGGTGATTAGCCGCTCGGCGTTCGACCTCGACGCCGTGATGAACACGCTGACGCGCTCGGCGGCCGAATTGTGCGGAGCCAGCTTGAGCGCCCTTTATCTTCGTGAGGACGATCTTCTGGTAGCGCGAGGAATCTCGGACGTCGACCCGAAAATGGTTGATTTCCTGCGGCAGAACCCGCTGCAGCTCAGCGATGAGACTTACAGTGGCCGTGCCGTCCTGACGGGCTCGATTGCCAATATCGCCGATGCCGAGAGCGAAACAAACCCCAGCATACAGAAATTCTCCAGGGCAATCGGTTACAAGGCGGTGCTGATCCTGCCCTTGATGCGAGAAGGCAAGGGCGTCGGCGCGTTTGCTCTTGCTCGGGATCGGGCCGGTGCCTTCACGGAGCGGCAAGTCGAACTCGTGCAAACCTTCGCGGACCAGGCGGTGATCGCGATCGAGAATGTCCGACTGTTTGACGAGGTGCAGGCCCGAACCCGGGAGCTGGCAAAATCCCTGGAAGATTTGCGCACCGCGCAGGACCGCCTGGTGCAGACCGAGAAACTGGCTTCGCTCGGCCAGCTCACGGCGGGCATTGCGCACGAGATCAAGAACCCCCTCAACTTTGTCAATAACTTCGCGGCGCTTTCGGCGGAACTAACCGAAGAACTGAACGATCTGCTCGGATCAGCTTCACTCGCCGAGAAGACCCGCAGGGAAGTCGGCGAATTGACGGGGCTATTAAGGGAGAATCTCGAAAAAGTCGTCCAGCACGGCAAGCGCGCCGACTCCATTGTCAAGAACATGCTCCTGCATTCGCGCGAAGGAAGCGGCGAGCATCGGCCCGCCGATATCAACGCGCTGCTGGAAGAAAGTCTCAACCTCGCCTATCACGGCGCGCGCGCCGAGAAGCCGCAATTCAATGTCACCCTGCAAAGGGACTTCGACGAGGCGGCCGGCTCGATCGACGTCTTCCCCCAGGAAATCACTCGCGTTTTCCTCAATTTGATCTCGAACGGATTTTATGCGGTGACCAAGCGCAAGACGGAAAACGGCAGTTCCGGCTTCGAGCCAACTATCAGTGCAACCACAAGAAATCTCGGTCACGCGGTGGAAATCCGCATTCGCGATAACGGCACCGGAATTCCGCCGGAAGTGAAGGAAAAGATGTTCAACCCGTTCTTTACGACCAAGCCGGCGGGTGAAGGCACCGGGCTCGGCCTCTCGATGAGTTATGACATCATCGTGAAACAACACGGTGGCAGGATCGATGTAGAGACAGAGCCCGGGCGCTTCACCGAGTTCACCGTCGTCCTGCCGCGGACGAACAATCCCGCAAACAAAAGCGAAGATTAGAGGTCAGGCGTGAGCGTTTTGGTTCTTGTGGTCGATGACGAGCCGGATGTCGAGGCGTTATTCCGCCAGCAATTCAGGCGCGACCTGCGCGCGCAACGTTTTGTGATGGATTTCGCCATTTCGGCCGCCGACGCGCTGGCGCTAATAACATCCACCATCGAGCAAACGCTGATCCTGATCTTGTCCGACATCAACATGCCCGGAATGACCGGACTTGAAATGCTGCCCAAAGTAAAGGAGATACGCCCCGAGGTGCCTGTGATCATGATCACCGCCTATGGCGATCCCGAAACCAGGCGCAAGGCGCTGGAAGGCGGCGCGAGCGGCCTTTTGACCAAGCCGATCGACTTCTCCCTGCTGCGGGAAGAAATCGACACAAGACTGGAGCAGGCCGGCTGAACCCCCGCGCGCTTTAAGGCTTGAAGAACGCGGGATCGTTGAGCGCCTTGATCATGACGTCCACCATGTCGGCGGCGCCGTGATCTTCGCGATCCTCCAGAAGTTCCCACATCTTGCGCAAATTGGCGCGCATCGGCGCCTTCAGCGAGGGATCGCGCTCGATCAGGGTTCGCGCAATGCAGAAGGCAATGCCCTCAGTGCCCATCCGGATCTGCTCAACGCTGGGTTTGCTCATGGCCGGCTCCTTGAAGATTTCGATGCGAGATGAGGTCCGCGCCGCTGTAGATGAATTTCGGGCCGATTCATAGGCCACAGCGAGAGGCAAGCGCCCCCTACTCCGCCATTTCGACGGGTCTTGCAGGTCCCGCCAGCCGCTTCTCTTCCATCAGGACCATGCACAGCGATGCACCGACCATCATGGCCACGGCGGCGATAAATACATAACGGAACGCCGCGACCATATCGGCGGCCGGAATCGAGCTCACCGGGCCGCGATGCTCGCCGGCCAATGAAACATCGGCGCCAAGCGCCATCAGCAGGATCGCGCCGAACACCGCCACCGTGAACGAGGCCATCAGCGCGCGGAAGAAATTGACCGCCCCCGTGATGGTGCCGACCTGCGAGCGCGCCACCGCGTTCTGGGCTGAAACGGTGCTGACCGGAAACGCGGTGCCCAGCCCCAACGCGAACACCGACAGCAGCACCAGCAATACCCAGAGCGGCATCGGGGCGAGCGAAAGCGCGCCTGCCGCCAGCGCCGCGCCCAGCGTGCCGATGATGGCGACCCGCTTATAGTGCCTGGAGCGCGCCATGGCTCGGCCGGCGATCGCAGCGCCGCCGGTCGAAACCGCCGCCAGCGGGATCAAGGCAAGTCCCGCTTCGCTCGCACTGAGATGATAGACCACTTCGTAATAGAGCGGCAGATACACGGTCAGTCCCAGCATCGCGCCCATCGCACAGCCGCCGCAAGCCATCGCGTAGGGCACGACAGGCCCGCGCATCAACGGCAGCGGCAGGAAGGGTTCGTCGGCCCTCGAGGCGTGCCACACGAAAGAGAGCGCGAGCACAACCGATGCTCCGACCATCGCCATGATGGCAGGCGACAGCCAGAGAAAGCGGTTGCCGCCCCATGTCAGCACCAGCATGAACACCACGGCAGCGGCCATCAGCAGGATGCCACCGAGCCAGTCGACCTTGCGCCTCCGGTGGAACACCGGGATCTTGCCCATCTTCGGCAGCAGCATGGCCAGCGAGATGAGCCCGAGCGGCACGTTGATCCAGAAGATCATCGACCAGTGCAGATGTTCGGCGAAGACGCCGCCGAGGATCGGCCCGCCGATTCCGGCCGCCATCCACACGCCGCTGAAATAGGCCTGGTACTGGCCGCGTTCGCGCGGCGTCACGACGTCCGCAATCACGGTCTGCACAATCGGCATAATACCGCCGCCGCCGAGCCCCTGCAGGCCGCGCGCCATGATCAGCACCGGCATGTTCGGCGCCACCGCGCATAATATCGAGCCTGCAATGAAGAGGCTCATCGCCGTGATGATCATGACGCGACGGCCGTAGATGTCACTCAATGTGCCGAACACCGGCGCGACCGCGGTCGATGCGAGAAGATAAGCGGTGATCACCCACGACAGGCTTGAGACATCCCGGAACTGGCGGCCGATGGTGGGCAAAGCCGTGGCGACGATGGTCTGGTCGAGGGCGGCCAGAAACATCGTCAGCATCAAGCTCGTCAGGATAGTGCGGATTTCGCCTGAGGTGAGCGCTGTGCGCGGCGCGATCAGCGGCGCGTCGCTGATATCGAGGATATCAGCCGGAATCCGCGCAAGCTCGCCCGCGGCGGCGGCGGGCAATATTGTTTGGTCAGCCGGTTGACGGCCCTGCCGTTCGAACTTGTTCATGCGGAAGCGGTATTTGGTCGGCGCGACCAAAAGGCCGCTTGGAACTTGGTGCAATTTAGGCAGTGAATCGAAGTCGCGACAGCGGGTTGGGCGCATGGGTGCATCCCGCGAGCGTACCAACGCAACCGCTTGATGAGGTAATTGGACTAACCTTCAGGATCGCGGTCGTTTTTTGAGGCGGGCCCTCTTCGGCAACAGCATTGGCCATTGCACGATGTGGTCTTCGAGGTCTTTCTCGGCGATCTCGTTTTCAGTTCCCTGCACCCGCCCGCGCACGGAGACGCCGGCCTCGTGAACCGTGTTGGGATCGCCCGAAATCAGCGGATGCCACCAATAGAGGTCGCGGCCTTCGGCCACCAGACGGTAACCGCAACTCGGCGGCAGCCAGTTCAGGGTGCGCACATTGGCCGGCGTAAGCCGGACGCAGTCTGAAACCTGTTCGGAGCGGTGCGCATAGTCCTTGCAGGCGCATAGGCCGGCATCCAGCAGTTTGCAGGAAACGTGGGTGAAATAGATTTTGCCGGTATCCTCGTCCTCAAGCTTTTCCAGACAGCAGCGCGCGCAGCCGTCGCACAGGCTCTCCCATTCCGCGTTGGACATTTCTTCCAACGTCTTGGTTTTCCAGAAGAATCCCTCCTGGCCTGAGACTGGTTTGAGCTTCGCGGTCATTTATTTTGGCGCTTCCCTGGCGGGCTTTGGCGCTTCCCTTTGGCCCTTCTAGGGGCTGCGGCGGTTGAGGCGCAAGGGGAATGGTTCGGCCCGCGCGGCGAGGCCCCTGACCGCGTTATCCCTGCCCGTCGAAATCGTGAGCCCGACCATTGGTTTATGGTGCCCGCTCGGTTAGATAGAGAACGAGTCCCCGTGGGCGCAAATGCGCCTTGGGTTTGCCGCAAGATTCCCGCAAGACGTCTCGACAGTGCCGCAACCAGGCGCTTGAAGCGCTGCAAACTTGACCAAGGGTCCTAGTGCGCAAGATCGTGCCAACCGAGTGGAAGAAAAAGATCCGGCACTGGTTGCTGGATTTCGACGCGCGCATCGACTCCACGCTGTTCTCCACCGGCAAGGGCGCGCGCGAACTTTACGAGCGCTACTCCACCTTCATGGACCGCTTCTACGTCGGTCGCTGGAAGCGCTGGGTTTTCATCGAGCCGCTGTCGGAAGCCGCTACCATCGGGCTCGGCGGCCTGATCCTGATGCTGGCCCTGGCGGTGCCGGCATTCCGCGAAACCGCCGACGAAGACTGGCTGAAGAAATCCGATCTCGCGGTGAGCTTCCTCGACCGTTACGGCAATCCGATCGGCAACCGCGGCATCAAGCATAATGATTCCATACCGCTGGAGGATTTTCCGGACGTCCTGATCAAGGCGACGCTGGCGACCGAAGACCGGCGCTTCTATGACCATTTCGGCATCGACATCGCCGGCACCGCGCGTGCGCTGGTGACCAACGCGCAGGCCGGCGGCGTGCGGCAGGGCGGCTCGTCGATCACCCAGCAGCTTGCCAAGAATCTGTTTCTGAGCAACGAGCGCACCATCGAGCGCAAGGTGAACGAGGCGTTTCTCGCCATCTGGCTGGAGACGCGGCTCACCAAGAACGAAATTCTAAAACTCTATCTCGATCGCGCCTATATGGGCGGCGGCACCTTCGGCGTCGACGGCGCGGCACATTTCTATTTCAACAAGTCGGCGCGCGACGTCAATCTCGCGGAAGCCGCGATGCTCGCGGGATTGTTCAAGGCGCCGACCAAATATGCGCCGCACATCAACCTGCCCGCTGCGCGTGCGCGCGCCAACGTCGTGCTGGATAATTTGGTCGACGCCGGCTTCATGACCGAGGGCCAGGTGTTCGGCGCAAGGCGCAATCCGGCGAATGCGGTCGATCGCCGCGACGAGAATTCCCCGAACTACTATCTCGACTGGGCGTTCGACGAGATGCGCAAGCTCGTCGATACATTCCCGAAATCGTACAATGAGCGCGTCTTTGTCGTCCGCACCGCGATCGACGTGAATGTGCAACGCGCCGCCGAAGAAGCCGTCGAGAACCAGCTGCGACAGTTCGGCCGCGACTATCACGCAACCCAAGCCGCCACCGTGGTCGCCGATCTCGACGGCGGCGTGCGCGCGATGGTCGGCGGCCGCGACTACGGCGCCAGCCAATTCAACCGCGCAACCGATGCCTACCGGCAACCCGGTTCGTCGTTCAAACCCTATGTCTATACCACGGCCCTGCTGAACGGCTTCAAGCCGACCTCGGTGATCGTCGACGGTCCGGTGTGCATCGGCAACTGGTGTCCGCAGAATTACGGCCACTCCTATTCAGGCGCGGTTACCCTTACCCAGGCGATCACACGCTCGATCAACGTCATTCCGGTAAAACTGTCGATCGCGCTCGGCGGCAAGGCGCCCAATCCCGCCAAGATCGGCCGTGCCAAGATCGTGGAAGTCGCGCGCCGCTTCGGCATCAAGGCGCCGCTGCCCGATACACCTTCATTGCCGATCGGCGCCGACGAAGTCACCGTGCTCGAACATGCGGTGGCCTATGCGACGTTCCCGAACAAGGGCAAGTCCGTCACCCCCCACGCGGTGCTGGAAGTGCGAACCGGCGCCGGCGATCTGGTCTGGCGTTTCGACCGCGACGGCAAGAAGCCGCTGCAGGCGATCCCGCCGTCGGTTGCCGCCGACATGGCGCAAATGATGAGCCATGTGGTGAGCGAGGGTACTGCGCGGCGTGCTGCGCTGGACGGCATTCCGACCGCGGGCAAGACCGGCACCACCAATGCCTATCGCGACGCGTGGTTCGTCGGTTATACTGGCAACTTCACCTGCGCCATCTGGTACGGCAATGACGATTACTCCCCGACCAACCGCATGACCGGCGGATCGCTGCCGGCACAGACCTGGCACGACATCATGGTCGCCGCGCATCAGGGCGTCGAGATCAAGGAAATTCCCGGAATTGGGATGGGCACGAAGTTGCCCGCCCCTGCCGCCTCCGCCTATCTGGCGGCCAATGGCGGTGCGCCAAAGCCGCCGGATCTGAAGGCGCCGCCGCCGGTCCTCACCAAACGTGGCGCGGACGTCCTGGTTCATGTGGAAAAACTGCTGGATGAGGCGGCCAAGACCGCGGGCGATCCGGTGAAGCCAACCAAGCCGATATCCTCCACCTCCGCGGGATTTACCGATAGCTTTGCTTCGGCATCGCCCGACAAACCGGCTGCACCCGCGGCACGCAAGAACTAACCGTGCGGCTGATCTTCATCACCCTGCTGGCGCTGATTCTCGCTACCGTCGTCGGCCTCGGCGCAACGTGGATGACGGCGACGCGCGGCACCGATCTCGGCACCCTGACGATCGGCGCATGGACCGCGCGGCCCAAGACCGGCACCGCCGATGTCGACCCCTATTCCCGTGCATCGATTGCCCGCAGTGGCGAACTCCCGGTCGGCACCGGCGACGGCGTGGCGTTCTCGGCGACCCGGGACAATCGCAAGCGGCCGCTCGATGGCCGGTGCGACGTGGTCGTGAGCGGCGTCACACCCGCGGCGCGATTCTGGACGCTCACGCTCTATGATTCAAAGGGACGCCTGGTAGCCAATTCGCTGCAACGCTACGGCTTCACCAGCCAGGAAATCATCCGCGGCGCTGACGGCTCTTTCGAGGTAAGGGTCGCGGCGAGATCGCGCGCCGGAAACTGGCTGCCCACCGGTGGAATCGAGCGCTATGCACTGGTGCTTCGGCTCTACGATACGCCGGTAGGTGTGGCGACACGCACCCAGCGCGATGCGCCGATGCCCTCGATTGCGACCGTGAGCTGCCCATGATCCGGCTGTTGTTCACGATCGTCGCTGGCGTGCTGCTGGGTGGCATCGTGCATCTGGTCAGCGTGCTGGCATTGCCGCGCATTGCGACCCAGGACGCCTATTCGCGTCTCGAGCCGATCACGAAGTTGAACGCCGTCTCTTCCCTTCCCTTGCCGGATCCCGGCACCGCGCCACTGCCGTTCATGGACCCCGCCTTTGCGGTTGCGATCTGCCGTTACGACTTGTCCGCAGGACCGATCAAACTCGTGGTCCCCGTGAGCCAGGCCTACACGTCGGTATCGTTCTATACGCGCAACGAAGTCGCCTATTATGCCATCAACGACCGGTCCGCCGGGCGCAAGGTGATTGAACTTGATTTGATGACCGAGGCCCAGCACGCCGACTTGCCGGAGGACGAGGATGTGACCGCGGCCGACCGGTTGATCATCGATTCTCCGACCGCGGCTGGATTGATCGTGATGAAGGCATTGGCACCGGAACCTGGCCTGATGCCGCAGGCACAGGCCTCTCTGGCGGCATCAAGCTGCAAGGTGCAGACGGAGCCGACGCCCGCCAGGCGATGATCCGAACACCGGTTGCCTGAAAAAATCTTCAGCCGCGCGAATTGAGCCGATGCCCGATCACGGGCTGTGCCGCAACCGGCGGATTGGCGGTTTGGGCGGCGAGTTCGCCGATCAATCGGTCGGCGTCGGCGGCCATATTGTCGGGCGCCTGAATCACCAGCCGCTCCAGCGCCCAGCGATACGAGGAAACGCGGCGCTCCAGGCATTGCTGGACCCACTGCACGATCAGGGTGTTCTCTTCCATGCGCGCCACGGCGTCGGCGCGTTCGCGCGGCGATAGCTGCGAGACGTGCGCAAGGCTTGCATTGCGCTTCCTGTCAAGATCGAGCACACGGATGGCCGTGGCGTAGAACGGCTCGAAGCGGGTGATGTCGTCGCGCACATCGTCAATCAGCTGCGCATAGCGCGACGCATGCGAGCGGTGGGGCTCGTCGATCAAAAGACGCCCATAGGCGGCGCGATCGAATACCACTTTCTGCCGCCACGGCGACGGCAGCGCCTGATAATCGCCGAACACGCTCTTCCAGGCGGGACGCGAATGCGGCGGTTCGATCAAGGGGTAGGCCAGATCGCGAAGCTGGCGCTCGCCATCGGTGAGCTGGAATTGCGACGCCTGCAGGCCGACGCTTCCCGTTGCCTCGGCGCCGATCCAGCGATGCATGTCGTCGTTGAGAAAATCCTGTCGGGTGCGGCCGAGATCGCCGCCGCTGCAACCCGCGAGCGCCAGGCCGATCGCAAGCCACGTCAGGACCTGGGCAGAGCGCGGTGCCTGCAACCTCGCCCGGATCGGAAAATACGTCTCCGGCATATCGAATGTCCGGTTTTCAGCGTCGGCGGCGGCGACGGCCGGGGGCGGCGCCTTCTTCCGGTCCACGGCCACCGCTGGTTTCCTCGGGCTCGCGCTCGATCCGGATGACCGGAAGGATGAGGACCGTTCCCGAACCCTCACGAGGGGCATCGTCCACGGTTGAGCCCAGCCTCCGCGATGCCGCTTCCGCCGGAAATTCAATGATGGTGCCCATGCCCTACTCTCTCTGGCTGCCGCTTGACGCGATTTGCGGCGGCGACAAACATTAAGAACAGGACGTGGTTAACGGCATCTTAATGTCCTAGGTGCCGGTGCAACCGGCATTAATCGCGCGATGACGCGCGATGGCACAGCTTGGTGCGAAGATGACGACGCGCGTTCAGAGATTGTTTTCCTTAACTGAACGTTAAAGCAAGTGACCTAGGCTTGCGCGGAGAACTACTAGAGTCGCGTACCCTGATATGACCACTTCTCCCTTGTTCCCGGGTTTTGACGGGTTGATGAGCCTCTCCCGCCGAGAGGGCGTCGATATCCGCCCCACTTTGCTACGTGTCCTCACCGACCTCTACGTTCAGGCCAGCACTCACAGCGAGGAAGAAGCCCGGCAGTTCGTCGAGCTCACCTCCCGCCTGATCGATCAAGTCGACGACGCCACGCGCGCGGCCGTGCGGGCACGGCTTGCGGTCTATCCGGGCACGCCCGCTCCGATCTTGAGGCAGCTCGGGCTTAAACCCAACCATCCCGATCAGCGTGTGCCGCTCGCCCGGGAAATTCCCGCTGACTTAATCCCTGCGAGCTCAACTCCTGCGAACCCCTCGGCTGCGCCAGCGGCCAAGGCACTCACCGAGGCACAATTGCGGTTGGCATCGAATTTGTCGATGCAGCCGACGGACGCCGCCGAAATCGTCGGCATGTTTTTCGGCGCGAGCTCCAGCGAGCGCGCACTGATCCTGCACAATCTTTCCGAAACGCCATTGAAGGCTTCGCCGCGTATTCCCGCCGCGCGCGCGGCGCGCGCCATCGAGGCGCTGGAGATGGCCGCGTTTGTCGCCGACCTCGAAAACTTCACCCTCGAACTTGGCGAAACCCTGATATTGCCCTGGAAGACTTCAACCCAAGTGGTCAACGATCCCGGTGGCGAGCCGCTGGCCTGCGCGGCAAAGGCGCTCGGCATGCCGAGCCCGGTGTTCCAGCGGGTGCTGTTGTTCTTGAAGCCGGAGATCGGCACGTCCGTTCACACCGTCTACCGGCTGTCGCGTCTGTACGACATATTGCGGGAGCGATCTGCGCTGATCATGCTGGCCGCATGGCGCGGCTCGACGATGGCGGTGACGCGCGCCAAATACCGTCCCGCGTTCTACGACGACGAGCGCAACCGCGCACGGCCGGCTGCGACACAAACGCGCCCGGCAACGCAACTTCCCGCTACCGGCGCGATCCCGCGGACGGGTTCGCAAGGCTCGGGGCGCTAGATTCGCTAGAGCATGATCTCCGCGCAAACCCGCTGCGTTTGTGGCGAGGGAAAACCGGCGCTGTAGCCGCTCAATCTTTCGCCAAATCGAGAAAGTGCCGCCCGGCCCGGTCCTCGGTTTCCACGATCCAGGCATCCGGGTCGAAGCGAATTTCCTTCTGGAGGCGGTCTTCCACAGACCGTTCCGGCAGAGGCTCCCTCGACGTCGGCATGAAGAAACGCTCGATCGGCCGGCTGTCGTCATAGACGGCCTGCGGCGCCGGCACGTAGAGCATGGCATTGCCGTCGAGCAGCGCCACCTTCACGAACACCGCACCGGCCTCCTCGGCGCCGCGCCGGCGCACGGCGCCAAACACGCCCGCGCTCTGGCAGCGGCGTAAATAGGCCGCCACCCATATGCTCGATTTTAGCCTCACAGGCTAACCCATTGATTTTTTTGATGCCGCATCTGCGAAAACACCGTGAACGAAGCGTGAAACGAGGGGGGTAGTGTTACCGTAGTGTTACCCGGATCAGGTCTTCCGCATCCTCCACGTCGGCGCGGAACTGTCCGTCTCACTGCCTCATCCACCAGCGGTGTTCAATCTCCATCGGTGTCGCACCGCAT
>Ga0209517_10004759_pt1 | contig 17643 bp, 19 predicted proteins | sample PeaSoiMetSII2010_FD_187695 | JGI IMG/M metagenome (GOLD analysis project Ga0209517, IMG submission 187695) | Peat soil microbial communities from Weissenstadt, Germany - SII-2010 (SPAdes) (version 2) | ecosystem: Environmental > Terrestrial > Soil > Wetlands > Peat | place: Germany...
GAGCTCGCCGCGAAGCAGCTCTTCAATAAATTGACGCGATCGAGCCCGAACCTCAGTCTCGATCGGGTCGAACCAATTGTCGAAAAGATCAACAGCCTTATCGGCCGCAGGCTGCAAAGAATCAGGCTTCGTGATATTGTTCGTCATGGCGTGGTCTCCAGTCCGACGCGCTTCAACGCCGGATGATTCGAGGTTGATCACCCCGGAGACTACGCCACCCTCAATTCCTACCAACCCCGCGACGGGACCTCGTGTGACACCTGATTACACTCGTCTTCAGGATGCGTTCTCTTCAGCCAACCGGCTATCTGCTCTGGCGACCAATCCAATCGGAGCTTCCCCGCAACAGCTCGCCGTAGCCGCGGACTGTTCGCCAGTTTACAACATTTTGGACGACGAGCTCGCGCCCAGGCATTCTCGTCCGCAAGCGCCGCTCGGTAGCGATCACAGCCGCCATTGCGGCTCATTTCCCGGCAACGCGGGAGCCATCCACAGAGGACGTCCTCAGTGCTCGTCGGCATGTCTCAAAAGTGCCAATAGCGGAAGTGATCAGGAATCCTTCGATCACTCGTCTGCTTCGCGCACTCTCGTTTCCGGGATCAGGTCGCCTAACGCCTGCGGCTAACAACGCCCGACTCGCCAGATCAACCTCACAATCACAAGCAACAGTACGTCAGCCGAGTTTTCTTCGTTCTGTCTTCTCATCCTTGGTACGGCCCTTGTGATGGCCCTGCACTGCAGTCGAGGGGGGCGTCAGGAAAGCGTCGAAACGCTCCTTGACGATGGCGTAGCATTCGCATGACGCCTTCTCCAGGCCCGCTCGGTCGAGAATCTGTATGGTGCCGCGGCGGTAACTGATGAGGCCGGCCGTCTGCATCGATTGTGCGGCAAGCGTTACGGATTTCCGATTAGCGCCGAGCATGTTGGAAAGAAATTCGTGCGTGTATGGTAGTGCTTCACCTCCGGCCCGGTCGTGCATCATCAGCAGCCACCTGCACATTCGCTCTTCTATCGTGTGCATCGAATTGCAGGCGACCGTCTGCTGCACCTGCGAAAGCAGGGTCTCCGAGTAACTCACGAACAGATCTCGTACATGCTCACTGTTCTTGAATTCATATTGCAGCAGCTCGATCGGGCAGCGAACCGCAGGACCTGCGAGTTGCACAATGCATCGGTTGAACGAGACCCGGCTGTACATCGCTGCAAAGAGGCCGAAAGCACCTTCGCGGCCTATGTTGGCGGTTTCAATAGCGGCGCCATTCTCCAAAACCGTCAGCAGCGAGAGAACCGAACCCCGCGGGAAATAGGCGTGCTTGAGAAGACCACCCGCGTCGCAGACCATCTCACCGAGCTTGAAATCGATGGCCTTGAGATGGGGATCTATCCGCTCGCGGCTGGCCGGCTCCAGGGCGGCTAGCAGTCGATTGCTTCGCAGGTCATGGTCAGTTTGCATTTTTGGGCATCGCTTTAGGTCGATATAATCTAGATTGTCCAGGCTAACTTCGCGAGAGAAGGAGCGACGAGAATATCCGGTTGGATTTGAACGAATATTGGCCTCAAGTCTGGAGCAAAATAGCTCAGTGGAGGGTTTCGATCAAATTTATCTATGGGGAATTGACCAGCGAAAGCAACTCCTCGACCACTGCAGCAGTGCGGTAAGGTTTGGCAACAAGGCAGCGGCCCGACTGAAATTCGGAGGGCTGTTAGCCGGACCTGGTCCGATAGGCGGCCAGCGGTCGCATACTGCGTGGGCGAGTTGGGCGGGGCGAGTTGGGCGCCTGGGCTGGCTCTTACCGCGTATCCGGTGCGGGTACCCCCGTCGAACCATCGGGTTAAGTGATTGCCCAAGCGAAGCCTTCAGCGAGTAGCCAAAGCCAACCGATCATCGCGACAGCAATAGTGGCGAGATAGAGGAATCCGAAAACGCGAGCATTCATGACACTACTTCGGGGCGAGACGCTTTTCTCTCGCTGGTTTGGATGATTGCGCCTCGATGATTTCCTGGCGCAGCCGCATGACTTCGGCATAGCGTACAGAGAGTGACTTCTTTGTCCGGAGACGCGCCTTCGCGGTAGCCAGCTGAATGAGGTCCGATGCAAATCGCAGGCACTCTCGTTCGCGCTTTCGGTCGCTCTCGGTTTCGGACATTCGCACCTCCTGGCAGAAGGGAATGATCGCACGCCATCCCTCGTGCTGTCGGTGGTCCACACCACAGAGCAGCACCCGCGTATTCGGGCAGGACGGGCTGCTCATGCATCAAGGCGCTCAGGAGGGCTGTTTTGCCGCACAGTGTTTAAGGCAGGCATGAACTGCGCCTGTCCGCTCGGGGCAAACTCAGACGTCGGACCGCGTGTGAGCTAGGTCCGTTCGTCCCCCTAATAGCAGACATGCGGGCACTGCCGCGACAGGTCCGTTTGGTGCCATGAACGGAAGTCGTCGAATTGATCGTGGTCATCAATCATTGGGCCAACTCCCAAGCGCCTTCCGCCCAATCCGCGCCTAGAAGTCGTAAGTCGGTGCTTCGTCACGCGCGGCTGGTTGCGAGTCAAACCAAGGATTATGCTGATCGCCGGGATTGGAGATCTGGGAAGATGCTCGAGTTCGGCCATGCCAGACAGTTGCCTCTCGTCTGCATAATATCGGGGTTGCTGTTCGCTTCAGCGCACGCGGATGGGCTGACGATCACGCCTGCAAACATACCTCGCATCGGCACAATCGATCAACGGTTTCAGTCCTACAATATAGAGATGGTCGAGGTGACCGGAGGGAATTTCTGGAAACCTTATGGCGAGAAACCGTTCGGTCCGCTTGAGGACAAGCCTACGAGGACGGCCTCAGATTTGTACGCATACCGGCCGCTAATCGACCTGACCAACGCCCGGCTGCGAGGGCTCGCGGCCGCATTAGCGCCTGCCTACCTGCGCGTTAGCGGAACCTGGGCCAACGCTACCTATTTCCCTGATTCGGACGACGCACCGCTTGCGCCTCCTGCTGGATTCGATGGCATCTTGACCCATCGACAATGGTCGGGTGTCATCGATTTTGCCAAAGTTGTCGGTGCGCGGATCGTGACATCGTTCGCCACAAGCCGAGGTACGCGCGACGCGACCGGCGCCTGGACACAGGAGCAGGCGCGCCGCTTGCTCGCCAATACCAGGTCGCTTGGCGGCAGCATCGCCGCTGCCGAGTTCATGAACGAGCCCGACCTCGCTTCCGTCGACGGCAAGAGAAAGGGCTATGACGCGACGGAATACGGACGGGACTTCCGGACCTTCCTGATGCTTATGAAACAGACCGCCCCCGAGATGATCATCCTTGGCCACGGAACCATCGGCACGACTGCGACGGTAACGGATCTGTTCACGGCGGCCGGTCCTGGAATCGATGCAGTTTCCTACCATTACTATGGGGCACTGTCGGCGCGGTGCACCGGCACGAACACGCCGGAGATAGCCCTTACGGAGGAGTGGCTTTCCCGGACCGATCAAACCTTGGACTTCTACAAGGCAATCCGAGACCGCTTAGCGCCCGACAAGCCTATCTGGTTGACCGAAACCGGGGAAGCGGCCTGCGGCGGAAACCCGTGGGCCTCGACCTTCCTGGACACATTCCGGTACCTTGACCAGCTAGGTCGGCTGGCGAAAGCCGGGGTTCAGGTCGTCATGCACAACACGCTGGCGGCGAGCGACTACGGCTTGCTCGACGAGCGAACGCTGGCGCCCCGACCAAATTACTGGGGCGCGCTGCTTTGGCGAAGACTGATGGGGACCACCGTGCTCGATCCCGGCATGCAGGTTCGAGCGGGCCTCCATGTCTATGCCCACTGCCAGCGCGAAACGCCGGGCGGCGTGACACTTCTAATCATCAATACCGACCTCAGTTCGTCGCAGGCGCTCACGCTTCCAACAGCGTCGGAGCGCTATACCCTGGACGCAGCGACCTTGCAGGATGCGGCGGTGCGGCTTAATGGTAGTTCGCTAGCCTTGGAACCCGACGACGAGCTGCCGCGCCTCCGCAGCACGCCCGCCGAAGCGGGCGTCGTCAAGTTTGCGCCGGCGACGATCACCTTTCTGACCATCCCGATTGCAGGGAACAAAGCGTGTCAGAACTAAGCGAATGGTGGGCCGTCGAGCAGCGATCAACCGCAACCCTCCCATACTTGAACCAACATCGTCCGCGGCTTTGTGTGCGAATTCCGCCAATATCACTAGTTTTGGAGCGCAGCGTGTCTACACGGACGCGGCGGGCTTCGGGCTGACCGGTTACTTGGCATGGGCTGGCCGACGTGCCACCCTGGACCAGGCGTACTGCAACCAACAAACGTGCCGTGGGAGGAGACCGCTTTGTACCGCCATATCGTATTTCTATGCTCGGTCGCGATCGCTGTACTGAGTGCCGCATCGGATGCCCTCGCTGCCGACTCTGAACGGTGCCAGGAACTGGGCCGCCGGTTTCAAGCCGCGAAACCGCAGATCACCGCGATCGAAGTATCCCTGACGCTATTTTCGGCCGCGGACGCAAATTGTATCGCCTTGGCGAACGAACTATTGGATTACGGCGCGTCGGTCGACGCGCGTGACCGGTTCGGCGCCCGGCCACTTAGTCATGCCGCGAGGTTCGGTCATCTTGAGATGGTCGACCTTTTGCTGGCGCATGGCGCTCCGATCGATGCACGCAATCTCGCTGGTGCTACTGCGCTATATTTTGCTGCCGAAGGCGGCCGCGCATCGGTCGCGCAACGGCTTATAGAACGCGGCGCCAACGTCAAACTCACTGGACGCAGTGGGATCTCTCCGGTCGCTGCCGCGGCCTATGCCGGCAACGACGCGATCGTCGAAGCGTTGCTCACGAATGGAGCCGACGAGCGAGCGTCTGACGAAACCGGCAAGCCGCCGATCGTCTATGCCGCGGCCGGCGCCCGGCTCGACGTCGTGAAGCGGTTGCTGGCGCGACAGGTGGATATCAACGCCCGCTACCACAATGACCTCACCCTGCTGATGTGGGCGACGGGCCCAGACGAAAAGGTTCCGGAAGCGCGCGGGATTGAGGTTGTTGCCTATCTGTTGGACGTCGGCGCGCATATCGATGACCGAGATGACCGCGGCCGCACGGCTCTTATGATTGCAGCCGAAGGCGGCCGTGCCGAAATCGCCAATTTACTGCTGGCGCGAGGCGCCGACCCGGCTCTCAAGGACAAAGCTGGAAAACGCGCTGCAGATCTCACCGTGGTGTCTTCGCTGCGTGAACGGCTGACGCCGCGCTGAGGCCGCTTAAAGACCCGACAGATACTCCTCCAGCGCCGCGAGATCGTCAGGCGTGGTGGCCAGCATCAAGTCAGACATGCCAGGATTGTTCCCGCGTGCGCGGGTGCGGAAGTCGGCAATTGTTTTGGTCAGATATTCCCTGCTCTGGCCCGCCAGCCGGGGCACAGTGCCGTCGCCCTGAAATTGATCGAGGTGGCAGCCAGTGCAGCCGACCGAGCGGTTGGCGCTCAGCGCCCGCTCCGAAACGTCCTTCGGCGACCGAGGCAGGCCCAGGTCAGGCCACGGTTTTTTCGAGAAATATTCCGCGATCGCAAGCATGTCATCCTTCTCAAAGGATGAAGCCATCGGCTGCATGATCTCGTTCTTGCGGTCACCACGTTTGAAATCGCGGAGCTGGATGTAGAGGTAGCCGAGTTGTTGTCCCCAGATGACGGGAATCGACTTGTCGATCGGCTTGCCATCCTGGCCGTGGCAGCCGGTGCAGACCTCGACTTTTTCGGCGATGCTTTGGGCAACGGCCGATTTAGTGCTGGCGTCCGGCAATGCTCCGAGGATGACCACGCCAAGAGCCAACCAGCCCAACTTGCACCGCATCGATTTCATTTCAATGAAGCCTTAACAGAAGCGGGGCCGTCACCGGCCCCGCGCTTTAGTAACCAATATAACGCCAGCTCGTTCAATCGAGCGTAAAGGCGATAATGTTGTTGCCTCGGTGAAAATCGATCTGTGTGTTGCCGCCCGCACCGACCACAATATATTGCTTGCCACCCAGCATATAGGTAGAGGGCGGAGCATTGACGCCCGCACCGGCGCGGAAGCTCCACAGTTCCTTGCCATTGGACGAATTATAGGCCGCGAACTTGCCGTTGCCTTCACCGGTGAAAACAAGACCGCCTGCAGTGGCGAGAATGCCACCGATCATCGGCTCGGGCGTCTTCACCTGCCATTTGATCTTGCCGGTGTTGTAGTTGACGGCAGTGATGTTGCCCGACTGCTTTTCGCCCGGAATCGCCGTGAAGGCGCCGCCAAGCCACAACTTGCCGTTCGGATACGGTGAGTTCTCCACTCGGTATGTCATAGGCTGGTGCAAGTTGATCGCATAGGCAAGCTCCTGCGACGGGTCAGTAGCGATAGGCGACCATTCGACACCGCCGTTGGCACCCGGAAGCATGCGGGCACCCTCCTTGGTGGGCAGAACCCACATGTTCTCCTGCGGTACCATGGCCTCCGAGAACCGGATCAGGCTGCAATCCTTGCGGTCGTGAACATAGATGTGTCCGGTCTTGCCGGCATGGATCACGCCCGGGATGGTGTTGCCATTCTTGCCCTTCACGTCCACCAGCACCGGGGGGCTTACAGCATCGAGATCCCACACGTCATGCGCGATGTACTGAAAGTGGCAGACGTATTTCCCGGTATCCAGATCGAGCGAGACCAGCGAGTCCGTATAGAGATTGTCGCCAGGGCGCACCGAACCGTCGAGATCGGGAGAAGGATTGCCGACCACGAAATAAATCCGGTTGGTTGCCAGATCGACGGCGGGATTCTGCCAAACGCCGCCGCCCAGCTTCTGGTAGGGATCGCCGGTTTTGGCGAATTGGTCCTTTTCGGCCTGGATATCGCGATGCATGTCTCGTCCCGTGGCGTCCTTCGTCGCCCAGACGCCGACTGTGTTTTCGGGAATCGTATTGAAGTTCCAGACTAGTTTACCGGTCTTCGCATCGTAGGCCCTCAAGAAACCGCGGATGCCGTATTCGCCGCCATTCGTTCCAATCAGAACCTTGTCTTTGATGACGGTCGGAGCCATCGTCTCGCTATAGCCGAGTTCGGGATCCGCAATGTCGGTTTTCCAGACCACATCGCCGGTCTTCGCATTCAGCGCTATCAGTTTAGCGTCCAGCGTGGCGAGATAGACGAGGTCGCCAAGCACCTGCACGCCGCGATTGTTGGGACCGCAGCAGAACGTCGTCACCGGTCCCATCTTGTGATTGTAGTGCCAGAGCTGAAGGCCAGTCTTGGCGTCGAGCGCATAGACGTGGCTGAACGACGTCGTCACAAACATGACTCCGTCGACGACAATGGGCGAAGTCTCTAACGATTCCTTGACGTCGGTCTGAAAAATCCACGCGACGTGGAGGTTCTTCACATTGTCGCGCCCGATTTGGCGGGCGGGATGAAAGCGCGTCTGAGCGTAGTTGACGTTGGTCAGCAGAAAATTGGTCGCGTTCTTATCTGCTGCGTTAAGCTGAGCTTGCGTAACCGGAGAAACTTTCGCTTCGCCCGACGCCGACTTGGTTGCCTGCTTGGTTTCCTGTGCGATACTGGGCCCGGTGAGCAAGCCCGCCACGCCGAGAAATACGGCGCATACCATAGAAATTCTATTCATGTTTCCGCCCCGAGTGATTTGAACCGGCACATTTGCACGCCGGTGTCCTTTAAACCTGACCTGATTGGGCGAGTTTGACAAGGAAAAAGCCGCAAGCGGCCGGGGTTTGTAGACGCCCTTGCCGCCAAACGGCCAGCCGTTCGCGACCGCGAGATTGGCCTGCGGAACAATATCGAAATCTAACTCCTCGCGGCCGCGACGTTACCCTTTCGGAGCGAACTTCAATGCACAGAGAATCCTTTCGTATCCACCCGGTATTGCGGCGCTTAACTAGGCCGGATTGGCCAGGGCCCCCTGCAGAACCCGGCCCCTGCACTTACCTGCTGACGTCCTGGGCATTGCGTAGCGTCGTGTAAAAAGCGTCAGGGCCGGCGGACAACGCCGCCGTCCTAAGGTCAAGGATACGCCAGAAGTCCCGGCGCGACATCGGAAGCGTTCGAAGCGAAGACGCTGCCGCATGATCGCAAGGATTGGTATGATTGATCCGAGGTCAGTACATCTGACGGGAGCTGAAAATGGCTCTCCTAAAACGCTAACTGTACCGTCAAGTGATGGGCCCTGAGGTAACTAACGCGGATCGCTGCACCCTAGTCTTCGATACCGACAGAAAAAGCCTATACGTCGAACGTGAGACGGCGCATCTAGACGCGAACGTCGGCGGCACGTTCGACCACCAAACCGCTACCATGGATATTGAGGATTATCTTAGACAAGGCGGTCAAACCGCTGGGCACCGCGAACTATGGCGGTTGCTAAAGACGCTGTTCAAACAGGACAATGATGCTGACCAAGTAATCGAATAGCCCTTACCGTTTCGCCACCCTCTTCGGCACCTTCAGCATCATGCGCCTAGCCTTCGCTTCCGCGCGCTTCTTGATTTCGTCCTTGATCTTTTCAATCAGGCTTCTTGTATCGGGCCTGTGTATTTTGAGGGTTGAGGTCGAATTCATGGCGTCCCCTCCCGACAAGACAAACGATTTTTAGAGACTAGCCAAATTGCAGCGCTAAGCAATCGCTATATCGGCAACAAACAAAAAGCACGACGCCAATGATGGGCTGGCAGGCGCGACGGCACCGAGTACGGCTGTTCTCCCCCAAGCCCCAAGTTCGGCCCCGTACGGCGTGACCGCAAGGATTGGTATGATTGAGTAGGTGAGCTTACCCGGCGGTGAGCGCGGCGGTACCGGGGCCTCACTTTTGAGCAGGAACTATTTCGGCTTTCGTGCTTAAATTCTCGGTGCCTGTTGATCGCCGGGGAGTTGCGGGATGCCGAGAACCGCCTGGACGCCAAGGATCGTACCCTACGGTGCGGATCAAACGGTCTACCTCGTGATCGACATCTTTCCCGGTCTTGGCACGGTTTACCGCGAAACCGAGATCGAGCGCGCCGACCTTGAAACTATCATTGCCGATCTGATGTCGGGACAATTTAACGACCCGATCCGCGTTGTCGCCTTCAATACGCTTGAGCATTGGTCGGAGGACGTTACGGAATATATTGCCTTCGAAATTCAAGCCCGCTGCGATCTCGAAGGCGATGCCGTTCCTGAGCATATCCGAGACTTCGTTTCCAGTTTCACTCGCGGTGCTGACCGTCAGCTCGCGCTCCGGCTGGCGTAGACCGTGCGGTGCCGCCATGGATTGGCCTGATTACCTGCGGGATCAAGCGGACATGTATCGACAACTTGCCGAGCAGGCAGATGATCCTGCCGTCAAAAACGAGATGCTTGAGTTGGCATCCGTCTGCGAGGATGTCGCCAGTAACATCGAAGATCATCTGACAGGCGGGTAAGACACCGGCCCTTGCGGTTTTGATGGAAAGGCGCGTTACTGAGCTAGAGGCGGCCTGGTAAGCAAGGCTTGCACCGAGTTGTTTGCCGCCGGCACCGGCGCGGCGCGCTGGACCGACTATCTGTCGGTCGGCAATGCCAAGGTCGGCATGCGTATTATCAACATTGCCGCCGAGAGCGTCTCGACGCGCTACTTCCACACCGACCACCTCGGCTCGGTCAGCGTCATCACCGACGAGAACGGTAGCGTGGTCGAACGGCTCTCCTACGACGCCTGGGGCAAGCGACGTTTTGCCAGCGGTGCCGACGATCCCTCCGGCAGCATCACCAGCCAGAGCCCGCGTGGCTTCACCGGCGAGGAGCAGCTCGACACGGTTGCACTCGTACACCTGAACGGCCGGGTCTACGATCCCCTGGTCGGGCGCTTGATCAGCGCCGATCCGACGGTGCCGGATCCGCTCAACGCGCAGGCCTGGAACCGGTACTCCTATGTCGGCAACGATCCGCTGGCCTTCACGACCCTTCAGGCTTCTCCTGGCTGTCGGGCTTCTTCCACAGTGTTGGCAACTTCTTCAGCGGCATCGCCCACTTCCTGACCCACAACCCGATCGTGCGGGCCATCGTGCAGATCGGCATCACGGTGGCCCTTACCGCTGCGCTTGGGCCGCTCGGACTCTCAACGGCCATAGCCGGTGCAGCCGCGGCGTTCGGGGGTGCCGCTATCGTCACCGGGCTATCCGGCGGCAATCTCGGCCAGGTGCTAAGAGCAGGCCTGATCGCTGGTGCAACCGCATTCGCGTTCTTGGAGGTCGGCAGCGCCACCAATGCGATTGCCGGCGTGGACCCCGCGGCTGCGCATATCCAACCAGGCTTCGACACGCCAGGCGCTTTTGCGTTCAATGTCGCCGGCCACGCGCTCGTTGGCTGTGCTTCGTCGGCGGCCTCAGGTGGCTCCTGCGAGTCGGGCGCACTATCCGGTGCGGTCACCGCCGGCGCCGGGCCGCTAATCAACGGTCAGAGCTTCGGCGTAGCGTTGGCCGAAAACGCCGTGCTTGGTGGTGTCGCCTCCGTCGCCGGTGGCGGCAAGTTCGCCAACGGCGCCATCACCGGTGCGTTCGGGTATATGTTTAATAACCAGGCTGGAAAGATTGCCGGAGGAATAATCGGCGGCATACTTGCAGAAGCTGCAGGTCCTGAAGCCGTACCCGAGGGCATCATACTAGGCGCGAAGCTTGGCGACTTCCTAACAGGCCCTAACGCACCTTATACACGGTCTGGCATTCAGAATATCGAGGCGTATCTGTCTAGTCTGGACTCGCTTGAGTATAATCACGAGTCAATTGAGTCGGGGCTCGTCGCCGGAGGGATGGACGTGGCAGCAGCGCATCTTGAAACCTTGCGCCTGCAAGGTATACCTTATGCGCCAGGTTTCCAGGCCCAAATTTATCATCCGTCGGTCATTCAGCAATTCCCTGACAGCTTCAACGAGGCTACGCGCAAAGCTGCAGGAGTTCCCTAACGCTTCCAACGAAGCCACACACAATGATGCGCTGTAGTACAATGGATGAAAGATGAAGGACTATATCGAGCTTTGGAAGCAAAACGTCACTACGCGCCCGGCGCAGACCGTTAAGTCAGGGATCGAGATCACTGGCGAGCGCGACAAGCACATGGGTGCGCAGCACGAGTACGCCAAAGTAAAGATATACGTTGAGCCATCGGATCATTTTGAGGTGGTTGATCTCGTGGAGAGCACCAGTAAAGCGCGGGAAGAGGGCTATCCAGACAGCTTCTTATTCGGATTGCTTGATATGATGATGACGATGGAACACGGTCCCCTGATCAGGGTTCGCGTGACGTTGAAGACCGCAGAGTATGATCCCATTAATTCATCTTCGAAATCGTATTGGGGTGCGGGGCGCGACGCCGGAAGGAAGCTAGCGGAGACCGTTAGCAGAAGTCGGCGCCACACCAATTGAGCAAGCCCGGATGAGCGACATCCGGGGTCTTCTTATTTGCTGTGGTTCCCACAGGTCGCTGCGCTTGTGCGGGCTACTGCTCTTGTAGGTAGCTGTACGCATTCAACGATTCTGACGCTCGCCTCGCGCGCAGCTCCCCCAAAGAATCATGTGCATGAAATCTGATGTGATTGCATTATCTGACATTTACCCGCTGAGAATGTGTAGGATGAGGGGTCGGAAAAGCCCGTAGGGCGGATTGAGCCGAAGGCGTAATCCGCCGCCTTCGTGAGGGCTGCAACAGGACCGCATACACTCGCATGGTTGGTAGCCACGCGGCGCAATACGCTTAGCTATTGCGCCCTACGGGTTATCATCGTCAGCGGTCGCACCGTCGATGACGTCTGCGACGGCCCGCCCGCACATCCTCCGCTAAGAATCATGTGCATTAAGTCCGATGTGATTGCATCATATTGGGGCGCAACCATTGCGCGAGCGCGTGCCAACATTGGCCGTTGTAGCGATTTCGGGAGCGGCCGGGCTCGATTTCCTGTCGGAAGACCGACAGTTACGAAACGTGGTTCGTTTGCAGAAGCCATTCCGTCCGGAAGAATTGCTGGACGCGATTACGGCGGCAGCTCGGACGGCTTGAAAGTCGAGCGCGGAGGGTCCGGCTCGATGATGCCGTAAACCACTCCCAGGGCAATGCTGTATGTCAGCATCATCAAGAGCGAGAACAGGGCGGGCCGCAAGCCCAGCCCAACTCGTATCGCGAACGGTCCGAGCCCCAGCAGAGGAAAGAACACCAAATCCATCGCCAGCCATCCGAGCATGCCGGAGATGAATCCCTTCACAGGACCGCTGCCGGGTAGATGCCGGTAAAGGCGCGCAAACGCGAAGCTCGCCAGAGTAGAGCCGTTTAGATACGAAATCAGCCATGGCACGGCCGGATGAACGTAACCGCCGGTCCAGTAGATCAGCGTCATCTGCAGGCTTTGGTAGGGTTGAAAAGAATCGAGTATCCCGAGCTGGGCTTTGGCAAACATCAGCACTGAGTGCGTGACGCTGCCGCACAACCCTGCAATGGCCGCTTTCCGGATCGACACCAGCATCGGAACGGCGCCAATCAGCGCCCGGGGTCCTCGTCTTGCATCGCAAGAAACGGCCAAAGAATTCACTGGATCCCCCAAACGCCGCGTCGCCCCATTCAATGATCCAGTAATTCCTAGGAATACGCTGAGGGCGCACGGTTGATTTAAATCAATCCCGCAGCTCGAACGGCCTACGTATCAATACGAGGGGTCAACAAGAAGGGATTCACCGCTTTGCGCAGAGAACGACCGCCGCGCGATGGTTCGGTGGCGCCCGCCCTTAGCGCTCTCCTTTAAGTGATTGAATTCGAAGGCCACATGAGCTGACCCAACCAAAGGAGCCATCGCCAGCGAGGCCACGCCATGCTTGCCGAGAAGTTCTTCCTGATGTTGGAATCGCTGATCTGGACACAGGGCCTAAGCCACACGGACGGAAGCCCGAGGGTCATCAGCAGTTCGCCCCACGTCCCGGTCCAACTTCCGATCACGCCCGGAAAGGCGGAACCATCGGACAAGCCGCCGGTAGCGGTTCCGCTCACCGCCAGCTTTCTCGGGCCGTGACATCCGGCGGCTAGCCTCGCCGCCCTCAGGACATCGCTAGCGGCCGCCATTACCGCGAGCGTTCCAACTGCTCCACTGCACGCTGGAGAGACTTTGAAGGTCGGTCGCCAGCGGCCGCTTGATTTGTCTCTCATACGCCGCAATGCATCGCTCGGATTCGGCGATCTTTCGCTTCAACTCGGCGATGCTGTTCTGGGTTCGGCCGCCGCTGGCGATTTCGCCGATCGTAAACCGGGCCGTTTCCAAAGTCTTCAAAGCATCGCGGTTCTTCCTGAGTTGAACCCTATGCCAGGCGATCTTGCTGTCGCTGTCACCACTCATCGCCACACCTCTGATTCGCCCCCGTGCAAATCATTGCATGACGGACGAAGGACAGCACGGCCGAGCGACGCATGAGGCCTTCATTGATGCGGAATGCCTTCGATTGTGGCCGACAAGCAACGCTTGCAAGGCGACATTGGGTGGGAGAGCGCGCTTCGGATGATCTGACGCCCCTGCGAGTGGAGGTTCCAGATGTTTCCGCCCCGCCCAGAATCACCTACTGCTGGTCGAATCGGGGCCATCTTGAAATGCGCTGATGAACCGTCGCGAGCGCCGGGCCGCCGCCCGAAAATCTGAGAACGTGTCGAGCAACCGCGGTGTCACCACGGCAGCGGCACTCTGCGAGGCCGGCCTGCGCCACCTGCGAGCCGAGCAATATCTCGACGCTCAGCTTTGTTGCCAGCAGGCGCTTGCGGCCGATCCCGACCACGCGGACACGCTGCATCTGATGGGCCTGTTGTCATTCCAGGCAGAACACCACGACCTCGCCGTGGAATGGTTCTCGCGCGCCATTCGCCAGGATGCAAAACCGCAATACCTTCTAAGTCTGGGCGCGGCATTGCAAAACCAGGGACGGCTCGAAGAGTCGCTTCAGACATATGAGAAAGCGGCACAGCTCAAGCCGGATGCCGCGGTGTTGCGCAGGTTCGTCGGCGATGTGCTTGTTAAGTTGAACCGCCGGGAACAGGCCGTCGTCAGCTTTCAGCGCGCGCTTGAGCTCGACCCGCGAGATCGCGACGCTGCTTTCAGCGGCGGGACACTATATTTTCAGCTTGGGCGATTGGATGAAGCCCTCATCTGCTTCAATCTGTGCGAACGCCTGCAACCGGACAATGCCGCAACGCTTAGGAAGCGCGCGCTTGTGTTGTGCGGCCTCAAGAGATTCGAGGAAGCCCTGGTTGACAGCGAGCGGTCGCACGCGCTCGAACCGTCGAATGCGGAGGCTGGCAACCAGACCGGCACCATCCTCAAATCGCTCGGTCGAAACGACGAAGCCCTGGTCTGGTTCGACCGATCGCTGAAGCTTCGGCCGGAACACATTGAGACCCTGAACAATAAGGCGATGCCGCTCATCGAACTACATCGCTTCGATGAAGCCTTCGCCGTGCTCGATCAGGCCAAGGCCATCGATCCCGCCCACGCTGCAACCGCCTGGAACCTAGCCCTGCTCCAGATGCTCACCGGGAATTTCGAGGCCGGCTGGGCCGGGCGTGAGGCGCGCTGGAAAATGCTTCCGCCGGAGGAGGCTCCGAGGATTGCCAGACCGATCTGGCTCGGCCGCGATTCCATCAAAGGAAAGACCATTCTGCTTCATTCAGATGAGGGGCTCGGCGACGCCATTCAGTTCTCGCGCTACGTCCCGATGGTGGCGGAGCGCGGCGCGCGTGTCATTCTTGCGGTCGAGGACACGTTGCAACCGCTTCTGTCGCGGCTGACCGGCGTGTCGCAGTGCCTCCCCAAATCGGCCGGTGCGCCAGAGGCTTTCGACTTGCATTGCCCTCTTTCCAGCCTGCCGCTCGCGTTCAGGACCAGGCTTGATTCCATTCCGGCCGAGAAGTCCTATTTGCCGCCTCCCGCCGCGGAAACCATAAGCAGTTGGGAGAGCCGTCTCGGTCCCCGCAAGAGACCGCGGGTTGGGCTGGTCTGGTCGGGCAATCCGAAACACGACAACGATCGCAACCGATCCATCCCGCTGCGAGCGCTGGGGCGCATCCTCGACGTCGATGCAACCTTCGTCAGCCTGCAAAAGGACCTGCGGCCGGACGACAGGGCGGCCCTCGTGGCACGACCGGAGATCGTCGACCTCTCGGCTCATTTCGCCGACTTTGCGGAGACGGCCGCCCTTGTGTCATGCCTTGATCTCGTGATTACGGTGGATACCAGCGTCGCCCATCTCGCCGCTGCGCTCGGCTGCCCGACCTGGATCCTCTTACCCTACACGCCGGACTACCGCTGGCTGCTCGATCGCGACGATAGCCCCTGGTATCCGACCGTGCGCCTGTTCAGGCAGACCGCGAGCCGCGAATATGAGAGCGTCCTGGATTCCGTTCGCACCGAGCTGCTGGCGATGATTTCGCCCGGCAAGCGGACCTGACCGGTCGTTGCGCGCCCGCTTCTCGCCCGGAAGGCAAGAGGCGGTCGATTTAAGGGACGTGACGCGGCAATCCGTCAGGCTTGCCCATCCTCGAGGCCATATTCCCGATAAATCTCCCCTCGATCAGTATCGGGAAACAACCTGCATTTTGCCTGCGCCAAATGCAGGTTGACGGTTCCGGATTGGCAGCCGGCGGCCAACAGCTTTCTGATGTCGTCCATCTGCGTCGAGGGTTGATGTTTCGGTGGAAGCTGTTCGAGCGCGATGAGCGCTGTGGCCAATGCTTCCGTGACGACCCATTCGTCGTGGCCCGTGATTCCCTTTCGCGGCATTCAGACCGTCCTTTCGCCTTGACCCCTTGCGACCGTCAGGATGGATCACCACTGACGGGAATATCGAGATGAAAAAGACGGGTTCAAGGCCGAGGACGCCCTGCGCTCCAAGTCTTTGCCGCCTCACGCAGAATCACTTACTGGTCGGCTGACCCGACACTATTTTGAAGTGCGATGATGAGCCGCCGTGAGCGCCGCGCAGCCGCCAAGAAGGCCGGAGCAAGCTCCGCCAGGCCTGGAGCAGGAACAGCTGCGGCGCTGTGCGAGGCCGGTTTTCGCCAGATGCAGGCAGGACGGCACCTCGACGCCCAGCTTTGCTGCCGCCAGGCGCTCGCATTGGAACCCAACCACGCCGACACCTTGCATCTGATGGGGCTATTGTCCTTCCACGCCAAGCAATACGACCATGCGCTGGAGTGGATTTCCCGTGCGATCGGCCAGGAGCCAAAAACCGATTATCTCACGAGCCTCGGCACCGCGCTTGCGAACCTCGGACGGTACGAGGAGGCTCTCAAGGCCTTCGACAAGGCGGTGCAACTCAAGCCGCTTGACGCGGATTTGTGGAGAAATCTCGGCAACGTCCTTGTCGATGTGGAACGTCCGGCGGACGCGATCTTGAGCTTTCAGCATGTGCTGAAGCTCGATCCGCGCCATCGGGACGCAGCCAGCAAGGCCGGGCGTCTGCTCTATGAGCAGGAGCGCTTCGAGGAAGCCCTCGCCTGCTTCAACCTCTGCGACGAATTGCAGCCCAACGACTTCCAGACACTGCATTGGCGCGCGCTCGCGCTGCATAAGTTGAAGCGACCCGAGGAAGCCCTCGCCGACAACAAGCGGGCGCTGGCACTTGATCCGGCCAACGCGGACACGTTGTGCAATATCGGCAACGTACTGAGAACGCTCGGCCGAAACGAGGAGGCGCTATCCTGGTTCGACCGGAGCCTCGAGCTTGCCCCGAACTCCCGTGCAATCCTTACCAACAAGGCCATCGCGCTCGTTGACCTTCGTCGCTTCGACGAAGCCTTCGCCGCCTATCATCGCGCGATCGCCATCGAACCCGGCCACGCGGTACCGGTGTGGAATCTGGCCCTGCTTCAAATGCTCACGGGCAATTTCGAGGCCGGCTGGGCGGGGCGCGAGGCACGGTGGAGGATTCCGGAGCTTTCAGTCCATTACCCAAAATTTTCCCAACCGATGTGGCTCGGGAAAGAGCCCATCCATGGCAAAACCATCCTCATCAATATCGACGAGGGATTGGGCGATACCATTCAGTTTGCGCGCTACGTCCCAATGGTGGCTGAGCTCGGCGCGCGCGTGATTCTGGCCGTGCAGGACGCGTTGTGCCCACTGTTGTCGGGCCTCAAAGGTGTTTCCCTTTGCCTTCCGCTTTCGACCAGCGAGCGGCCCGCTTTCGACATGTATTGCCCGGTCTCCAGCCTGCCGCTGGCCTTCGGAACCAGACTTGAGACGATCCCCTCGCAAACGCCCTATTTGCCGGAGCCCGCACAGACTCTCGTGCAGGCCTGGGAGGACCGCCTCCGTGCTCGCGACCGGCTACGGGTTGGCCTCGCCTGGTCGGGCAATCCAAGACACGACAATGATCATAACCGGTCGATCCCCCTGCGCTTGATGGCCCGCATCCTGGATGTCGATGCGAGCTTCATCAGTCTGCAGAAGGACTTGCGGCCCGACGACAGCGCAGCTCTCATCGAACACCCCGAGATCATCGACCTGACCGCGCAACTGACCGATTTCGCCGAGACCGCGGCGCTGATTTCATGCCTCGATCTCGTGATCACGGTGGATACCAGCATCGCCCATCTCGCCGGCGCGCTCGGGCGCCCGACC
>Ga0209517_10004760_pt1 | contig 17641 bp, 13 predicted proteins | sample PeaSoiMetSII2010_FD_187695 | JGI IMG/M metagenome (GOLD analysis project Ga0209517, IMG submission 187695) | Peat soil microbial communities from Weissenstadt, Germany - SII-2010 (SPAdes) (version 2) | ecosystem: Environmental > Terrestrial > Soil > Wetlands > Peat | place: Germany...
ATCCACGGCCGTCGTATTGCCGCCGCACACCAGAACGCCCACCCGTTCTCCCGCCGCCGGCTGGTACCGGTGCGAAAGCAGCGCCGCGAGGGCCGCCGCGCCTCCCGGTTCGGCCACCACTCGCAGGACGCTCCAGAGCGCCTCCTGCGCCGCCTGGATGGCCTCGTCGGGGACCAACACGGCGCGATCGATATAGGCCCGCGCGATGCGAAACATTATCTCGCCGACACGTTTCGGAGCCAGCGAGTCCGCGGCGATTCCTCCCGCCGGCGCATCCACCGGATGTCCCGCCTCGAAGGCGCGCGCCAGCGTCGGCGCGGCCTCCGGCTCCACGCCGACGATCCGGACACGGCCTGCATACCAAGCGGCGATGCCGCCGACCAGCCCGCCGCCGCCGACGGCCACCAGCAGCGTGTCGAGCGTTGCCTGCTCTTCGAGCTCCAGGCCGACGGTTCCCTGCCCCAACAGAGTCTCGACCTGCTCGTAGGCGTGCACCGTGAGCGCGCCGGACTGCGCTGCCCACTCCCGGCTGGCCTCCAGCGCATCGTCATAGCGGTCGCCGGTCACCACCAGATCGGCGCCGTAACCGCGGATTCGCTCGATCTTCGCGGGTGAAGCGACGCGCGGCACGAAGATTCGCGCGGGCTTTCCCAGCTTCATTGCGGCGAACGCCACCGCCGCGCCGTGATTCCCGCCGGAGGCCGCCACCACGCCCGCCGGCGGAATCTCGCGCGTCAGAAGGTTTGTGAAGGCGCCTCGCGTTTTGAAGGAGCCCGTGTGCTGCAGCAGTTCCAGCTTGAGGCAAAGGCTCCCGGTATCCAGGCCGAAATCGCCGCTCTCCACGCCGACCACGGGAGTCCGGCGAATGTGGGGACGGATGACCTGGTAAGCGCGGGCGATCCCCTCGCGGCCCACGGCGACGTCGCCCATTAGCGTGAAGCGATGGTTTCCAGTTGCCGCAGATGATTGAGATCGTGGCCGGCCATGGTTTCCACCACCACCTGGAAGGTCATCTCTCCCCGTTCGGGGTGGCTCAGTGTTTTCGAGAACTGTTCCGGCGTCACGGTCTCGAGCAGCGCCTGGTTCCATCGGCGCACCGTGGAAAACGTTGCCAGTGCGGCCTCCGCGCTGAGCGAGCCATAAGGCTTGGCCCAAGCATCCTGGTCGAACGGCTGAATGATGTGGTGGGGTTCGGCCAGCGCCTGCCGCAGTCGGAACGCGAAGGCCAGCTCGCAGTCCGCCAGGTGACAAACGATGGCGCGCGCCGGCCATTTCCCGGGAGCCAGGCCGCGCTCCATTCCGTCCGGCCCCAGCCGCGCGGCCAGCGCCGCCAATCGTCCGGGAGTTTCGGCAATGACTTCGCGCGCATTACGATCGCCCAAAAAGCTTGCGTAGGGATTCATTGGGAATATTGTACCGCCCGCGCTGGGGCAGGTTTGTCAACTCGCGGCCGCCATGGGCGCGATTGAAACGCAAGCTCCTTCCGCCGTATACTGAGCCAAGCCGGCCTGGGTATGCGTAAAGCGCTCTGCCTCGTATTCATCGCGACGTCCGCGGTCTTGGCCGCAACCGACCGCGAGGCCGCTGAGTGGGTGATCCGCAAAGGCGGGCGAGTGATGGTGAACGGCAGCCGCCAGCCCATCGCGCTGCTCGCCGAGCTTCCGGCGGGGCCGCTTCAGATCACGGGCGTCGATCTGACCGGAACGGTGCTGGAGCCCAAGGAACTGGAGCACCTCGCCGGGATGGCACACGTCCGCGAGCTCTTCCTTCCCGGATCGGCCTTCACGCCCGGATCGGGCAGCAAGCTCGATGGCAACCAGGAGCTCAAGGCGATTGCCGGGATGCAGGACCTCGAGCGGCTGCAGTTCTCACTGCACTTCCTTCCCTATTTCAACGTCACCGATGCCGGGTTCGCGACTTTCGCCAATCTGACCAATCTCAAGGAGCTGCGTTGCGAGCAGTGCAAGGTCGACAAGCGGGGACTGGATCCGTTCGTCAACCTGGAGTCGCTGGACATGAGCTACTCCACGTTTGGGAACAATGCCATGGCCAGCCTTGCGGGAATGCGCAATTTGCGGCGGCTCTACCTGCGCGACACCAGCATCACGGATGAGGGACTCAAGCACCTCAGCGGCCTGACGAAGATCGAGGAGCTGGACCTCTACGGCGTGAAAGTGACCGACCGCGGCATCGCCTGGTTGAAAGACCTGAAGGAGCTGCGTAAGCTGATCCTGCTGGGCGCGCCCATCACCGACGAGAGCATTCCGGCGCTCGCCGGCATGACTCACCTGCGCGAGCTGAACCTGTACCGCAGCCGCGTCACCAACTCGGGGATTGCCAGACTCGCCGCGCTGCACGACCTCAGCATGGTCGACCTGCGATACAGCCGGGTGACTTCGAGCGGCGTCGATCTGCTGCGCGCGGCGGTTCCCGGCTGCGAGATCGAATTCGTGGGCGCGGCTCCCGCACCCGCCAACGCCAAGGCGGCGCGGCCCCGTGGAAGCGGAGAGAAGGCGCTGGCCGAATGGATCTCCTCGCTGGGCGGCAAGGCGGTGTTCGCGGGTGGGAAGCTGCGGCAGGTTTCGCTCGCGACGGCGCGCATCGGCGATGCGCAGCTCGCCGCGCTGGCGGGCGCCGCGGCAATCGAGAAGTTGAACCTGGAAGCCACCGAGGCGGGCGATCTGGGCCTCCAGCAGCTCCGCGGATTGAAAAATTTGCGGGAACTGAACCTGGGCTACACGACCATCTCGGACGCCGGCCTGGCAAGTCTCGGCTCACTCACCAGCCTGCGCGTGCTGCGATTGAGCGGGACCCAGGTGAGCGGCTCCGGCTTAGCCCATCTAGCCGGCTTGAAATCGCTGGTGGAGCTGGACCTCACCGCGTGCCCCATCACCAACGAAGGCGTCAAAGCGATTGCGGGGCTGGCCACGCTCGAACGTCTCTCGCTGAGCGGCTCGGATATCACGGATGCCGCGCTGCCCGAGCTGGCCAAGCTGCCCGCCTTGCAGTCGCTGAATCTCAACAGCACCGATATCGGCGACGCCGGCTTGCGCCAGTTGGGCACAATGGCCAACCTGCGCGAGCTGAGCCTCAACTACGGCCGGTTCTCGGACAAAAGCCTGGAAGCGCTGAAGACTCTCTCCGGCCTGAAGCGGCTCGACGTGGTCCGCACACGCACGGCGGCCACCGGCCTGGCGGCGATCGCCGGCTTGCGCAACCTGGAAGAATTGAACCTGGACTACACCACCATCGACGCGAAGAGTTTCGCGGTGTTCCAGGGCATGCCGCAACTCCACGAGCTGCACCTCGATTCCGCCGACATCGGCGACGAATCCATCGACGTACTGGCCTCCATGCCGAATCTTCGGGTCGTCAATCTGTATCACACGCTGCTGACGGAAGGCGGCGCCAGGCGGCTCAAGGAAAAACTTCCCAAGTGCCAGGTGATCTGGGACCGCGACTCCGCGCGGCCCAATCGCAGGAAAACGTGATGCGGCGCCGGGTTGCGATTCTGGCCCTGGCATCGGCCGCATGGGCTGCAACGGATGCCGGCTGGATCGAACAGGCGGGCGGAACGGTCACGCGCGATCCCGGCGGAAATGTGGTCGCGGTCGACTTGCGGTCGAGCTGGGCGACCGATTCCGACATGCCGCGCCTGGCCAAGCTGAAAGACCTCAAGCGGCTCGACCTTTCGCTGACCCGCATCTCCGACCGCGGCCTGCGCGCGCTCAAGTCCGCCCCGGCGATCGAGGAGCTGAATCTCTATTTCGCCGAGCAGATATCGGACGAGGGCGCGGCCACCGTCAAAGGCTGGAAACACCTGCAGCGCCTCAACCTGCGCGGCACCAAGGTCACCGACGCCACGCTGGAATTCCTCTCCGGCGTTTCGACGCTCGAATCGCTGGACATCGGGTGGGCGCAGATTACCGATACGGGCCTGGAGCACCTGGCGCCGCTCACCAACCTGCGCCATCTGGCGATGGGCGGCAACAAGCTCACCGGCACGGCGCTTCAGTTCCTCCGCCAGATGCCGCAGATCGAGTATCTCGACGTGGGCGGAGCGCAACGCACCGACTCTGGCTTGTGGTCGCTGCTGCTGACCGACGCCGGCGTCGAGGCCATCGCCGCCGTAACCCAGTTGCGCGACCTGCGCCTGGCGGGCACGGCGATTACCGCGCACGGAGTGGAGCTGCTCAAGCCCCTCGCCAAGCTGGAACGATTGAACCTGCAAGGTTGCCGGCGGTTGCGCGATGACACCGCGGCTGCGCTGGCCGGGTTCCGGCAGCTTCGGATGCTGGACCTGAAGGACAGCGGCTTGAGCGAGCAGGGTGTCGCGCGGATTCGGGCTGCGTTGCCGGATTGCCAGGTGGTCGACTGAGCGGTCGCTGAACCTCGCATAATACCGTGACAAAACCGCTCCCTAACGGTCGCGGCTCTGTGCGCAGCGACAAGTTCTGATCGGAGCCGCGACCGTAAGGGAGCGGTTTCTTGATGCGCACGAGAATGTCACTTATTATGCGAGCCTCAGTAGGAGGCGTCGCGTGCTCCCGCCGCAGTTGCTATCCTCAAATTAAGCAATCGGGATTCACACTCTGTTCGCCCATGAAAAAACTTCTTGCCCTGAATCGCAGCGAGATCGCTATCCGTATACTGCGCGCAGCCAACGAGCTGGGCCTGCGCACGGTGGCGATTTACTCCCAGGAAGACCGGCTCGCCTTGCACCGTTTCAAGGCGGATGAAGCCTATTTGATCGGGGAAGGCAAAGGGCCGGTCGAGGCTTATCTGGATGTCGAAGGGATCGTCGCGCTGGCCAAGGAGAAGGGAGTCGACGCGATCCACCCGGGCTATGGATTTCTTGCGGAGAATGCGGCGCTGCCCAGGGCGTGCGAGCGGGCGGGCATCGCGTTTATCGGACCCAGCGCGGAGTTGCTGGATCTTCTGGGCGACAAAACGGCGGCGCGCCAGTTGGCGGAGCGGGCCGGCATACCGGTAGTGCCGGGCACGGACGATCCGAAAGCGGCGGCGAAGATCGGGTTCCCCCTGATCATTAAGGCCGCGTTCGGAGGCGGCGGACGCGGCATGAGGGTGGTGGACCGTCCCGCCGATTTCGAAGGCCTGCTCCAGGAGGCCCGGCGCGAGGCCGCGTCGGCCTTCGGCAACGAGGCTGTATTCCTGGAACGCTTCGTGCGGCGGGCGCGCCACATCGAAGTGCAAGTTTTGGCCGACCGGCACGGCAACATTCTCCATCTGTATGAGCGCGATTGCTCGGTGCAGCGGCGCCATCAAAAAGTGGTCGAAGTGGCGCCCGCGGTTTCCTTGGATCCGCGTATTCGCGCGTCGCTGGCGGAGGCCGCCGTCACGCTGGCCAAGGCCGCCGGATACTACAACGCCGGCACGGTGGAGTTCCTGGTGGATGCCGATACAGGCGAGTGGTATTTCATCGAAGTCAATCCGCGGATTCAGGTGGAGCACACCGTCACCGAAATGGTGACCGGCATCGACCTGGTGCGCTGCCAGATTCAGGTTGCTCAGGGACACGAACTGCACGGCGCCGAAATGAACCTTCCGCGGCAGGACCAGGTGCCGCTCTATGGCTACGCGCTGCAATGCCGCATCACCACGGAAGATCCAGCCAACAATTTCGTTCCCGACTACGGAAAGCTTTCGACGTACCGCTCACCCGCGGGCTTCGGCATCCGTCTGGACGGCGGGTCGGCGTACAGCGGCGCCGTGATCACGCCGTATTACGACTCGCTGCTGGTGAAGACCACGGCGTGGGGCCGCGAATTCCCGCACGCCTGCCAGCGCATGGATCGCAGCCTGCGTGAGTTCCGCGTGCGCGGCGTGAAGACCAACATTCCGTTTCTGGAGAACGTGGTGAACCACGCGGATTTCCAGGAGGGACGTGTCACTACGCGCTGGCTGGAGGAGACGCCCGAGCTGTTCCGCTTCGTTGCGCGGCGGGATCGCGCGACGAAGCTCCTGAGCTACCTGTCTGACGTGATCGTGAACGGCAATCCGGCGATCGCGGGCAAGCCTTGCCCGCCGCGGCTGCGCACGCCGCCGGTTCCGCCACACGATCCATCGCCGCCGCCGGATGGGACACGGCAGCTCCTGCAGAGGCTCGGGCCCGAAGGATTCGCCCAATGGATTGGTAAGCAGAAGCGGCTGTTGATGACCGATACCACTTTCCGGGATGCCCATCAATCCCTGCTGGCCACGCGGGTTCGCTCGTACGACATGCTCGCCATCGCCAATTTCCTGGCGCATCGTTTGCACAACCTCTTCAGCCTGGAAATGTGGGGCGGGGCAACCTTCGACGTGGCCATGCGGTTTCTGCACGAAGACCCGTTCGCGCGCCTCCGCCGGCTGCGGCAGGCGATTCCGAACATCTGTTTCCAGATGCTGCTGCGCGCCTCTAACGCGGTGGGTTACACGGCGTATCCCGACAGCGTAGTGGCGGAGTTCATTTACGAAGCCTCGGCGCAGGGCATCGATATTTTTCGCATCTTCGATTCGCTGAACTGGCTGCCCAACATGAAGGCATCCATGGAAGCCGTGCGGCGGACGAGATCGGTGTGCGAAGCCGCCATCTGCTACACCGGCGACATTCTCGACCCCGCGCGCGACAAGTACTCGCTGGCATACTACGTGCGCATGGCCAAGGAACTGGAGCGCATGGGCGCGCATGTTCTCGCCATCAAGGACATGGCCGGCCTCGTGAAACCGTACGCGGCGGAGAAGCTGGTGAAAACGCTGCGCCAGGAAGTGGGGATTCCGATCCACTTCCACACCCACGATACCAGCGGGCTCAACGCGGCTTCCGTACTGAATGCCGCGGATGCCGGCGTGGATGTGGCCGATGGCGCGGTGGCTTCGATGAGCGGCTCGACCAGCCAGCCCAATCTGAATTCGATGGTCGCGGCGCTGCGCCATACCCGGCGCGACACGGGGCTCGACCTGGACGCGCTGAACGCGTGCGCGGATTACTGGGAGATCGTGCGCGAATTCTATGCGCCGTTTGACACGGGTCCGAAATCGGGCAGCGCCGAGGTCTACATCCACGAGATGCCCGGCGGCCAATACACGAATCTGAAGGAGCAAGCCGAATCCATGGGATTGGGCGACCGCTGGCACGAGATTGCGCGCATGTATGCGGACGTGAACATGGCATTCGGCGACATCGTCAAAGTGACGCCCTCGAGCAAGGTGGTGGGCGACATGGCGATCTTCCTGGTGAACCACCACCTGACGATGGAGGGGTTCGAGCGGCTAACGCCCGACCACAACCTGACGCTGCCGACATCGGTAATCGAGATGTTCATGGGGTCGCTGGGCGAGCCGGAAGGCGGGTGGCCCCCGAAGCTGCAGAAAATCGTGCTGCGTGGCGCGAAGCCGCAAAGGGGACGGCCAGGTGCGAACCTTCCGAAGATCGACCTGGACGAGTCCGCGGCGGCCATCGAGAAGAAGATTGGACGGAAGCCCTCGCGCGACGAAGCGCTCAGCTACCTGATGTATCCGGAGGTGTTCCTCAAGTTCGCGCGCAACCGGCAGAGCTTCGGCGACGTGGAAGTGCTGCCGACGCCGCAGTTCTACTACGGGATGACGCGGGGCGAAGAGGTGGCCGTCGAACTGGAGCCCGGCAAAACCCTGGCCATCAAGTTCCAGGCGCTGGGCGAGCCGCATCCGGATGGCACGCGCACGGTGTTCTTCGAACTGAACGGCCAGCCGCGCGAGGTCACGGTACGCGACCGCAAGCTGGATGTGAAGGAGAAGGCGAGGGCGCAGGCCGACCCGAGCGCGCCCGGGCAGATCGGCGCGCCGATTCCAGGGGTGGTCTCGACGGTGGCGGTGGAACTGGGCCAGCAGATCAAGAAAGGCGACCGCCTCCTCGTGATGGAAGCGATGAAGATGCAGAGCACGGTGTATGCGCCGGTGAGCGGGACTGTGAAGCAGTTACTGGTGCAGCCCGGCGGGCATGTGGAGGCGAAGGATTTGCTGCTGGCGATCGAGTAAAGACGGTCAGCGAGGCAGACCGTTTCTACTTCGATCCCGCCGCTGGCGCGCTGCGCAGACACGCTTCCAATTGCCGCGCCCGCCCCTCCTGCCTGGCCTGCTGTTTCAATCTCCGGAGCGCCAGGTAGCCCAGCCGTATCGCATCCGCGCTGCGGTACAACAGGTTGTCCCGAATAAAGTGGTTGCGCGCCGTCAGCGTCACGCGCCGGATCAATCGGACCACTTTGCCGGGCCTCGGCCACGGCTCCACAGTCTCGAAGTCCTGGCGCGGTTGCGTGCAGCCGTTCAACGTGATCACTGCCACCCGTGCGTCCGTGCTCACGCCTTTCCGGTACTCCTGTCCCGTCTCCCGTACTCCTTCCGGCCTCTGCACGTATGCCACCGAATCCACGCAGCCGGTGAAGATCAGGTCGTGGACCACCTTGTCCCGCTCCAGGTCCACATCGCCCTGAATCGCGTGCGTGAACCCGAATGGGTGCATTCCGAATGTGGTCCCCAAGTCGCGCGTCGCGGCCGACGCCCACAGCGGATGCCCGTCCAACTCCCCCTCGCGCTTCCAGATCCGCAGATGGTCGCGCTTCTCGAATGTGTCCAGGCTCTTTTGCAGCCGGAAATCCGGCTCCCGGCCGTCCAGCAGCAGGGTCCGCATCGGTGCGTCCGAAAAGCTCCGCTGTTCGGCGATCGCGCGGATGGCCGTCACACCCGCCCACATGGAATTCGCGCGCGCTCCGGTCCACCCCGCCGCCGCGAACGCCCGGTCCAACTCCTCCTGCGAGCCCACGAACAGCAGGTTCACCAGGTCCATCGGCTGCCGCTGCCGCTTCGAGTACGTCCAGTAGGGCAGCGCGTCCACCGCTTGCTGCATGCCTGCCCATTCCTCCGGCGAGGACTCCACTTCCGGCAGCGGGCACGGCGCCACCTCCCCGAGCTGCTCCGGAAACTCCACATTGAGTTGAATCACCGTGCCGCGCCGGAATTCGATCTCCGGCTCCGGGAAATGGAACATAGCCGTTTCTACTACGAACAGCGGAATCATGGCCGCCGGATGTCCGAACGCAGCGAAAACAATCCGCTCCCCGACGCGATTCGATAGCGTCGCGGTGGCGCGAATTCCGTGGATGTTCCCCTTGCGGTCCACCCGTTCCCGCGCGTTATCGACCGCCACCAGGTGCGCCGCCACCGTGAACTCACGCCCGTCCGGCAGGTCCAACCGCGTAAATTCCAGTTTCAGCCCCGCGCTCTCATGCACCAGCCCCAGCCCCACCTTGCCGACCCGCTTCACCACCCCGCGCAACTCCGTCCCTTCCGGCAGCACGCTCGCCCCGTCCGCGCAGAGCGGCGTAGCCACAGCCGCCGCGATCTCCATCCCGGGCTTGGCGCGGTAGGTCGAAATGGGAGTCAAGAGGCGGGCCTCAATGGCCGTGCCATGCGGCGATTCCGCGGCGGCAAGGCTCGCGGAAAGACACGCGCAAGCCAAGGCGGCTACACCGCGGCGAGTCAGACGGGCGGGCAAGCTCGGGGGGGGCGTGCTCATCAGCTTAGGGCGCGAATCGCTTCAGTTTTTCGATTTTTCCCGAAAGAACTTTTCTTGAACTTCGGGCCAGAACTCGGACATCAGGTTACCCAGCACATGCCCCGTCAGGCTCGTAGCGGCCAGGCTCGCCGTCGCAGTCCCCTCCGACTGTCCGAATGATAGTATACCTTGGAAATCCGATTCCTGCCGGATACTGTCAGGTGGCTCAAGGCGGCTCAGGCGTTCTCGCCGGTGCCGTGCTGCGGCGTCACCCAACCCAGGTTGAAGGGCAGCTCCGTCATGGGGCCCTGCCATTGCAACTCCCGGTCGATATCGGGATGCATGCGGTAGGCCTTCTTGACGTCCGCAACCTTCGCGCCGATCACCTCGATCTTGCTTTCATCGAACTGGCCAAGATGGAGCTCGCCGCAGTATTTGACGTAGCCCATCCACTCCGGGTCGACACCCATGCATTGAGCGCCAATGCGGTCGGCGGCCACGAAATCCGCCGAAGCGATGGCCAGCCGTGAGGGAACCGGGGTCCCCGAATTGGGACCGTTGCCTTCCATGCCCTCATAGCCATCGATCACCGAAGCGCCCCAGCTCGGCGCAAGGCGCTGAGCCGTCAGGAGCATGTTGTAGTGGGTCATTCGGAGACCGATGTGGAACTTGCGCTTCTCGTTCCAGCGGGTGGTCTCGTTGGGCGCATTGTGCAGCGGCGCTCCCAATACCATGTTCTTGATCGACAACGAAGCAATGGCGGTGTTGTGAGTTTTCAGCATGGCCGAGGAAATCACGAAGGCCTCGGGGTCGAGCAACCGCGCTGCCAGGCGCATGGGAACGATATGGAGGTCTTTGTCGAGCACCGTGATTCGTTCGAACTTGGCTTCCACGTTCAGATCGATCAGTTGCAACTGCTGCTTCTTGTACTCCGCGGGCAAAGCGGTGAACTTGAAGTTGTCGTAACCCTGCTGAGTATTCCCCGCCGACGATTCGGCGATGACCACCGGCCCCTTGAAGCGCTCGGACAGATAGTCCAGGATCCCGCGCATGGCGTCCGCATGGCTGGCCGCCAACTGGTTCACCGTGTTGACGAAGTTGGGCTTGATGACCACGTACTTCCTGGTCCTCAGCTTCGGCTGGAGGTCTTTATCGACGGCCATCAGGGCGTCGTATACGTTCTTGCGGCGTTCGTCTCCGTGGATCAGCGCCACCGTCGCCCTGCGTTCCAGTTCGGGGAACGGCTCGGTGTTGCCCCCCATCCCCATTCCTCGTCCGCGTCCGCCTGGCCCGGGCTGACCCGGAACGGTCGGCGCCTGTCCGGGGGGTGGTGCCTGTTGGGCCGATACGACGCGGCTGCGCAGCAACGCCGCGGCTCCGGCCAGTTGAAAGAGACTCCTGCGCGGAAAGCCTTTTCCCATAACGTTTGCCTCCTAAGTTGTGGGCCTTTTTATGCCGATCCAGGGGTTTCAAGCGGATAATCCCATCCAAAACTCCCTGACTGGTGTCAGTATACACCACATCCATCCCCAGAATCCAAGAAATTTGCCACGGCCATTTCGCAAAATGCGTTGTCAAGGCCCTTCACTCCGGATAGAATAAGATGTTAACATCCTTTTATCCGTGGAGGATTCATGAACAACGCCCCGTCTCGTCGCAATTTTCTGGCGGCCGGCCTAGCCATACCAGCCGTCGCGTCGGCAACCCGTTCCTCGAGTTCCGAACAATCGCAACCCCAACCGCCTGCCCGGTCGTCTTCCGGTCCGGCGCTGCAATACAGGACCCTTGGAAAGACCGGCTTACGGGTTACGACCGTGGGCTACGGCTGCATGATCACTTCCGACCCCACCGTGATCACCAGGGGTGTGGATATGGGTATCAACTACTTCGATACCTCCCGTAATTACCAGGGCGGCCAGAACGAGCGCATGGTGGGAGCGGCGTTGGGAGCGAAACGGAAGGACATCTTCCTGGCGAGCAAATGCGATACCCACACGGGACCGGGCATCCTGGCGGAGCTCGACACCAGCCTCAGGGAGCTCGGCACCGACCACCTGGACGTCTGGCACCTTCACGGTTTAGGCGACCCGGCGCAGATTTCCGATGAGCTGGTGGAGGCCCAGCGCAAGGCCAAGCAGCAGGGCAAGATCCGCTTCATGGGCGTGAGCACGCACAATCTGCCGGCCATCGTCGATCGGGTAGTCGAAGCCAAACTCGAAGTCGTGCAGGTGCAATACAACTTCGCTTCGGCTGCCAGCTACGGCCCCGCGATCGAGAAGCTGACCCAGGCCGGCGTGGGCGTGATCGCCATGAAGGTGATGGCTAGGGCAGGCCGGGGACGCGGCGCCGCTCAACCGCCACGGCCCGCCAACTTCGCCCCCGCGGCGCTCAAGTGGGCGATCAACCAACCCGGCATCGCCACCACCGTTCCCAGCATGACCGATATCGACCAGCTCGAGCAGAATTTCCGAGTCATGGCCGAGCGCTTCACCGACGCCGACGCTAAGATTTTGTCGGCCCGCCTGGAGGAAATCACACCGTACTTCTGCCGCATGTGCGGCGAGTGCGACGGAAAGTGCCCCAAGGGGCTGCCGGTGGCCGACATGGTGCGCTTCGTCATGTACGCCGACGGATACGGTCAGTTCCCGTTAGGGCGGGAAAACTTCCAGCGCATGTCCGCCGAGCATCAGAATGTTCGCTGCAGCGATTGCACGACCTGCGCGGTTCAGTGCCCGCACGGCGTGCATGTATCGGCGCGGTTGAGCCGAGCCCAGGAGCTTTTTGCATGCTGAAGCTCCTCCCGGGTTTGGGCATCGCTCTGGGCCTGTTCGCGTTCGTCTTGGCGGCCGCCGAAGATCGGGCGGTCGCCCCCTCGTGCAGCCTGGCGCCCGGGTGGACTCAGGACGGTCAGCCGCGGTATTACACCACCGACAACCTCTACGAGTACATGGACGGAAACTCGGAGGGGTACTTCTCCTATAATTTTCAGAACATGCACGGGATCACCTGCAAGCAGGGCGAGACCACTTTCGTAATCGATATCTCCGACATGGGCGACGCGGACAACGCGTTTGGCTGGTTCAGCGCCACGCGCGATCTGAGGCATCCGGCATACGCCGTCGGCATGGGCGGGCAAATTGTGCCGCGCCGCCTGATTTTCGCCAAGGGCAAGTACTACGTGGAGATCGCCGCCAACCCGGAAGGCGACTTCACGGTTCCGCTGCAGCAGTGGGCGGCCGCGTTGGACAAACTCGTCCCGGGCAGCACGTCTCCGCCCGCGGCGCTGGCGTGGTTCCCCACGGAGAAGCAGCAAACCCTGAAGCTGGCTCCGGAAAGCGTGCTCGGCCTGCGGATCCTCAAGCGCGGGTACGTGGCGCAATACGACTACGGCAAGGCATTCGTGGTGCTGGAGGACACCCCGGAGTCCGCCGCCGCGGTCATGCAGGGCCTTCGCCAGCGATTCGGCGATACCACGCCCGTCAAACTAGGCGACGATGCCTTTCAGAGCACCGACAAATACCTCGGACGTATGTGCTTTGTACGGACGGGCAGATACATCGCCGGCTACGCCATTACGGCGGACGGCATGGACCCGGTCGCCCTGAGCGGCGCACTCGTGCAGAAGATCCACTAGGATCGTCCCCATCTCCCGCCAAGAGCAGACTGTAGCCTTAGCTTAGGTGAGGCAGGATTTTATCCTGCTGGCCGATTTTGAATCGGCCGCTTAACGCTTCTGAAGAAAACGCCACTACTCCTGCTTGGGGCTCGCCGCTATGTGGGGCAGGTTGCCAACCGGTTGCCAACCTGCTGGCCGATTGTCAATCGGCCCTCTGAGACTGTGTATGCTCTCGCAACCCAAAGCGAACAGCATTGGGGCTAAGAGGTGATCCTGGTAGTGTCCTGAGTTAGAAAGGGCGGCCAATCCTGGCCGCAGCCGGCTGAAAGCCAGCCTGAGAGTCTCCGCCACTGAGATCCCGTCCTCACGGTTGGCACCGATCCGAGCCGCGACCGTCAGGGAGCGGTCTCGCAATCGCACCGAATCACGCATTCAGAGACCCGGTCCTCGGACAGAGCGCGGTTGTGCTCTACGAGACACGCGACCAATGGAATGCGAACCAGCCTGGAACATGGAACTGGGTCCCCACGCAAAGGGGCTTACGTCGCGCGCACCCCAGCCACGACTGCGGACAACGGAACAAAATCAAATGACTCGCGGGTGACACGGCCGCGAAGAAAGGCGCGGGCATTCGCGTCTATGAATGCGCGAGCCGGGATGCGATACTCCTGTGCCCGGATCGACTCGAAGCCCTTTTTTCCGGCTTTGTAAACATTCCGATGGCGTCGCCACCGCGATCGCAATCCGCAATCAACGCAGGCTATCCCATATCACCAGCATCACCAGCAATCGGCATCGAGACCCGAAGCGGCGGTCCTCGGAGATCGGGCTCCCCGACATGGGCCACGCCCACGCTTCCCCCAACCGGACTTCTGGCCCTGTTGGCCCCACTTCCCCTGGTTGCGCGTGATACGGCAAAGTGCTGCTGTTCGACACGCCTTGAATCCGCGGGGGGCATTCGCTCCTTTCGATGGAAACCCGAGCTTGCTTACGCTGGTCGGCGTACCCAGGTCTCCTTGATCAAAAAAGGCAGGTTGTGCACCCAATCATCCTTGCTTACCCCGCCAGGATAGATGACATGCGCACGGTTATCTCTGCTGTAGGCGAGGACGAAATTTGCGTGCGACACGGCGTAGTTGATCGCGATGTCGCCAAAGAGGCTGATGAACCTGCCAGGGCCGCCGGGCGCCTTCTCGTATAGAGGGGTCAGTCCGAGGCGCTGAAACTCGCTCTTGTAGTTGGCCATCACTTCAGGGTGGAGCGGCCCCAGGGCACCAGGTAGGTATAGCTGCTGACCAGTCCCTGAAGCTTCAGGCTTTTGTCGTAAACGGGGCCTGCCATATGCCGGCGGGCCGAGCGGCAGCTCAAACTCATCAAACTTTGGCGCGCGATATCCGATCATTTCGCTTCCCGCATAGCGTTTTGTGCCGGGCGGGTCCTTGGAGCCGGCCAGGTCCTGCGCCATCACGACGGGGACGCAGAAAGCTAACACGGCGAATACAACGCTGATCGGTTTCAAAGGATTCCCCCTTTTTGAATGTGGCGCAGGCTCTCAGCCTGCCGCATCGGCACTCATGCCGACGCCGTCTGGCCCGAGTACGTAAGCGTCGAGTGGAGACTCCCTTTCTGCGTGATGCCTTAGGTTTCCTCTCACTCCCTCACGTCGCCGCAGGCCGGGCCAAGCCATTTCCCGCTCGTCTTTCTCACCAGGACACGTTGTAAAGGTGAACGCGCTACCTCAGTCTGATCCCTCCACATATCCACCCCAACTGTCTCCTCGGAAGCGGTCCACGTTTCCGTGTTAGGCGCTGTGAATAGATAAGTAAAACTGACCGGCGCCCCCGAGTTGGGACAGTCATATCGAATTTCCCGCGCGCTGGAAGTGGACTTGACCTTGACCTGCTTGCAGCCATTCTTGGCCATTTGCATTTGGCCTTGTGGATAGGCCCGACCGTCGACTTGACCTTGTGTGAGGCACTCTTTCGTGACCAAGGGTTCATCCAAGAGGGATACGAGGCCAGACCCTGCGCCTAAAGCCTTTTTCTGGAGGTCTTCCTTCGCCGCTTTTTCGGCCGCGGACATGCCGCTTTTGACCTCGACCGTACGCGTGACTTCCCACAGGCCGGATTTGACATTGATTTCGACGTCGGCCGCCCACGTGGCACTGCGGTTCAGGATGGTAAGCGTCAGCAAAATCCTCGTTCTCATGTGAATTCTCCCTATCCCCCTTAGCAGCGACAGCTCTGATTTCCCCCAGTCCGGCTTCCCATCCCGAGCGACTCCGGCAACCCCTCTGCCGGGAGACCGAGCCATGAAAGGGAGCTCAGCGCTTCTGGTCCTTTGAGTCCCAAACCGGGCCGATCCATTTCGCCGTGACGGTCGAATTCATACCCATAGTGCCGGTACCGTCACTGGCGGTCCCTTGCATCGAACTCTTGAAGTTTTCCGAATCGATCACATCGAGGCGGAAGCTGAAGTTTTGGGCCCCTGCCTTTCCGTCCGCTGTGCATTGGAGGCGCATCTCCTGTTTGCTGGCGGACGCAGCCAGGATGGTCCGAGTACACGATTCGCCAATATCTTCGAGCTTGATTAACGGTTTATCGAGATCTTCCTTTTTCAGACAGTCCCTGTGGACCGTTGGCTTTGCAGCCATGTTCGCGTACTCTTTCATCACCTCCTCGGCTTTGGCGCGCTGCTCGGGTGGCATTCTCGCTTTCGCTTCCCGCGCTTCAAGAGGCATGAGAAGTTGGCCGCTCGTCTTCATGGTTCTAGTGGTCTCCCAGAGCCCGGGCTTGATATTGAGCGGCTGGACGGTATCTGCCGCCCAGATAGCAGAGCAGGACAGCAAGGCAAATGCCAGCGAAATTCTTGTGATCAAGTGACCCTCCTCGTTCAAGGCGTTGGACTCCGCCTGGAGAATGAAGCACAACGCATGCTTTGAAACGGGCCGGCGTCCCGCGACTGGTGGCGACAAGACCCACTCCGTGCATCCTTTGGTTTCCTTGTTGCTGAGCGAGATCGCTAACTACGCAACTGTGTCTTCGACCCGAGTCACTCTCGCTTTTCTCCGGCGCGCCTTTCCCCTGTTGTCGATTAAGGCATGAAACAGTCTGGCTAACACTATCGCCCTTGATCTTCCTAAGCGCCCTGGCCCCCTCCGGGAGGTCAGCAGCACGGTCGTTGTCCCGTCCCCGCTTTTGGAGGGAAAGCTTTGCCAAGCCTTCTCCATCTTATTGGCTCCTAGAACTGAGCGTAGCAACTATAAATACTGTCTGGGTCCTGCTGCAGTCTCGATATTTGATCACGGAGCAACTGTTTCGAGGCGTCCGACGCATTTCCTCTTTCCACGGCCGCGTTAAGTAGATCGATTCCGCCTTTGATACTGTGATCCAGATCATTCAGCGCACTGATAGTATCGCTCTCCGATGCCGTTATGGCGAACCTAGGATCGCTCAAGACCCTCGGTCCTGCATGGGCAAACAACACTTCTCGTTCCTCTTGCGTCAAATTGCCATAATTGCGGAGGACCTCTTGGATGCCGTTTACCTGCCTTCCTCGGATCCGTACAATATTTAAATCGCCGTCCACAAAGGAATCCTTAACACTCGGATTGTTTCTTAATTTGTCGAGCAGGCACTTCACTCGCGTGGTTTGTTCCTGACCATTGGGCATGCCGATGCCGGGCTTGTTCAATAGGTCGATAGCCCGTCGCGTGCGATTTCTAAACTCCATCGCCGGGGAGGGCGGAGGTGGCGGCACCGGCGCACCCTGCGGGCTGACCTGGATCGTCACTCGCCGATTCAGAGTCCGGTCCTTGACTCGAGGTACGTTTATCGGGTCCGGCTGAGTTGCGCCGGCCCCACTCACCTTGAAGTCGATCGGAGTGCCCGGAAAGCGCATGATTCCGTGCGCTTTAAAGACTCTCTCGATGGCAGCCGCAAGCGCAGCTTCTATTTCCTCGGCTCTTCCATCGCTGACACTCTGCTCAAGTACCGCTCCGTGAAAGTCTTTGTCCGCGTGTCCGACGATGGTGATCCGGCCCAGTGGAACACAGCCTGGTGTGGTGAAACTGCGCACTACGAGAACGGCGATTTGATCAATTTTGGCTTGTTCCGTACCTGGAAGCAATGTCACCTTCTCCTTGTACTGCCCCCACCCTCGAATGACTTCATTGACCCGCGTAGGACAACTGCCGCCACTCGTTGCCACGAACAGGGCCGTTTCTAACTCTGATGCCATCTCTTTCTCCTGTGGTTTTGTTCGCCGGCCAGTGGTTTCATGTAACTGTTCACGCCCCTATGCTTGTTGATTTTGGAGAGGGCGCAGGCTGGGCGCTGGCTGGCGCCGCCGGTGGCAGTGAACCGCAGTCGCTAAGTAGCTGAGAAGCGGTCGCTGCTGAAGTTTGCAGGTCTGCGTCACGGTGAGCAGACGGGCTAAGGCGATTTCGCCCTTAGCGCTACGGTTGCCGTACGTGATCTTGCGAATGAGCACGAACA
>Ga0209517_10004762_pt1 | contig 17638 bp, 14 predicted proteins | sample PeaSoiMetSII2010_FD_187695 | JGI IMG/M metagenome (GOLD analysis project Ga0209517, IMG submission 187695) | Peat soil microbial communities from Weissenstadt, Germany - SII-2010 (SPAdes) (version 2) | ecosystem: Environmental > Terrestrial > Soil > Wetlands > Peat | place: Germany...
TGCACCAACACGCGCAGCAGATCGTATTCCTTCGGCGACAGCTTGATCTCCTTGTCGCCGGTCTTGACGATGCGGCGGACCAGATCGACCGACAGCTCGCCGACCCGGAAGACCGGCCGCTCGCCGTGGGTCTGCAACTGGTGGCGCAGCGCCGCCCGCATCCGGGCCAGAAGCTCGTCCATGCCGAACGGCTTGGTCACATAATCGTCGGCGCCAAGATCGAGCGCTTGCACCTTGCCGGCCTCGTCGCCGCGGCTGGACAGCACGACGATGGGAACGCGCTCGTTGCGGGCGCGGATGGTGCGCAGCAGGTCGTGGCCCTGGGTGTCGGGCAAGCCGAGATCGAGAATGATCAGGTCGGGCGCTTTGCCGAGTAATTCGAGCGCGGTCTTGCCGTTCGGCGCTTCGAGAACCTGATAGCCATGGGCGGTGAGCCCCAGGCGCAACAGCTTGCGGATAGGGGGTTCATCGTCGACCACCAGGACATTGAGCGGTGCGCCGGTCATGCGGCGGCATCCAGATGTTGCTGCTCTCGCGGAATGGGAAGCGTGATGGTGAACACGGCGCCGCGGCGGTCTTGGCGGTTGGCGGCGGCGATGGTGCCGCGCATCGCCTCGATGAAGCCGCGCGAAATCGCAAGGCCTAGCCCGGTGCCGGGACGCACCTGGTCGACCTTTTGTACGCGATAGAATTTATCGAAGATGTGTCCGAGATCCGCCGGCGGAATCCCTTCGCCTTCATCGATGATCTGCAGCGCGACCGAATGCTGGTCGCACCAGGTGCGGATGAGGATGGTCGTTCCGGGAGCGGCATATTTTGCCGCATTGTCGAGCAGATTGAACAGCACCTGCTCGAACAAGACGGCATCGATCGCCACCATCGGTGCGTCGGTCGCAAGATCCAGCAGAACGGAATGATGCTGCAGGATTTTTGCGGCGCGCCGCAATGTCGAGCCGACGATCTCCGACAGATCGTGCGGCGCGAGCTTCGGCGCCACGGCGCCCGATTCGAGCTTGGTCATGTCGAGCAGATTGGCGATGAACCGATTGAGCCGTTCCGATTCGTCGATGATCGTGCCCAGCAATTCCACTTTCTCGGCATCGGTCAGCTTGTCGGCAAGATCGCGCAGCGTGCCCGCCGAGCCGAGCACCGAAGCCAGTGGCGTTTTCAGGTCATGGGAAATCGACGTGAGCAGCGCCGAGCGCAGACGTTCGGTTTCGGCGGTGCGTTCGACGCGATCCATGTCTTCGACCAGACGCACGCGTTCGATGGCGAGCGCGCCCTGGTCCATCAGCGCGTCGAGCAGCCGGCGTTGGTCGGGCGTGAGCAGCGGGCCGGGCTTGTCGCTGTCGATGCCGACGACGCCGATGGCGCCGCGCCCGGTATGCATCGGCAAGAACAGCCGCTTGGCGCCGGGCAGCGTGTCGGAGCCGCGGCCGGCGGCGCGGTCGTTCTCCCAGGTCCACTTCGCCGCGGCGATGTCGGCGTCATCGAGGGTGTCTTCCGGCGGATAGCCCGTCTTCACCGCGATCGAGCCGTTGCTCGGCAACAGCAGTACGACGCGCACTTTCAGCATCAAAGCGGTCTGATAGGCGGTCGCCCACAGCACGTCGTCGAGGGTGCCGGTGCCGGCGAGCTTGCGGCTGAAGGCATAAAGCGATTCGACGGAGCGCATGCGGGTCTGCGCCGTCACCGCCTGCATGCGGCTTCGCGCCGCGACATTGGAGACGATGATGGCGACGATTGTGAACAGCGCGAAGGCCGCGATGTTGTGCGGATCGGCGATGGTAAACGTGTAAATCGGCGGCAGGAAGAAAAAGTTATAGGCCAGCGCCGAAGCGACGCTGGCAAACAGCGAGGGCAGGAGGCCGAAGCGTGCGGCAACCCCGACGATCGCGGTGAGGAAAACCAGATCGACGTTCTCGACGCCGATCCAATCGTTGACCAGTTCGCCGCAGCCGAGCGCGATCGCCACCGCGACGAGCGCCACCGCGTAAGGGCGCGGATCGTACGCGGCCGCCTGATCCGAGGTGTCGACGGTCTTCTTTGGTATTGGGCTGCCCGGAAGCTGATCGCCGGCGATGACGTGGACGCTGATATTGCCGGAACGGCGCACCAGTTCGTGCACGACTGAACCATGAAGTATTTCGAACCAGCGCGACCGCGTCGATTTGCCGATGATGATCTGGGTCACGTTATGGGCATGGGCGTAGCCGATCACGTCGTCGGCGATGTTGCGTTCGCCGGCCGGCAGCGTGACGGCTTCGCCGCTGAGCGCCTCGGCAAGGCGCAGCGTATCGGCAACGCGGTCGCGCTCCTCTTCGGAGAGTTGCACGCTGCGGCGGCCTTCGACATAGAGCGCCGTCCACGGCCCGTGCAGGCGGTCGGCCAGCCGCTTGGCATAGCGGACGAGGCCGGCGCTGCGCGGATCTTCGCTGACGCAGACCAGGATACGCTCGCCCGCGGCCCACGGGCCTTGGATGGCGTGGGCCTGCATCTCGCTGAGTAGTTGCTCATCGACCCGCTCGGCGGTGCGGCGCAACGCGAGTTCGCGCAATGCGGTGAGGTTGGCCGGCGAGAAGAAATGCTCGAGCGCGCGCTCGGCCTGTTTGGGGACGTAGACTTTGCCTTCCTTGAGCCGCTGGATCAGGTCGTCGGGCGTCAGATCGACCAGCTCGACCGCATCGGCGCGATCGAATACGGCGTCCGGCACGGTCTCGCGCACGCGTACATGGGTAATTTGCGCGACGACGTCGTTGAGGCTCTCGATGTGCTGGATGTTGACCGTGGTGTAGACGTCGATGCCGTGGCTCATCAGCTCTTCGACGTCGAGATAGCGCTTCGGATGGCGGCTGCCGTCGGCATTGGTGTGGGCAAGCTCGTCGACCAGCACGATCTGCGGGTGCCGGGCGATGATCGCATCCAAATCCATTTCCTGCAGCGTCTGGCCGCGGTAGTCGATGCGGCGCCGGGGAGTGACTTCGAGGCCTTGCAATAGCGCGTCGGTTTCCTTGCGGCCATGGGTCTCGACCACGCCGGCGACGACGTCGTAGCCGTCCTTGAGCCGCGCGTGGGCCTGATGCAGCATTTCGTAGGTCTTGCCGACGCCGGGCGCGGCGCCGACGAAAATCCGCAGCTTGCCGACGCGTCCTTCCTCGCGGCGCGCCGCTTCGAGGAGGGCTTCCGGTGAGGGCCGATATTCGGATTCGCGCCGCTGATCCGCCATCACTAAATAAATGCGCCTATCCGGCGGCCAAATGGTCGAGCGCGAGATTGAGCTGCAATACGTTCACGCGCGGCTCGCCCAAGAGCCCGAACAGGCGACCTTCCGTGTTGTCCACGACGAGCTGGCGAACGCGATCTTCGGGCAGATTGCGCGCCTTGGCAATACGGGGCACCTGGAAAAGGGCTGCCTCCGGCGAGATGTGCGGGTCGAGGCCGGAGGCCGAGGTGGTGACCAGGTCTTGCGGCACCGGCGCGTTCGGATTTTCCTTTTTCAACGTGTCGATGTCGCCCTGCACGCGGTCGATCAGCGCCTTGTTGGACGGGCCGAGGTTCGAGCCGCCGGAATTGGCGGCGTTGTAGGGCGCCGGCACGGTCTTGGTCGAATCGTTGGGATCGGGCGCGGTCGTCGCCGACGGCCGGCCGTGGAAATACTTGTCGCTGGTGAACACCTGTCCGATCAGCGCGGAGCCCACCACCGTGCCGTCGCGCTCGATCAGGCTGCCTTGCGCCTGGCGCGGAAACAGGACTTCGGCGATGCCGGTCATGGCCAGCGGGTAGGCCAGGCCGGTGATGAGCGTCAACGCGACGAGGACGACGATGGCCGGACGGATTTCGCGCAACATGACAGCTTCTCCTTAGGCGAGATGCAAGGCGGTGACCAAGAGGTCAATGGCCTTGATGCCGATAAACGGAATGATCACGCCGCCGACGCCGTAGACCCAAAGATTGCGACGGAGCAGCGCGCCGGCGCCGATCGGGCGATAGCGCACGCCTTTCAGCGACAGCGGAATGAGGGCGATGATGATCAGCGCATTGAAGATGATCGCCGAAAGAATCGCGCTCTCCGGCGTCGCCAGCTTCATGATGTTGAGCGTCTGCAGCTGCGGATAGAAGGCGACGAACATCGCCGGGATGATGGCGAAATATTTAGCCACGTCGTTGGCGATCGAGAACGTCGTGAGCGCGCCGCGGGTCATCAGCAATTGCTTGCCGATTTCGACGATCTCGATGAGCTTGGTCGGATTGGAATCGAGATCGACCATGTTGCCGGCCTCGCGAGCGGCTTGCGTGCCGGTATTCATGGCGACGCCGACGTCGGCTTGGGCGAGCGCAGGCGCGTCATTGGTGCCGTCGCCGCACATGGCAACCAGCTTGCCCTTGGCCTGCTCGTCGCGGATCAGCCGCAGTTTCTCCTCGGGCGTGGCCTGGGCGAGGAAATCGTCGACGCCGGCTTCCGCGGCGATGGCGGCTGCAGTCATCGGATTGTCGCCGGTGATCATCACGGTGCGGATGCCCATGCGGCGCAATTCGGCGAAGCGCTCGCGGATGCCGCCCTTGACGATATCCTTGAGCTGGATGACGCCGAGCAATTTGCCGTCCTTGGCGACGGCCAGCGGCGTAGCGCCGGATTTGGCGATGGCATCGGCAATGGCGTTGACTTCGCGTGCGGTGTCGGCGCCGACCGCGGCCGTCGAACCGTTGAGATGGTTCAAGATCGCGTCCACCGCACCCTTGCGAATCCAGGAGGAACCGATTTCGACGCCGCTCATGCGGGTCTGCGCGCTGAAGGGAATGAAATTGGCGCGCAGTTCGTGCAGGTCGCGGCCGCGGATGCCGTACTTTTCCTTGGCCAGCACCACGATAGAGCGGCCCTCGGGCGTTTCGTCGGCGAGCGAGGCAAGTTGCGCGGCGTCCGCCAACTCCTGCTCGGTGACGCCGCGCAGCGGCTTGAACTCGGTAGCCTGGCGGTTGCCTAGCGTGATGGTGCCGGTCTTGTCGAGCAAGAGCGTATCGACGTCGCCCGCAGCCTCCACCGCGCGGCCCGACATCGCCAGCACGTTGAAGCGCACCAACCGGTCCATACCGGCGATGCCGATGGCCGAAAGCAGCGCGCCGATGGTGGTCGGGATCAGGGTGACGAACAGCGCCACCAGGATCACGACCGAAATCGTGCCGCCGGCATAATAGACGTAGCTGGGGATCGTCGCGGTCGCGAACACGAAGATGATGGTCAGGCCGATCAGCAAAATGTTCAGCGCGATCTCGTTCGGCGTCTTTTGCCGTTCGGCGCCCTCGACCAGCCGGATCATGCGGTCGAGGAAGGTCGAGCCGGGCGCAGCCGTAATGCGCACGCGGATCCAGTCGGACAGCACTTGCGTGCCGCCGGTGACCGCGGAGCGGTCACCGCCGGACTCGCGGATGACCGGCGCCGATTCGCCCGTGATCGCCGCTTCGTTGACCGAGGCCATGCCCTCGATCACTTCGCCGTCCGAAGGGATCACGTCGCCGGCTTCGACCAGGACGACGTCGCCGACCTTGAGCGCGGTCGACGCCACGAGCTTGAAATTCTGCCGGTCCGCGCCGCTCAGCAATTTGGCCTGGGTCTCGCTGCGCTGCCGGCGCAACGTATCGGCCTGCGCCTTGCCGCGGCCTTCGGCGATCGCCTCGGCAAAGTTCGCGAACAGCACGGTGAACCACAGCCACAGGATGATCTGGAACTCGAACAGGATGTGTCCGCCGCCCGTCACCAGATCACGGATCAGAATGACTGTGGTCAAGGCGGTGACGACCTCGAGCACGAACATGACCGGATTCTTCATGAGCGTGCGCGGATTGAGCTTGGCGAAGGCGGAGCCGATGGCCGGCCCGACGATCTTCGGATCAAAGAGCGCCGATACGGGCATGCTCTTGCGCAGGGTTGAGGTTTCCATCGAAGTGACTCCGAGCCTGGATGCCTAATTGGACGAGAACAGTGTGCCGGCATTGATCGCGAGCTGCTCGACGATCGGGCCGAGCGCGAGCGCCGGGAAGAAGGTGAGGCCGCCGACGATCACGATCACGCCGACGACCAGGCCGACGAACAGGCCGCCCGTGGTCGGGAACGTGCCCGCCGATGCCGGCACCAATTTCTTGTTGGCGAGCGAGCCGGCAATGATCATCGTCGGGATGATCATCCAGAACCGGCCGACCGCCATCGCCATGGCGCCGCTGAGATTGTAGAACATCGTGTTGCCGCTCAAGCCGGCGAAGGCGGAGCCGTTGTTGCCGTCCTGCGACACGTAGGCATAGAGCACCTCGGTGAAGCCGTGCGGCCCGGGATTGTTCATGGCCGCGACCGCGGACGGCACCAGCATCGCCACCGCGGTCCAGCCGAGATACATCAGCGGCAGGACCAGGATGGCAAGCATCGCCATCTTGACTTCCTTGGCCTCGATCTTCTTGCCGACATATTCCGGCGTGCGGCCGACCATCAAGCCGGCGACGAAAATGGAAATGATGACGAACAGCAGCATGCCGTACATGCCGGAGCCGACACCGCCGACGATGATCTCGCCGAGCTGGATATTGATCAGCGGGATCATGCCGCCGAGCGCGGTGAACGAGTCATGCATGGCATTGACGGCGCCGCACGAAGCGGCCGTGGTGATGACGGCGAACAACGCCGAGGCGACGATGCCGAAGCGGACTTCCTTGCCTTCCATGTTGCCGCCGGTCAGCCCGAGCGCGTTGAGCGCATCGTTGCCATGGGCCTCAGCCGCATAGCAGGCGATGACTCCGGCAATGAAGAGCACGCCCATGACGGCAAGAATGGCCCAGCCTTGGCGCTGGTTGCCGACCATGCGGCCGAACACGTTGGTCAGCGCCGTGCCGAGCGCGAAGATCGAGATGATCTGTACGTAGTTCGACAGCGCGGTCGGATTCTCGAACGGATGGGAGGCATTGGCGTTGAAGAAACCGCCGCCATTGGTGCCGAGCATCTTGATGGCGATTTGCGAGGCGACCGGCCCGACCGCAATGGTCTGCTTCGCGCCTTCCAGCGTCGTCGCATCGACATAGGCACCGAGCGTCTGCGGAATGCCCTGCCAGACCAGGAACAGCGCGTAGGGCAAGCAGATCGGGATGAGGATGTAGAGCGTGCAGCGCGTGATATCGACCCAGAAACTGCCGACGGTGCGCACCGAATGCCGCGCGAAGCCGCGGATCAGCGCGATCGCGAGCACGATGCCGGTCGCCGCCGACAGGAAGTTCTGGTGCGTCAAGCCGAGCATCTGCACGAGGTAAGACAGCGTGCTCTCGCCGCCGTAGTTCTGCCAGTTGGTGTTGGTGATGAAGCTGACCGCCGTGTTGAACGACAGATCCTCGGAGACCGCCGACTGCTCGGCGGGATTGAACGGCAGGAATGCCTGTAGCCGCATCAGCGCGTAAATGATGAACAGGCCGCCGAGATGAAACAGCAGCATGCCGACCGTGTAGGTCACGGCGTGCTGCTCCTGCCGCTCGTCGACGCCGGCGACTTTGTAGATGACGAGCTCGACCGGCCGCAAGATCGGCGACAGGAACGTGCGCTCACCGTTGAACACGCGCGTCATATAGGCGCCGAGCGGCGGTGTGATCGCGACGATGAGCGCGCAATAGAGCAGAATCTGGACCCAGCCGATGACGGTCATGGTCGGTTATCCCTTCAGAACAGTTCGGGCTTGAGCAGGGCGAAGATCAGATAAAACAGCAGCCCTGCGGTCACGAGACCGGCGAGCGAATAGTCGAAGATCATGGTCAGCCCCCTCACAGCCTTTCGCAGGCGTAGACGTAAGCGATCGACACGGCGCAGAAGGCAAATGCCATCGCCACCATAACGACGTCCATCATGGGAATGCTCCGCGGAATGAATGCAGCACTTTGTCAGCAGATTCCTTAGGGCGTCGCGCCATATTGATTTGAATCAATGGCGCGCGAGATACTCCGCCCGTTCACGCCCGATTACGTGTCACTGATCGCATAGGAATTCGAGACGGGAGTGCGGGCGACGTTATAGGAGTTCTATATAGATCGCGTACGATGGAACGATGACGTAAAGAGCCTAAATGACTGAGCAAACTAGAGATACTCACTGTCATAACTAGTACTATCAGGGCGCCGGCAGCAGCCGGCGGTAGGCCAGGGACCTTGTGGGTATGCCCCAAAGCCGCCACCCAAGCCGGGCCGGCCGGTGGCGCTCTTATAAAAATATGAACGCCGCCGGCTAATGCGCAAGATGGACGAACAGGCCCACCGTGCCGAGCTTGGCGAGCGTCGCGACCGTAAGGATGGCCGCGACCGGCAACAGGGCGCGAAGCTCGGAGCGCTTCCTTTCGCTTTGAATGAAATTCCTCATGGCTCGCTCCATCGCGCCAGCGTCTCAAGTCGCAGTTCGGAAAGTCGATGTCCGAGCCAGATGTGTAGGATCGGGCATAGGAATTCCAGATGGACTGTTTGCTGCTGTCATAAAGACGAAATAAGCGGCGGAGCCGTCGGCGTTGGATGTTCATGGCGTTCATGCAGGTCGTCCGCCCGGTCGATGGCGCTGCCAAAGGGCCCGGCTTCTCTTTGCCAAGCCGTTCCGGTTTCCCTGGCTTGCCGAACCTCGGCTCTCTAGGATGCCGTTAGTGCGGAATTCGATCCGGTTGCCGTCGCCGGGGTTGCCGCGGCAGGCGGCGTGCCAGGCACAATCGGATCACACGCCGACGCTGCCATTGTTCTTTCGAGGCATTCAGGCCATCGCGACGCCATGCTTGATACCGCGCTTGCACTGCTGGTCATTGCGGGACTGCTGGTCGTCGTCGGGCTATGCCAGCCGCTCGCGATTCGCCTGAGATTGCCCCCATCCGTCCTGCTCGCGGCGATCGGTGTGGCAATCGGCGCATTTCCTGTGGTTTTGGGCCATTTGGGTCTGCCGGGACCGGTCGACGCTGCCGCGGGGTTGTTTGCCAATCTGCCAGTCAGCTCTGAGACTTTCATTTACGTGTTTTTGCCGCTGCTCGTATTCGAGGCCGGCATTGCCACCGATGTCAGACGGACCATCGACGATGCCGCTGCGATACTGTTTCTCGCGGTTATCGCTACGCTGATTACGACTGCGGTGATCGGCTTTGTGTTGTGGCCGTTTGCCCAGGTTCCGCTCGTGGTTTGCCTGCTCCTCGGCGCCGTCGTTGCCACGACGGACCCTGCGGCGGTCATCGCCATCTTCCGCGATGTCGGCGCCCCGGCGCGGCTGACGCGTCTGGTCGAGGGCGAAGCCCTCCTCAACGACGCTGCCGCGATTTCGCTGTTCGTTGTGCTGCTCGGCATGATTCTGAGCGGGCGCGAACCCGATGCCGTCGCTGGGCTGAGGCAGTTTACCGTTTCCTTCGCCGGCGGCGGAGTGGTCGGATTCCTTGCCGGCAGGATCCTGCTCTGGATCATCTCCCGCGTCGGCGACGACCGGCTGGCGGAGGCCACGCTGACACTGGCGTTTGCCTATCTGGCATTCATTGCCGCGGAACGCCTGTTTCACGTGTCCGGCGTAGTTGCGGTACTGGCGTCGGGCCTAACAGTGACGGCACTCGGCCCATCCAGGATTGCGCCGGAAAATTGGTCGTTCCTCACCGAACTCTGGGAACAAATCGCATTCTGGGCGCGCTCGTTGATCTTTATACTGGCATCGATCCTGGTGCCGAGACTGTTGGTCGATATCGGGTTTAGGGACGTGTTTTTGCTGGCGGTATTGATCGCCGCTGCGACCGGAGCGCGGATTTTTTCGCTATTCGTCCTCCTGCCGCCACTGGAGCGGCTCGGACTCACACAGCGCATCGACGCTTCGTACAAGCTCGCAATCATCTGGGGCGGTCTACGCGGTGCGTTGACATTGGTATTGGCGCTGGCGGTCACCGAGAACGCGGCGCTGCCGGAAGATATCCAACGTTTTGTAGCGGTGCTCGCAACCGGCTTCGTGCTGTTCACGCTGTTCGTCAACGGCACCACATTGCGTCTCATGATCAACCTTCTCGGGCTGGATCGTCTTTCGCCGAAAGATGAGGCGCTCCGCGACCGCATCTTGGCGTTATCCTATGTCGAGGCATGTGAAGCGGCGCACGAGATAGCACAGACGCACGTACTCTCCGCGGCGGCTGTCGAGCGGGTGATCGCGCCCTACGAGGCCAGGATTGCGGCGAATGCAAGCGACGCCGGAAAGCGGAATCTGACCGAACGAGACAGTTTGGCGATCGCCCTTGTCGCCCTCGGCAACCAGGAGCGCGTGCTCGCTCTTGAGATGCTGCGTGATCAGATTGCTTCGCCAACAGCCATGCAGATGATGCTGAACAACGCCGATGAGATCAAGGAGGCGGCGCGAAGCGACGAACGTCGCGGGTATCTCAGAGCCAGCGAGGCGGCTTTGGCGTTTCCCGCGGGCTTCCACATTGCGTACTTTCTGTACCGCTGGCTTGGGATTGTCCGGCCCCTGGCCGATCGTCTTGCCGATCGCGTCGAGATTCTGCTGATCATGCGTTTTGTGATAGAGCGGCTCCGCCCGTTCAACAATCAGCAGATTCGCTCGATCTTCGGGCAACCGATCGCTGGCGTCATCGGTGATATCCTCGACGAGCGGCGGGATGCGGTCACAGGAGCTCTCGATGCGTTGCGTCGGCAATACCCGGATTACGCGGCAGAGCTCGAAGCGCGATTTCTGCGCCAATCGACGCTGCGCCATGAAATGACGAGATACCAAAGCCTTTTCGAGGAGGGGCTGATTGCCCATGAGGTTTACGACGATCTGAGGCGCAACGTACTCGGCGCTCGCGTTTCCCAACAGCGCCCACGGTTCGATATCGGGCTGGATAGCCGCCAATTGGTCAAGCGGCTCGATATCTTGAGCGGCCTCAACCAGTATCAGCTTGACCGCGTGTGCCGGCTGCTCCGCCCCAGGTTCGCCGTACCGAATGACCGAATCATTCGCAGAGGAGAACGCGGCGACGCGGTCTTCTTCATTGCATCTGGAGCAGTCGAAGTGATCCTGCCGGAGCGACGCGTGCGATTGGGAAGCGGTGAGTTCTTCGGGGAGTTGGCCCTGCTGTCGGGGCGGCCGCGACAAGCCGACGTCGTCGCTCTGACCTATTGCCAATTACTTGTTTTACGACGGTCTGATTTTGAGCGCTTCATGGAAGCAAACCCGGAAGCCAGGGCTGCGATCGATCGGATCGTCGAAGGCCGGTTGGCAATGAACGCCTCCGAGCAGGCGAAGTCTTCCGATTCTTCCGGCTAATTGTGTAACGAACGCAGCGGTTATGCGAAGCCAGCGATCAGGGGCTCCTTATAACAACTCGATCTCGTCTTTATGCCGTCCATACATGATTGCTGGCCGTGCCGTCTGGTTTCTTTATGGCCTATGACGCCATGTTACGGGGCGACGACGAATAAGTCATCGTTTCGTGAGATGGTGTCATGGCTTTTGCCGCCGACTACGCAGTGCTTCTCGACCGGCTGGACGATGAGCTTCAGGCTGCACCGGAGGCCGCGCGCGCAGTCTTTGCGAAAATCATCGGCAGCGCTTGCAGCCGCATTCCAATTCTCAGCAAATCGGGAAAGACCGCTCGAATCGAGCGGTTGATCGAATCCGGAGCCTGGACCGACGCTGCAATGGCCTTGATCGAATCCGAGATGCCGGGCTGGGCGTTGCGGCGGCTGGTCTACGAAAGTGGCGAATGGTTCTGCTCGCTGACGCGGCAGCCGAACATGCCGGCCGACATCGACGATAGCGCCGATGCTGCTCACCAGGTTTTGCCGCTGGCGATCTTGCGGGCTTTTGTCGAAGCCCGACGCCGGAGCCAGGTTGCAACTGAGGCCGCGCCGGGATTTCCGCAGCTCCAGCCCGCCGCGGGCGGCGTGGTTTGCTGTGACAACTTCGCATAGCTGCCGCCGCTATTTCAGCGTCCGTTTACGCTCCTATGCCGCCTTTATGAGAATGCCGCCTGCTCCATCTCGAATTCATATGCGATCGAGGGCACGTTGAGAGCAGCCGAAATAACTGTGAGGTCGGGCCTCCATGAGTGTCACGTCCATCGATACCGTTCGGGGCTCGGCGCCAGCGGCGCCAAAGCCATGGACATTAGACGATAGAAATATCAGTCACGCGCTCGATCTGTCTGCATCGCGGGCCTACGATTCCGCACTCGAAATCCTTGGTGCGTATAAATTAACCGGCCATTTTCCCACTGAGCTGCAAATAGTTCTCAATGATCTTGGTGTGCTCGATAAGGTTACATACGAGATCGAACCGAAGTCCCCGTTGTCAGATTCTCGGCACGTCGTATTCCGGCCCAATGGTAACGTTCACTCGGACAGATTTGCCGAAATCATGAGGTCTATCGAGAGGAAGATCGGTTTCGGTGCCACGTTGCCCTGGTGGGTGCGACTGTTTCGATAGCTCAAGCTTTAAGTCGGTGAAGCGGCAGCCAGGCTCAAACGGAATCGGCGACCTGCCGTCGAGCACGACGTGCCGAACATGCGGTGTGCTTCGAGAAATGCGATGCGTTTCAAATTCCCTTTATGCCCTATGCCGTCTTTATAACGATGCCTGCCGTCCCGTCTCGAATTCATATGCGCCCGAGAGCACATTGCGGTCAGTCGAAACCGTTGTGAGGTCAGGCCGCAATGAGCGTCCTTTCGATCGATACCGTATCGCGTTCGGCGGCATCTGTCGCAACGCACTGGACATTGGACCCGAGAAATGTCGGCCACACTCTGGAATTGTCCGAGTCGCGCACCTACGACGCCGCGCTGGAAACTCTTGGCGCCTACAAACTGACCGGCAATTTTCCCGTCGACCTTGAAATTGTGCTGAAGGATCTGCGGGTCCTCGACAAGGTCACCTTCGAGATCAAGCCGAAGACGCTATTGTCGGACACCCGGCACGTTGAGTTCCGCCCCACCGATAAGGTCCAGCTCGATAGATTCGCTGACATCGTGCGGTCGGTTAAGAACCGGATCGGCGCCGATCCGACACGGCCCTGGTGGGTCAGGCTGTTTCAATAGCGCCATTATGAAAAGGCCTGTCGCCTCATCTCGAATTCCTATGCGGTTCGGGGGAACATTAGTGCGGTGATTTGCATCGTCGCGAATCGAGACAGTCATGATCAGGCAGCTCAAGCAGTCCCGCGTTTTACGCCAGCTCTGGCCGGGCGAGATGCGTCTGGCTTACGTCGCCCACGGACAAGGAGCGACGCCGCCGCGGTGGCCCCAGGCCGCGTCGGTGGCGGCAGCGAAATTGCCGCGACGGCCCGATGCCAACGCGCTCAGCGAGGCAATCCCGCTGTTCTATATCGGCCGCAATAAGTACGGTGTCTGGGTGGTGCGTGAAGCGGAAGGACCGAGCGGAGGTCTATTCCTTTTCAAGCAATCGGCTGCCCGCTTTGCACGCGGACAGAGCGAGCCGGCCGGATGCGCGATGATGTTTCTCGCCGAGCCATTCGAGCTCGACGTCGACAACCGGGGCGGCCGCGTTGCCGGGCTATTCGCCGCGGCGAGCGAAGTCGTGGTGCGCCGCGCGGCTTTCCTGGTGCTCTGCATCGGATCGGTCATCGCCGAATGGCGGAAGCTCATCGCGGAGATTTCGGACGCTTTCGCCGGTCATCGCCGGCATCGCGACGCGATCGAAAAGGAGCTGTTCCGCGGCCAATATACGCTGTGCTCGAAGAACGACGACGATCTGCCGATCCAATAATTCGGCCTTCGCGGACTTTATCCACCATTATCAAAGAAGAACGCAAATGGACAACACGCAAATGGACGCCAACGACGCTGAACCTCCCTCGTGTCCAAAACCTCCACTATTCATGATCGGTCAGGACGGCAGGGGAAACTGGGTGGTCCAAGACCAAAGCGGGGTCCGCGGCGGACTCTTCGTTGCTCGCACCGAGGCGCTCCGCTACGTACGATTTGAAAACGGAAGCCAACCGCCGGCCGTGGTCGCCGTTCCCGGCGTCCTCGAACTCGATTTGAACCGAAAACCGATGACCGCAGCGCGGCTCGCCGACAATGCGACGCGCGAGCGCCGGGTCGCCTGACTGCCGTTCTCAAGCAGGCCAATTTCGACAAAGTGATTGAGCTCGCATTTGCTGTGAGGTCACGATGCCAACCATCGGCCGCCATGTCGCGAAATTGTCGGGCTACGCACCCGCCTTGCCGACACCGTTCGACGACAACGGCGACGTCGACGGCGCGGCGTTCGAACGGCTTTGCGATCTTCAGATAACTTGCGGTGCGACCGCGCTTGTCGTCTGCGGGACGACGGGTGAAGCGGCAACGTTAACGCCTGGAGAGCAAGGCGAACTCATCCGCATCGCGGTCGCCGTGTCACGCGGTCGCGTGCCGGTCATTGCCGGAGCGGGCTCGAACGCGACGGATCATGCGATCGCTTCTGCCCAAGATGCGGAAGCGATCGGCGCCGACGCGGTCTTGTCGGTCGTGCCGTACTACAACAGACCGACACAGGCGGGCCTTTACGCCCATTTCCGTGAGATTGCCGCCGCGACCGGCTTGCCGATCATCCTCTACGACGTTCCATCGCGAACGGCATGCGGGCTTGCCGATGCCACGATCGCGCGGCTTGCCGAACTGCCGCGGATTATCGGCCTCAAGGACGCCAGCGGCGACGGGAGCCGGCCGTCGCGCTTGCGGACCTTGGTGGGACCGGATTTCCGGCTGCTGTCGGGCGATGATGCGCTCGGCTTGGCCTTCCTGGCGCAGGGCGGCGACGGCTGCATCTCGGTCACATCGAATGTCGTGCCCGGCCTGTGCCGGAGCATGTTCTTGGCGTGGCGACAGGGACCGGTAGCGAGAGCGCAACGCCTCGCCCGCCCGATCGCGCAACTGACTGCCGCGCTGTTTTCCGAGACAAATCCGGTTGCACTCAAATATGCACTGAGTCTGTTTGGTTTAATGTCGCCCAGGGTTCGCTTGCCACTCGTGGAACTGAGCGATCAATACAAGCCGGGAATTGCCGCCATCCTGGCCGATCTATGCGACACGCATTCGGAGGCGATGATCGGCAGGATCGGCGACTCCATCCGTGCCAGCCGCCGTGCTATGGTGGGCTAAGCGGCCATTTCATCGCAGTTTTGTGACAGACGGCTCGTGAAGGCGTCTATCCCGCGCTAGATGCTTGCGAGTAGAATCGTAGCCGGTCATATGCTGCCCATCGTTATATCGGTCGCCGGCGGCAGCGCATTGCTGGAGCGGGAATGAAGAGCGTATATCTCGACCTGACTTCGATCCTGAACCGTGCGCTCGAACGCGCGTCGGAGAATCTTTCGTTCAATAAACTGCTGGTCCAAATCGGTATCGATCCCAGCAACATCTCGTTCGACGCGGTCGTCCAGCGGCTGCTCGACATCGTGGTGGCGCACATCAATGTTGCAAGCATGTGCGCCCTGGTCGGCGCCGGCTTTTATGCCGCGACGATGCTGATGCGAACCATGGTGCCGTTGCGCGTTTTCGGCATCATCAGCGCCCTGTTCTTCATGGCTTATGGGGCGTTTGCGGGCGCGATTTCGACCTTTCTGATGTATCTGCTTTTGCTGCCCATCAACAGCTGGCGCCTCTACCAGATGCGCAACCTGGTCAAGCGGGCGCGCATCGCCGCGCAAGGCGATCTGTCGATGGACTGGCTCAAACCGTTCATGAATCAGCGCGCCTATCGCCAAGGCGACGTGCTGTTTCGCAAGGGACAGCCGGCAAACGAGATGTACCTCACGGTCACCGGAAAATTCCTCGTGACCGAAATCGGCGTCGAATTGCCGCCCGGGCGTCTGATGGGGGAACTTGGCTTCATCACGCCCAATAACAAAAGGACGCAGACCGTGGAGTGTATCGAGAGCGGGGAGGTGCTGACCATCACCTACGACCGGCTGCTCGAAATCTACTTCGAGAATCCGGAATTCGGCTACTACTTTCTCCGTCTCACCAGCGATCGCCTTATCCAGAACATCGCGCGTCTTGAAGGAATCATCGAGCAGAACAAGGTCAAGCCGCGAGCCGCACCACAAGAGACAGCGCGTGAGATCGAATCCAAGGTCTGACCCCCCGGCCTGCAACGAAAGCGATGGCAGAGCAGGGTCATTGTGGCGGGACGTCTTGTTTAATTGGCTCAGCTCGGTCCGTGCCGACGTCGAGCGTCTTTTCCACGGGAGGCTCGAGCCTGTTCCACCAGCCGCCGCCGAGCGCCTGGAATAAAGCCGCGGTGTCGGTGAGCCGCGCCGCTCGTGCCTGCACCACCTGGATGCTCGCCTGCAGATAAGTCTGCTCCGCGGTGAGCTGCAGCAATACGTTGCTCTGGCCTTTCTCGAGTTGCTGCTGCGCCAGATCAAAACTCTTTTTTGCGGCGCGCTCGAAGTCGCGCGCAGCGCGCAGCGCGTCGGCATCGTTTTGCAGCGCGCGCAGCGCGTCGGCGACGTTCTGCACCGCGCCGATCACGGTGCCGCGATAGGTCCACGCCGCGGCCTGGTAGGTATCGCGCGCGCCCTCGAGCTCATGCAGCAGGGTGCCGGCGTCGAATATCGTTTGCGTCGCATTGCCGGCGAGCTCCCAAGCGAGACTTTGCGGCGCGATCAGGGCGGCGAATACGGTATTCGAATAGCCGCCATTGGCGCTGATGGTGAAGTTCGGCAGCAGGTTGGCGGTGGCGACGCCGACCTGGGCGCTGGCGGCGTGCAATTGTTCCTCCGCCGCGCGCACGTCCGGGCGCTGCTCGACCAATTGCGACGGCAGGCTCATCGGCAGATCGATCGGCAAATGCAGGTTGGCGAGCTGGAAGGTCTCGCGCGGTGCTTCGCTGGGATAGGCGCCGGACAGGGCGGCCAGGAGGTCGCGTTGCTGCGCCAGCGCCTTGCGCAGCGGCGGCAATGTCGCCTTGGCTTGCGCCAGCGCCGCTGCCTGCACGGCGACATCGCTGGCGTTGCCGTAGCCGGTGTCCAGCCGGCGTTGCAGGATGCCGAGCATTTTGCCGTTGATCGCGATCAACTGATTGGTCGCTTCGATCTGGCCGCGCAGCGATGCCTCGGTGATGGCCGCGACCGCGACGTTCGATGTCAGCGCAAGATAGGCGGCCTCGACCTCGAAGCGCTGCACGTCGGCGAGCGCCTGCAGCGATTCCACCGCGCGCCGATTGAGGCCCCAGACGTCGAACGTGTAGGAGACCTGCAGCTGCGCGGTATAGAGATTGTAGATGCTGGCGCCGGACGCCGGCACCGGCGTGAGCGAAGCCGGAGTCTGGTTGCGCGTTGGATTGAAATTGGCCTGCACCAGCGGAAAAAATTTGCCTTCCTGGGCGTAGACCGCCTGCTGCGCGGCGCGCAGCGTCGCCATGGCCGACTGCAGGTTGGGATTGTTGTCGAGCGACCGTTCGATCAGCGCGTCGAGCGCCGGCGACTTGAACACCGCCCACCATTCCTTGGGAATATCGCGGTCGGCGATGAAGCGCTGGCTTTGGCCGGCGGCGACGTCGGCCGACGACGTTCCCGGCGCGAGCGGCTCGCGGGTGTAGCGGGTGATTTCGGGCGCGGCGGGGTGAACGAAATCCGGTCCGACCGCGCAACTTGCCAAAAGCATCACGGCCGCGAGAGCG
>Ga0209517_10004763_pt1 | contig 17636 bp, 24 predicted proteins | sample PeaSoiMetSII2010_FD_187695 | JGI IMG/M metagenome (GOLD analysis project Ga0209517, IMG submission 187695) | Peat soil microbial communities from Weissenstadt, Germany - SII-2010 (SPAdes) (version 2) | ecosystem: Environmental > Terrestrial > Soil > Wetlands > Peat | place: Germany...
GACCCTTGCGGAGAGCGGCTGGGGCGAGTATCCTGATTTTCGTGTGTAACCATTTGGGTGACCTCCCGAGGGATTTTCTGCGGAGTCGCTCGCTTCGCAGAAATTCTGTTTTACCCCATCTTTCGGGGGTCCCCAAATGGTCTATTCAGATCGCCCTGCACTTAACCGTGCTCAGCCGTGCATAATCCGGCTGATAGAACCCTATTTCAGGTGTCGTGGAGCTGTTGTTCAAAACCACCTTGTATTTGCCAGACTGCAAAGTCGGCCCGCCGGGAATTCGCGCCGTTTGCATAATTTCGACGGCGGCGGACTTTTTTGCAGAATGGCCCAGGTCGAGGTGTGGGAATTTCGCGAATGCCAGGCTGGCTGCAACCAGAATCCCGGCCGCCGCCAGCATTGATTTGCCCAACACATTTTTGTTCATTTCTTCGGCCCCTCCTTTAGGGCGCCTCGTTCGTTTCGCCAACCACACCTAGCCTGCTTTCAGACCAAATGGGACGAACCTACTTCTCCACCTTAAGGCAGGGGAACGTCTTAAACCATACCAACTGATCGCTAATTTCAAAGGGGAACACCATTAACTGTTCTCCTGCTTTTTTGATAGAGGGATGTTGTGAAGTCCGCTGCCCGCGCAGCCTTTCCAGAAGCCCGTGGAGCTTGGACGGAACATTGGCGATAATCCGAGGGAGATTGTTGGCAGCATGGAGGCCACTTTCTGAGAAGCTACCAACTTTCTGCGATTGGAATACCTTGCGCCCGGTATTCCCCTTTTTGAGCTTGTGTCGATAGGCTTAAGAAGGATGGCCATGGGAATCTCGATCCCGAAGACGCGCTCGACATGGCCGGCCTGCGGAAGGAGTGACTTCAAGTGCTTACAAGCGAACCACGGCGCTTGCCACCGGATAACGGAACGATCGCCGTGGGTACTGTCACTCACCGAGCGGCAAGCGGCCGCCTGATCTACAGCATGCGGCTAGCGATGCGTTCACTCTTCGCAAGGATTGCTGACTTCCTGCGCAGGAAGAACGGCAGTGCCGTCTGGCCATCATCGCCCGTGGCCTATTCATGCACGGGTCCCATTGCCGTTATTGGGCTTTTAGTCGGGTGCGAGGACCGCCACTTACTGGCCGGGATATGCAGGCAAAAGTGCTGGCGGCTGCTTTTCGCAGACACGCGCGAAGAAGCCCGAACTGCATTGGATGAACTGATGGCGCCCGTTATCCTATGCGACCGCGACCTGCCCGGGAGGGGATGGCGGCAAACGGTGAAAGATTTGGCATCGTCACCCCAGGGTGCGTGTGTAATTTTGGTTTCCGGAGTGGTGGACACGTACTGGCGCGATGAAGTGGTGCGCCATGGGGGGTACGATGTTTTGTCCAAACCGCTTCGAGAAAATGATGTCGTCCGTGCGGTCAGGTTGGCGTCACTGTACTGGTACAGTGCGACGAGAACTGTTGCGGACTTGATCCAGGAAAGCTAAGAAACTACGCCCTTGCGGACCGCGTACAGGATCAACTCTGCAAGGCTATGCAGATTGAGCTTGTCTTGGAGGTTTCTGCGGTGCGTCTCCACCGTATAAAGGCTGAGGTTAAGTGACGTGGCGATATCCTTGTTTGACTTGCCCTCCGCCAAAAGGTGCAGGATCTCTCGCTCCCGCGAGGTAAGCAACTCATAGCTATCTTCGGCTCCACGTTTCTTCACCTCCCGCACATAATCTTCCGCAAGGAGCTTGCTGATTTCGGGGCTGAAGAACGCTTTTCCTTGGCGCACAGCTTTGATTGCTTCAATGAGGTCGTTTTCGGCGGAGTCTTTCAGCAGATAGCCCTTAGCTCCCGCTTTGAGAACTCGTAACACGTAGCCTTCGTCCGAATGCATGCTTAAGATTATAATCCCCGCATGTGGTAATAACGCCGTGATTCGTTGCGCCGCCTCGATACCGCTCATATTTGGCATGGCAATATCCAGAACTGCGACATCGGGGTTGGTCGCTTCCGCCCGCTCCACCGCCTCCCGACCATCTGAGGCTTCACTGACCATCTCGAATCCCGCCTGTTTCTCGAGCAGCAGCCGCAGACCTCGGCGCATAATGTTGTGATCATCCGCTAACAGGATTCGGATCTTTTTCATGTCCACGAGTGGCTGGCTCCTTTCCATTACTACTAAATGGCAGCTCTATCGTTACAATGGTTCCGCTTCCCGGCACAGAATGTATCTGGTATTTGCCCGCTAGCCGGTTCACCCGCTCCTCCATTCCGAGTAGCCCCAGTCCCTTGGTCTGCTTTGCATCGAACCCCTGCCCATCGTCCTGAATGAAAAGTGACAGGCGACCTGGTTCCTGTTGAACTCTGATGTCGACCCTTGTAGCGCGAGCGTGACGGGAACAATTGTGCAGCGCTTCCTGAACGACACGGTAGATGCAGGTCTTGTATTCATCGGGAAGGTCATCCGACACAAGCTCGGCGGCTACGCTCACATCCATAGAGGTCTGCTTGGACGCTTCCCGTGCTTGCCATCGTAGCGCCGGAACAAGACCCAGATCATCCAGCATCGACGGTCGAAGAAGCAGGGCCATATTGCGAACCACTCGGACTGCGTTTTCCACTAATTCTCTGACTGTTTCGACGTGACCGCGCGACTGCGCATCGGCTTGGGTCCCCGAATCAGTTGACCAATTGCGCAGTTCCACGAGAACTGCCGACAAAGCTTGTCCCACCTCATCGTGTAGTTCTCGGGAGACTTTTCGACGTTCGTTTTCCTGCGCCTGCACAAGCCGTGCGGAGAGTTCTGCGAGTTGCTTGCGCGCTCCGACAACCTCCTGATACTGAGCGTGTGCTCGGGCTTCCAATCCCAGAATCTTCCACGCGCTGAAAGCTGCCATCCCCGAGCCCAGTAAAAGTGTTGCCACAAGAATCATCGCCAGCAGGCTCTGAAACTCCGACAGCAGGTAGTCCACCCGATGGTTGCCGGCATTCAGTTGCAGTTCATTTAGGCTCTCGATCCGGCCTGCTATCGCAAGCACCCCGGCCCGGCGAGGGAAGACCTCATCCCGAAGGAAAGCGTATCCTTGTCGTCGGCGCTGGCCGGCGTCCCATTTGAATATCGGACCGAGGATCCGCCAGTAATCGGAAAGCTCTGTTGAAAGCTCCGTGTAGTGTTCAGCCTGGTCAGGTTCGAGCTGGCGGCCGAACGATTCCAGCGCGGTCTCCATCTGTTGGTGCACTTCCCCCAGGCTTGCGCGATATGACTCTGCGCGACCAGTTTCGGGCTCCAGCAAATAGTCACGGACGTAAGTGCCGGAAAGGTAAAGCTGGGATCGTAGGTCGTTGAGCGCATGATTCTTCGCCAGGAACTGGCGTCGAATCTGGTTTTCGTCACGCCGGATTTTCTGGAGGACCCGGATGCCGTACATTCCCCCGAGGGCCACGATTACCAGAAGGCCGCCAAATCCGGCCGTGAGAGCAAAACGGGTGCTCAATAGGAGTCGATCTGAGCCACGTGTTTCAGCCACAGCGGGAATCCACATTTTCGGTTGTCTCGATGATCGGGGTGTTTGTTGTCCCAGGCTCTCACGGGTTCTGTATTTCCGCGTGGACGGGCTTTTCAATCCGCAGTTGTGGACTTTCTCAACGTCCAACCGCGCGCCCACATTCGCTTGTGAGGATTGGCGGGGGCTTGCATCTTCCCCTCCGACCTGGCTTCCGCCTCGTAGCTAAGGACTGTGAAGTAAGTAGCACGTTCAAAGAAGCGGTCAATCAGGGCATAGAGCTCGACCTGTTGGTGCACAGCCAGCGCCGAATCCACCCACCCTTGCGTCTGGATGAAGCTGCGTATGATCTGCTTAGTCAGCATTAGCGCGCAGACCACTTCGGCGAGCGGGATGCCTTCTGAAAACCGCTTCCGGCCGAGGCTGCGGTATGCGTCCTCTGTTGCTGTGTCGGAATTGGTGTCTAACCACATCCCCATGTTGTGCACCACCGCGAAGACACGGGAGTAGTCCTCGTGTGGGTTGATTTGGTGATAACTCGCAGTCCGAGCGTCGGTTCGCAGTTCGTGGACCACCCGTCGCGTCAATTGCTCAGCTTGCCCTTCAATCATATCCACCAGTCGTGACGCCAGCATTTCCGTTCTCCTCCTGCTCCGAAAGATGTTGAGTTGCCGTCATCGCCGGCGGTCGCTTAACCGCGGCGCGGGCTTTCATGCCGTGGGCTATCGCAAGGAGACTGCTTACTCGGGCAGATGCTGGTGCCCACGAATACAGGCACATGGCGATCTGCACATACCGCCGTTGCGTTTCCACCACGACGTTGTTGAGATCTGCGGACTGCAGATCCCTGGACGGCTACTTGATGCGGGGTGGGGAGCGAAGCTGGCTGCAGAATCTGAAGCGAGTCAGCGAAGGTCTGAGATCATCAGGCGTGCTGTAGGCAGGCGCGACGGATGCTCTGGCCAGGTGAGGCCTGCTTGTAACGGCTCGGGCCACAGTAACATTGTCGCCCGCCTGTTCTGTGCTCGGCTCTCCGAGTCGAGTTAGCCGCAAGAACCGCTGCGCGCAGGCAGTCGAGACAAGACAAGGCCCGATTTTTGCCAGTTCCGAAATCGAGAGGATGCCGAGGAGAAGGAAAAGGGCTATTACACATCTCCGGCAAGTTTCAAGCCTGTATGCCATCACCAAAGTATTCGGAACCGTTGACATATAAGAGGACCTGCAGTCTGAGAGCTCGACAGTCTGCATCGCGACCTTGCCCTCTGCGAGATCGAGTACCCACCTACCTTTGGCAACTGGCTGGTTCGTGCGCCCGGTGAGGCCGACAAACTGTCGACTTGATAGATTCCTCCGGTCAGTCGAGGGTTGCCTAACCCGAATGTGGCTTTCCGGCTAAAACGCCTTGCTGAAAAAGTGTGCGACCTTGTGACCGGCTTGCTCAGTGTAGTAAACGGTCACCTTCCCTGATTTTTCCGCTCCTTCCGAAATGTCTCTGCCTCCATCTTCCGCGGCATGGTCCGTCATGTGGAAGGCCTGCTCGGTTCCATCTGCCGTCTTGACGGTAACAGTTTTCGCGCTCCGATCCAGTTGAGTGATGGTCCCCTCAGTCGTCTTCAAGCCACCCTCGCCAATGTGGTCAACTTCCTCCGCGGTCTCTTCCGTTCCCTTGGCAGTGTAGTGCACAACTACGTCACTGCCCTCCTTTAAGCCGCGAAACGACTCTTTCGCGGCTGCGTCCGCCTTCTCCCCGCCGTGAACCGCGGTGCGCGCCACAAAATGAAAGGTGTGTTCCGTGCCGTCCACCGCCTTCACCACGATGGTTTTGGCCGTGCTGTCGATTCTCTCGACCGTACCCCTGACGGCAGTTATCGCGAATGCAGTGGAACAAAACACCAGAAAAACAACACCGAGCACAGGTAACTTGTTCATCTTCTCCCCTCCTTTGTTCATTGAAATCTTACTGACGGGAACCCTTATGCTGTAGAGCTGCGTAATCTCTCTCGGTGGCAGCGAATTCCTCGTGCTCCGGGCCCAGAGTTTTCTCCTGAATGGCTAATGCCTGCTGGTACAGGGTCTTTGCCTGAGCGTCTTTTCTCTCCTTGGCATAGAGCTTTGCCAAATTGTCGTAGTCGGTAGCCACCTCGGCGAGTCTGCCGGCGCTGAGATCCTGCTGAGCGGCGGTCATGTCCTGATCCCAAGTCGCAAGGCTCGGAGCGTGTGACGGTACGATTTGAGCCGTAAGCAGCAGAGGAAGGACGAGCAGTGGTACTGCGCTAGGCATACAAAATCCCCTGGTTTCAAGGAGGCCCATCTAAGCCTCAGATGCTAATTCCAGGAGTTTTGTTCGCCAGTCGTGCGAAAGATGTGATTGGCTCGATGATACACTCGCGGCCGAAGTTCGACAACCCTTTAGGATTTTGGAACGTCAAAACGTAGGGGCTATGACAAAGTTCGATCTGGGAAAACCCATCGAAAGAGGGCTTGCATGGAGCAGCGTGAGTCCACGCTGAATGAGGAGTATTCCATGAAAGTCAACGTTTTGGTTTATTGTGCACTGGTGATTTCCCTACTATCTTGCGATGCGTTCGCCAGTCCGAAAAAAGAGACTCAGGGACAAGTTGCCGATGGAGGCGGCCTGCTGAAAGTTCACACCGTTTGCCTCGATGCGAGTTCGTCCAGGAGCATCGCGGTAGCATTCAATGTTCGGGCCCTTCCCGCTTCAAGCAATTGGTTTCCCGCGAAGGCAAATCCGACCAATAGAAATATGTCGCGCACAATGGCGGCAAGAGCCGCCAGTTCGTGCACTCCCCAACCATGCGCCTCCATTTGTAACCTCCTTTAATTCGACCAGACGGCGGCTGCTGGGGGGATGGTGGCGGCTTAACGGCGGGGATGGCTTCCGCTGGTCATCACTAATCTTAACTTCATCTCTACCTGTGTTGCATTTCAGGAGGAACGCTGCCACTCGCAAGCCGCTTAGCTTTCCTGGATGAAATCCGACAGTGCTCTCGCCCCGCTGTACCAGTACCATGACGCCAGCCTGACGGCGCGGACCACCTCGGCTTCTCGGAGTGGCTTGCATAACACGTCGTAGCCCCCATTACGCAATACCTCGTCCAGTAAGAACGCGTCCAGCACGGCGGACATCATAATTACACAAGCGCGCCTGGGTGATCCGGCTAGTTCTTCTACCGCCTCACGCCATGCCTTCCCGGGCAGGTCGCGGTCATATATGATCACAGGAGCTTGCAGTTGATCCAGTGCAGTTCGGGCTCCTTCATACGTATCTGTTAGAAACAAGCGCCAGCAGTTTCGCCTGCAAGTTCCGGTCAGCAATAGGCGGTCCTCGTACCCGGGCACAAGCCCAATGACAACCGTGGGGTCCACAGAGGAGCAGCCAACGGGTGACGAATGTGTCCAGGCGGTGCTCCCCTTTTTGTTGAGGAGCAAGTCACCGACCCTTGCAAGGCCTCTCAGGTCGAGTGAATTAGTCAGTCCACCATTGCCGTTTCCTGCGGTGGGAGGTCTCTGAGCTTTTGTCTTTTCGCCAGTTCTTCGTCGGTGAGTTTTGCATCATAGATGGACCGAGATTCGATGGTCCGCGCAATGAGGGTTGCGATGCCGACTATAAGCAACAGCGGCAGGATAAACGAGCGGTCCCGGCCGGTTAACTCCATCATCAGGACCACCGTCGAGATGGGGCCCTGCGTAGTTGCAGCCAGTACTGCTCCGGCCCCGAGCAGCGAAAATAGCCCGAGGGGTGTCCCGGGCCAGAACGTAGACCAGGCATAGCCCAAGACGCCGCCCAGCATGGCGCCCGTGGTCAGGGAGGGCGTAAACAAGCCACCCGGAGCTCCGCTTCGCATGCAGATTGCAACGGCGGCAGGCTTCATTATAAGGAGGGCCGCCAGCAAGGCGGGCGCCACAGCACTTGTCAACGCTAACTGCGAAATATCCTTGCCATTACCCAGTAACTGCGGAAATCGGATCGAAACCGCTCCCAACACAGCCATCGCAATGGCTGGAGTTGTGAGCCGCCTCCAGCCCCGCGGCCGATTCCGGTCGGCCCATGTGACCATGCGCACATAGCCAACCGAGGTCACGCCCGCAATCACGCCCGCGACGACGGCCCACACCAGAACCGACGCGGAGCTTGCATACGCAGGGATTATGTAAGTTGGTCTGTTGGGCAGCACTATCCAGGAAACGGCCGTAGCCACCGTGGAAGCGAATAGCCCCGGAAGGACATAGCGAAGAGCCAGTTTGCCGCGCATGACTTCCAAGGCGAAAAGCGCGCCACCCAACGGCACCCCATACGCCGATCCTAAACCTGCCCCGGCGCCACACGCCACTAGAAGGCGGCGCTGCTCGTTCGATAAATTGCCACGGTCGGCAAAAATGTTGGCGAATACTGCTGCCGCTTGTTTCGGAGCGCCCTCGCGCCCCAGCGACACTCCCATTCCCACGATGATGATTGAGAGGACGGCACTCCCCAGAGTGCGGAGTCGCGGCATGCGCCCGGCATGGAACCAAATGGCCGCGGTGGTGTCAATCCCATTGCCGCTGGACAGTTGCCCGAGAACGAGTTGGCCCGCTCCCGTAACTACTCCTGCACCGAGCAGCACGATGATGTGTCGAAGTGGGCTCGCCTGGCTGGCAACTCCCAAAATGTCGGTGCCGGAACCGTGCCAAGCAAATCGTTGCACCAGTTCAAGGAACCGGGTCAGGCCGGCAGCTCCCAAACCGGTCGCGACGCCTGTCAGCAGGACCGCCAGCCAGAACCGTTCGGCACCCGGACGTTTCAGCGTTGCGGGTATCAATTCACGGTCCGATATCGGCGGAATGTAAGCCGTCTGCATGGCTACTGCAGCTCCTTAATTCGCGCTCACGCGAGTTATGGCGCGGTTGTGTATAAATCCAACGTGCATTACTCTTGCGCGGTTCATCGGACCAGTGCGTAGAAGAACCCGCCTTCCTGGCAGACGATGCTCACGTTTCGCCCCTGAGCTAGTGACGCTCCGATCCACCCCACTGTGCGAATTTCGCGTTCGGACTAAACTCACGGGCCGGCCAGATTCTGACGATTTCAGGCCGCAAATGCCACTTCAAGCCCTGACAGCGGTGATGACTCAAACCGAAATTCCGGTGAATTCATTGTTTATTCTAATTTTAGATGTTTCCAACTTGAATGATCGGTGCGGAGTACCGTGCTTCCGAAGAGGCGTAAAGCCCAATTGCCGATAGAGCCAACAGCGGGTCCTAGCAACCCCCCGTGCCACCGAACTCGACGGCGTGGACAATCACTTTTGCGGGCGTGCTCAGGTTGATGCGTTTAAGGCGGACCCTCGGTACACAAAAGTGGCGGGGCGGGGTGATCTACATTCCGCCAGTGCAGCGACAGACTTCATTTACTTGGTTTCCTGGTCGGCAGCAGTTTCCTCCTCTTCAGCTTTTTGCCAACTGGAGTTCGGATTGTATTCCTTCATCGCTTTGCCGAGGGCTTCGGTCTTCTTTCCGAGATCCTTCTGATATACGACTCCATCCTCGTTCACGATGAAGGTCATCACCCCAGACGAACGGTACTCAGCAGGAAAGGCGACGAAAGCGAAGCCCCCCGTCATTTTGCCGTTTACGATGTAACTCTTTGCTCCGCCGGGTCCCTTCTCGCCTTGGCGCGTCAGGACGCGAAAATAGTATCCTCGGAAGGGAGTCGGTCCGCTGTCTGGACCTTTGGTATCACTGTCATTAGCAACGGCCAACGCCACCAGCGGGCCGACGGGGCTCTCGGGCTCGCCCTCAGCGGCTTTCCAATAAAGTCCGTTGTGTTCGCCCTCATCACTGACAATTTTAGGGCAGTACTCGTTGTGCTGTGCAGCGTAGTACTCTTTTTGCGCCGCCACGAGCTCCTGACAAATACGAATGGCCGATATTTCGTTCCGGCCAACTCGCCTGTAGATAATTTCTTCCTCGCCCGCCTGGGTGTCGAAATACCAGGAATGATCCTTGTTCATGAGCGGTATGGGCGTGGGCCAGTTCTCCGCGCCGATGTACAAGGTGGTGGTTCCATCCGGTTCTATCGCCAGGCGGTGCATCTGTTGATATTTCTGTACGAAATTCGCGCGGCTTTCCGCGTCCTCGGCATCGTCTCCGGACGAGACGATTAGCTTTCCGTCGGGGCCGAGAATATCGAGCATGGTTTTTTCGTCGTTATTCTGAGCTGCAGTGAAGAGCGCGTTGCTTGCGTCTTCCGCTGATGAAAATATTTTCTGGCCTGGTTGTTGGCCCATGGAAGGCATGGAAAAGCATCCCGTCCAAAGGATCGCAACCACACCGACCAGAAAATTGGACCCATAAAACCTACAGAAGGTCAGCTTTGTCCGCCGCATATGGCATCTCTCCATTTGCAAAGTTCGCGATCTCCTGGAAACATAACGAAACCTCGATTACCGGCGCCCGCCACCACGAGATCCGCCACCCCCGTGGAATCCTCCACCACCATGAAATCCGCCACCCCCGAAGCTTGATCTTCCGCGCGATGAGAAGCCCCTTGCTTGTCCACCATGCCCGTAGCCACTGAAGGCGCCTGAGCGGGTGCCCCTCTGTCCGCGAGGTGACGCGAACCCTCGAGCCGCCCGCTTGTTTCCGTTGAAAGGACTCGGCCTCGCGCCGAACCCTCCGCCCCGTATACCTCCACCCCGGGCGAAACCTCTGCCTCCGCCTCGGTTAAAAGCTCCGCCCCGCAGGGCTCCGCCTCGGTTGAAACCTCCGCCCCGGTAGAAGGCGTTCCTGTTATAAAACGTATTGCTCCGGGAGTAGTACCTGCCCCCGCCAAAAGTTGCAAAACGGCCACCCCAATTGCATCCCCAATGATTCCAGCCCCACCCAAAACCTCCGAAGAAGCCGATTCCAAAACCCATCCCGAACGAAAGGTACGGGCCGCCAAACCAAATTCCGGGGTACGGATACCATCCCGGCCATGCCATGAGGGGATCTCCGTAAACCATCCATGGATCATATGCGGGGACATAAACGATGTCGGGATTGGCTGGCTGAACGACGATTGCCGAGCCTTGGTTCATCACGGTTTGCTGCGATGTGGTCTTGAGATTACCGGCTGCCTCTGCCCGCTGGCGCATCGTTTGTACTGCATCCATCACATCCTGCTGCTGATTATAGTAGGCGTCGCCTAGAGTCGACGTCCATGAGAGGTTTTTGTCCATATTGCCAAGCACGGATGGAAATGCCGTGAGCGCCTTGACGCTCGGGTCCCAGGGTTGTTGATCCACAGCCTGGCCTAAAGCCTGACCCTGCAGACCATGGTGGTCTTGTACCCATCGGTCCGCCTCGACAACCTGCTCGGGAAAAGTGGACGCCGCCAGAATCTGTGCTACAAGCGAATCCGGATACAGGGCGATTGGCGCGACCAATTGCTGCAACTGTTCGGGGGTCTGTTGTGCGTATGGCGGCGTTGGCGCCGCCTGAGGTTGGGCTTGCGGGGGCGCAGGCGCATCTTGGAGGGCCGACAGGTTTTGAGGCCAAATTACAAACAACAGAACGAGTGAAAACTGAGCTACCAAGACCTGCTTCCCCCTTCGGGGCCTTGAGGCCCCTGCGCCACGTCCGCCAATGCTCATCTTCTTGAACCTCCTCCGTCCGGCAAGCGCTTGAGGCCACTCCTCTTAGAGAATGGTTGTGGTGGCCAAGGCCCTTTGATTTAGACGACGGGTAACGCAGATTGGTTTGCCGCTCATGCAAGAGGAGCGCCGCCGCAGGCCCCGATGTCATGTCCATAGAAAGTTGTAACTACAAGCGTGAATCGCGTTAATACCTTAAATTATCGTCAACATGGTGGTTTGTCCGCGTCAGCACCGTCGTGGTCATGGAATAGCGTCGGCTGCGGGCATCAATTGCGTGATTCATTCCATTTCTAACGAGCGCTTTCGGGCGGGCAGCCCGTCATAGCAAGAACCCTTTGAGGCCTAAGTATGGAAACAAGTGAAATCGGGTTCTTGCACCGCTCCTTTCGGGCGGACAGCGAGAATGCGTTGTGGTTGTGCGGGATCAGTGGCATCATGGTCTTGGTATCTGGATTCGAATACGATTGAGAAGGCTTAAGAAAAAGTGAGCACCGTCCGCCAGATCAATCGCTGGCCTTTGTTAACCGGCACACTCCTTGTGGTAGCCGGGGTCCTCTTGCTATCAGCCGCAACGCGGAAGCCCTACCGAACAAGTAGTGATTTTACCTGGCACATTTTCAAGGCCGGCAAGATGAGTAAGTCGGCATTCTATGCTTCTGCTGCGGGACTCCAGGCCCGACTTGTCGAAGCCAACCCGACTGACGAACTTTCCTTTCGGCGTGCTTGCCCGCTAGCAGTTCACGAAGACGTTGAACCATATATCCCTCAAGTAGATCCTCGGAACTATCACTTCCGATCTCCTCCCGCCTCCCACTGACTCGCTCGAGTCAGATCTGCGGACACCCGCTGTCATCCAGCGTTAGTAACCTTAGACCTCAGGAGAAATGTCCTGGGGCGCAGCCAGTCGGTGCCCAATTCTGGTTTACCGGGACCACGCGTGTATAGACGCGCTCACCCTCATCCTTGGCTAGGCAAGTCGATGCTGATGATACGGAGTCGTCCAAAACGTCCTGGGGCGCATCAGTCACGACGGTGGGAGAAGAACGGGGGGACAAAATGGAAATTCTACTCATCGCCTGGTGTGTTTGGACGGTTGTGATCCTCATCTTGTGCCCGCTCATCAATCATGATCAAGAGTCTTCACCTATGCGCATCCGACAAACCGCACCAGAGGGTCTCGATTACATAAGGATCTCAGTTGCATTATTGAACGAGTGGGAAATGCACCACTCTAACCTCCTTCTCATTGACCTGCGGACCGGCATGGATAGGGAAGCGAATGGCGGCAGTATTCCCGGCTCTTTACACATACCGGCGGCACAATTGGAGCACCTACTCCGATGGGTACCACCAGCGAGCAGGCTTGTCTTTTACAACGAACGCGAAGTCGACCGTTTCAGTGCCTCCGTCGAGCAGGTTCTGTTCAGCGCTGGAATCGACGGAGTTTTCATCCTGGAGGGAGGAATTGAGTCTTGGGCGCGTGAATCCCATAGCGGACCATCAATCCGTGTAGAGTCGTCCTCCGCCGGATCCTAAGAAGAATCGCATTGCCCGCAGAACCACCGATATCGCGTCTCTTGTCAACTGAAGGGACGCTGACGAGCGGGCCTTGCCGCGAAATCTGAGCTGCCGCGCGACGGCACGGACCGCGGCTCCAATTGCGGGCGAAGCCGCCATACTAAGACCTTGCCAGCTGATTTGAGCTAGATTTCTAAAACCGAGAGCTTTTCCGTTTATCGGCTATTTCGAGCAATCCGGAACTCAGAAGGCGGCTGCTTCGGAAACACAGTAGGCACTGCCCCACACTACGGGTAAGATTACAAGCATGGAGAATTTCCGGCTTAAGGTGTTTCGAGCTGTGCCCAGACATTTGAACTTCCGCAGGGCAGCGGAGGAACTCTGCCTGACGCAGCCTGCCGTCACTTTACAGATCAAAGCCCTGGAGCAGGACCTTGGTGTACAGCTCTTTGATCGCAGTGGCGCTCACATCACGCTTACCCCTGCCGGTGACGTGCTGCTGAAATATGCTGGCGAAATGGAGAAGTTGGAAGCGGCTACGCAGGCGGCCCTGGCGCCATTTTCCGAAGGGCAGCGAGGAGAGCTGCGGATTGGCGCATCTCTGACCATAGCGCAATACATCCTTCCTCATCTTCTGGGCGCGTTCCAGCAGCAACACCCTCAGGTACGGCCGATCGTCACCACCTGCAATACGGAGCAGGTGCTGGAAGCGTTGGTGGCCCATCAGGTGTCAGTGGGGTTCATCGAAGGCCCTGCCATGCGCCGGGATGTTCGGACCGAGGTTTTTCTGGAAGATGAAATTGTATTGATGGTGCCGCCGGCCCACGAATGGAGCGAACGGGGCTTTGTTGATCCCGACGAACTTCTGCAGGAGCGGCTGCTCATGCGGGAGCGAGGCTCGGGTACGCGCCGCGTCGTGGAGATGGCGCTGCAAAAGTGCGGGGTCAAGGTTAAGCACCTGCATCTGGGAATGGAGTTCGACTCCACCGAAGGCATTACCACCGCAGTGGAAGCGGGCCTGGGGATTGGATTTGCCTCGCTCTGGGCAATCAGCAAAGAGTTGCAAGTCGGTTCGCTGCGAGTCGTACCGATTCGCGGAGTCCAGATCAAACGGCCCCTCAGTGTGGCGTACCCCCTTGGCCAGGAACCCCAGGGGATTGCCCTGGCATTCTTCAATTACCTTCGATCCCGCCACCCGATGACAAGTCCACTACAGCCAAACACCCGCCCCCTTGCACCGCCTAAGGCGAGTTAGTCGGACTTCCTCACCTTGTTAATGCTGCCTTTTGATCTTCGCTGGCACGCGTGGCTCGCAATAAGCCAGCACCGGCGATAAGCCGTGCGCATGAGCAATAAGAATTACTGCTTGGACGCGCAGGTGTCATTGCCGCCAAACTTGATTCATGAACAGCAAGAACATCTTCTTTATCGGCCTGATCGTCGCTGCCAGTGGTCTTATTTCAACTCCCTGGGCGCTTCTGGCCGGACTGATTTACGGCTTGTCGTTCGCACACCCCTATCACCTCGACGCGAAAAAGCTCTCCGCGTTTCTGCTTCAGGCATCCATCGTTGGGCTGAGACTTCGTGCCAAGCAATTGACGAGGCGGCTTGGCTTGTTCTGGTTCGAGGAAAGACGGCTTAAACCCGTTTGGGAGGCGTCGCAGCCGATTCGAGTCTGATCGATAAAGGCCCAGGGGCGTTACTTCGATCCTTGCATGAAAACCAACTGACTGCTTCCAGACGAAGGAACAGTAAGGGCATCGAAAGACCCGTTGCCCTGCTGCCAACATCTGAGCCACGTTCCGCGGTTATGGAAGGCCTTCGTCCAACTGCCTTAGTCCGCGAGGAAGGTTCCTCACGCAGTTCGGACATCGAGTTTTCGCTTTGTACGCCATGTGCAGATCGTTTCTACTAAGTTGAGTACCATCCCGGGTCCTGCATCATTGCAAAGGCAAAACTGAGAGCAGCTCGGGGTTTGAGACGACCTCCATGAGTTCCTATGCCGCCTGCTATGGGCCGGATCCCACGTGTGTGTTGATGCGAGTGAGGATTCGCAAATGAATCGGAAGTCTCTCTTAGCGGGAGAGCATGAGAGCGCGCCGGGGGTTCTCAATTATAAGTGTTCGAAGGTCGCTCTCCTTAAGCCCTACCTTACGGAGTCCGGGTAGGAACCGAGCAAACAATAAACCGTAGCCGCGGAAACTCCCTCCCCCTCCCTCTCCTACGTGGTACCACCCAGCGTCCTGGGAAATGAGAACGTGGTGAAGGTATCCTGCCTGCTTCATCTCCACAACCGATGCAACGCTCTGGCTCAAACTCTCTTCAGAGATGCCATCAAACTCAATCCAGGCACCCTCCGCCGCGGCGCGCCGATGAAGACTGATGTTCTTTTCATCCTGGGCATGCGCCCAGATAAAGGCGGAAGGAGGGACCGCGTACGTCTTGAGCAATGAGAGTTGGGCCACCGCAGCCACCCCATCACCTGTATGCGAGGCAATCACCAGCCCGGTTTGCAAGTGGGTGATAGCTGCAGCAGAAACCAGCTTGGCGTTAATTTCCGATAGCGGACCAGCGTCCACACCAATCTTGATAAAGCCGGGGCGAATTGCTGTGGGTGGGATTCCATTCCGGAACTCGCCTACCCATCGCCCTGCGATCTCTTTGGCCGTCTCGGAATAGGCGAAGCGAGGAACATATTTGCCCCCTGCCGCGCCATAGAAGCCAGTGTTCGTAATGATTCGCAGCCCGCTGGCTTGCGAGAGTTGGGCCAGAAGACCGGGGTCGCGGCCCATGTAAGCGGGCGTGCACTCGACGAGGGTCTCACTGCCAAGGGCCCTGACACTTTTCAGATGAGGGAGGACGATGCGCAAGACCTTTTCGGCATCGTAACGACCCGGAGCAATCTTGTCGGCCCCCACGAAATCTTCGAGAACGTGCTCGTGCATCAAGGTCCAACCCAGGCTCCCCGCCGGGATTGGCCCCAACACCGTATTAATCTTCGGGGTAGCATCGGCCGAAGCGAAAAGCCCGACCTGAATGGCCCCGATTGTGGTGGCAGTAGTCTTGAAGAAACTCCGGCGATTCATGGTTGAGTCTCCAGACGCATTTCCCCTCAGTCCCGGCCCCCGGATCGTGTGGGTTTCGCCACGCCCCCATGTGGAATATCTGAACTACAGACTGCCCAGAGGCAAGACACGTGAGCCTTCGGACGTGACAAGAGGTTGCGATTACAGCACCGTTTTGCCATATTTCATTCCTGGCGGAATCATCAGGTCCGGAATTTGGCTTCCCCCTCTACTGGCCTTTTACCACTGGAAATCCTTTATACATCCAGTCCTGGCCGAAATTGTTTGGGATGTAGAGCACCTTCAGCTTAGTGAAACCCATGCTATGAAGCGCTTCGTAAGCCGGCTTTACCGTGGGGCAATTGGTCCAGGGGCAGCAGCCACAATAGAGAACAATGAATTTCCCACGGGGGAGCGATTCGACGCGCTTCCGCAACTTTTCCACCATTTCATCCTGGGAGGCCGGTCCAATGTATTCTGAACCCGGAATATGACCCTGGGAGTAAAGAACATGGAACCCAACGTGGATGATAAGGGGTTTATCGCCCTTGGATGACTGAAGGATTCTCGCCACGTCTTCAGGGATTATGAGCACGTCAGGACTTAACGAAGCCGCATCGGGAGGATTACCGTGCGGAGAGGCGGGAGCGATTCCGGCGGGAGCGGCAACAAGCGGCCGTGTAGTACTGCTGATGGGCAGGACTAATGCCGGCGTGCCAACGGCTGCAAATAGGATTGCGAGTTTGAAGGCGTTCAAAGTATTTATCATGGTGATCTCCAATTGGGCTTTCATTTTGCCGAGCCGGGCGCGATCCGTGACGACTGCCAGGCGACCATCTGCCAGCGGCCCTCTTGCTTTGCATAGACATCCAAGTAACAAATCTCAAAGCTCTCTTTTTCGCCGTGGGCTTTGATGCAGACTGTGGCGCGACCTGCGACGATGGCCGTGTCGTTATATACCCGAACCTGAACGCCGGAGGGAGTGATGGATTCATACTTCATCTCACTTGAGCCAAGAACTCCGATGACATCGAATTTTGTCTGCCGCAAGCCGCTCGAGTGCGTATAGATCAGGTCATCCGACATGATTCGATCGAGCGTTTCAACGTCAGCCTTCTCCATCGCGTGAAACCGTAGAACTTCAAGATCGCGAATCTCCTTTTTAGCGCCGCCGGTCATTTGAGCTTTTGCAGTTGTGAGGCAACAGGCAAGGGAAATCGCAATAATAACGACGCTTTTCATGCTGCCCTCTTCGATTCCTTTTTCAATCCCTCTTTCAACGAACTTGGGAGAACATTACGTCGAATCGGTCTGAAACTCCCTAAGGGCGGCCGGTCCACAGCTACCAAGTGGGTCGTCCACGCGGGTCACGCAAGGACAGGGCCTTCCCGCCTTTGTGGAGTTCTGTCGCAACCAGGAGGTCTCCCTCCATTCCTGCAACGGGGTATCCTTTTACGGTTACGGTATCGCCCTCTGTCAATAGGAGACCGCTCTGTTTCAGGAATCCCACCGGCGCAAGGCGGACCAGTTGGGATTGCCCAGCAGATTGCAAGCGAACCTCTACCATGCTGCTGTCGGGTGTTGCTCCAGGCAAGTAAACGACCTCTGTTATTTTGCCTTCTGCCGCCCGCATGTCAGTGGGTCCGCTGGACGGCGTCCAGGGACAACAATGCCGGTTCCCTTGGGCATTATGATCGCAGTCGTGGTTGCAATCGTTGCAGTCTGCATAATGTTGATCATGGTGGCAGCAGTCGTGTGCGGCTGCGGGTGCCACTCCGAACCAGCCTATAAATAGGACTGTGGCACTCAAGTCCGGCGTTTTGGAAGTTATAGAATTGCGATCGAAGGCCGATTTGATGCGGGTTTTCTGACGCTGTGTTATGCTGAGCCTTACCTAATATTTGGTTAGGTCAGGCTCAGAGTGCGGCGATC
>Ga0209517_10004764_pt1 | contig 17635 bp, 11 predicted proteins | sample PeaSoiMetSII2010_FD_187695 | JGI IMG/M metagenome (GOLD analysis project Ga0209517, IMG submission 187695) | Peat soil microbial communities from Weissenstadt, Germany - SII-2010 (SPAdes) (version 2) | ecosystem: Environmental > Terrestrial > Soil > Wetlands > Peat | place: Germany...
GCGGTAGGTTCGTATACGGCGGCTGCCCAGAGACCGACGATGGCCACGCTCAGCAACGCCGTGTTCACCAAGGTGCGGCGCCGATAGTTTCGGGAAAAAATGCGGCGCAGGCGGGACTCGGCGCCGGCAGCGGAGACAGGTGCGACACGCCTCCAGCGCTCCGGTTCTCTTACGTGCCTCAAGACGAGGAAGGCCAGAGCCACGGGCGCGAGGCCGCACAGGAACATGGCACGCCAGCCGTAGCGCGCTCCCACGGTGTAGTCGAGGGCGGAAGCGAGGAAGAACCCGGCGTAGTAACCGGTCTGTAGATAGCCCGCGCCCATTTTCCGGCGGTCCTCCGGCCACGCCTCCGCCACGTAGGTGCCCGCCAGCGCCCACTCGCCGCCGATCCCGATGCCAGCCAGCAGCCTGAATGCGGCGAGTTGCCACACGTTCTGCGACAGGGCGGCGATGCCCGTGAAGACGGAATAGACGATGATTGTTGCGGCCATCATTCGGGTGCGCCCGAAGCGGTCCGCCAGAGGTCCCCAGACAAACGACAGCCCCCACCCGACCAGGAAGAGGGCAAACAAAATAGATCCCGCGAACGCGACATTGTGGGCGGTGCTTCGAATGCCCGACCTGGGCAGGAGTTCGGTAAGCGCAGGGCTGAGCACCAGCGCATAAATGAAAGAACCCATGCCGTCCAAGGTCCATCCCGCCCAGGCGGCCCAGAAGCCCAGGATTTGCTGGCGGGTCAGAGGAGTCCGGCCCGGAATTCTCGCCGCGGCAGTCAATCTCTCGGCCAAGGCTATTTCCGCCCTTCCAGATGCTCGTTCCAAAGCGGGAGGTAGGTCTTTCGCAAACGGTCCTTCTGCACCTTGCCCATCGCGTTTCGCGGCAATTCGTTTGCGATCGCCACGCACTTCGGTAGTTTGTAGTTCGCTAGGCTGCGGCGCAGGAACAATTTAAGGGAATCCGCGTCGACCTCTGCGCCACGACGGGCCACCACAACAGCCATTCCCGCTTCGCCGAAGTCAGGATGGGGCATCCCGATTACTGCCGACTCCTGCACCCCCTCGAAACGGTCAATGCAGTCCTCGACTTCTCTCGGATAGACATTGAACCCTCCAGAAATAATCAGGTCCTTGGACCTTCCCAAGATGTAAACATAGCCGTCCTCATCGATACGTCCCAAGTCGCCGGTCCTGAAGAATCCATCGGGGGTGAAACAGTTGCTCGTCATCTCAGGCCTGTTCCAGTATCCCGAAAAAACGTTGGGGCCGCGCACCTGGATCTCGCCCTCCTTGCCTGGGCTAAGGGGAAGGTCATCGCGGCCCGCAATGCGCACGGAGACTCCCGGTAGTGGTAAGCCGACAGAACCCGGCAGGCGCCTTCCCTCCAGAGGATTGCTGGTATTCATGAGCGTTTCGGTCATCCCGTAGCGCTCCAGGATGCAGAGGCCGGTCCGCTCCCGGACCTGCTCGAATGTGTCCGGCAGCAACGGGGCTGAGCCGGAGACGAGCAGGCGGATGTTCCGGCAGGTTTCCCGGTCGAATTGGGGCAGAGACAGCAGGCGGGCGTAGTAGGTGGGCACGCCCATGAAGACAGTTGCCAGCGGAAGCAGGGAACACACCTGGGCCGCTTCAAAGCGCGGCAGGAAAAGCATGCGGGCGTGGCTCAGCAGCGTGCAATGTAGCGCGACGAAAAGACCGTGAACGTGAAAGATCGGCAGGGCGTGGAGGAGAACGTCATGGCGCGTGAAGCCCCAGGCCTGGACCAGCGTGCGGGCGTTGTGGGCGAGATTACCTTGGGTCAGCATCGCCCCTTTGGGCTTGCCTGTCGTTCCCGAGCTATAGAGAATTGCTGCCGTGTCACGATCCGAGGCAGACGCAGTGGAGAAGGTCGAGGGCATAGCGCGGCAGGCCTCTAGTAGATTCCCTTCTCCTGCCGCGCCCAGAGTGAAGACCTGCGGAATGCTTGTCTGGCGGCAGAGATCCGCCATTTCCTCGAAGCGTTCAGGCTGGCAGACCATGCCCCGGGGTTGGGCGTCTGCCAGGAAATAGTTGATCTCGTCGCGAGTGTAGGAGGGGTTCAGGGGCAGATAGACAGCACCCATGCGGAGGCAGGCGAGATAAAGAAAAACTGCCGGCGCCGACTTCTCCACGTGGACCGCGACCCGGTCGCCCTTCGCAATTCCATGTGATGCGAGAAGATTGGCGATGCGAGCCGAATGCTCTTCGACGTCACCGTAGGTAAAAACCTGCCCGCTCGGGATTCCGAGGCAGGGCCGTGAAGGATCAGATGAAGGGCAGCCCATCAGCAGCTCGTAGATGTTTTGGCCCATACTTTGCGTCACGCCCAACCCCGCCCGGCGCGAACCAACTTGCCTAGGCGCTGGCCTCGGCGCAAATGACTTTCACTCCACGGCATCGTGTACTTCGGGTTCGGGCACCGCACGGGACAACGACGGTGAAGCTCTCACGCGGATACCATACGCCATACCGCTCCTGGGTGCAATGTTGACGAAGACCTCGCAGTCGGGACAAAGCTCTGTCTCGACGATTGTTCCGGGCTCCGCGTTGCCGAATTTCGTCAGCAGCTAACCTCGTCGCTTCTGATGCCCTTTACCGCATGACAGGGCGTACTCCAATCCATTCACGTCTGATCGGTAACGGACCCGCGCAGATCGTTCAGAAACTCTGGAACTATTGTAACGTCTTGCGTGATGCCGGGCTTTCCTACGGCGACTATCTGGAACAGCTCACCTATCTGCTTTTCTTGAAGATGGCGAAGGTGCTGGCTGACTCCATTCCGAAGGCGCACACCTGGCTGCCAGAGAGCACGTTGGCGCCCGGAGTGCGGGATTGGGGTCGCGAGCGAGCCGGTGGGTGTATACTTATGTAGCGTAGTATGTCGAAATGGAATTCCTGGCAGGAATCAAAATGCAAGAATGAAGGCTCTTTCAACGGTCAATCGAGAATCGTCAATTGTCTTCTCCCAGGCGAGTTTTTTCCAGATCGCGAGGTCCCGCGTTAGGCATATACTAGCCTGCTTGTGCAGTTGTGAAGATTCCCAAGAGGGCGGAGACACAAATGAGCAAATTTCTGGCAGCGCGGTTATCGGCAATGATCTTGTGGGGTCTCGCGACAGCGGGTTTGGCTGGCGCCCAGAGCGGCGGCAAGCCATTACTCTTGCAGTCGCCCACCGTGAGCAAGACCCAGATCGCCTTTGCTTACGGCGGCGACATCTGGATGGTGAGCCGCGCGGGCGGCGATGCTCGGCGCTTGGTGACGGGCACCGGCCTGCTGGGCGGTCCTCACTTTTCCCCGGACGGCTCCATGGTTGCCTACACCGGCGATTACGACGGAAACCTCGACGTCTATGTGGTCCCCGCCGAAGGTGGTCAGCCGCGGCGACTGACCTATCATCCAAGCTGGGACATCGCTGTCGGCTGGACCCCCGATGGCAAATCGGTTCTTTTCGTTTCGCATCGTCTTAGTTACTCCGACTCGGATCAGCTCTTCACGGTCCCGGTCGAGGGCACCTTCGCTTCGGCTTTGCCTCTCTCGATGGCCGAGGACGGCGCCTACTCTCCGGACGGGACGCACCTTGCCTATTCACCCTTCTTTCAATGGGAACCGGACTGGAAGCACTACCGCGGCGGGCAAACCACGCCCATCTGGATCGCCGACCTTGCCGATTCCAGCATCGTGAAAGTCCCGCGCGACAACTCCAACGACCGTAATCCTCTTTGGATTGGTGACAAGATTTACTTCCTCTCGGATCGGAATGGCCCCGTTACCCTTTTTGAATATGACCCAAAAACCCAGCACGTAAAGCAGCTCATCAAGAACGAAGGGTTCGACATCAAATATGCCTCGTCGGGGCCGGGCGCCATCGTTTACGAGCAGTTCGGCGCCATCTATCTTTACGACCTGCATTCCGGCAAGACTAAAAGGGTGGACATCACGGTGAACGGCGATATGCCGCAGGTCCGCCCGCGCTTCGAAAAGGTCGCGAAGCGGATTCAGAACGCGGCGATTTCACCCACCGGACAGCGGGCGGTGTTCGAGGCGCACGGTGAAATCCTGACCGCGCCGGCGGAGAAGGGCGACATTCGCAACCTCACCAACAGCCCGGCCATCGCCGACCGCGACCCGGCCTGGTCGCCGGATGGGAAGTCGATTGCCTATTTCTCCGACGAGTCCGGTGAGTACGCACTCCACATCCGCCAGCAGAATGGCATAGGACCGGTGAAGAAGTTCGACTTGGGCCAGCCGCCTTCGTTCTTTTACTCGCCCACCTGGTCGCCCGACTCGAAGAAGGTCGCTTACAACGACAAGCGGCTGAACCTCTGGTACGTGGATCTCGATCACCCCACGCCGGTGAAGGTCGACACCGATCTTTTTGATACGCCGCTGCACGAGTTCGACGTGGCCTGGTCGCCCGACAACAAGTGGCTGACGTATACGAAGCAGCTTCCCAACTACTTGCGGGCGGCCTTTGTCTACTCGCTCGACAATCGCAAGACCACCCAGATCACCGACGGCATGAGCGACGTGATGTATCCGAACTTTGATAAGAACGGCAAATATCTCTACTTTACGGCCAGCACCAACATGGGCCTTAGCACGGGCTGGCTGGACATGACCAGCGATGCGCATCCCGTAACGCGCAGCGTCTACGTGGTGGTACTGGGCAAGGACCTGCCTTCGCCGCTGGCGCCGGAGAGCGATGAAGAGAAAGCTCCGGAGGCCAAGAAGGACGAGAGCGGGTCAAGCTCCTCGGACTCGTCCAGCGCCGCCAGCGGCAGCGCGGCCGCTGACAAGAACAAAGACCAGGATCAAGACAAGAATAAGGACAAGGAGAAAAAGAAAGAGGCCGTCAGGGTCGCGATCGACTTTGAAAACATCAGCCAGCGCGTCCTGGCGTTGCCGGTTCCGGCGCAGAATTACCAGGGTCTGGCGGCCGGCAAAGAAGGATTCCTCTATCTGGCCCAGGGCGTCCCGGTAGACATCGAGGAGGGCCCACCCAGCTTCTCCATCCAGCGGTTTGACCTCAAGACGCGCAAGACCGAACAGGTGTTGGGGGGCATCCGCGGCTTTGCCCTTTCCGACAACGGCGAGAAGATGCTTTACCGGCAGGGCGACAACTGGTTCATCGTTGCCTCCGACAAGGCGCCCAAGCCGGGCGACGGCCAGCTCAAGATCGCCGACATGGAAGTGAGGGTGGATCCGCGGGCCGAGTGGGGACAGATGTATCACGAGGTTTGGCGAATCGAGCGCGATTTCTTCTATGACCCGCACTTCCATGGGCTGAACCTCGCGGAAGCGGAGAAGACTTTCGCGCCGTATCTCGATAACGTCACCAGCCGGGAGGACCTCAACTACCTGTTTCGCGAAATGCTCAGCTATATGTCGGTGGGTCACATGTTTGTGGGCGGGGGCGCGGAGCCGGAGATCCCGAAAGTCCAGGTCGGGCTGCTCGGCGCCAACTACGCCGTCGAAAACGGCCGTTACCGGTTCGCCAAAGTCTACAACGGCGAAAACTGGAATCCGGAACTTCACGCGCCTCTTACTCAACCGGGCGTCAACGTCAAGGCCGGGGATTACCTGCTGGCGGTGAACGGGCGCGAGCTGCGCGCTTCCGACAACCTCTACAGCTTCTTCCAGGAGACCGCGGGCAAGCAGGTGGTGCTCAAGGTGGGGGCGAATGCGGACGGTTCGGGGTCGCGCGAGGTCACGGTGGTTCCGGTGGCCGACGAGTTCGGACTGCGCCACCTGGACTGGGTGGAGGGCAACCGGCGCAAGGTGGAGGAGCTGAGCGGGGCCAAGCTAGCCTATGTGCATCTCCCGGACACGGGAGGCGGCGGGTTCACCAACTTCAACCGTTACTACTTCGCCCAGGTGGGCAAGCAGGGAGCCATTCTGGATGAACGCTACAACCACGGCGGTCAGTTGGCCGACTACATCGTGGACTCCCTTCGCCGGCCCCTGATGAGCTGGGTGATGACGCGAGAAGGCCAGGAGTTCGCTTCGCCGGCGGAGGCCATCTACGGTCCCAAGGTGATGATCATCAACCAGTTTGCAGGCTCGGGCGGCGACGCCATGCCCTGGTATTTCCGCAAGGCCGGCATAGGCCCCCTGGTGGGGGAGAAAACATGGGGCGGGCTGGTGGGCATCGGCGGCTACCCGGAATTGCTCGACGGCGGCTCGGTGATGGCGCCGCGTTGGGCCATCTACGGTTTGAACGGCGACTGGGAAGTGGAGAACCATGGCATCGCGCCAGATGTGGAGGTGTGGCAGGATCCCAAGCTGGTGCGTGAGGGTCACGACCCGCAACTGGAAAAGGCGGTGCAGGTGGCGTTGGACCTGTTGAAGAAGACTCCGCCGCCGACGTATCCGAAGCCGCCTTACCCGGATTTCCATCCTCGCTTGCCGAAGGTGGTGGAGTGAGGTCTCCTGCCCCGGTTATCGGCGAAAAAATGCGTCGTTGATTCTTGCTCTCCGTTATTGGCGCTGTCCGGCACTCCACGAGACTGAAAGTCGCTCTGGGCTCGCCCGAATGGACTGCGCGGAGAGCCCCGCCAATAACCGCGAAGCACGACCTCGCGGCAGGCGGCGGAAGCAACCCCAAAATAATCTACTTGGTCGCATAACGGCGTAACCGCGCATCTGGCGGCCTTGATCTGTCTGTTCACCAAATCCCGTGATTGCGGACAGGAGGTCGCCTACCTTGGGCCGGTGCGGATTCCGGGAGGGAAGGGCGTTTTTTATTCCCAATCCGGGGATGCACTCCCTCATCATGGCTTCCGGCTTTCCGTCATCCCGCCAGGAATTCGAAATGCCTAAGCGGATTCGATAAACTGGAGGCGATAAGGCAGGGTCTATTCCCTAGATGACCGCGTCTTGGCAGCGTGCACACCGTGTCAGACAGCCATCGGCCTCGCCCATCCCGCCCGCACCAAGGGGCGAAACAATTTCATACGGTCCGCGTTTTATGCCGGTGGGCAGGGCCATTGGCGCACCCCAATATATCCCACAAAGGCGCGAATCCGGAGAAGGAGCCTTGGAGTTGAAGACCGAAACTTCCAGCGCACGAATACTGACTATCTCAACTCCCTACAAAATCCTGCACTCGATCCGGTGTATAATGCGCGCCAGTCACGCTACTTCCTGGCCCGAAACTTCTGAGCACATCAGGGGCATCGGGCACGAATGGAGTTGTTCATGAATACCCGGTTCTCCTTCCTGCCAAGTCGCTTGTCCGGCGCCGTGTCCCGACGCCGCTTTGTAACGGGAAGCATGGCTGCGGCTGCAACTTTGGCGTTGGCGCATTCCGCACCAGGGCGGAGCACTGCATCCACAAACCGGCAAGGTGCGATCAGGCTCGGCTTGGTTGGCTGTGGCGGGCGCGGTAGCCTGATTGGCCGGCTCTTCAGGGAGCACGGTGGCTTTGAACTCCTCGCCGTGGCAGACTACTTCCAGACGGTGGCGGATGCCGTCGGCGATGCGCTGGGCGTTGACAAGACGCGACGCTTCTCGGGCCTCTCGGGCTACCGGAACGTGATAGGCGCCGGTGTCGAGGTCGTTGCCCTCGAGGACATCCCTGCCTTTATGCCTGATCAGGCTACGGCGGCGGTCAATGCCGGCTGCCACGTCTACATGGCCAAGCCCGTGGCGGCGGATGTGCCCGGCTGCCTGCAAATTGAAGCGGCGGCTAAACTCGCTTGCCAGAAAAAGCAGTGCTTCTTCGTCGACTACCAGATCCCCACGGACCCCGTCAACATCGAGATCGTCAAGCGCGTCCAGGACGGCGGCGTGGGGAAGATCGCGCAGTTGGCCACGACGGGATTGTGTAACGGCTTTGACGATCCGCCTAAGACGGCCAACCTGGAGAGCCGCCTACAGAAGCTGATATGGGTCAATGATATTGCCTTGGGGTGCGATTACATCGGCAACTTCGATATCCACGCGGTCGATGCGGCGCTGTGGGTGATGGGACAGCGGCCGGTTGCCGCTGCCGGCTCATCGCAAGTTGCTCGCCCCAACGCACATGGGGACGGGCACGGCGTCTGCTCGGTCATCTACGACTACGCCGACGGCACCGTTCATAATCATTTCGGTCTGGGGTTGCCCGACAGAAAGGACAGCACTCTCGACTGTCACGTGTATGGCACAACCGCGAACGCCGTTATCAGCTATTGGGGCAAGGCGTTCCTATTCGGTGGCCCCCGCGAATTCAGTGGCCAGGTCGAGAACCTTTACCACGATGGCATCGTTCGCAATATCGCGACATTCTACGAGAACGTGACCAATGGACGTTCTGAGAACCCAACCGTCAGACGGGCGGTGGATAGCGCTCTCACGTGCATCCTGGGCCGCGAAGCCGCCAGCCGCCGGATCCGTCTGACCATGGACGACATGATTAAGGAGAACAAACGTCTGGAATTAGATCTAACCGGACTGAAGGCGTGACTTAGGTTGGAACTGACCTCATGAAGTGCAATTGCTCTGGTCTCGCCAGTATCCTACGAGTCCTTGCTGCTGCCGTCGCTAGCGCCCAACCCGCTGGGCCCGCAATGGACAGGACAGGCCGTGCATAGGACGCGGTTGCGAAGGGGTTGCGCGTGTGCGTGCGGCGCATACATCCAAGCCAATGTATCTGCCTCGCCCGAACCAGTTGCGAACCCGCTGGTTGATCTGGCCTGAAAAGTCTTAGTGCTGTATCGGAAGCGCGCCGGGCGACGTGTCTGCTGTTCCGATACAGCACTAAGACTTCGGGGGAGTCAGGGGACGAAGTTCTACGGGTAGGCCGTTTACCGGCAACTTGACCGCCCCTGTCCAACTTCCGGGTTGGGCGTGATCCAGGCATGAACGTAAGAGAGCACACCAAGATCACATGTATGGTTAGCCGACATAACCGGGGAAAGTGAACCGTGGTACCGACGGCGGCGCTGTGGCTCTACTTCGCCCATTACAACTTTGGTCGGGTTCACGGTACACTCATGGTGACGCGAGCGGTTGCGGCGGTGGTCATGGATCGTTTGTGGACGACAGAGGAATTGCTGAATTCTCGGGTTCGTCCTTAAAAGCCCATCTACCCAATGGACTATTGGGTAGCCCTCCGCCCAGCATAATGTTATAGTAAATCTTTTCATTGCAGTCTTGTACGTTCAGGGCAGAACTGGGACAATTTGGTCTCTTTTGTCGTGACTTAATCGCGCCGCGACCTACCCCCGTTGCGGCTGTTGAGTTGAGTTCGGGGCGGCATTTTCAGTCGCCCGGCAGGTACCTGCTTTTAGTGTGCTGGAGGCAATGAAACCACAGTTCTATATCGTGGCAATCGGCGAGGCCCTATTTGTTTTCGCTGTATGTGTCGTGCTCAGCGCCTGCCGCTCGCAGCCAGTGACATCGACTCCGACCATCGTTTTCAGCCAAGTGCCTGCCGAAAACTCTGGCGCGCCCGACCAGACGCACCCCATTGCGGGGCGTGTCACGGGTGCTCGTTCCGGACAACGAATCGTACTCTATGTGTGGAATGACGGACATTGGGGGGTACAGCCGCCCTTGGGCCAGCCATTTACGAAGATTGAGGATGATGGCCGGTGGGTAGGCTCCACCCAGCTAGGATCAGACTACGCCGCTCTGTTGGTGGAGGCTACCTACAGCCCGCCCGAGCTAACCGAGTCCCTGCCTACCGTAGGCACCGGCGTGGCAGTTTTAGCAATGGTCAATGATCGAGGCACTACGGTCGAATTTCCTCCGCCCAAAACACTGAGCTTCAGTGGCTACGAATGGGCCATAAGCAGCGGCTTCATCTACCGCGCGGGATCGAGAAACAACTTTGACCCAGCGAACGTTTGGACAGAAGCAAACGGGGCTCTGCATCTTCGTATCTCAGGCAGCCAGGGTAAATGGACTGCAGCGGAAGTGAAGCTCACACGCAGCCTCGGGTACGGAACCTACCGTTTTAAGGTGCGCGAAATCTCCCGCCTCGAACCTTCCGTCGTCCTGACCCTTGTCAGCTGGGACGGTGTAGGCACGGAGCAGAACCGTCGTGAATTAGACGTTGAGCTTAGCCGCTGGGGATACCTCAATAACGACAACGCGCACTATGTGGTCCAGCCTTACTACGTTCCTGCCAACATTGTGCGATTTCGAATTCCGGCCGGAGTCTTTACGCATTCTTTCCATTGGGAACCCGGACAGGTGACCTTTTCAACCGCGACAGGATCGGGCAACACCGAAGCTCCTTTGCTCAAGCAGCATGTGTTCACCTCGGGAGTTCCTAGCGCGGGCAACGAGTCAGTGCGTATAGCCCTGTATGTATTTAACCAGGGTCAGGTGCCGCTGAAACACGAAAACGAAGCCGTGATTGAAAAGTTCGAGTATCTTCCGTGACTTCTCCACTAAGACGACGTCGCTGGGCGCTCAATGCGTTTGCATTGATGTATCTCGTCAGCAATGCCTACGGGCTCGACCCGAATCGTTCCCTGTCCCAGTACGTCCGCGAGCATTGGAATACAGAAAGCAAATTCCCTGGTGGCGCAGTCAATGCGATCGCGCAAACCTCCGATGGGTACCTCTGGATTGGCACGGATAGGGGCCTGTTTCGTTTCGATGGCTTCAACTTCATGCAGGTGTCATTTTCATCGATCGTCGACTCCTCGAAGGTTCCTATCCTGGGTTTGCTCACGGACGCGAGTGGGAGCCTTTGGGTGCGGGTACAAGGCTCCGACGTGCTGCGCCTAAAGAAGGGCAAATTTGAAAGCGTTGCCTACGGTTCCGGACGCGTGGGTCCCCATGTGACTGCCGTTTCAACCGACAGGAACCGTGCGGTATTGGTTTCGGACGCCAACCATGGCACCTTCCGCTTCCGAGGAGAAAATCCTGAGAGGCTTGCGACGCCCGAGATGGTGCCCGGCTCATCGCCTGTGATCTCGGTCGCGGAGGCTTCGGAGGGCAGCCTCTGGCTGGGCACTCTGGGAGCCGGTCTATTCCTTCTCGGGGATGATCGTGTTGCCGCTGTTAATACCGGACTGCCCGAGCGAAAGATCAATTGCCTTCTCCCGATCAGCAAAGAAGATTTGTGGGTCGGTACGGACAATGGTTTGTATCAGTGGAACGGCAAAGACTTTCGTCGAGTGGCTCTGCCTTACTCGCTCGACAACGTGCAAGTTTTGAGCTTGCTGCGCGACCGTGATTCGAATGTGTGGGTCGGTACTGCCCGTGGGCTTTTGCGCATCAATGCAAACGGCATATCGTTCTCTGACGAGAAGGACCTTCGCGGCAGCGGTGCCATCAACACCCTGTTTGAGGATCGTGAAGGAAATGTTTGGGTCGGCGGAGGGCGTGGCTTTGGGCGCATCCGAGACACGGTTTTCATGACCTATTCATCTGCCACGGACTCCCGCTTCGAGCGCCCCGGGCCCATTGATGTTGACGCAGCGGGTCGCACCTGGTTTGCACCTGGCCAAGGCGGGTCGTACACGCTCAAGGATGGTCACATTCAACGTGTCTCCACCTCGCTCCCCGCAAATGAGGTGGTCTATTCGATCACAGGTCGCAGGGATGAAATGTGGATTGGACGTCAGCGCGGCGGGCTCACGCGTCTCGAAGTGCGGAACGGAACCGTAACAAGCCAAACTTATACCAACGCGGATGGGTTGGCTCAAAACAGCGTTTTTGTTGTGCTGAAGAGTCGTGATGGATCGGTGTGGGCCGGCACTTTAAGCAGCGGTGTCAGCAGATTCCAGGACGGGCGATTTACCACCTATACCGCCGCCAGCGGTCTTGCCGCGAACACCGTGTCTTCGATCCTCGAAGCTCGCGATGGAACGATGTGGTTTGCCACATCCAATGGATTGAGTTCGCTGTCCAATGGCCAATGGAAAACCTATAGGAAGCAAGACGGTTTGCCTTCAGCAAACGTTATTTGCCTTTTCGAGGATTCCTCAGGAACACTCTGGGGCGGAACGTCTGCAGGTTTGGCGTTTCTCGTGTCTGGGAACATTCAAGTTCCCTCGCTGCCCGACGAATTGCGCGAGCCGATATTCGGCATGACGGAAGATAAGAATGGATGGCTTTGGATAACGACTTCCAATCATGTCTTGCAAATGGCTCGAGACAAACTGCTTCAGGGTAAGCTTGAACCGGGGGACATTCGCGAATATAGCGCCGAGGATGGTCTGCCCAGTAACGAAGGAGTTAACCGAAGCAGGTCGGTACTTAGCGACTCTGAGGGAAGGATCTGGATTTCCCTTAAGGGTGGACTTTCGGTGGTCGATCCGTCTCACCTGGCGACCAGTTGGCCCCCGGCCATTCCTCACGTTGAGGCGGTGACGGCAGATGGGATTGCAATCAACGCAACCGATTTAATGCGTGTTCCTGCCGGCCGGAAAAGAATCACATTCGCATTTACCGCGCTAAGCCTCGCCGTACCGGAGCGGATTCGCTTTCGCTATTTTCTGGAGGGCTTCGACCACCAATGGAGTGAGCCCAACGCTGCTCGCGAGGCTGTTTACACCAATTTGGGCCCGAGTACATACCGTTTTCGCCTTCTGGCCAGCAACAGCTATGGCGAATGGAATGGCTCCGAGAGCATTGTCGCGTTCGAGGTTGAGCCTGCATTCTGGCAGACCTGGTGGTTCCGTTCCACTTTAGCGTTGCTTATGGCATGCATAGTGCTGGTCCTATACCGACTCCACCTACATCGGCTAACCCAAGAATTGAACATGCGTTTCGAAGAACGTCTCGACGAGCGCACCCGGATCGCCCAGGACTTACACGACACACTTTTGCAGGGTCTAATCAGCGCGTCGATGCAGCTTCATGTGGTTGCGGATCAAATGCCGGCAGATTCGGCGGCAAAACCCAAACTCAGCCGCCTTCTCGAATTGATGAGGCGGGTGATCGAGGAAGGCCGGAATGCGGTCGGAGGCCTGCGATCGCCTCAGCGCGGAATATTGGATTTGGGGGAGGCTTTTTCCCAGGTTCAGAAAGAATTCGTTGGTCACGACGAAGCCGAGCTCCATGTCATCGTGGAAGGTACACCGCGCCCCCTTCATCCTTTTATTCGGGATGAGATTTACAGGATCGGACGGGAGGCCCTGACTAACGCTTTCCGGCATTCCCGTGCGAAGACCATCGAAGTCGAGCTGGAATACGCCACGGATGAACTGCGGGTTCTGGTGCGAGACAGCGGAATCGGATTTGATCCCAAAGTGCTGCAGTTTGGGCGCGACGGCCATTGGGGCTTATCCGGAATGCGTGAACGCGCAAAAAGAATTGATGCGAGACTCCGGGTACTGACCCGTCCGGCAGCTGGCACAGAAGTGGAGCTCACTGTTCCAGGCCGCCTTTCCTACGTATCCGACGGCTCTGGCGGCGCATCAAAATGGGTTAGTAGACTGTACCCGGGGCGGAAGCCGACGACTGAGAGGTCCCCAAGCGAGCAGGATCGATGACCGGACAATCGCCCATTCGTGTTCTGTCTGTCGACGATCACCCCCTCCTCCGCGAGGGGCTCGCCGCGCTGATCAATAATCAGCCGGGGATGGCCCTCGTCGCGCAAGCCTCCAATGCGCAGGAAGGCATCGCACAATTCCGAACGCACAAGCCGGACGTGACGCTAATGGATCTGCGGCTTCCGGACAAAAGCGGAATCGAAGCCCTGATCGCTATCCGCGCCGAATTTCCCGAGGCAAAGATCATTATGCTGTCGACTTTCGAGGGTGACGTGGAAATCCAGCGAGCGCTGGAGGCTGGAGCAAGAGGCTACATTCTCAAGAGCATGCCGCCGACTGAGCTCATTGAGGTGATTCTCCAGGTGCACGCGGGAAAGAAGCGCATCCCCACCGAGATTGCCGCACAACTTGCCGAACACCTGAGCGATGACGCATTAACGGACCGGGAAGTGCAGGTTCTCAGCCAAATTGCCGGGGGAAACCGCAATCGGGACATCGCGGAGAAGCTCTTCATCAGCGAGGAAACGGTCAAGGTCCATATCAAACACATCATGGATAAACTGGGCGCCAGTGACCGGACCGAGGCGGTTGCCATCGGCCTGCGCCGGGGAATCATCCACCTCTAACAAAGGATCTCCTCACAATCGAATAACTCGAAAGAGGTAAGGAAAAATCCCGCTAAGAGGGGTTTCCTCCTGCGTCGTAGTTATGTAGTTTTGTGTGAGGTGCGTTTCTTTTTGCGCACGGAGGAGGTTTTCCGCTGCAAAGACTGTTTTCCACTTTTCCCGGTGGCAGGCCAGGTATCGGACTGCTCCTCGTGCGGGCAGCACTCGGCGGACTGGCTGTCACTTTCGGAGCTCTATACCTTTCAAGCAGGATAGAGCACGCTGCGGTTGTGTGGGTCATTGCCTCGGTATTGATCATCGGCGGCGTGGCTTTGGTGATTGGATTTCTAACTCCCTTCGCCAGTCTGGGCATCGGGCTATGCTTACTGGGGATGGCATTCTCCTGGTTTCCAGGACCGCCGTTCGCTATGTTGGCTGCCCCCCTGCTGGTCCTGCTTGTCGTTGTGACCGCAGCGGGGATCGGTTTGCTGGGGCCAGGCGCTTTCTCGATAGATGGCCGCTTATTCGGACGTCGCGAAATCGTGATTCCTCCCAGGCCCCCCGACTCGTAACCACTTCCAGCTCGTCCCCTTCCGCCCAACCGGTCAACACAACAATCAGCCAAGTGCAAACTCAACCCGCCGGCTGTGGCGGGACCGAGTGACGGAATTCCTAATGAATCCCGCCCATTGCTACGCATCTGCCTCCGGCGAGTTAACCAAAGGTGGTACGGCGTACCCCCCGTCGAGTGGTAGAAAAAAACCTTCCATCGCGGGATGTGCTCATTTTTCAAATCTGGCAACCTTTGACTCGAAGTCAATCGAATGGACGTTTCAAGAACAAATTGAAAAGGAGCAAAACAATGACAAACAAACTGATGATTCAACGTATCACGTTGGGGCTACTTTCCATCATTGCGCTTGTGGTTGGTGGAGCGAAGTTTGCAACGTCGCAGACAACCGCCACACGCAACGTTAAGAACATTGTGCTAGTCCACGGCGGTTTCGTGGATGGGTCTGGTTGGGAGGGCGTCTACAAAGCCCTGACGAAGGACGGCTACACGGTCGCGATCGTTCAGAACCCGACCATCACGCTGGCAGATGACGTGGCGGTCACGGAGCAGGTGATCGCCGCGCAGAACGGCCCCGTAATCCTCGTCGGTCACTCGTATGGCGGGGCAGTCATCACGCAAGCGGGCAACGACCCGAAGGTCGCAGGCTTGGTCTATATCACAGCGTTTGCCCTGGACAAGGGCGAATCGGTATCGTCGCTGCTCAAGGATCCTCCTCCAGGCGCGCCGGTTCCTCCGATCCTTCCGCCGCAGGGCGGGTTCCTGTTCCTCGACCGATCCAAGTTCCCGGCATCCTTCGCTGCTGATGTGGATCCTGACCTGGCTGCATTCATGGCTGCTTCACAGGTACCGTGGGGTGTGCAGGCGTTGAGCGGCGTTGTAACAGATGCGGCGTGGAGATCCAAACCGAGTTGGTATCTCGTTACCACGGAAGATCGCATGATTCCGCCCGACGCTCAGCGAGCCATGGCGAAGCGTGCGGGATCAAAGCTCGTCGAAGTGAAGGGCAGCCATGCCATATACGTTTCCCAGCCCGATGCGGTCGCTTCTCTAATCGAGCAGGCAGCTACCGGCGCCATGGAATCGAAGTAGTCGCGTCTCTGCGGACAGCCCGGTCGACAAGGTCGAATGGTCTGTCCGCACACTGCAGGAACGCTCAATCCATGTTTTGAGAGCGTTCCCATCCCAAGGCAATGCGGCTTGCAGGTCGCAAGCCGGTACTCAAAATCCCTGATAAAGGAGACAACATGTCCAATCCCAAAACCATAGTCCTAGTACACGGCGGCTTCGTCGACGGCTCCGGCTGGGACGGTGTGTACCACATCCTCAAGAAGGACGGTTTCGATGTCGTCGTTGTGCAGAATCCCACAATCTCTCTGGCGGACGATGTTGCCGTAACGAAACGAGCCATCGCTACAGCCAAGGGAGATGTCGTCCTCGTTGGCCACTCCTACGGCGGCGCCGTCGTATCGGAAGCGGGCAACGATCCTAAGGTCACCTCACTGGTCTATATCACAGCCTTTGCTCCAGATAAAGGTGAGTCGGTCTCTTCGCTGATTGCCAACCCTGTGCCTGGTGCTCCGGTGCCTCCAATCCTTCCTCCGGTAGATGGTTTCCTGTTCCTCGAGCGGGAGAAGTTTGCGGCTTCGTTCGCCGCCGACGTTCGTCCGCCCCTCGCCGCGTTCATGGGAGACTCTCAGGTTCCGTGGGGTCTGGAGGCCTTGCAAGGAGTTGTCAGCGAACCGGCGTGGCGCTCCAAGCCTAGCTGGTATCTTGTTGCGACTGATGACAAGATGATCCCGCCTGACGCCCAGCGGGCGATGTCCAAACGCGCCGGCTCAACGGTTGTCGAGGTCAAAGGCAGCCACGCCGTGTATGTTTCGCAACCACAAGCGGTCGCTCACATCATCGAAGAGGCCGCAAGGGGCGCCTTGGCGGCAGGGAATGAACAAGCCGCAGCTGCTGCGTTGGCCTCCGCAAAATAGGCGTCCGGGTAATGGGATTCGACCAGGAGGAGGCTTCGGGGGGTGCCGGGCGCACCGACGAAGCCTCCGCCTACCCGGAAAGGCTAGGAGGCAACTTTGGGGGAAACAGGTCCTTCAGATCCTCTCTGGCCGCGCAGCGTAGACCGATCCGGCCGACGACGGCACATGACCGTGTTAAACCCCCTATGCGCGGATGCTGCTCGCTGGATTCGGAGCGGATCGTCGGTCACTCGGACACAATCCGGGCACTCAGTTGACGATAAGTCGGCAAACCGTAGAAGTTCCATTCGCACGCAAACTCCCGAGATACGGGGTTTCGAGGAAATAGGTTCGTTCTTGTCGCTAGTGTTTACGATCGAGACTCTGGACAATTAGATACTCCGGCCGGGTAATGCGCCACTCGGAAGTTGGGCCGACGCGGTCAAGTTGACGGCGTGCACGCAGACGTGGCGCCAGGTGGTTGTGGGCGGATGGCTACTCGGACACAATCTGAGGGTTCACTTGTACGCACAGTCGAGAAAGCACAATTGACCTCGCGGCAGTTATCATAGGCCGTTGGCCCACCTGGGTGGATGCAAGTCCCCTCGTCTTCCTCACGTAGGGGCACGCCATGGCGTGCCCGTACAATAGCCGCTGGGGGGTGACTCTTAGGGAAGCAGTTGGGCTTCCGGGGGAAGGGTCAGGGTCCCATTTCCGAGGACAGGAGTGCCGGGCGGCGACATTTCGTCATAGCCTATCTTCTGGAGTGGCGTGGCTTGGCCCGGTGAGGCCGCTCAGGCGCGTCCGGCCACGATGCTCGCATTTTTCAGGAGTTTCCTCATTTTTTGCCCTGTTTTTCCGGTAACTTACAGAATCGGCAGGAGATATTTCCATTGGAAAGTGGAGGGGGACAAGCTCTAAAGTAGAAGTGGTTTTCGGCAGAAAATCTCAACTACTTCGGAGGAGTCCCCCATGGGTGCTACTGGTCTAGGCTCTCGACTTAAGGCCCAGCTTACCAAGTTTTCTCTCGCGGTCAGCGAAGGGC
>Ga0209517_10004765_pt1 | contig 17633 bp, 15 predicted proteins | sample PeaSoiMetSII2010_FD_187695 | JGI IMG/M metagenome (GOLD analysis project Ga0209517, IMG submission 187695) | Peat soil microbial communities from Weissenstadt, Germany - SII-2010 (SPAdes) (version 2) | ecosystem: Environmental > Terrestrial > Soil > Wetlands > Peat | place: Germany...
CGCCGAATCGATGGCGGTATCGCCGCCGCCGATGACTAACACCTTCGCACGCACACCGGGCACCTTCCCGCCCACACCGACCTCATGGCCGCTGTTCACGCGGTTGAGAAATTCGGTGCCGGTGAAGACGTTGGGCGCATCTTCGCCGGGAATCCGCAGCCGGATGCCGCTGTGGGCGCCGATCCCCACGAAGATCGCCTTGTAATCCCGGCGCAACTGCTCGAGCGAAATATTCGATCCGACCAGCGCGTTGCACTTCAAGGCAACGCCCAGGCGTAGGATACGCTGGATCTCGCCGTCCAGCACCTCGCGAGGCAGCCGGTACTTCGGAATGCCGTAGCGCAGCATGCCGCCGGGCTGGCTGAACCCCTCGAAGATGGTGACGGGGTAGTTGCGCCGCGCAAGCTGATAGGCGCACGAAAGGCCGGCAGGACCGGCGCCGATCACCGCAATGCTTTCGGCTTTGCGCTCCCCGGGCAGGCGATTCAGCTCCAATCCTTGGGCCAGGGCGAAATCGCCGATGAACTGCTCCAGCGCGTTGATGGCCACGGCGCCGTCCTTGAGCCGCCGATTGCAGGCGTCCTCGCAAAGGTGCGGGCAAACGCGGCCGCAGACCGCGGGGAAGGGATTCCGCTCGGTGATCTTCTCCCACGCGATACGGAACGCCTCTTCGCTGGTCCGCCCGTAGGCTTCGGCTTGTGCGATGACGGTCAGCCAACCTCGAATGTCGGCCCCACTCGGACAAGCTCCCGCGCACGGAGGCGTCTTGGGAACGTACACCGGTCGCAACGGGCTGATTTCCCCACCGGCGGTAGCCGTTGCCTTGATGACCAGCTTCTTGACTTCTTTGAACAGGGGCATTGGCTCGGTCCTTAAAGATACGGGTGCATACTGCGTTTGAAATCCTCGAGCTGGCCCAGAAGGCGGTCGTGCTTCTTCTCGTCTTCGATCAGATAAGTCAGCAGATGGCGCTGCACGAACAGGCGGCAGTTGTCGCGCGCCTTCTCCGCCAGCTCGATGGTGTACTTCTCCAGGTCCGCGTGCTTTTCGACCATGTCCCAGATGTCGCCGAGCTCCTCGGGGGTGAGAGTGATCGCCTGTTTCTCGATGCTGTCCAGAATCACCTGCTGCACCCGGTGGTGCATCTCGGAATCCTGCCGGATGATTTCCATCACCAGGCGGATCAGCGGGTTCTGGGTCTTAGCGATGATTTCGTTGGTGTGGGCGACGGCGGCGGTCTCGATTCCCTGCCACGTCCTGAGGATCGCCGCCAGCTCTTCGGTATTCTGCGTTGTCTCGGTTGGTTTCGGATTCATCGGAATCTCCCCTCTAGAACCGGATATGCGTGGACCGCGCGTAGGTCATGCCCGCGTTCTTGAAATCGTCGATGTGGTAGCGGGTGAATTCGATGCCGGTCAACTGGAAGAATTTCGGCCAGCCGATGCGCTCGATCCACTCGCCCAGACGCTCGAACTTTTTGGCGTGGCTGGCGTAGACTTCCACGATATTCACGACCGCATCCACCACTTCCGGCCAGCGCGGCGGATTGTTGGGCAGAAAGGGAATCGCCAGCTTGGTGAACTTGGGGGTACTGCGCGCGTTGCTCACCTTGCCCCCGACCCAGATGGAAATGCCGTCGTTCTCGGGATCGTTGAGGGGCATGGCGGGGCACACCGTGTAGCAGTTGCCGCAGTACATGCACTGCTCTTCGATGACCTCCACGGATTGCTTTCCGTCTACCGTGGCGGGGCGGATGGCGCCCGTGGGACACGAGGCGATCAGGGTGGGCACCTCGCAGATCTTGGGCAGCAGGTCATGCCGGATCTTGGGCGGTTTGCGGTGCACGCCCAGAACGGCGATATCGGAGCAGTGCACGGCCCCGCACATATTCAGGCAGCAGGCCACGGCGAGCCGCAGCTTGGCGGGCAGCTTCTCCTCCACGAAATAGGGGAAGAGCGCGTCCATCATGGACTTGACCAGGCCCGATGCATCCGTGGCGGAGGAGTGGCAGTGCACCCAGCCCTGGGTGTGGACGATGTTGCTGATGCTGTTGTTGGTGCCGCCCACGGGATATCCGGCAGCCTGCAGGTCCTGCTTCAGGGGCTCGATGTTGGCGGGCTCGGTGAGCAGAAACTCCACGTTGTTGCGGCTGGTGAAGCGCAGATAGCCGCCGCAGTATTTGTCCGCCAGGTCGGCGAAGAGGCGGATGGTGTGCACGCTCAGCAGGCGGGGCGATCCGGCCCGCACCGTGTAGAGCTTTTCGCCGGATTCGGCTACATGACAGAGCACTCCGGGCGCGAGGTTTTCGTGGTATTTCCACTGCCCGTAATTGCGCTTGATCACCGGGGGCAGGAACTTTTCATAGTGCGGAGGCCCGATGTCCGTGATTCGTTTCGGTTTTGGTGTCATTTTGCCGTCTCCTTCTGAAGGAAGATGTAGGGGTTGTCGCGCGGCGCCGTGACCATTTCAGGCGCGGGGTCGAGACCGATCGCGTCCAGGAAGTTGGCCATCCCCACGCGCTGGATCAGCTCGCCGACCCGCTCGCGATTCTTGCCGTACTCGTCCCAGAACTCCCAGATGCGCTTGATCAGCTCCTGGAGGGTCTCGAACAACTCGGCTTCGGGAACAAACGGAACCAGCACGGAAGAAAGCAGGGCGCCCTGTACGATGGGCGCTTTGGAACCCACCAGGATGGCGGCGCCGCGTTCCTTACCGGGCCGAAGGGCCTTGGGCATCACGTTGATGCAGTGCATGCAGCGCACGCACTCGCTGTTCTCGATGGTCAGCGTTTGGCCATCCCAGCTCATGCAGCGCGTTGGGCACCGGTCGCAGACGTCCTTCTGGATATCCAGGCCGGCGGCGGCATATTCGGCCACAGCCGCGTCGTCCTGCCGGAGATCGTCCTTCCACATGCCGATGATGGAGAGGTCCGCGCGCGCCACCGCGGCGACGCAGTCGTTGGGGCAGCCGGCGCACTTGATTTTGAACTTGTAGGGGAACGGCGGGCGGTGCAGCTCGTCCTGGTAAGCCTGGGTCAGGTCATTGCAGATCTTCATGGTGTCGTAGCAGGCCCACTCGCAGCGCGCCGGGCCGACACAGCACGAAGGGGTGCGCATGCACGATCCGGACCCGCCCAGGTCGAAGCCCGCGGCGCCGAGCTCGGCGAAGGCCGGCTCGAGCTGGTCGGTCTTGGTGCCCAGGAAAATGATATCGCCGGTCGAGCCGTGCATGTTGGTGAGGCCCGAGCCGTGACGCTCCCAAATGCCGCAGAGCGTTCGCAGCGCATCGCTGGTGTAAAACCATCCGGAGGGCTGATTCACCCGCATGGTGTGGAAGTGCGCCACCTTGGGGAACTGCTCGGGAACGTCGCTATAGCGGCCGATGACACCGCCGCCATACCCCAGAACACCGACGATGCCGCCGTGCTTCCAGTGGCCCTTTTTCTCCTCGTAGGAGAGTTCGAGCTGTCCCAGCAGGTCGTCGCACATCGGGCTGACGTCGCTGGTTTTCTTGATTTCCGTCACAAAGCTCGGCCACGGGCCCTTTTCGAGCTCGTCCAGCAGCTTGGTTTTCGGTTTTCCGTTTTCGGCCATATGGTCTCCTATGAACGTTGTTGCGATTTCGCGATTGTCACCATCGCCATGGTCGTTCTCCTCTCAGTTCAACCGGAATCCCTCGGGCATCCCCAGCGAGGCGGGCCCGGTGAACAGCGCCTGCGCATTCAGATCCCCCTTGGTCGCGAATCCGCCGTCCGGAACCGCCGTGCCTTCGGCCGTCGTCCGGATGGGAACTTGATGTCCTGCGCCTTGTACCCGTCGCACTGGTCTCCGGATTGACGTAACTCGGCGTCAGATCACCTTTCCTTCCGCGGGCTTGTGGTCGTTGCCGGGCCTCAGGTCCCGCGTTTTGTGATATTGATAGAAGCAATTCCGCCGCCCGCATTCACCGAACCTGCATCGCTCGCGAAAGTAGATCTCGCATTGCATGCAGATGGCGTTCGGATTGGCGCTACTACTGACAATTGCACCCGCCAGGCGGTCGAGAAGCTCCGATGTTCTTCTCAACTCGTCGGGAGGAAACTGCTCGAGAGCCAGCTTCGCCCGATAGTCGCGGGCGGCCTGATACGCCTCCATCAGCTTGCGGCTCGTCTCGGTAAGGGATAGCCGGAACGTGCGCCGGTCCTCCGCCGGGGCTACGCGCCGCAACAGGCGGCGGCGGACCAGTTTGTCCACGGCTTTGCTGGCGGCGCCGCAGGTCACCCCGAGGAAGGCGGCGGCGTCGCCAATGTTCAGCACATCGGTATGGGCCACCAGGTAAAGCAGCTTGAGCTGCGAAAAAGTCAGACTGTCGCCGGCCACCTCGCGGAGCACCGTGCGCTCAATCACCTCGCTCACGGACCACGCAAAGACGCGGGCGCTGCTCAGGAACTCATTGCTCAAGTCGGCCGTGATCGCCTCTGCCACGGCGTTCGGCTCACCCGGCTGCATCGGCTTCCTCCTCACCTCTACTGGATGTTTAACCAACTCGAATGTAGACCCGTTCAATAATTGGCGCAAGAAGGTTTTGAGATATTCAGATATTTCTATTCTGAATGGAAGGGCGGTATGTGTTTTATGACTTTCCGGCGGGACGTGGGTGGCTGCTGAGACTGCGGCGGAGCCGGCCCCGTGGGCGCCTTCGACACTTTTCGGGACTAGGTGCGCCCCCCCCTGGCGAATTTCCAGAAATTCCAGGCGAGGCCGAAAATTCGAACCCATAATTCCCGGATTCTCCGGAATGGGTACGGCGGATGGCCGGATAAAAATCCACGCCAGCTTGGCCGTGACTGACTCATGCGTCGAGGCGACCGGCTCGCCGGGCAGGTGATCGAACGCCCCGGTCGTCTGAAACACCGACATCCACCCGTGAGGGCGGAACATAATGTCGTCTGAGCGGGCCCGCGCCGCGAATAAGCGAATAAACTTTGCTCCTTGACCATGCAGAGAACAGGCAATAGTATGGAATCAGGACTATAAAGTCTGAAATTGGAGATTCATTATGCCTGTTACCACGGAAGCGCTCGCCGACGAGATGTACGCTCTCATCTCGCAGTACGCCGGGAAGCGGAACCTCAAGGCCGGCGATCTCACTAAGGAAATGATCGCCCGCCACGGTGAAGCGGCCACCAAGGACGATTGCAAGCTGGCCATCCGCGCCCTGATCGAATCGGGCCGCTGTGTTTACAGCTATCTCGGCGGATCGTATATTCAGCTTCCGCCCAAGGAAGGCGCCATCCCGGGCTGAATGGGCGAAGAAAGCGCAGCGGCCGCGATCGCGATGCCGCGCCTCGTGGTAGCCGGGCTTTCCGGAGAGTCGGGCAAGACTCTCGTCGCACTGGCGTTGTTGCTCGAAGCAGGACAGCGGGACATCCCCGTCCGCGCCTTCAAGAAGGGTCCCGACTACATCGATGCCGCCTGGCTTCAGTGGGCTTCAGGCAAGCCCGCCAGGAATCTCGATACGCACCTGATGGGCTTCCAGCCAGCGGTCCGCTCGTTCACCTGGAACGGGCTGGCGTCCGGGCTGAACGTGATCGAAGGCAACCGCGGCCTTTATGACGGCCTGGATGCGCGCGGCACCGACAGCACGGCGGAGTTGGCCAAGGCGCTCCAGGCGCCCGTCGTGCTGGTGCTCAATGCCACCAAGATGACGCGCACCGCGGCCGCGCTCGTGCTGGGATGCCAGAAACTCGATCCCGACGTGCGGATCGCCGGGGTGATCGTCAACCGCGTTGCCACAGGCCGCCACGGGCGCGTAGTCCGCGAGGCCGTCGAGTCGGCCTGCGGGACACCGGTGCTGGGCATGATCCCCAGGGCGGAGGATGGCGCCTTGCTGTCCACCCGTCACCTGGGCCTCGTCACCCCCAGCGAGCACGCGGAACGGGACCTTCTGGCCCGAAACCTGTTGGACCGGGTGGCTCGCTATCTGGAGTTCGATCGCCTGCTGGAGATCGCTCGGGGCGCGCCGAAACTCCCCTCCCCGGCGGCCGCGGACTTCGCTTCCCCTACTGCCGCCGGACTCACCATCGGATATCTGAACGACTCCGCGTTCAGCTTCTATTACCCCGAGAATCTCGAGGCCCTTCGCGCGGCGGGAGCGGAGTTAGTGGCGATCTCCGCACTGACTGCAGCCTCTCTCCCGGATACACTGGATGCTCTCTACATCGGCGGCGGTTTTCCCGAAACGCACGCCCGGGAATTATCCGCCAACGCCGGCTTTCTGGATTCGATTCGCCATGCCGCCCGCGCCGGACTGCCGATTTACGCGGAGTGCGGCGGCCTGATGCTGCTGTCTCGCGCGCTGACATGGCGCGGATCGAGATACCCCATGGCCGGCGTGTGCGACTTCGAAGTGGAGGTATGCGGTTCGCCTCAAGGCCATGGCTACAGCGAGCTTCTGGTGGACACCGAGAACCCGTTCTTCTCCCTGGGAACCCGTCTCGCGGGCCACGAGTTTCACTATTCCCGAATCGTTCCGCGCGGCGAGACGCCCTCGACTGCATGCGCCGTGCTGCGCGGGATCGGTTGCTTCGCCGGCCGTGACGCGGTGCTGTCGGAATCGGGAAATGTTTGGGCCGCCTACACCCACCTGCATGCCCTGGCCACTCCGGAGTGGGCCCGCGCGATGATCCGTGCCGCCGGCTCGCGAGTCATGGCATAAGTTCACTAGAACACATCGTGGGCCCGCTTGCTGACGCGCGCGGCTCCGTTCGGAGCCACGACCGTGAGGGAGTGGTCTTTGCCGGATACGTGACCATATTTGCCCCCCCAATGTCTTTACGCCGTCTCGGCTTCCATCGCCTCTACCGGAATCCGATTGATGATCGCCACGATTTCTTCGGCGCTGAACGGCTCCTCGATGGTCGCGAAGACCGCGCCGCTGCGGACCCGGTAGCCCATCGCCCCCTTGCGAATGGCCACCAGGATTCGGGCTCCCGACGTCCTCGGATCCGAAGCCAACTCGTCGAGCAACGCGACTCCCGGGCTCTCCAGAATCGCCTGATCGAGGATCACGAAGGCCGGACGGAATACCGCGACGATGGCGGAAGCGTCATAACCGCGTCGCGCGAAACGGAAAGCCACGGATTTGTTCTCCCGTTTCGCTAGGTCCTGGATCAGTCCTTCATCCCGCGTAATCACCAGGACGTTGCTTTGAAGACCGTGCACCCGCCGGTAGTACGGACACTCCTGGCAGACGCCGGTGCAGAACCGCTTGCCATGGCCGGCCTCGTGGACCAGGTTCACCAGGCGGAAACACCACGTTGCCCGCACGCGATAAACCACGCAGTCTTTGCACTCGTCTCCCGGTCCGTTGTTCATGTATTCCCAGCAACGCATGGGCCGCGAACACAACGAGCCGTCGGCATCGCGTGCATTTTCGGGCTGTTCGTTGATCGAGAGGAGTGACGTCAGAGCGTGTTCTTCGACGCGATAGTGGCCTCCCGCCGTCCGGCTTGCGGGAAGCCGGCCCTTTTTGATCCACTTCAGGACGGTGTCCGGCTTGACCGAGCACAACCGGGCGGCCTTGCCGGTTGTCAGCAATGGGACAGACATGGAGGCGGAACCTCTAGATCCGTTGCTCATATTATCTACACTTTTACGCCCAGAATCAAGAGTATCAGACCTTATTTTCTGGATTTGGCCAGGAGCGGCCAGGATTTCTGGATTCGGCTGGTAAATCGAACTAAGTGTCGTATTATTGTGGACTTACGCGACATTCCAAAGGCGAAAAAATCCCCTGACAAATTGCTTTTCCGCTCTATCATTGAGGTGGATAACATCTGACGAACTGAATAAACCATGCTTGCGCTGGTGGACCGCCTGATCGGAGCTCGGGCATGACTCTGTTCTATTGCTTGTTGTACGCCGGCGCCATCCTGTTCGTTGCGGGCTCGATCGTGCGCGCGGTCCGCTACGCGAGGCAGCCGGTTCATCTGCGGTGGGAAATCTATCCCGTGCCGCAAGGCAAGCTGGCGGAACTGCGAGTCATGGTTCCCGAGATTCTGTTCCTGAAGGGGCTTTGGCAGTTCAACCGCCGGATGTGGGCGGTTTCGTATCCATTTCATCTGGGCCTCTATCTGATTACCTGCGCTGCTGCCATGGGCGTGGTGTCGCCGTTCGCGGCCGTTCTGCACCCGGTCTGCCGGGCAGCGGGAATCGCCGGATTGGTCCTCGTACTGCTTGGCGCGACAGGCCTGCTGGTCAAGCGCCTGGCCAATCGCGAGCTGAGAATCTATACCACCGCGGCCGACCTCTTCAACCTTCTGTTCTTCGCCGCGACCTCGGTGCTTCTGCTCGCCGGCTATCTGCTGCGTCCCGCCGGCGCCCCCGGGCCCCTGGGAATCCTGCGCGGCGCTCTGGCCTTCGACACCACCGTGAAGCCGCCGGCGCTTCTCACCGCCGGGTTGGTGGCGGCGGCGCTCCTTGTGGCCTACATCCCCATGACTCACATCGCGCACTTCATCGCCAAGTACTTCACCTATCACGCCGTCCGGTGGGATGAGCGGGCCAACGTTCCGGGCAGCTCGATTGAAAGAAAGATGGCCGAATACCTGATGTACCGGCCGACCTGGGCGGCGCGGCACGTGGGCGCCACGGGAGCACGGACCTGGGCGGATATCGCCACTACCAACCCCACCCAAGGCGGTCCGAAATGAAATCCCCCGTGGAGCTCCGGGACATGTGGCGGGCCGGCCGGCAGCCGATCGCACATGTCGAAAACCAGGACCTGATGCCGCTTCCCGCTCCCCTGGACGATCCTGCCGCCGACCGCCCCTGGACGCAGCTTTCCGCGCAGGCCAGCGAACGCTATGAGTGCCGGCTGGACGACACCTGCGCGCTGAGCCTGCCGCATCCCAAAACCCCGGAGGATGAGAACCTCCTCGTGGGCAAATTCCTCTCGGGGCTGGAAAAGCTGTTCTCGCGGGAGAACAATTGGACCTTTCTCCAGCCGCTGGTGCTCACCATGGAGCACTGCGCCAAGTGCCAGACCTGCTCCGAATCCTGCCACATTTTCGAGGCCAGCGGCCACAACGAACTGTATCGCCCCACCTATCGCTCCGAGATCGTCCGCCGCCTGTACTTCAAATTCGTCAAGCACGGCGGTCTGCTCTCCGCCTGGCAGCACGGCGAGGTGCATCTGAATTGGCCTCTGGTTGCCCGGCTCGCCGAGCTTGCGTACCGCTGCAATCTCTGCCGCCGCTGTGCGCAGACGTGTCCCATCGGCGCCGATAACGGCTTGGTGGCCCACGAATTGCGGAAACTGTTCAGCCAGGAAATGGGCATCGCGCCCAAAGAGATTCATGACAACGGCTCGATGCTTCAATTGAAGGTGGGATCTTCCACGGGGATGAACCCTGCGGCCGTGAAGGACAACATAGCCTTCATCGACGAAGATATCAGCGAGAAGACCGGCATCCCGGTCGAAACCCCCTGGGACGTGGAGGGCGCCGACGTCCTGCTGATTCACAATGCCGGGGAGATTCTGGCGTGGCCCGAAAATCCCGGCGCCTTCGCTCTCGTCCTCAATGCCGCCGGTATTTCGTGGACCATGTCCTCGGAATTGGTGGCCTACGATTCCATCAATTACGGCTTGTGGTATGACGATGCGCAGTTCGCGCGGGTGGCCTTGAAGCACGCCCAGGCGGCCCGCAACTTGAAGGTCAAACGAATCGTGCTCGGAGAGTGCGGCCACGCTCACAAAGCCCTCGCCGTGATCGCCGACCGCATCCTCGGCGGCGATCTGAACATCCGTCGGGAAAGCTCCCTGTCCCTGCTGCGCGACATCGTGAAGAGCGGGAGGCTGGAGCTGGATCCCGCGCGCAACAATTTTCCGGTCACCTTGCACGACCCCTGCGACATAGTGCGGCTCATGGGCGTAGTGGAACCGCAGCGCGAAATCATGCATGCCATCTGCCCGCGCTTTCGCGAGATGCAGCCGCACGGCGTGGACAACTACTGCTGCGGCGGCGGAAGCGGATTCGCCATCATGAGCGGGCACAACTTCCCGGACTGGCGTTTTCACGTTTCCGGCCGCAAGAAGCTCCAGCAGGTGCTCGATGCCTTCGGCGATTGTCTCGACCCGGCAACTCCCAAGTATCTGTGCGCTCCGTGCAGCAATTGCAAGGGGCAGTTTCGGGACATGCTCTCGTATTACGGGCTGTGGGACAAGCACCGCATCCTCTATGGCGGGCTGGTCGAGCTGATCGTCAACGCCATGGTGGCAGCCAAGCCCGGCTTCGTCGAGTGGGAGTGGCACTGATGCCGAGCGCCGTACTTGATCGCGCCGATAGCGCCTGTGCAGCGGGTGAATGCGAAACGTCCATCAGCCTGCTGGAGGACGCCGTTCGGCTGCAGCCTCATAACTACCGGCTGCACTACCGCTTGGGACTCTGCTATGGCGGGCGCTGCCGGCCCCACCCGCTGGTCCGTCCCGGTATGGCTGTTCCCTACCTGCGCCAGGCGCTCCGGCTCATCGGCCCTGACGCGTGCAGGCTTCGCGCAGCCATCGTGGATCAACTCGGCAACACGCTGATGGACGGCGGGGGCGAACCGCGAGACGCAGCCTTGCGGGCTGCCATAGACTGCCATCGCCAGGCCGCCGGGATCTACCAGACCCTTGGAATGATGGACGACTGGGCCCGGTTACAGTTCAATCTCGGCAATTCCTGCTGCGAGCTCTCGGAGACCACCGGCGAAGACCACTGGCAGCAGGCCATTTCGCACTACGAAAAATCCTTGCAGGTCCGGACCCGCGAGAAGCATCCCGAACGCTATGCGGCCGTTCTGGAAAACCTAGGGACCGCGTACCGCCGGTTTCCGGCTCAAGACGACAGCCACATCAAAAAGTCGATCCAGTGCTACCGGCGCGCCTTGGCCGTCTATGTCCGCAGGACCCACCCCGACCAGAATGCGGCGTTGCAGAACAACCTCGGCAATGCCTTCCTCTCGCTGCCGGAATCCGACGAGAGGGTCGCCACCCGAAACGCGGCGCGCGCTCTCCGTCACTTCGAACGCGCCCTGTGTCTTCAGTCGGGGAGCACGCTCGGCCGCGAGTTCGCGATTACTCAGTTCAACTGCGCCCAGGCCCATTTCCGCCTGGCGCGGTATTCGTCGGCCATTCATTTGAGGTTGGCGGCCGGCTGTCTGGAAGCGGCCGCTACGGCATTTCAGGTCTGTGGGGAGGCTCGCTACACCCAGCTCGTTCGCGCTCAGTTGGACCGGATTTGTTGTGCCACGGCATGAATGGATCCGCGAACGGGCTCTCCGTTTTGCGGACGAGCCGCTTCCCGCCCAGCCGGTGGTGTGGGACGATCATCGCGATCCCCTGAGGCGGGTCAGTTCATTTCCTCCGCATGGTATGTTGCATGGAGAAGATGCTAAAATGTGTACAGTGAGTACGCAATATGGAAACGGTTAAGGTTGGTATGCGCGAATTCCGCGAGAACCTCGCGGGCTACCTGGAAGCTGGTACGCCCCTGGCGATCATGCGCCACGGCGAGACCCTGGGCTTCTACATCCCTGCACAGAAGCGAAACCGGAAGGCTGAACTGGAGGCCATGCGCGCCGCTGCGAAGGATCTGGACGAAATGATCGCGTCCTGGGGCGCCGGCGAAGACGAGTTGATGGAGGAGTACAAGGGGATTCGCCGAGCAGCTCGCGAGAAGAAACGGAATGCCAAGTAAAGCGCTCGTCATTGACGCCAATATACTGGTGCGAGCCGTTTTGGGGAAGCGGGTACGCGAGGTAATCGAAACGTACGCGGGCCAGGTGTCCTTTTTCGTCCCGGAGGTGGCGTACGCTGAAGCCGAAGAGCACCTGCCGGCGCTAGTCGTCAAACACGGCGGCGATCCAGACAAGGCCCTCAAGTTCCTGGGCTCCTTGCGCGGTCTTGTAGAACTGATTGGAAGCGAAGTTTACGGCGATTTTGAGAGCGACGCCCGCGAACGATTGGGAGAGCGGGATCCGGATGACTGGCCGATACTGGCCTCGGCGTTGGCGATCGGATGCCCCATCTGGACACAAGACACCGATTTCTTCGGGTGCGGAGTACCCACATGGACTACCAGCCGCGTCACGATGTTTCTGCGCGATCCTCAGAAATAGCCGAATGCATAGGCATCGAATCTGGGCGGCCCCAAGTTGGTCTGGCTGGCCACCAGCCGGGATCTCGACGAGCCTGGTGGAAACCCTGGCAACCAGACGCTGAGCGATCGCGGCGCCGGGTTTATTCCATTGAACGTCCCATGTCCGCATAAGACCGGCCCGCATCGTCGGCGGCCCGGATGACTGCCGCCTCAGGTGTTCACTCTAAACAGGATAAACAAATCCGTTTATTCTGCTTAATCGTACTGGAAAAAGGGCAATCAGGAGCAAGGGAGGCCGATCGTCACCTCGCGCCCGCCGTTCAAAATCGATTCCCGCGCGGCTTCGATCACACCCTCGTTGTAACTGCTGTTGGCCGCGGTTGCGATGATTCCCGCGCGGTCGATCTCGTCCAGCACCGCGGGGCCCTCCTGGTTTACCCGGATCGCCGCCATCACGATGGCCTCGATCGAGCGGTACCCATATCCCACCGGCGCCAGGCCCGGTCCGCCCAGGTCGACGTACTGGAAATAGTCGGGGCTCGGCTCGGCGTACACCGTCGGACCCGAGTAGCAATACTTCAATCCGCGGTACTGGTCCGAATGCGAGATCAGCGCGCCGTCGTCCGCCCCCTGGCAGTAGAGCGTCAGCCCCTGGGTGTTGGTTCCCGGGGCCGCGTCCGGGAAACCCAGCGCATTCTGCACGTTCAGACAAGCGCCATTGTTCCAGATGACCCGCGCATCGGTCCACAGGTAGCCCTGCTTGCCGTTGGGGAAGCGATCCAGAATTCCATAGACGCTCACGGCGCGCGGCAGCAGTCCGGTGATGAAGTGCACCAGGTCCACGTAATGGCAGCCGATGTAGGTGAAGGCGTCGGAGTTTTCCGCCGTCATCCAGTTCTGAAAATTCGAGTTGCGGTAGTACCACTTTTCGAGCAGGCACGCCGTTCCCAGCCGGAACTCTCCGAAGCGGCCCTCGCGATACGCGCGCCGCGCCATCAGGCTGCGGTCGTCGAATCGCTTGTGGTACTCCACCGCCACCAGCAGCCCTCGCCGGCGCGATTCGCGCGCGATCTCTACCGCCTGGCGATGTTCGAGCACCAGCGGCTTCACGGCGCAAACGTGCTGATCGCGGTGGAGCGCCTCGATAATCACGTCGTGGTGCAGTTGATCGGGCACCGCCACGATGACGATCTGGCGCGGCGGCAAATCGGCGATGGCTTCCCGGAACAGGTCGGGCTGGTTGCCGGCAGCGGGCGCGGCCGGGTACATACGGAAAGACTGGCCGGGAAAGGCGCGCCGCAAATCCTCGGCCTCGGCCAGGTTGCGGAGCGAGTCGTGGTTTAACGCGCACACCGCGATCTCGCCGATGCGGCCCTGGCGCTGCAAATGGTAGAGCGAAGGCAGAATCTGATCGTGCGAGATCATGCCGCCGCCCACAATGAGCACGGTAACGCCGGCGGTCTTGCCGCCGGTGTCTTTCACGGTAACGCCGGGCCCAAAGGGCACCCCCTTGCCGCCGGTGTCGCTCAAGGCGTTCCTCCGCTGCCTCCCGCGCAGACCTCGCCCAGCGACTCCTCCAGCGCATCCAGGCTCTCGCTCATGGCCTCCTCGCTGATCACCAGCGGCGGGCAGATCTTGATGGTGGCCCCGCCGAAACCGACCGGCGCGAACATCAGCACCCCCTTCTCCAGGGCACGCTCGACCACGGCGAACGCCAAATCGCCGTCCGGTTCCGTACCGCCGTGCCGAATGCACGGGACGCCCGCCATCAGTCCCTTGCCCGCGATGCAGCCGAGTTGGGGGAAGCGCGAGGCCATCGCATTTAACCTGCGGTGTAGAATGGCGCCGGTCTGACGCGACTTTTCCGCCAGCCCCTCATTCAGCACCAGGTCGATGGAGGCCAGTGCCGCGGCACAGCAGACCGGATTCCCGGAATGAGTGGAAGTCATGCTTAGCGGCGGGTACTGGTCGAGCACGTCCGGTCGTCCGGCCACAGCCGACAGAGGCAGAGAACCGGAAATCCCTTTGCCGAACACCGCCAGGTCGGGGACGATTCCATAATGTTCGAAGCCCCACAGCTTGCCGGTGCGCCCGAAGCCCGCCTGAATCTCGTCGCACACCAGCAGGGCCTTGTGTCCCGTGCACCACTGCCGCAGCGCCTGCATGTAAGCCGTGGGGGCGAAGGCCGCACTGCCGCCCTGGTAAGTCTCCAGGATGACGCCGGCGACGTTCTGCGGCTCGATTCCTTTTTCCCGCAGGGTCCTCTCGAACGTGTCGAACGAGGTGTCTGGCGTGCGGAAGCCGTCGGGAAAGGGTACCTGCACGAAACCAGGATCCAGGTTGACGATCCACGTCTTCAGCTCCGGGATGCCGCCCGCCTGCTGGGCGCCCAAGGTGCGGCCGTGGAACGCCTTGTCGTGGGAGACGATTACGTGCTTGGAGCGGCCGCCGTTGCGGACCCCGTAGCCGCGGCACAGCTTGAGGGCGCATTCGACGGCCTCCGAGCCCACGCTGTAGAGGAAGACTTTTTTCAGCGGCTCGGGAAGAATCGAAACCAGCTTCTCCACCAGTTGCGCACGCGGCTCGTTGGGGAAGCAATAACTGGTCAGCAGGTGCGATTTGGCCTGCGCCGCGATGGCGTCGGCAATCTCTGTGCGCCCGTGGCCCGCGTTGGCGATGAGCACACCCGACGACCAGTCGATCCACTGATTGCCCCAGGCGTCCGACACCTGAAAGCCCTCCGCGCGATGCCACACCACCGGCGGCTGCCCGCGCATGGCCCGCGGTTCATACGCGTAAAGCTTTTCCAGGATCGGAATGGACTGCGGAACCGGAAGATCCGTCACAATTCGCCGGAAACCCGTATCGATGCGCGCCACGGGCCGCGGAACCAACGTAAATTCTCTCGCCATTTCGATTCAGACCGCCTTGCTCTCCAGTATCATTTTGAGTATGGCACGCGCGGGCACCGCCGCTACAATATTCCTGATTCTGTCGGCCACCGCGACGATGGCCCAGACCCAAAACCTGGCCGCGGCGACCTCCGCGCCGTCCACGGCCGGCTTTGTGGGAAGCGATGCCTGCAAAACCTGCCACGCCGATGTCTGGTTGAATTTCTACAAGAATCCGCATTATAAAAGCATTGCATCCGGAAAGGAACCACCCGAGCGTACCGGGTGCGAAGGCTGCCACGGCGGGGCCAAGCAGCATATCGAGGCGCGCGGGGGCAAAGCCACCATCCCGCATGCCTTCTCGCTGATGGAGCCGAAGCAGGTGCTGGAGGATTGCCTGGGCTGCCACGGCCGCGATTTCTCCCGCGCCAACATCCGCCGCTCCGAGCACACACTGAACGATGTGGCCTGCACAAGCTGCCACTCCATTCACCACTCCCCCACGCCCAAATACCTGCTCGCCAAGACCCAGAAAGACCTGTGCTACTCGTGCCACGCCACCATCCGCGCGCAGTTCGATATGCCGTCCAAGCATCGCGTGAACGAAGGCTTCATGCAGTGTACCGACTGCCACAATCCGCACGGGGGGTTCGCCGACACGTGGGGCATGGCGCAGCGCCCGCGCATGATGGAGCAGGCTTTGACCGACGAAGAGCCGTGCCTCAAGTGCCACGTCGATAAGCGCGGGCCCTTTGTGTACGAGCATCCATCGGTGCGCGTCGAGGGGTGCGAGATCTGCCACAATCCGCATGGGTCCATGAATTCCAAGCTGCTCAAGCGGCCGGTGGTCTTCACCGTCTGCCTGGAATGCCACAACGGCAGCGCTTCCGGGACGCGCGGCCAGGGAGTCGACCTGCAATCGTCGCGGCACAACCTGCTGGATCCTAAATTCCAGAAATGCACCACCTGCCACGTCCGTATTCACGGGTCCAATGCCGACCAGTACTTCCTGAGATGACCGCCATGCTGAAGCCTTTCCCCTTCACACTCGCGATCGCCCTCGCCGCAATCGGCATTCTCCAGGCGCAGCAGGTGGTGGCTCCCACCACGGAACAGGTCGGCACGGCGCGCGGCGACAGCATGGACGGCTACAACATCACCCAATCCTTCGAACTGGGATACCGCTTTAAAGAGGTAGGCGGCGATGAGGGCATGTACCGCAGCGTGGACGATATCGGTAACGGCCTTCGCTTGCTCTCGAGCGGCCTCTCGGTTTATTCGAAAGACGGCCACGGCCATTATTTCGACGAGATCGTGCTCAATACGATCGGGCTGGGCAACGATAATTACCAAGCCGCCATACTGCGCGTCCAGAAGAACGGCCTCTACCGTTACGACATGACGTGGAGGCTGAACGCCTACTACAATCCCGGGCTGGACGTGGCCGGCGGCCTGCACCTCCAGGACACCATCCGCCGTATCCAGGACCATGACCTGACGCTGCTGCCCCAATCCAAGGTCCGCTTCCGCCTGGGATACAGCCGCAATACCGAGAACGGTCCCGCGCTCTCCACTGCGCAGGAGTTCAACCTCAGCGGCTCCGGCCTGCCGGTGTTTACCAACGTGCGCCGCCAATGGAACGAGTACCGGATCGGCGCCGACGCGGATGTTGCCGGCTTCAAACTCACGCTGACGCGGCGCTGGGATTTCTTCAAGGACGACACGCCCTACACTGCGGCCGGCGTGGAAGCTGTCGGAACCTCGACCGATCAGACCGTGCTGCAGCAGTTCCAGCGCTCGGCGCCGATTCACGGCGCGAATCCGGGCTGGTTCGGCAATCTGTTCACCCGGCGAAAACTCTGGGGCGTGAACGCGCGCATGACCTATGTGAGCGGCCACAACGACTTTGCCTTGGACGAATCGGCCGCTGGAATCGGGCAGTTCGGCAGTCCCGCCACTCGCCAGATCGTGGTGGGCGGCGATGCCCACCGTCCCGACCTGGCCGGCGACTTCAGCCTCAGCCTTTTTCCCACCGAGCGCCTGACCGTGGTCAATAACACCTCCCTGACGAGCAATCGCATCGACGGCAATTCCAGCTACACGGAGTTCATCACCGGGCTCAATTTGGGCGCCACCATTTATTTCCGCTATCTGGGCATCCGCACCGTCAGCAACTCCACCGATGTGAACTATCGCCTGAAGAAGTGGATCGGCTTCTATGCCGGATACCACTATTCCGACCGGTTGATCCGCACCATCGAAGGCTTCGACCTTCCGGCCTTTGCCGGCGCCACCGGGAGCGACATTTACCAGGTGAGCAATCACCTGAACTCGGTCACCGCGGGCGTGCGCATTCGTCCCTGGAAGCCCCTGACATTCAATCTGGATGGCGAGGAGGGCCGGGCCAATTTTCCGCTGACGCCGGTCAGCGACAAGCGCTATCACTCGATCAACGGGCGGGCCGACTACCGCCTGAAGAAGTTCCAATTCACCACCGCGTATCGCCAGGTGTACAACCTGAACGCGCCGTTTTTCTTTTCAACCTTCATCTCGCATTCGCGGCAGTCGAGCGCGACTGCGTCGTGGGCCCCCAATAACTGGTTCAGCCTCGACGCCAGCTA
>Ga0209517_10004767_pt1 | contig 17628 bp, 20 predicted proteins | sample PeaSoiMetSII2010_FD_187695 | JGI IMG/M metagenome (GOLD analysis project Ga0209517, IMG submission 187695) | Peat soil microbial communities from Weissenstadt, Germany - SII-2010 (SPAdes) (version 2) | ecosystem: Environmental > Terrestrial > Soil > Wetlands > Peat | place: Germany...
CTGGGCGCGACTGCGGTGGTGCTGCCGGGGTATGTTGAGCCGCAGGAAATTGCGGCGGTGAAGGCGAAGGCCTCGATCCAGATCGAGGTCATGCTGCACATGGTGCAGGAGTTCATTCAGCTCGGAAAGTGTTGGATGCCCAGCTATTTGAACTTCGCCGCGGCGGAGCAGGGCTACCGGTCAACACGTTTAGGTGGCAGCGTCAAACGCGGCGGAGTGGGCAGTTGTTTCCGTATCTGCGAGCAGCCGTGGACGTTGTTGAAAGATGGCGTGGAGGCTGACCAGCGGTTGTTTCCCAGTTGGCAGATCAGCCAGGTGGCAGAACTCGGGGCGTTCCTCGATGCGGGCGTGGACGTGATCAAGATCCAAGGCCGCAGCCTTCCGGCGGAGATGGTGGGTGCTATCATTGGGGCGTACCGTGTGGCTGCGGACGCCTGGAAATGCGGTCAGAAGAGCGATCGGAAGACCGATCTGAAGGCCGATCAGAAGGCCGATCAGAAGACCAATGGGAACCGGGCTGCGCTGCCCGTGATGTGGACTGTACAAGGACGTTGAATGGGCCCCTTTGAACTTAATACGACGATCTCCAACCTGCGAAACCTCCGCGAATCGGACCTAAGTGCTTATGATGCGGTTTATCTGGGCAACATTTACTGCCGCATCTACGAGGACAACTTTCTGGAGCGCCTGGACGACCTCGAGGAAGGCATCGCGCTGGTAAAGGGCCAGGGCCTGCGTGCCTACGTGACCTCGTATGCGGCGCCGCGCAATGACGTGCTGCCCAAGGTGCAGAAGGCGTTGGAGACGGCAGCCGCGGCCGGCGCCGATGCGGTCGAAGTCCATAACCTCGGCGTGCTCCGCATGGTGCATGAGCAGTTTCCCGGCATGCCGGCGCACGTCGGCGGATTTGCCAACGTTTACACCGACGCGGGCGCCGAGGTGTTGAAGGAGTACGGTGCGGTCCGCTTTACGCCGAACTACGAGATCAGCCTCGACGAAGTGGGAGCTATCACGAGCAGCGTCGGTATTCCGGCAGAACTGGTGGTTCACGGCAAAATGCCACTGGGCGTTTCCGATTACTGCTTCTTACTGGAATACGAGCAGAAATGGCCGGAGAAATGCCCGACGCTGTGCCAGAAAAATTTATTCCTCAAGCAGGGCGACTGGGCTATGCGGTCGGTGGGAAAGGGCGTGCTGAGCGGCAAAGACGTGTGCATGCTCGAGCATTTGCCAGCACTCATCGCGGCGGGGCACAATGTGTTCCGGATCGAGGCGGCCTATGAGACTCCTGAATACCGTCTGAAGATTGCCAAGATTTATCGTGCGGCGCTGGAGCGGGCCATGGCCGGGGATGGCACCGAGGACGAGTCCGCGTGGATTATGATTGGCGAGCACACGGCTGTGGGTTTGTGCAACGGTTTTTATTTCGGCCGCACCGGCGCCGAGTATGTCGGCAAACGCACGCAACCGGCTGTGGCCTGCTGAGCGATTTGTTTTTCTCTTTTTGAAGGGTTCGAGGTGAGCGATGGTTGAGCTATTAGCGCCTGCAGGAAACCTGGAAATGGCAAAGGCGGCCGTGGAAAACGGCGCCAATGCAATCTACGTGGGAGCGCGCGGCTGGAGCCGGCGGCGTGACGCCTACGAACTTTCCGACGAGAAAGTGCATGAAGCCACAGAGATCGTCCACTCCGGGGGAGCCAAGATTCGCGTTGCCATCAACACCAATATGCAGTCGTCGGAAATCCCCGCTCTGCTGAAGAAGATGGAGAAGTTCGTCGGTTGGGGCATCGACGGAGCGATCATGACCGACGTGGGCGCGATCGCGCAGGTGCACCGCCGTTTCCCCGAGCTCGTTCTGCACGCCAGCATCGGCGCCAACATCCTGAACAACGAAGACGTGATGTTCTATCGCTCGATCGGGATTTCACAAGTAGTGGCCGACACCAAGCTCACGCTGGGGGAACTGACTTCGCGTGAGGCGAATATCGATGTGGGCATCGAAATCCTGATTCATGCCAACAAGTGCTACACCTACCTGGGCAAGTGCTGGATGTCGCCGTATATCCGGTTGGAGCGGACAGCCGACGATTTCGGCAAAGACGTGTTCCGCGGCAGCCCCAACCGCGGCGGCTTGGATTACCGCGTCTGCCTGGAACAGTGGGAACTGCTCGATGGCAAGGAGCTGCTCGAGCCCGCGATCACGCTCAAGAATGACGCCTTCTTTTACCTGAACGATATCCCGCCGCTCATTGACCTGGGCGTCCACTGCCTGAAGATCCAGGGGCGTGAGTATCCTGTGCCCTTAGTGGGTAGCATCGTCCGCTTTTACCGCGAGTTGATTGACACATACGTCGCGAGACCCGCCGAGCAGCCTTTCGATCTCACGCCGTGGCGCTTGCGCCTCGAAGCCATCCAAGCGGAGCGCGACAGCAAGCGCAGCAACATGACCTTGGTGCTGTTGAACGAAGCCCGTCAACCGGTACCGCGCAGAGCCTAGAGCGGTTTCACGGTCGCTGGTCCCGGAACCACGGCGCCGAGTGCACAAGCAGACGCGGCAAATCAGCCGTCCCTCGCTGCGCACTAGAGGCTGCATCAACTCGCCAACCTTGGCGTAATCCATATGGCGGTAACGTCACATCTGTCTGGGAGCCGGGTCGCTTACATGCAGGTCGACCGGCGGCCTTTCAATGCGGACTATCACTAATGAGCGTGACCAGGATCACAGACAGGATTTCAGAACCACACCAAAATTCGTGCCTGCTTTTGCACGAAAGTTTCATATAATCATCCGCCGCCCCAAAAGCGGATTGCAAGAGGAACCACAGCATTAGGAGGCCATCTCATGGCAGCAGCTGAATCTAAAGTTGCAGCTTGGCCCGCGATCCCGACAGCAAAACCGGAAGAAGTCTACGCGGGACTCAGCGACCAGGCCAAGGCGTATCCGCTCTTCCTGGAGTCAATCCTGCGCCCGGAACACAATTTCGAAAAACCGGAAGCGCTTTCCCGCCTGCGCGTGCTGGATTGCACGACCAGCATGATGATCGGGCACTGGTGCTCCTCCCAGCTTTCCGAGTTGGGGGCCGAGGTCATCCAGGTCGAGCCCCCGGGAGGCGATCCGCTGCGTAAGCTGACACCTTTTGGCCGCCAGGAATACATGTTCGAGGACAAAGAAACCGGCGAGAAAGTCGGCGCCCAGTTTCTCCATGAGATGCGCAACAAGTCCTCGATCACGCTGAATGTGGAGACCGAAGAGGGCCGCAAGATTCTGCGGGATCTGGCCATCCATACCGACGTGATCATCGAAAACGCGCCTCCTGGGCAGTGGGACGAGTGGGGAATCGGCTATCGCCAGTTGCGTGAGCTCAATCCTCGCCTGATTTACTGCTGGGTCGGCCAGCGCGGACAGTGGGGTCCTCTGAAAGACAAACCGGGGATGCTGGATCCGATCGCCCAGTCCGCCTGCGGGTTCGTTCACGGCACCGGAGATCCCAAGGAATTCGGCGGGCAGCCAACCCGTTCCGCGCTGTGGATGGCGGACCACGTCGGCGGCAGCTGCGCGGCCATGGGCATTCTGGCGGCTCTCATGTATCGCGAGAACGTCTCGGGCGAAGGGCAGTTTGTCGAGGCGACGTCGGCGGAAGCCATCATCCGCATCCTCGATTACAGTTGGGCATGGTACTCGATGGATGGTAGCATTCGTCCGCGGTATGGCAACTGGGACCTGGCCATCAATATCTATGCCGTCAACCCCTGCAAGGACGGCTACATGATGGTGGGCGGCGGCCATGACCGCCTCTGGTACCGCATCTGGCGCACGGTGGGCGACGAGTACCCCGCGGTGGAGGAAGAGATCCTCGGCGACCAACGCCTCCGGGAGGTTGCGGACCGTCTGGCCCACAACCAACAGGTAAAGACCTACACCCTGCTGGGCGAGTGGCTCAAGGACAATCCGCGCGCCGACGCTGAGCGCAAGCTCTCGAAGCAGCAAGTGGCGTCGGGCGGCGTGCTCTATGTCAACGAGGTGGCGGAATATCCGCACTTCAAGTATCGCCAACATGTGGCCGAGTATGAGTCGCCGCACTACGGCAAGATTCTTTATGGCACCACTCCCTACCAGCAGCACAAGACTCCGGGAAGGCTGAAATGGCTCGGCCGCCCGACCGGCTACGACAACCAGGATGTATTTCGGCGGCTGCTCGGTTTCACGGGCGAGGATTTTGCCCGGCTGCAGAAAGCCCACGTCATTTGACGCAGGAGGAATGGAATGGCAACACAACCTATTAATAAGACACAGTCATTCGAGGAGTTCTGCCGGGAAGCCTTCAATCCCAAGAAGGAATTCTCCAAGCCCGAAGTGCTGAAGGGATACCGGGTGTTGTCCTGTACCCAGTACATTTTGGGCCCCTCCTGCGCTTCCTACCTCGCCGAACTTGGCGCCGAAGTCATCAAGATCGAGGCGCCCCGGCGTGGCGAGGCGATGCGCCACACCACTCCGTTCAACGAGCCCTTCCTCTATCCCCTTTCCAGGTGGGTACCGGAGCGCGGCACGGGGTTGGGCTTCGTGGGGGCGAACCCGAACGAGTATTTCGTCTCCATCGACTTCCACAAGCCGGAAGGACAGGCGCTGGTCAAGAAGCTGGCCGCCAAGTCCGACGTGTTCGTGGAAAACTACCGCCCCGGCACTTTCGACCGCTGGGGCATCGGATACCGTCAGTTAAAGGAGATCAATTCCCGGCTCATCTACTGCTGGCTCGGTGGTTTTGGCGGCTGGGGACCGGGACGTGTCCGCGCTTCTTACGACATTCTCGGACAGTCGCAGGGTGGCAACTTCGGCATGACCGGCAAGCAGGAGTACTTGGGCGGCGCGCCGGCCAAGCACACGATTTGGCTCGCCGACTACTGGGGCGGCATGATGGGCGCCACGCAGGTTCTGGCAGCGCTGTACTGGCGCGATCACGTCTCCGGCGAGGGCACCTTTACCGAGTACTCGCAGGTGCACGGCGTCACCCGCCAACTCGAGTATGCCTTGCCGCTCTATGGCAAGCACGGCATCACCCGGGAGCGCTGGGGCAACTGGGATACCCAGTTGTGCGTCCACGGCATCATCAAGTGCGGCAAGTCCTCCTACCCCAATTCCGAGAATCCTCAGGAACTGGAAGAGGGTTACATCATGATCAGCGCTTATAAGGACGAGGACTTCGCTCGCCTGTGCAAAGCCGTGGGTGAAAGCACGCTGGCTACCAAGTACGCCAAGGCTGACATCCGGATCAAGGCCCAAAGCCAGATGGAGATTTATCCAGCTCTGGAGAAGTGGGCGGCGGATAAGACGAAGGAGCAGGTAGCGGCGGTTATGGACACCAATAACATCCTGAATCAGCCGGTGTGGAACGCGAAAGAGGTCGCCAACCACCCGCACTGGAACGAGCGCGGCTCGCTGCGCTGGCTGGATGACCCGACCTACGGTGAACTGTTGCACCAGGCGCCGGGATACAAGATGTCGGCCACACCGCCGCGCCTGAAGTGGGCGCTGAAGCCGGTGGGCGCCGACAACGAGCGCATCCTGGGCGAGGTGGCCGGGTTGTCGTCCGCGGATCTCAAGCGACTCGAAGAACAAGAATGTATTTGACGGAGACCAACTATGCTGCTCATTTGCCCGAAGTGTAAAACTAAGAATTACCTCGATCCGTATCCTTTCTGGAACTTCAAGGGGACAACCCAGTGTGCCGATTGCAGAACCATCTGGCGTATTGAAACCCAGGGAGGCGGGTGTGTGTCCGGGCCCGAGGAAGCGAAGGGTCCCGCGGACCTGTTGCCCGGCTTCGCCGAGAAGCAGGACTATTCTCCGATTTCCGGTCCGGGACTGACCCGGTCCGCGCCGCGCGCCCGCAAGGACGCGGTCTGCAAACCCATCCCCATGGAACGTAACATACGAGGTAAGATACTCAGCGGTCATCCGCTGAAGAAGGAAGACCTTGTAGGCAGCAAACCGAAATTCATCGTTGCCGGATCCCATTGAAGGATAACTGGAGACAACCATGGCTAATTACAACAGTGACTGCCTGTGCGTCCGCTGCAAGCATCTGCGCGGGGCGCTGGATCCCAACATTCAAAAGGCCTACCTCGGCAAGTGTGTGAAGCGGGAGTGGCCGTTTACCCTCTCGATCACGCTGCAAGGCTGGACGGAGTGTGACGTCTACGAGGCCAGCGGCAAGACGTATGTGCCGCCCCAGCCGGTGGCTGCCAAGGCCGCGGTCGCAGCCAGCGCCGGCGCCAAACGAGCGGAGTTCTATTACAGTTCCGCCCAGAAGCCGGGCGAGACGTTCCCGTGCGACATCAAGCGAGCCCTCGACTTGGTGAAGCAGTTGCAGGCTGCGGGTGTGGATTGCAAAGCCGTCGACGTTGCCGGCGTCAAAGACCGCTTCCCCATCTATCACAAATCGGTCAGCGGGCCGGATGCCAGTGTGCGCCCGGTCTTCGGCGCAAAAGGCGCGCTGGTAGACGACTTTGGAACCACCGTTCCCGCGCTGCTGGTCTTCGAGGGCGACCGCTATCCCACCATGGCTTTCCCGCGGACCGATGCCCAGCGCGGCACCATACGCGTGGAGCAGGCTCTGGAGGATCTGGTTGCTCAGACTGCCGCAGTCCCGGTAGGCAAAGTGGGATAAGGAGAATTCCAAGATGGCTGAGTATCTACCCCCACGCGAGTTCTGGCCGAAACGTGTCTATGCGCTGCCGGAGTTCGCGACCTATGCTCCAAGGTTCAACCCTACGGAAGAACTGCTCGGCAAAGCCGTCGCTGCCGGTAGGGGTGACCGCATCGCCGTGCTCTTCGACGACCAGCGGATTACCTACAGTCAGCTCCTTACTAACGCCAACAAGCTCGCCAGCGCGCTACGCGACCTGGGAGTGAAGGAAGGCGACCGCATCATTCTGCGCACGCCGAACATCCCGCCGGCCCTGGTTGCCAACTTCGCGATCCTTAAGCTGGGAGCGGTTTGCACGCCTACGTCGCCACTGTTCTCGCGCAACGAGATCGCTCACGTTGCCAACGACTCGGAGGCGGTAGCGATCATCGTCAGCGCCGCGCTTCTGGGCGAAGTCGAGGCGGCGAAAGAGAACCTTCAGACGGTCCAGCACATCATTGTGGTCGGGGGCGATGCTGCCGAGGCCAAGGCCAAGGGATTCCTGGCCTACGGCGAACTGCTGCAATCCGGCAATCCAAACGTCGATCCCGTCCTCCGCAATCGCGAAGACGTGGGCCTGCTGCTCTACACCTCGGGCACAACTGGACGACCCAAAGGGACCGTCCACTTTGTGGAGGAACTGCTGATCGTGCCTGACAGTTTCGGGAAGTACGGCTGGAAGGTTACGGAGAACGACGTTGTCGGCGGGTCGGCCCCACTGGCTTTTGGGGCGGGATACTCCAGCTACGCTACCATCCCCTTCCGCTTTGGTGCGGCGGCCTCGCTCATCGCCAAGTTCGACCCGGAAAAGATGTTCGACACGATTCAAAAGCACAAAATCTCAATTTTGACTTTAGCCCCCACCGCCTACCGCAAGATGCTGCAGGTGCCGGACGCGAAAACCAAATTCAATCTCAGCAGCCTGCGCGTTTGCACTGGCGGCGGCGAGAGCCTGACTGCCCCGACCTATCATGCGTGGAAGGAGAAATTCGGTCTTGAGATCTTCGAGGGCTTGGGCACGACGGAGATGATGTATGTCTTCGCCTCCAACGTGGTCAGCCGCAAGGCCAAGCCTGGCTCCTTCGGCCAGGCAGTACCAGGCTACGAACTGAAAGTCCTCGACGAAGAAGGAAAGGAACCCAAAGCGGGCAACATCGGCCACTTTATGGCTCGCGGACCGACGGGCACGATCTATTGGCGCGATCCCGACAAACAGCGGCATGCCGTCAACTCCGAGGGCTGGAATCGGGCCGGTGACTTTGTCTATGTCGACGAGGAAGGCTACTTCTGGTTTGTGTCGCGCGAGGACGACATCATCAAGAGTTCTGGCTACCGCATCGGGCCCGAGGAAATTGAGGTCACCCTCGCCGCCCATCCGGCGGTTTCCGAAGTCGGTGTCATTGGCGTACCCGACGAAGTGCGCGGCCAAATTGCCAAAGCCTTCGTGGTGTTGAAGCCCGACCAAACTCTCAGCCCCGAAGAGCTGCTTGCCTTTTGCAAGGGCAAGATTGCGACCTACAAGCTGCCTCGGGAAATCGTGATCGTAAGCGAACTCCCCCGTACACCCACAGGGTAGCTGCTGCGCCGTGTGTTGAAGCAGAGAGAGCCGGGGGCTCCGCAACCGGGCGCCCCGCTGAAGACTGGCACCGGTTAACGATTCCGAATCCGTGTAGAGACGGGGCTTGCCCCGTCTCGCACTTATCGCGCCGCAGAAAGATCGGCCGGCAGCCGCGGTTTCCGTGTGCGTATCAGCCACCCTTCGGCCCTTGCTCTTCGCAAAGATTCTGTGGTCCTCCGCCTCGGAAATGAGGTAAAACTGTATCCGCGTTTCCCTGGGAGATCTCCATGAATGACTTCCCCGCTCATCAGTGGCTCTGCGAAAAGATTGTGGAACAGAGTTCGATCGCCATCATTGTTGGGGATCGCGAGGGCATCATGCGGTTGTGGAATGCCGGCGCGGAGACGATATTCGGTTGGAGTGCCGAGGAGGCGCTCGGCAAGTCCATGGACATGATTATTCCCGAGAAGCACCGGCCGCGTCACTGGGAGGGCTACGACAAGGTCATGGCAAGCGGGGTCACCAAGTACGGCAGCAGCGTGCTTTCCGTCCCGGCGCTCGCCAAAGACGGTCGCCGCATCTCGGTCGAGTTCAACGTCGTGTTGCTCAAGGATGCCGACGGGCGGGTCCTGGGCATAGCCGCCAGCCTGCAGGATGTGACCGCGCGCTGGGAGCGAGACAAGGCCCTGCGCGCTCGCTTGGCCGAAGCGGAAGCCAAAATGAAGCAAGCCGGTGTCCTGTCAGAAAACAAGTCCTAGGCCATCGTGGGAGTTTCTAGAATGCCGAAACTTCGCAGATTGCTGTCGAACGCCCTGCTTCCGCTGTGTATCGCATGGCCGGTTGCATGGGCACTGGGACAGGCGCCACCTGCGCGCCTCTCGACGAGTGGGGCGTGTTCTTCTTCCGAACTAGTAGCCTTGCGCACCACCGATGGTGTACGCCTGCACGGCATCGTCTTTCACGCCGCGAAGCCGCGTCCGAGCGCCCTGTTGCTGATCCATGGCTACGGCGGCACGTTCTATGGCGCCTACTTCGCGAAACTCGGTGAGGCGGCAGCCCAGGCTGGCTACGACACCCTCGCATTGAACATGCGCGATCATGATGCCGGTCCCAAGAAATCCTCCTTTACCGATAACCAGTCCGATATCGCAGCCGGCGCAGCCTATCTGCGGCAACTCGGCCACAAGCGCCTGGTTTTGCTCGGGCAAAGCATGGGCACAAATCGCGTGCTCTACTATCAGGTCTCGAGCGGCGACCCCGACATTGCTGCCACGATCCTGGTGAGTGGCCCAGGCGACCTCTTTGAGTGGAATGTGTGGCAATTCGGAAAGGAGAAGGCGCAGGCCTCCGTGGATGAAGCCTTGAAGCTGCAGCAGGCCGGACACCCAGATGAGATGATGACGGTGGACCTCGGCCCCATCGGCAAAGCGCTGTACACTCCCCAATATCTTCTCAGCATGCGCGGTCCGGATCGGCGGTCGAATCCTTACACGAACCTGGCCAAGGTGAAGAACCCGATTCTCATCGTGCAAGGCACGGCCGATAAGCTGATTGCACCGGACATCGGCAAAAGGCTGCAGGCCGCAGCCGGTCCTACCGCCGTGTTGGTGAGCATTGAGGGCGCCGAAGACGGCTATGAGAATCACGAGTCTACGCTGATCGATAAAGTACTGGACTGGATGAGCACGGTTGCGCCTTAACAGGTTGCGGAAGAAATTGGTATCCCGTGCCCAGCCCCTAAAGGGGCATCTGATTTTAAGAAACTTGCGGTATCGCTAAAGCGATACCCTGATACGAAACCAGTTCTTCCGCAGCCTGTTAAGGCAGATCTCCACGGAAGAGAAGTTACACACTGAGGTGTCCGATGAACGTGGAGCGCGTCACGACCTTGGCCGCCACCGACGGCCACAGCATTCCCGCCTACCTGCTCGCGCCGTACTCTGCGCTAGGCAGCGCTGTCCTCATCCCTCCCTATGGCGGAACCAAGGAGCACATGCTCGGAATTGCCGTCACCCTGGGAGAAGCTGGTATCGCCACGCTGGCCATCGACCTCTGCGGTCACGGTGAGAATAGCACCGCCATCGGTCCGGTGATGCGCGACGAGGTCGAGTCTGCGATTCGCTACGTGCGCCGCTTCGGCCCGGCCGCGGCTCTCGGCATCAGCCTGGGAGGCAGGCTGGCGTTGATGTCGTCGGCGGATTGCATGGTCGCGATTTCGCCCTCGGTGGTGGCGGCCATCTCGCCGCAAGGCAAGTGGATGTTCGAGACGTTTCCCAGTCCCACCGTACGTGAGCCTTACGCCGGGTATGTGGTCGAGTTGCTGGATGCTTTGGGTCCGGTGGCGCCCCATGATCGTCCTTGTCTGCTGCTGTATGCCGAGCGCGATATCCCCGCCATTCTCCAAGGTGCGCAAGGACTGCAGGCGAGCCTTGCGAAGTCCGAGTTGCGCTATGTCAAGAACGACCTGCACCCCGAGGTTCAGCATGACAACGGCTTTATCCGCTACCTGCCGCGCTGGTTCAACCACATGGATCTTAAATTCAACTACGAGGTGCTGGCCGTCACCGCAAGCTGGCTGAACGAACGCTGGGGCAAGGCCCAGGTTGCCTAGGAACAGTGGTGAAGGCCAGACTGGCGCTGCGCCACCGACACGTTCATAATTTGTCATCCTGACCCTGAGCTTGTCGAAGGGGAAGGACCTGCTTTTTGCAGCGCACAGCAGGTCCTTCGCTTCGCTCAGGATGACAATTCATAACTACGTGCAGAACATTGATGTCACGAAGGAGTCAAAACGATGCAGTGGGAATATTTCGATCGGATGGTGGTTTTCAGCGAGAGCGAAGAGGGCATGGTCAGCGGCCTGGATTCGTGGATCAACGGCGCCGGCGCCGACGGATGGGAGCTGGTAAGTTCGATTCCGTTGATCGCGCCCAACAAGGACGGCGTCGCTTACGGCACCATCGGCATCCACATGGTGTTCAAGCGGCCACACGAAGTGCCGGCGGAAGTGTGAGCCAGCTATGTCTCAATTGCGCGGACGGGCCTTGATCGAAAGCCGGTTCGGGAAACTGGGCTCGGGCCAGCAGGCGGTGGTGATCGGGGACGAGGAATACGATCTCCCGACCCTGCTCGCCCGCATGGATCTTGCGTTCGAAGACAGCTGGGCGATTGACATTCAGGCGTTACCGGAGAATCGCTTCTGCGTTCGCTACTACGATGGACAGGACCAGCGCATCGTGGCCCACGAATTCGACGCCAGCTTCACGTTCATCGCGGAAACGCGCGGCCATATTGCCGAATGGATCGGCGAGGATGCCTATTACGACTGGTTCCGAAGCATGGCTCAGCGTCCGCCCATACCTGGCGCCGATGGTTAATGTAAAGGAGAGCGACCATGAAACCTCGCATCCAGGCGATTGCGTTCGACGCTTACGGTACGTTGTTCGACGTGCACTCGGTGATTGCACTGTGCAACCGCAAGTTTCCTGGCCAAGGCGCTGAACTGAGCAAGCTGTGGCGCGCCAAGCAACTGGAGTACACCTGGCTGCGCAGCCTCATGGGGCGGTACGAAGATTTTTGGATGGTGACCGAGTCGGCGCTGGTATTTGCCTGCCGCAGTCTGAACCTCGCTTGCCCGACCGAGATCCGCCGAGAGTTGATGGAATCTTATCTGCGCTTAGATACCTTTCCCGAGGTAAAGTCGGCATTGGGTAAGCTGTCGCAATATAAGTTGGCGATCTTATCAAATGGCTCGCCGCGAATGCTCGCTGCCGCCGTGGAGAGCGCGGGGCTGAAAGGCGTGTTCGCCGACGTGATCAGCGTTGACGAAGTGAAGATCTACAAATCGAGCCCGCGCGTGTACGCCCTGGCTTCGCAGCATCTTGCCGTACCCGACAATGCGATCGCGTTCGTATCGTCGAATTTCTGGGACATTGCGGGCGCCAAGTCCTTCGGGCTCTGGACGTGCTGGGTAAACCGGGGCAAGCTTCCTGAAGACGAATTGGGAGTCAAGCCGGACGTCACCGTGGACACGCTGGATGGGCTCATCACGGTTCTGGGATAAGTGTGCATTAGCCGCGAAGCGGCGGAACCGGAAAGCCCGGCACGGCAGTGCCGGGTAGGCGGAAGTGGAACCAATCGAGTCCCGCAAGGGACGGCACCTAGGCTTTAAGACCTTCCGCGTTGATTTTGACCAGGTCACGATGAATACGCCGCGAGACCGGGACGCTATCGAGCGCCACTTTGGGCCGCTGGGCAGCGGCGCGCAGAGCCTTGCGATCCGGGGAGTGAAGTATTCGCTCGCGCAGTTGCTTTCACAAATTGGCGCCGAGTTCGACGACAGCAAGCCCATCGACGCGCTCGCCTTGGCGGAAAGACGTTACGTGCTCCGCTATATTGACGGCCAGGACCAACGCGTTGTTGCCGCTGAGTTTGACGATGAATTTCGTTTACTCGGCGAAATGCGGGCCAGCCTCTCGGAATGGGAAGGCGACGACTCGAATCTCGCCTACTACAGCGGACACTAACCCGCCATCATGCCTTACCATGTCCCTCATAACAGGAGCCACCCATGAAAGATACGTTGCAGCCCGGCCTCACCTTTGAGTTCAAGTTTCGCGTGCCCGAAAACAAGACCGTCCCCTACCTCTACCCGGAATCTCCGGAGTTCCAGTTGATGCCCAAGGTACTGGCCACGGGCTACATGGTTGGGCTGTTGGAATGGGCCTGTCTGCTGGCCATCCTTCCCCATCTCGATTGGCCGAACGAGCAGAGCGTCGGCACGCTGGTCAACTTCACTCATTCCGCCGCGACGCCACCGGGAATGACCGTGACCGTCCGCGTAAAGCTGGAGAAGGTCGAAGGCCGCAAGCTCAGCTTCTCGGTCGTGGCCGACGAGGGCATCGACACGATTTCCGAAGGCACGCACGAGCGCTTCGTCATCGACACCGCGAAGTTCAACAGCAAGCTGGCCGAGAAGATCGCGCGCGCCGCCGGGGCCTGAATTGTGGAAGGTCGCGAATCGGTGTCGGCGGTTCGGCAGGCCACTTCTTCGAAAAGCGCGAGAAGCTCCTCCCAGAGACAAACCCGCGCCCAAACTCTAAGCCTGCTGCCCCGAAACCCATCACCATCAGCGGTCCGCTATCTCACCCTCAGGCCGGCAATCTTGACCGCACCGCGGTGATATCCGTCCGGAAACAACTTTTGCAGCTCATCGAGGTCTATGAGGTTCATCTCGCAGGTTTCGTACACAGTTGGCACGATGTTGTCTTTTGCAAACCTCTGCCGTAGGAATTCAATGATCTGCCAATGTTTCTCGGTGAGCTTGGGCATCTTCATCTCCCAAGCCCGATGCAGGGCATATCGCTTGTCCCATTGGAAAGGATTAACCAGAAAACCACGAACGTTGATCTCGTACGTCTTCCCCTCTTCACCTTCAGCGACCTGTTCGGCGAAGCCCTCGGCCCAGGACTGGTCCAAGTAGGCTTCCTTGTAGGTGATACCCGCAAGCTTGCAGACACCGCGCAGATACCCAGCCGGGAACAGGTTCTTGAGTTCCTGCAGGTGCAAGCGGTTCATGCGCGCGGTTTCATAGACCAGCGGGCACTTTCCCGTTTTCTTGTAGTGGTCGCGAATAAAGTAGATTATCCTCCACTGATCTTCGCTCAGCCCGCTGATGATTCCCGCTTTCGGTGCCATGACTCGAGCGAAATTCTCATCCCAAGCATTAAAGTCCGAAAGATATTCGTCTGTGTCGACCGCATAGGTTTTCTTCGCAAACGCAAGCGTGGACATCGTTCTACCTCCTTCCCGTCAATGAGAGGGATCACCATGATCTCAATACCGCTCCGCCCCATTGCGCCATTAATAATGGTAGCACCGCCGATGGCAGTGGGCTGTGATGTCCAGCACGCATGTCCGCAGGAGCCTACGCACGAGGGAGCGCGAAGCCTGTAATCAGATGGGATGAGAAGGCCGGGTGCCCCACTCATTCGCGTACTTTGCGAATGAGTGGGTTTCGTCACCATCGGGATGTATGGGGATCACCGTAAAAACTCGACCCTTGTCGCTACTCTTACGGGATGACGAAGGGACTTGTTCGTTACTATGGCATCGCGCACCTGCATTTCATTACCTGCAGTTGCTACCGCCGCCAGCCGCAAGTACCGCTTCGTCGTACACGGATATGTCGTGAAGCCGAAACATTTTCATCTGCTCATTACCGAACCGGAAGTGGGCGATCCCTCGGTGGTGATGAAGGTCGTCAAACAGCGTTTTGCAAGGTGAGCGAGGTCTGGTCCGGGTCAACTTTCAGGAGTGGCGACTGGAGATCAAAGCGCGTCCGCCGGAAAGCTTTACTGACGAAAGCAGCACGCAGCGCCCACTCATTCGCAAAGTACGCGAATGAGTGGGGCACCCGCATCGTAACCCAGAGGCTAGACTGCGAAACCAGAGACGCTAGACTTCTCCACGGTTGTTCCGCAAGTAGGAAAGTCAACATCCCCGCCCTGTCGCAAAGAACGCGACAAGGACGGGGCACCCTCGGAGTTCGAATCGTGGAAAGAGTGTGCCAGCCAGCCCCTCACTGCTCCTCGCGCACGTTCGGCAGCCAGCGCAGCATGTGATGCTGAAGTTTGGTCACCACCCAGTTCAGCAGGATCCCGATCATGCCGGCAATCATGATGGCCCCGTAGGTTTCCGGGATGCGATAGCTGGACTGGTAAAGATAGATGCCGCGTCCCAACCCGCGTTCACCCAGGCCGATGAACATCTCCACTGCCACTACCAGCACCAGGGAGTACGAAACCGCAGTCCGTATGCCATCGAAGATGCTGGGCAGAGCTTCGTAGAAAAGCACGTCGGAAACCGTGTGCCAGGAGTTCAGGTTCAGCAGCCGAGCCTGGTAGAGGCGGCTCTGATTGGCCAGGGCTGCGCCCGAAATCGCATTCACCATAATGACCAGCAGGCTGGGATAGGCTGCCAGCGCCACGATCGACGTTTCTCCGACTCCGGCCACGATCAGGAACAACGGGAACAGCGCGGACGCGGGAACCGAGCGCAGCGCGTGCAATGGTCCTTCGACAATCTTGTATGCACGCTGGCGATAACCCAGAAACAAGCCCACCGGAATACCGAACACGCAGGCCACCGCCAATGCGGCCAGCACACGGCCCAGGGTCAAGGCGATATCCGCCAACAGTCTCTCGCGGAGCATGCCTGGTACAGCGCGAACCACGTTCCAGGGCGCGGGCAGAATGATGGGATCGATCAGACGCAACGCGGCTACGATTGCCCACACCGCTATCAGGATGCCCACGAACGACAGCCCGCGCCAGTTTCGGTTAAACCAGTCCATTCCTAGACCAATCCGTCCTTAGTAGGCTGCGGAAAAACTCACGTCGCGAACCGCAGCGGCCCTCAGCGGCTGAAGCCACCATCGATTTTGCGATACTCACGGCACGACTGAAGTCGTGCCCTTCCCAAAACCGGCCCGAACCGTAGTTTTTCAGCAGCCTGCTAAACCAAGCCATCGCGGATACCGTTGATCAGCGCCTGCTGCATGGCTTCGTAATCGGGCGTGTTCTCCTGGCGGGGAAAACCCAGGTGGAAATCGAGATCGGACATCACCTGCACCGGCCGTCTGGCGATGATGATGCACCGCATACCCAGCGCCAGTGCATCGGAAACATTATGGGTAATGAGGATCAGCGTCATCCGATCGTTGAGCGCTAGCTCGTGCAGCGCGGATGTGATCTCCGCTTTGACTTTACCGTCGAGAGCCGAGAAGGGTTCATCCAGGATCACGAGTTTCGGTTTCCAGGAGAGGCAGCGCGCGAGCGCCAGCCGTTGCAGTTCGCCTCCGGAGAGCTGCGCGGGATACACATCGGAAAGCGCGCTCAGGTGGAACAGGTTCATCAGATAGCAGATGCGGTCGCGGCGCTCGTGGCCTCCCCACCCAAGTTTCTGCAAGGGATAGCGCACGTTCTCGAGGACGGTCTGCCAGGGGAAAACACCGTTCATCGGATGTTGGTCGACGTACACCAGGTCCGACGGCCGGGTAAAGTCCGGGGAACGGTGGACGATTCCTTTTTGCGGGATGACGATGCCGGCCATGATGCGGCCGAGCGTACTCTTGCCAGCGCCGCTCGCGCCCATGATGGTCACGATCGAACCTTGCTCGATGCGTAACGAGAAGTCCCTGTACAACGTCCCATCACCGCCGTTCAAGCGCGCGGCATAGGAAAAGTCGATGCCCTCCAGTTCAAGCGCGCCGCAAGTGGAAAGCTCCGGACCGGTCATCGCGTGGGAGCCACCGGCGTAGGATCCACCAATCTGTGGGCGTCGATTCGTTCCGGGATCTCGCCAATTTGATAGAGCAGGTCGATGAATTGCTGGAGGTTCGAGATATCAACCTGGTTCGACAGCGTGACGTCGGCGACATTTACCTTGGCGGCGATTTCCGGAGGCAGCTTGATGTACTTGGTCAGCAAGGCGCGCGACTCGGCCGGGTGTGCCGCCATGTAGTCCACTCCGTGCTGCAAGGCGCGCACGGCGCCAGCGGCCGCCTGCGGATGGTTGCGCTCGAATTCTCGCGAGACGACCGAGGCGCCAATGGGACACGGGTTGAGCAAATCGGCATAGACCGATCCGAAAAGTTGGCGATAGCCGCCGTGAACCAGAGCTGTGGTAGTGACGGGTTCATAGGCAAAAAGCGCGTCGACCGCGCCGGACGCGAGGCTCGCGATCTGGGCCTGCGGGGGCAATTGCACCATGGAAATCGTCGCCGGATCCACTCCATGCTTCTTGAAAAACGCGCTCAGCATGTGACTGGGCGCGGTGCCGGGGAACACTCCGATTTTCTTCCCGCGCAATCCCTCGACGGCATGAATGGGAGACGCTTCCTTCACGATGATCTTGTCCAGGGCATTGGAGTCGTTCATGCGGCTGTGCGAGAAGATGCGCACGCGCCCGGGGCTATGGATTTCCAACTGAATGATCGGCACCAGCGACGTGCCCGGCAGAATGTCGGCTTGGCCGGCGACCATGGCGTTCACCAGATCGTTGCTGCTACTGAGCGCGATGGGCTTCAAGCGCAGGTCTTCTTGGTCGAAGAGTCCCTGTTCCTGGGCCACGAATAGGGGCAGGCTCGGGATGATCGGCAAGTAAGCAACCCGAACTTCCGTGCGATCCTCATGGGCCCGCCGGCAGGATGCGAGAAGGCCGGCAAGGGAGACCGCCGCCACGCCGATCATCAAAAGCAAGATCGAAGGTAAACGTTTGGACCGCATGGTTCACCGTCCCGAACCATTCTAGCCTCGCGGCAGATCGCAAATCGACCAGAAAGAATGAGGGGCGGAGCAAAACCTCTGGGTTCATGTTGCGCAACGA
>Ga0209517_10004770_pt1 | contig 17618 bp, 18 predicted proteins | sample PeaSoiMetSII2010_FD_187695 | JGI IMG/M metagenome (GOLD analysis project Ga0209517, IMG submission 187695) | Peat soil microbial communities from Weissenstadt, Germany - SII-2010 (SPAdes) (version 2) | ecosystem: Environmental > Terrestrial > Soil > Wetlands > Peat | place: Germany...
CTTTTGTCCCGAGGCTTCGACCTAGCCAGTTACCCGACCAAGCCGCTCGGTAGCTACCATGTCTTACCGACAACTACATGGATGGATCCTCCTTCCACTGGCGATCTGCGCCGTTGGGGCGCACTGTTAACCAGATGTGATCGTTTCATTGACCCTCGCCGAGCTTCGGCGTCTTGTTTGACGGGGTGCATCACGGCCATTCAACGTTACCCAGAAGCGGCTAAATAGGAGTCCAGGGTTGCGGCGGAAGAAGCGACCTCCTACAAACTGATGGCCCGCAGTACGGCCTGGTAATTGCTGGGGGAACATTCCAAAGTGCATGGAATGCAAGCGGGCTTGCATTTTTTAATGGAGCCACCCGCCGGGATCGAACCGGCGACCTGCTGATTACGAATCAGCCGCTCTACCAACTGAGCTAGGGTGGCCCGCAAGCGCCGGCGTCCGGTCCGCGCAGGGCACGGTGCGGCTTTAGGAAGACCTGATTCCCAACATAGCACAGGCGGCTCCAAGGCTGCCCTTCTGTATGAGAGCCATTCACGACTCCTGGTGTATACTGGCACTCGCACGCACACCCGCACCACCGAAGGCGCCGGTCCCACGCAGTTCGACACCGTGCATGGCATCCGCATTTCCAACGACAACCTAGTCTACGTCGCCGACCGGGTCGACAATCGCATTCAGGTGTTCGCGCTAGAGGGGAAATTCGTCAAGGAAGCTTACATCGAGCGCAAAACCACCTCGACCGAAGGCACGGCCTTCGGCATCGCCTTCTCCCCCGACAAGCAGCAATTCCTCTACGTGCCGGATGGCAGCGATAAGAAGGCCTAGATCCTCAACCCGCGACACGCTCGAAGTGGTGGGCTCCTTCAGTGGACATGGCGCGCACGGCGTGGGGCAGTTCTACCACCTCCATAACATCGCCGTGGATTCCAAGGGCAACATTTACCTGGGCGAGTCCTTCGGCCAGCGCGTGGTCCGCTGGAACTACAGAAGGATGGGTCCCGCGCCGAACTGACCGCGCTACAGGAGCGCCGCCGTCCGGTCGATAGATTGGCGTGAAGTGCACGACGGCGAACACGGCGGAGGCGTGCCTGGGTGTCATCTTCACGGGGACGAAGCTCTTAAAAGGAGGGGATCCCGCAAAGGCCGAGCGGGCTTTTGTTGCGGCCTTGATGATGACGCACACTGCAGGCCCACCCGAGAGCGCAGCGGAGAACCTGGCTCTGCGCTCCCTGGCCTTATACAACGTGACCCGTCTGCACCTCCGGCGGGGCGATCGGGATGCCGGCGTCTTCCGCGAACAGGCCGCGGTCTTCCTGGCTGAGAGCGCCGGACGGGAGCGCTTAACGCCGGAACTGATGCCGCTATTCCAGGTGCTCATGGCCGACGTCCTGGTCGAGCTCGGCGAATATCGCCGCGCGATTCCGTATTGCGAGGCCAACATCCAATTCATGGTGGATGAGAACGACGCTCCCGCCATGGCAGATTCGATGTGGCAGGCTGGAAGATGTTACGCGAGGACCGGGCTGCGCGATCACGCTGCCATTCCCTTGCGGGCCGCGGTGAAGATTTTCCGGACTCTCGCGGGCGACCCCAGACTTCCAGCGGTCCTGTTGGACTTGGGAAACGCCCTCCGGAAAAGCTCCCCGGCCGAGGCCGAGCGTTGTTATCAAGAAGTGGCGGACTTGCACGTCTCCCGTGCCCAGTTGGAATCCGCAACGCCGGCTTGGGTCAATCTGGGAGTGATGTGCAACGAGCAGGGGCGCCACGCCGAAGCGCTACAGTATTACGAGAAAGCTCTGCGCGTGCGGAAGCAGTCGCCCCGAACGCCGCCCGAGAAGATTGGCTCGCTGCTGAACAACATCGCCGGGGTTCATCGGCGTCTGCGGCAATTCCGGGAGGCGCTGGGCTTTACGGATCGGGCCATCCAACTCCTGGAGTCTGGCGGAGGCCACTATCTAGCCTGCGCGTATGGGACCCGGGGGATGATTCTCCGGGATGCAGCCAGGGACGAGGAAGCGGTGGAGTGGTTTCGGAAGTCGGCCGCGGAGCACCAGAAACAGCCCAGTCCAAACCTGGAGACACTCTCGGAGGAACTGGAAAATGAGGCCGCAGCTTTGGAACGGCTCGGCCGCCTGGAAGAAGCCGGCGGCGCGCGACGGCGGCTCAACTCCGTCCGCGCGGCCATTGCCGGAGTCAAGACGTCCGCGGTCGATACTGTAGATTCAGTTGCAAACGGTCCGAAGCCGGAGGCCGAAGGTGCGGTTCTCGTCGAACTTGATTTCGGTACCCGCGCGGGGGGAGTCTACGAAAAGAGCGATTCCACAAAATTCGGGCGCAAGCTTTCCGAGGCCCTGAAAACCTGCGGGAGCGGCTACTACGGCGGAAGTGTGGTGATTCCGGAGACCACGACACTCCTGTGCTACGGGGCAGACGCCGAAGCGCTCTTTTCAACAGTGGAGCCCCTGCTACGCGCCGAACCCATGTGCGGCGGCGCGAGAATCACCGTGCGTCAGGGCGGCCGTCACCGCGAAGTGCTCCTGCCGGGACGGGTGATGTAGTCGCTCCGCTATTTCCCCGCTGGCTGCCCCCTGGGCGGCTCCATCCCCTTGGGCGCGAGCATCGCCGTGGCCTCCGGCGACGCCAGGAAATGGATCAACGCCTTGCCCGCATCGGCGCGCTTGGCCTTCACGCCGATGCCTGCCGCGAAATCTACATAATATTGATACTCCGCCGGCAGCGGCCCGACCAGCGCAACGCCCTCAGCGGGCAGGATCTCGCTGATCAGCGTCAGAATCATGTCCGCGTGGCCTGCCGCCACCTGCGCGGCCGCTCGCGTGGAGCCCTGCTCCAGCCGTGTCTTCGCCGCCATCTCCTGGGTGATGCCGAGGCGGCCGAACATCATCTCGACATGAACGCGGCTAGCGCCGTCCTGCGCATACGTAACCGTCTTGGCGGCCAGCAGCGCCTTCTTGATGGCCTCGCCCGAACTGATATCCGGCTTGGCCGCGCCCTTGCGGACGCCCACGCCGATCCCGGCCCGGGCTAAAAGAGTCCGCGTTCCGGAGACGATCTTGCCTTTATTAATCAGATCGTCGATGGTATCTGAGGTCAGCACCGCGACGTCGAAATCCGCGCCCTTCTCGATCCGGTCCACCTGAGCGTTGGAGGAATTGTATTCGATCGCCAGCGGTTTCCCCACGGCGGTCTCGGCTTTCGGGCGCGTTTCGTTGAGCACTTCCCGAATGCCATTGGACGCGATGACACGCAGCGCGTTGGGATTCGCCGCCTGTTGTGCCGAGAGGCACCCAAGGGCCGCGCTAAACCCCAGTAATAACGCGACGGAACGAGACTTCATGCTCGACCTCCTTTGGAAATACTCCCCACCGGTCCCCTCGTTCACACTAGCAGATTTTGTCAGTCTCCGGGTAGATTCTTACAGTAGCAGTTCAGCCAAGCCGTCTCTGCAGTGGGCGAATGGGCGGCACCCGTACGCACGACTGCCTTAGGCGGCCAGGTGAGTCAAAACGCTTTAAGCGTTTCGTCCTCGTTCCGATCTATTCGTGTCCATCCGTGGCCAAGAAAAGCCTCGCCAACGTCGCTCGGCGGCCGTGGTATTAACGGCCCCCAAAAACCCTCATTTCCCCTAAGAATCAACCAGCTACCTCCCATGCGCCTGCACCACAATCCCATGCCATATCTCTATCGAGGTAAATCGCGTGTTACCCACCAAGACCGCGCCGCATTCGAACAACTCCGCGACTCCTACATGGACGATTTCCAACCCGTTAACCAATCCCGACCTGGTAGAAACCATGGCCGCCGCCCGCTGGCGCCTCAACCACCTCCAGGAAATCGAGGCCACGCCGTTCGACAAGGAAATGGTCGTCCGGGTAAAAGAAACGAACAAGCAACTCGCCGACCTGACCGAGGTGGAAAAGCTAACCTGGGTCTTCGACCGCGTGGCCAACCACAGCAAATCCCTGGCGATGTTGATCCGCTACGAAGGCAGCCTAAACCGCTCGTATGAGCGCGCATTCAAGCAGTTACAGCAACTCCAGAGGCAGGTGGCACAGGCTTCAGCTTGTGAATCGGCAGAAATTCAAAACGAACCCGAGCCACTAGCTCCAACCGTGCCGTCGGCCACGGTCCAGCCCCTCGTTGGCCCGTCGGAACCGCCAGCTACTCCAAAAACCAGCCCCAGCGAGCCCCCAATCGCAGTGGAACTCAGATCCACGTAGCTTGAAAAACAGAATGTCTTAGCGGCGTTCATCTGCGTTCATCTGCAGCTGAATATGTTTTTTCAATTACAAGCCCACCATGCGCCTGCCCCCGCTATGAACTATAGTTAGGTTTGACGATGAAACCACAGCTAGCAACCTCGCTCCCCGAGGTGCACTCATCGGTCCCCACGCACGCGCCCACGCTGTTGCGGCGCATGCTAGCCTTCGCCGGCCCGGCTTACTTGGTCAGCGTAGGCTACATGGACCCCGGCAACTGGGCCACCGACCTAGCCGGTGGCTCCGCCTTCGGCTACCGCCTGCTGTGGGTCCTGGTGCTCTCAAACGCGATGGCCGTGCTGCTGCAAACGCTCTCCGCCCGCCTGGGAATCGTCTCCGGCCGCGACCTGGCGCAAGCCTCCAAGGAAGCCTACCCCGACGCAGTCTCCTACGCTCTGTGGATCTTATGCGAAATCGCCATAGCCGCCTGCGATCTCGCCGAAGTGTTAGGAGCAGCCATCGGCCTGCACCTGCTCTTCGGCCTGCCGCTAGTGTGGGGCGTGTGCCTCACCGCGCTCGACACGGTGGCCGTGCTCTGGCTAACGCGCTACGGCATCCGCCTGGTCGAAGCCATCACGATCGGCTTGATCCTGGTGATGACCGGCTGCTTCATCGTTGAGATGGGCTTCGCCCGCCCCGTAGCGTCCGAGATGTTCTCAGGCCTCCTGCCGCGCCTCGACTCCCGCAGCCTCTACATAGCCGTCGGCATCATCGGCGCAACCGTGATGCCCCACAATCTCTACCTGCACTCCGCGTTAGTCCAAACCCGCCGCTTCGGCAAATCCGCCGCGAACCAACTGGAAGCCTGCCGCTTCAACCTGGCCGACTCCGTGATCGCGCTCAACGGAGCCCTGATCGTCAACGCGGCCATTCTGATCCTGGCCGCCGCCGTGTTCTTCAAGCACCACACCGAGGTCACCGAAATCGAGCAAGCCCACCAGCTGTTGGCGCCCCTGGTAGGCTCGACGCTAGCGGGCGGCCTGTTCGCCGTGGCCCTGCTCGCGAGCGGCCAGGCATCCACGTTGACCGGCACCTTCGCCGGACAAATCGTGATGGAAGGTTTCCTCAACCTGCGCATGCGCCCCTGGCTGCGCCGCCTCTTCACGCGCTCGCTGGCCATCATTCCCGCGGTGATCGTGGTGTCGATATCGGGCGCGCAAGGCACCTATCAACTGCTGATCCTGAGCCAGGTGATCATCAACATGCAGTTGCCCTTCGCGGTGATCCCGCTGATCCGTTTTACCAGCGACAAGGCGCGCATGGGCGCGTTCGCCAACCGTGGCTGGGTGAAAGCGCTGTCCTGGATCACGGCGGCCGTCATCGTAGGATTGAATTTCTGGCTCATCGCCGACGTGGCCGGGCCTTGGATTGTGGCCTCGCTGTGGCACGCGGCTCTGGCGATCCCAATAGTGCTAGCGATCACGGCGTTGCTGGCCTGGATCACGTTCGCGGCTCCCCGAAGGCCCGAGCCGGTTCCGCAATACGCCGCCGCCGCCGCTGCGGCCCATTTGCCCTCGCCGGTGTACCGGCGCATTTTGGTCCCGCTCGATCACACCTCGCGCGACCGGGCCGCCATCGCCCACGCCACCGCCATGGCACGCCTGCACGGAGCATCCATTCACCTATTGCATGTCGAAGAAGGCGCCACCAGCCTGTTGTTCGGAGCCGACTCCTCCACCGCCGAGGTGCACGCTGGGGAAGCCTACTTGGAGGAGATCGTGCAATCCCTGGCCGCCGAAGGCATCCACGCCGAGCTGACCGTAGTGCACGGCCGCAGTCCCAAGGACGAAATCGTGCGCGCGGCCCGCCAAATTCAACCCGACCTGGTAGTGATGGGCGCGCACGGCCACCGCGGCGTCAAGGACCTGATCCTAGGCAACACCATCAACGGTGTGCGTCACGAAGTGTCCGCGCCGGTTCTAGTAGTGGGCGACCCGCCCCCGCCCTAAACTCCCCCGTGGAGCGGGCTTTAGCCTGCAACGGGTGCTTCAGCACCCGTGTAGAAGCGGAGGCTGCAATCCGCCACTGTGTTCACGCTTCCTTCCGCAGCCAGGGCTCGATGTAAGCCGGGCAGTTGACCAACTCGACGCCAGCGCCATTCATCGTAGCCAGAAACTCCAGCGCCGGCCGGTCGATCAATGTGACCTCGCTGAGATCGATCACCACGCTGCCGCGCTGCCGCCGGGCGCGGTCGATGCGCCGCCGCAAGGCTCCCAGCGAAGCCGAGCAAACCTTGCCCGCCAACGTCACCGTGACTGCTGAAGATGGATTCGCAAGCGTTCCAGATACCATGGCGCCCTCGCGCAAAGACAACGCCAACAACTTAGTTCGACTATGCCCCAGGACGCGGTACTGCTGCGACTGCATCAAGGAGTGCAACCCACTATGCCTTATTGCATAGTTGGCCTGATTGCATGTCGGCGTCGCGCTTCAACCGGTACAGCACGTGACGCCGCAGCGGGTGCCCTTCCGGAATCAGCGGGTGCTCGAAATCCTGAGCGTAGCTCATGCCGAGCTTCTCCATGACACGTCTTGAGCGCACATTCCCCGGCACCGTGAAAGCCACGATTTCATCCAGCCCCAGGTGGTCGAAGCCAAAAGCCAGAGCCGCATGAGCGCCCTCGGTCGCCAGTCCGCGCCCCCACGATGGCCGCGCCAAGCGCCATGCGATCTCGACGCACGGCGTGAACGAGGTCTCAAATCGCGGCACGGCCAACCCGACGAAACCGATGAAGACGCCCGAGTGCTCGGCGACCCAGGGTCCAAATCCGTGGTTCTCGAAGTGCGCCTCGATGCGATCGACGAGCGCGTCGCTTTCCGCGAGCGACAGCACGGACGGGAAATGCTCCATCACTTCCGGGTCGGCATTCAGCGCCGCGAAGGGTTCGCGATCTTCGGGCCGCCAGCGGCGCAACCGCAGCCGCGGAGTCGTCAGGTCTGCCGCCACACCCATGGCGCGTTAGCTTCCTGCCGGTGCTTGCACCGGCACCCAGATCTCCAGGCCGCCGAGGCCCGTGCGAGGGTCGAAGCGTTCGTCGTAGCGCTCGAACGCCGGTCCATCCACGGCCTTGCATGCCGAGGCAGCCAGCCCTTGCTCCCAGATCGCCTTCCACGTACCCGCGATGGCCGCGACGTGGTCGCGATGCTCGAACACCGCGTAGTGCTGGGGAGGAATCCGCAGGCGTGTGAACTCCGGCGGCCGAGAGGGAAACTGGTCCACCGCCACTCCGCAAATGTAGTCGTAGTTGCCGGAATCGTCGGAGTTGTAAATCACGCCGTAAGCTACGCTGCCGATCTGCCGATCGATGTGCCCAAGATGCGGAACGAAGCTGTTCCATTGTGAGGGAATCGCGGCGTCGCCCACGCGTGGACAACGCTGCGCGAGCCCGAAGATCAGCATCGCGTCGCCCCTGATGAGGCGCAGTGAAGTGTCGAGGCGCGGCGAAGCGAGAGAGGTAGTTGCTGCTTGGTTCATTCTGATTGGCTCCTGAAGTGGGATGTTGTCTGTGTGCGCCTGTGCCCGAAGCTGCTCCGGAGTCAGGCCAAAGTGCTGCCGAAACGCGCGCGTGAACGCTTCATGCGAGCCGTAACCCGCATCCAGCGCCACCGCCAGTATGTCCGGCGCGCCTTGGACCAGCGCCTTGGCCGCTTCGCTGAGCCGCCGCCCACGCATGTATCCGGCCACTGAAGTGCCCGTGGATTCAGCAAACGCGCGCGACAGATGAAACCGGGAAACCCCGGCGGCTTCCGCGACCGCATCGAGAGACAACTCGGAATCGAGGTGGCTCTCAATGTACCAGAGGGCTTTGGCGGTGACGCTCACGGGACTAGAATAGACGGAGTCTCCGCGGCCCGCTTGATAGTTATTGCGGTCGGATAGCGGCCGCTGATCAACTCACGGCTCTAGCGTCATTCCACTACGCAGTAGCAGTACAGGAACTGCTGAGTGGTTCCCAACGGCGTGCGGTGCAATTCCGTGGAACTCTCCACCAGCCGGAACCGCCCGCCGAATTCCCCATGCAGCGTCGGAGCGTCATACCGCAGGACATCCAGCCCACTGCATTTGGCGGGCCCGTCTGGCCCGAAAGCGGCGATGATCACGTGGCCGCCCGGTTTGACCGCGGAAGCCACTTGCCGAACATAGGCGAGACGCTGGGACGGCTCGGTCAGAAAGTGAAATACCGCGCGATCATGCCAGACGTCGTAAGCCTGCACCGGCAGGTCAGCTTCGGTGATGTCGGCCACCAGCCAATGAATCTGGTGCGATGCAGGGCCGAGTCGTTTCCTCGAGTGTTCCAGGGCCGTCCGCGAGATGTCCGCCACCGTGATGTTGCCGTATCCCTTGCCGATCAAGTCGTCGACCAGAGTGGATTCGCCGCCGCCCACATCGATGATCGACGCGGAACGGTCGCCCGCGACCCGTTCAATCAGAGCTAAGGAAGTCTCGAGATGGGGACGGAACCAACTGACCTGATCGGCCGCTCTCGTGCTGTAGACCTTTTCCCAGTGCTGCTGCTGCCCGCCCATCGCAGTTCGTCACAGGTGCAGGATGCCGCGCTCGATGGCGATGGTCACTGCGTGGGTGCGGTCGGAGGCGCCCAGCTTCGCCAGGATGTTCTGGATGTGCATCTTCACGGTGCCGCTGGCGGTGCCGAGCTTGCCGGCGATCTCTTTGTTCGCCAGACCCTTTGCCACGAGGCCCAGCACCTCGACTTCGCGCGGCGTCAAAGCTACCTGCGGGAAGTATTCGCTCAGACGCTCGGCCACTTCCTGGGGCATCAGGCGCTTGCCCGAATACACCGTGCGGATGGCACGTAGCACGTCGGTGTGCACCATCTCCTTGAGCAGGTAGCCGCGCACGCCGGCTTCGAGCGCGCGATAAATATCCTGATCGCCGTCGTAGCTGGTCAGGGCCACAATGCGCGCCTCGGGATCTTCCTGGCGGATGATCCGCGCGGCTTCGATGCCGGTCATCTCCGGCATGCGCAGGTCCATCAGGATCACGTCGGGCCGCAGCTTGCGGAACATCTCCACCGCTTCCCGGCCGTTGCCCGCTTCGCCCACCAGTTGCATGTCGGCTTCGTTGGCCAGAATCGACGCGATGCCTTTGCGCACCAGCGGGTGATCGTCCACGCACAAGACGCGAATCGGCGTGCCGGGCCTCTCGGGATTGGCGGTCGAGCTTTCCATATTGGCCTCATTTGGCTGCATCTGCCAGCACCCTTTCCTTTCGTCTAACTGCGCACAACCGAGCGCCGCGGCGTCACCGGCTCCGTCGCGGGGGCCGCGCTGCTATGTGCGCCCACCGGAAGGCGCACGGTCACCGTGGTCCCGCTTCCGGGCTGACTGCTCAATTCGATTTCCGCGCCGATCTGCGCCGCCCGCTCCTTCATTCCGATCAGACCGTAGTGACCCAATGTGCCGCCCGGTCCGCCCGCCGATCCGCCATTCCCGTCCCGCGTGAATCCCAAGCCGTCGTCCTTCACGCGAAGATTCAGCGCGTCGGGATAGGACTCCAGCACGATCTCAATGGAGCGGGCGCCGGAATGCTTCACCGAGTTGGTCATGGCCTCGCGGGCGATGCGCAACAGGTTGTACTCCACTTCGGCGGGCAGTTTGCGCAGTTGCCGGTCCAGATGAAACCGCAAGCGCACGTCCTTGGCTCCGGCAATTTCCTTGGCTGCGTCCTCGAGTGCGCTGGCCAAGCTCGACGGGGCCCCGCCGCCGGAACGCAGACCCGCCACCGACTGGCGCGTCTCGCGCAGACAGCGCGCCGCATCCGAGATGATGTCGGCCAGCGTCGCGCGCTCCTCGTCCGACTTGACTCTTCCGGCCAGCGCCTGTAAGGCCATGGTGATGCCGGAGAAGCCCTGGATCAGCGTGTCGTGCAGCTCCCGCGCGATGCGGCTGCGCTCCGCCAGGATCACGTCGTACTTCTCGCGAAGCTGCCGGATGCGGACCTGGTAGCCCAGCCACACCATCAAAGCCAGCGCGGCCGCAACCAGGACCCAGAACCACGAACGCTGATAGTAGTGCGAGGCCAGCGTGAACTCGATGGAGCTGCCGGTCTCGTTGCACAAGCCGTCCACGGTGCACGCAGTCACGCGGAAGGTGTAACTGCCGGGCGGGAGGTTGGTATAAAACGCGGCGCGGCGCACGCCGGCGTCGATCCAATCCTTGTCGAAGCCTTCCAGCTGGTAGCGGAAGGTGGTGCGATTGGCCGCGTAGAAGCTCAGGGCGCTGTAATAGATTTCGAGATTCTTTTGGCCCGGGGCGTCGCGCGAGATCTGCGCGGGCGTCTCGCGCTTGCCGTTCACCAGCGGGTCTTCAATGACCACGGGAAGAGGCGCCACGCTTTTCTGGCGATTGGGCTCCAGCACGATCAACCCGTGCGTGGTGGAGAACCACATGATTCCGTCCCGCATCCGCCACAGCGCAGGCTGCACGCCGGAGCGGCCTTCGATCACGCGTTGGCTCCCGTCGGTGGGGGAGTAGGGCGAACTGTTGACCCGGTGGATCTCGCCCGCGGCGAAGCGCAATAATTCAGGGCGCGACACCGAAAACAGACCCCGGCTACAGGCCATCCAGAAGTGATCCTGGGCGTCGCGGAGAATGCCGAAAATCTCGCCGTCGAACAGGCCGTCCGCAACCGAGATCGTGGTCAGCTTGCCGGTCTTACCCATCAGGCGCAATCCGCTTCCGGTGGAACCCATCCACAGCAAGCCGTCGGAATCGAGGTAGAACGTGTCGACGTCGCGGAGGGGCGCTCCGTCCTGCTGCACTTCGCGGAACCCGGCCTTGGCGGCGCGCACGAAAACGCCGCGCTCGGTCGCGACCATCATGTTCCCGCCGGAGTCTTCGCCCATGGCCCGCACCGCGCCGGGCGGAGCGCTGACCATGGAGACCATCCGGCCTTGTTCGTAAGACGCCAAACCGGCCTCGGTGCCGATCCAGAGTCCGCCGTCGGAGGCGCGATGGATGGCGCGAACGGCATTCGCCGGCAAGCCTTGCGCGGTGGTAAAGGTGGCCGCGACGCGGCCGTCATCCAGGCGGTTCAAGCCGCGGTCGGTGCCGACCCAGATGGCTCCGGCGACGTCTTCTCCCAACGCCAGCACGGAGTCGGAAGCCAGCCCGTTGCCGGAGTTCAACACGGTGAACTTGTGCCCGTCGTAACGCGCCAGGCCCTTGTCGAGCGATCCGACCCAAACGGTTCCGCGGCGGTCCGCCAGCAAGGGGCCGGCGTTGTTGCTGGGAAGTCCCTCACGCTGGGTGAAGGGAAGCGCGCGCCCGTCGACGAATTGATTCAAGCCCTGCTTGGTGCCGACCCACAACCAGCCTTCGCGATCCTCATACACCGAGTACGCCGTGCTTTGCGAAAGCCCGTCCTCGGGCCGGAAATTGTCGAAGTCGCCGGCGCGGAAGCGGCTGAAGCCGTTGCGGGTTCCAATCCACAACGTACCCTCGCGGCCCGGCGCCAGGGCGAACACCAGGTTGTCGACCAGGCCGTCTTTGACGGTGTACAGGCGCTCGGTTGGCTTTCCGCCGCCAGGAGATCCAGCGGCGGATTCGATGCGGATCAGCCCCGCGCTGGTGCCGGCCCAAACGGTGTCGCCCGAACACTGCAGCGCAAAGACGCTCACGTCGGCGGGCGCGGAGGTCAGCTTGTAGGTCTCAAAGGCGCTCCCGTTCCAGCGGCTGAGCTTGGGGCTGTCGCCGCCGGACCACACCGAGCCGTCCGGCGCCAGACACGCGGCGCGGACGTTAGTAGCTCCCAGAGTGGTATACGGACCGAATGTCTGGATCTCGGCATTGGTGTGTGGGCCGCTGCCGCGCGGGAGGTCGACCCGCGCCAGGCCCCGATCCGTGCACACCCACATCTGCCCCTCGCGGCCGGCTACGACGCACTGCGTCAGATTCGAGGGCAGACCCTGCTTCACGCCGTATTGCGACACGCCCAGCGGCGAAACGCGCAATACGCCCTGATCGTTGGTGGGGACCCACTGCGCACCCTGATCGTCCTGGTAGCCGGGGCCGCGGACCCAAATGTTCTGGGGCAGATTGGGATAGAGAGATTGGCCCGTGCGGAACTCGACGCCGTCGAAGCGGATCAATCCGGTTTGCGTGCCCAGCCACAGATAACCGTCGCGGGTCTGCCACACGCCTTGGATGGATCCGAAGGGAGTGCCCTGCTGGTTTTGCCAGATGCGGTGCACGTACTGGGTGAGCGCGTGGTTGGGGTCGAGCGCCGCGGCCGGGCGCAGACATATCAGCGACGCCGCCAGCGCCAACTGCATCACGCGAACTGTGTTTGTTCTCGCGGCCACCGTATCTATTGTGCACCCAATATGGAGTGTTCGGGGGCGCACAGTTTTCTGGGGATCCACGGATCATGCGTCCCCCACGGGAGACTCACGCGATAAGCGATAGAAACGGATGGGGACGAAAATCGGAATTCTCTCCCGAAGGCGCAAAGACGCAAAGAAACCCTAAGATCTTTGCGCCTTGGCGGCTTGGCGAGAGAATTAGAACTCGACGCCGAAGCCGGCTGAGATTTCGGTCATGCGCAGCCAGCCGCTCGCCAGAGGCAGGCTGAAGGGCTTGGGCGAGATGTATTGGCGCACGTCGCCGCGGATCGCAAACAGGTTGGTTATTTTGACCTTCACTCCGCCGCCGTAGTTGAATCCGAACTTGGTGCTGCCGCCGCCGGAAACGGCGGATGAGCCGGGCGGAACAAAGTTGAAGAATCCCAGGCCGCCCGTCCCGAAGGGCCGGATGCGGGAGCCTTCCTTGGTGGCATAGACCAGGAAGTTGTAACCGCCGGAATGCACCGCCATCCCTTGTTCCGCACCGCCCTGATCGTTGAACTTGAGTTGCGTGCGTTGGTAGGCGTACTGAACTTCGTGGCCGAAGATGGTCTCCGAGTTAAAGCCGACGCGGAAGGCGAAGCGGAAGCCATCGGTGAGCTGCACGTCGTTGGGGGTTCCGCCAAAGGGCTGATCCGTACCCAGTCCGCTATTGGATAGCAGTCCTTGGCCGCCGCTGAACCAGCCTTCAAAGGATTGGGCGAACGCCGGCGCACCCACGGCGAGCAAGACAATGGGAAGAAACTTTCTCATAGCTTCTATGATGCACCCGCGGGCGCGCCCGTTGCCAGGTCGTCGATCGAATCGCGTTTTCGGGTTGATCTGAGGGTGGATTCGGACCAGTTCGCGGTATCATTCTGATTGATGCAGCCTGTACTGTTACCGGAATTTGAGCCATCTTACCATCCGCTACCTTCCGTCTGGGACGGAGAGGATGCCGAGTTGATCGAGCGAATGTTGACCTTCTATCCGCACAAACGGCCGAAGCGAATCCTGGATGCGACGTTGAACGGTGGCCGATTCTGGCACGGCAGTAAGCGCAAGATCGTTGGTTTGGACATCGCTAGCAGTCATCGACCGTCAGTAGTTGGGGACAATACCCAGATGCCGTTCGCGGATCATCGCTTTGACGTGGTTGTATATGACCCGCCTCATGTTCCGAACCAGGGCAAGGACGATCAAAAGGACTTCACGGTCCGCTTCGGGTTAGGCGGGCGCTCCCCCAAAGAGCACGGGTACAACTTCTCCCACCTTTATCCGGCCTTTGTCCGGGAGGCCTATCGCGTCTTAAGGGTTGACGGCATTCTGCTCTGTAAGATCACAGACTACATCCACAACCATCGGTATCAGTGGGCGCACGTCGATCTAGTGCAAGCCGCGGTAGCTGTTGGATTCTGCGCTTGCGATTGCATCATCAAAGTCCGGAAGGGACCGATTATCGATCCGAAGTGGAAGACAGCCCACCACAGCAGGCGGCAACACTGCTACTGGCTGGTCTTCCGCAAGTCCGACAAGTGCGAATAGTTCTCATCCGCTGCGAATCATAGTCTCCCACGAAAGTAGAAGGGCGCAATTGGAAACGGAAAGATTGCGTATCGAGCACTTGCCGTCGGATGCGTCAAAATGTACGTGAAACAGTCTTTCTTTCCCGCGGAGTACGTCTGCTCCGATGCTCCGTTTGCCTTTACGCGTACCAACCGGCTGAAAGGCCGCTGTGCCGATCAGTTTAAGAGTGGATACGGGTATCTCCAAGAGGTCATAGCGAATCAATGGCGGCTTCCAGATTGCCCGCAACATCAGAATGATGTCGTACCGTTCCAAGTGCTCAAGTACACGCTGCACGAGAACCTCTGCGGTCCACGGTTCCCGTTCGGTAGTACAGAGCTTCGTGATCGTGATTCGGTCGGGGTGGGTACCGGTCCCCTTTCGGTTTTCAGCGAGAGTCGCTTGTTCTCAACCAGGAGGTCGTGAGTCGGCTGATTCCTCGATGTTCCCTCAATGACGGAGTAAGGTTTCTTGACTGTCCTGAAGGCATTTTCCACGAGAGCTTCGAAGTAAATCCCCTGCGGCGGTACTCTGGCATAAATCGAGTGGTGGACGCCGATGTGGGCGCGGAGAGCCTTTAGAAAATCGGCCTCAAATACACCGCTGGGTTTGGGCAATCGACAAATTCTATCACGGCGACGCGAACGGAATGGTTACGAAAGAGTCTATTTGACGGACGTTGCCGGGATCGATATTTCGCCGGTCAAATACTGCACGGCGCGCCCGCCGATCTTCACGCGGCTGCCGAGATCCTCGCACCACAGTTCCCCGCCTCGTTGCGAGATCTGGCGCGCGAATAGCTTCGATTTGCTCAGCCGCCGGGACCAGTACGGAATCAGAGTGGTGTGCGCGGAGCCGGTGACCGGATCTTCGGGAATCCCTTTGGCTGGAGCGAAGAAGCGCGAGACGAAGTCCTCCTGATTGCCCGGCGCGGTGACGATGATGCCGCGGCGATCGATTTGCCCAAGCTTGCCCATGTCCGGAGCAAGACGCCGCACCTGGTCCGGGTTCTGGTACACGCACAGGTAATCGCGGGCTCCGAGTATCGATTCCGGCGTCGTGCCGAGAGCTTCCTTAAGCAGCGGCGGCGCAGAACATGGCTGCGGCGGATTGGCGGGGAAGTCGAGGACGTAGAGGTCGCCCTCGCGGTCGACCGTAAGCTCGCCACCGAGGGTTTCGAAGATCAGGTGGGAGCCGGTCACTTCGCGGCGCACCTCTTGAATCACGCTGGCGGTGGCGACAGTGGCGTGGCCGCACAACTCGACTTCGACGGCGGGAGTGAACCAGCGCAGGCCGTAGCGGCCGGCCGCGCCTTGAGGCACGTAGAACGCGGTTTCCGAGAGATTGTTTTCGAGCGCGATGGCCTGTAGCGTTTCGGTAGGCAGCCAGGCGTCGAGCGGGCAGACTGCGGCGGGATTGCCCTGGAACAATCCGGCGGCAAAGGCGTCCACTTGGTAGATGGGAAGTTTCATTTTTTATCCTCTATGAATACGCGGCCACGTAATGATGGTGACGGTTGGGAGGGTGTATCGGGCGCGCCGAAGACCCCACAGCATCAGCACCGCGAAAGCTACGATGGCCACGCCGACGCTGAGTAAGCCGATCGTCACGACCGCCTCCTGCCAGGGCTGGGCGCTCTGGGATGCTCCCGTGATGGGCGACAGGGTGGACGTCGCGAAAATGGCGGCGAGCGCGGTCATGGCCCAGTTCGCATAGGTGCCGTAGAGCGCCGTCCAATATGCAACCGCTTTCGCCGTACGTGCGAGTCTGACCTCGGTCCATACCGCCCCTACTGCGACCAAAAACGTTCCATTCATCACACCTTCCAGGTGGGCGGCGAGTCCCATGCGGACATTGGCGAAACGCTGCTCAACGAAACCTGTTAACAGCCCGAGCAGGAATAGGAACATACCATGCCACATCAGACTGCGGTTGGCGCCTTCCATGACGGTCATCCTCTCACCAGCCCAGGAAAGTGTCAAGAACCAATGCCGCACCAACACGCTTCCCCCTCAGTTTTCCGTTAACGCTACCGATATTGACGGAACCGATATTGACGGAACTGGGGCCGGATTGGTCACGTAGAATGGAGCATGAGGATGTTTATGAAAGCCGCTTTTGCCGGTATGTTGCTTACGGTGGTGGGCGCTTACGGCGCCACCGATCCCCAATTGGTGGGACTGATGATGCCCGACGCCAAGGTGATGACGGGTCTCCAGGTGGCCGATTGCCAAGCGACGGCGTTCGGCCAGTTTCTGCTGAAGCAGATTCCGGCGAATGCCGGGCTGGACAATTTTGTCGCGGCCACGGGCTTCGATCCGCGCCAGGATCTGAGCGCGATCATCGCGGCCTCGGCGGGCGATAATCGCTGGCTGATCGCGGGACGGGGCACGTTCCAAGCTGTACGCACCGCGGGATTGGCGGAGATGGCGGGCGCAACGGTCACGCGGTACAAGGGTGTCGACTTGATCACCGGGAATCCCAACAACGGCGGTCCCAACCGGCCCAATCGCGCCAATCCCAATCGCGCGGGAGGCCGGCCGAATGGCGCCGCGGCGGCCAGTGCGGCGCCGGTGAACGCAGTGGCGTTTCTCGATTCGTCCACGGTGCTGATCGGTGAGGTGCAATTGATCAAGTCCGCCGTAGACCGGCACGCCGCGGGCACGGTGTTCAACGGACCTTTGGCGGTGAAGGCGCAGGACATCTCCGCACAGAATCAGGCGTGGGCGGCTACGCTGACCGGGGCGGCGGATCTGCTGTCCGGGCTGAATGGATCGCCAACCGCCACGGGTCCGATGGCGAACGTGCTGCAGGCGATCACGGGATTGTCCCTGGGCGTGCAACTGGGGGGGGCGAATGTCACGCTGAGCGGCGAGGCCGCGACTCGCTCGAACCAGGACGCGCAGGCGCTGGTGGATGTGGTGCACTTCCTGATGGGCATGGCGCAGGCCAACCGCAAGGATCCGCAGGGCGGCAACGTGGCGGCGATGGTGGACGCGACGTCGGTCAGCGCCTCGGGAGCTTCCGTGCGGTTGACAGTCACCGTGCCGGAGCAGCAGTTGGAGCAGTTGTTCCCAACCAAACCGGGACTGAAGAAGATTTCGCTGCCCGCACGGTAGGTGGCATGGCCTTCATCCTGTGCTGTGGGGCAGGTTGCTAACCACACCTGTCCAAATTACAGAGGGGCGGAAGACCGATACTTTGATTGGGTTCCCTGGAAAGAACCAATCAGAAAAAGTAGAGGTCTCCGCTTGAATCGAGTATGCAGCATTTTCTCGCAGCTGTTGAGGTTGTTTCCGCGACTAGACCATTTTCTGAGATAATATAGACCAGCTCTGGCGATCCGGCTGCAAGCAAGAGATGGCGAAGGCCTATTCTGACGATCTACGACGGAAGTTGTTGGAGGCGCATCAGCAGGGGGAAGAGAGCC
>Ga0209517_10004771_pt1 | contig 17618 bp, 11 predicted proteins | sample PeaSoiMetSII2010_FD_187695 | JGI IMG/M metagenome (GOLD analysis project Ga0209517, IMG submission 187695) | Peat soil microbial communities from Weissenstadt, Germany - SII-2010 (SPAdes) (version 2) | ecosystem: Environmental > Terrestrial > Soil > Wetlands > Peat | place: Germany...
ATGTCATTCGGAAACTGCCGAGCCATAATCTGCTTCAGCGCGGCGTAAGGCTGAGCAAATGTGGCATTTAGCAACATTAACAAGAGTGTGATGATTTTGCCAGGATCCTTACCCCTGCCCACAAAGGTCGGAGCACGGCGTTCCGGAGCCGCAAAGGGTCGCCAACCGCGCCGGCGTATCGCCCGCCATGCGCTCGACCAGCCGCACGTCCTCGTCCGATAGAAACAGTTTCCACCGTGCCACGGAATCGCGGTGAATTGGTTTCCGCGGATCGGTGTTGCCCACCGTGGTCCCATCCTCGAACAACTCGCTATGCGCTCCTTCGCGGTGGCGTAGCAGGTTGTCGTGGAAGACGATGCCGAGATGATTGCAGACCGCCTCCAGCACCGGTCGTGGCCGGTTTACCAGCCGCTCGTAACAGATGTCAAGGACCGGGAAACCCATCTCGCGGTAGGTGAAGAAGGCGTCGGTTTTGTATTTCCAATACAGCGTCGCCACCCCCACCAACCGGTTGTGGCAGCTCTCCACGATTCCAATCTCGGCGGCATAGCGCGAGCGGAACGTTGCGTCGCAGGCGAGTTTCGCCGCGACGATGCGCTCTGGCCACATTTCGCACCAGCTCACTTCTCCTACGCGCAGATTCAGCATCGAGGCGACGGTATCCCGTACGTCGCGATACAGAAAAAGGATCTTCTCCCCTCGGTAGAAATTCTCGCAGGCCCCCTCCAGACCCTCGTCGAGCAGCAGCGGCGCGGTCAATTGCTCAGTCCAGCGCGGAATTTTGAAGCCGACCAGGCGCACAGGCGGCAGGGGTTCGAAAACCGCCTGCTGTAGGATGGCGTAGGCCTTCAGTTCGTCGTAACACAATACGTCCGGGTGAGTCTCCAGAATTAGCCGGACCAATGTTGTGCCCGAGCGCTGGCATCCCAGTATGAAGAATCGTTCCGGCTTGACGCCCGGCACGCGTTCCCGATTCAGTTCGTCGATCATGTTTCTTACAAAGACGAACACCGGCTCCGTGAACAAGTCTCACAGACCAAACGCGGAGACCTCGCCCTTTTCGTGTCTCCCATTTGCACGGTTTCGCGAAAACTGGGAAGGGGCCCGTGTCTCGCTTTTCTCTCGCTCAGGAATGGTGCGCTTCGTGGCCACGATCTCGAGCGTGACGAGCGTCTCGCCGGCGGCGTCGGTGTTCCTGGCGTCCGAACGCGAGCATGCCTATCCGCGCCCGCGCGCACGGGGCATCGCACGAAGTCCCGAGCCACGAGCCTATGACACGCCCGCGGGCCAATCGCGCAATCGCGCGGCGGAAGGCGGGGGATCGACCGCGCACCGGCAGCGCCGCCGGCAATCGACATTTCGGTTCGGCGCGTCCCAGCCGCGGGCGCTTCCTGGTGCCGCGCGCGCGCTTGACGTCGGCGAGGGGCGGCGTGCGTCGCGTCCCCGCCGCGGGCGCCTGCCGGCCTCGGAATTCCTCGGCAAGGGAGAAGCCCGGCCGCGTCGCCCGATGTTGCGGCTCACGAGCCTACAGCGCGCCCGCGGGCCAATCCTACAAACGCGGCGGAAATCGACCGCCACGCCGGCCGCGGGGCCAATCACCGCGTCCAGCGGGCGGGCGCGGTTTCGGTTCGGCGCGTCCCAGCGGCGCGCGGGTAAGGAACTTTCACTGCTTGTCGAAGACCATCACGCCGCTGGCTGCCTGGCCGTTCGCATTTTCCCTTTCGCCGCGATCGTCCTGACCTTCCCATCCTTGGAGACCGCGTCTCGCGACGTCCGAACTACTTTTCCGGCGTTTCTTCCATGTCGATTCGATTGTGTTCGGGTTGATACGCTTAAAGGCAACGGTATCATCCCAACCCGCTACTCCCGTCCCTGAAACCGATTGTCCTTGCCGCCGTAGTTTGCCGTGAATCTGAACGTGACGTGGCTTCCATCCCCGGCAGTCATTTCGGCGCTAGCTTTTACGCCACCGCCTTGAGCTTCAAATGTCAGCGTCCTACTCTGTGGCGCCGGCCCAAGACTGTATTTCGACTTTGCGGTGTTCTGTTCCCATTGTGCCGATGAAGGGGTTGCTTTGGGCCAGCAGGACACCCGACCACCGCAGATCCCCATTATCCCGAAGCGCATTCCGTTTCCGCCCGGCTATGCTCTTGGTAACCTGCTGCCAAGGTACAGTGGCCCTCGGTCCTCTGCAGCCTGCCAGCCTTTCACTTCCGTCGAATCGGCCTGGCCACCGTGGCAGTTGCGATATCATTAGAGACCGCGGCGGCATCATGAAGAAAGAGAACGCGTTCGAAATGGCGACGTCCCAAGTGCGGTTCGGCCCCGGCGTCACCCACGAATTGGGGATGGATCTGGCCGACCTCGGGGCTCGTAGCGCGCTGGTCCTGACCGACCGACGTCTGTCCCGCATGCGCCCGGTCGTTACCGTCCTCGAATCTCTGGCGGATCACGGCATTCCATTCACTCTCTATGATCGCGTTCGCATCGAGCCCACCGACGAGTCATTTCAGGACGCCATCGCCTTCGCGCGCCGGGGATCCTACGACGCGTTTGTCGCCGTCGGCGGCGGCTCGACCATCGACACGGCCAAGGCCGTGAACCTCTACACTACTTATCCGCCGGCCAACTTTTTGGATTACGTGAACCCGCCTATCGGCAAAGGGCTGCCGGTACCCGGCCCGCTGAAGCCCCTGATCGCCGTTCCCACCACGGCCGGCACGGGCAGTGAAACCACGGGGGTCGCGATCTTCGATCTGAGCCGCATGCACGCCAAGACTGGCATCGCGAGCCGGCGCCTGAAGCCGGTGCTCGGGCTGCTCGACCCGGAGAACACCCGCAGCCTGCCGCCCCAGGTGGCCGCCTCGACCGGGCTCGACGTGCTCAGCCATGCTCTCGAGTCCTACACCGCGTTGCGGTTCGATGAGCGTCCTCACCCGGAGCGGCCCGCTTTGCGTCCGACCTACCAGGGCTCCAACCCTATCAGCGACGTTTGGTCGATGGAGGCCCTGCGCATGGTCTCACGGTACCTGGTCCGGGCGGTCGAGGATCCGGCGGATGAGGAAGCGCGCGCCCACATGCTGCTGGCGGCATCCTACGCTGGAATCGGCTTCGGCAACGCCGGCGTCCACCTGCCGCATGGCATGTCCTATCCGGTCTCGGGAATGGTCCGGGAGTATTCTGCCGAAGGCTATCCCGGCGATCATGCGCTCCTTCCCCACGGCTTCTCGGTCATTCTGAATGCGCCGGCGGTATTCCGCTTCACCTCCCCGGCCTGCCCACAGCGTCACCTGGAGGCCGCCGCGGCGCTCGGGGCGGACGTCTCGCGCTGCCAGCCGGAGGACGCTGGGAAGGTCTTGGCGGACCGCATCCTGTGGTTCATGCGGAGGCTGAAAACTCCGAACGGATTGCAGGAGATCGGCTACACCGCCTCCGACATTCCCCGACTGGTGGAAGGAACCCTGCCGCAGCACCGGGTGACCAAACTGTCTCCCCGCCCGGCCGGAAGGCAGGAATTGAGCTCCCTGTTCGAAGCCGCGCTTAAGGGCTGGTGAAGCGGCGCGGGCGGTCGTATGTCGCGAGCGCACACGATCGGGGCTAGAATGAGGGCCATGCTCACAGTTCAACGCAGGCACTCCCCAAAGTGCCCTGATCGGAATAAGGGACCGAACACCTGAGGTGCTGCGGCCACTGCTCGATACGAATCTGCGGAATGGCGGACGGAAAGCGGACCAGAGTTTCCCTCAGGACTCGTGATCCTCAAGGCGCCGCACGTTGCCTGGCTGAAATGGAAGATCGTCTATCGGGCCTCCCGAGAAAAACAGTGGCCGAGGCTTGAGGTTCTGGAAAGTACGCCACGTCTACTCCTCGTGAATGACGTCCATCGGGTTGAGGCGCGAGGCGACGCGCGCGGGGTAGAGGCCCGCCAAAACGGTGACGGACCAGACCAGCAGGAGAGCTCCGGCCAGCAGTTCGCCCGGGGGGTGAAACTGAATGGTCCAGCCGAAACTCTGCTTGTTGACTACGAAGACCAGGAGCAAGGAGAGTGCGAAGCCCAGCGCCAATCCGAGGAGCGCGGCGAGCACGCCGAGGAAGGCGGCTTCCGTCAGGATCATGCCGCGGACCTGCCCGGCCGATGCGCCGAGGTAGCGCAACAGGCCCAGTTCGCGGCGGCGGTCGAGCACCAGGGCCAGCAGCGAATTGGCCGCGCCCAGCATGGCGACCACAATGGCCACGGCCTCCAGCGCCCAGGTGATGGCGAAGGTGCGGTCGAACACGGCGATGGCGTTGCGCCGCAGCTCGCTGTTGGGCGCCACCGCGACACCGTAGCCCGATGTGCGCAACTGGATCTGCCGTTGGACGCCCGCGGCATCGGCTCCGGGAGCGAGATAGACGGCGGCATTGGTCGCGGGTTGGCCGGGGAGATAGCGCAACAGCGTGGAGCGGTCCACGATCACGTAGCCCTGGCTGCTGGAGTATTCGTAATAGATGCCGGCCACCGCGAGGGTCACGTTGCGGCCGCCGAGCGGGATAGTGAGGCGGTCGCCGGTGCGAATGCCGTGCCGGTTGGCGAAGGGCTCGCTGACAATGGCGCGGTCGCGGCCGGGTAGCGAGCGGAGCACCGCGTCGCGGTCCGTGCCGGGGAGAAATCGCAAGCGGCCGTAGCGGCGCACGATATCGAGGTCTCCCGCGCCGAGGGTGGCGCGCTCGCCGCGATAGTGGAACTCGAGACCGTGGAACACATCCACGGCGGCGACCCCGGGGATAGAGGCAAGGATTGCGGGGACCTGGGCGGCCAGCGGCGGGTATGCGCCGGCGCTTGCCGGCATGGAGGGGCGCACGTAGAGATCGGCGCGCAGTTGCACGTCGAGCCACTGCGTGACGGTTTCGCGGAAGCTGCCGACCATGATGCCCACGCTGGCCATCATGGCGATGGCGGTGGAGAGCGCGCCCACGACCACCGAGGTGCGGGAAAGCGAGGCGGTGAGGCTGCGGCCGGCGAGCAGTCCAACCACGCGGCGGCGGACGATGGCGCGGGTGGCGCGATTGACGGCCAGCACCACGGCGGGAGCGGCCATGGCGGTTGCGGCGATGGAGAGAAGCGCGGCGGCATAACCGCCGAGCGGGTATCCGTCGAGCGGCGCGGCTTGGGAGGCGGCCAAGGCCAGGACGGCGATGACGGCGGACCAAGCCAATCCGCGGCGCCAGCGGAGGCGTGCGTGGTGCTCATGGGCGCCGCGGCTCATGGCTTCCGTGGGCGCGACGCTCATGGCTTCGCGGGCGGGGGCGAGGGCCGATGCGAAGGCCACCAACGCGCCGGTCACGACCCCGATCGAGGCTTCGCTCCAGGTGAGTGTGATGGGCGCCGGGCGGCTGGTGGTGTAAAGGGCATTCACGGTTTCGGCGATCAGCCGGACGGTGGCGCCGGCCAGCAGGCGGCCCAGCGCCACTCCGATGGCCGCCCCCACGATGCCGAACAGCAGAGCTTCGGCCAGGAACAGCGCAAGCACGGTGGCGCGGCCGGCGCCGAGGGCGCGCAGAATGCCGATTTCGGCGCGGCGCCGGACCACGCTGACGGAAATGGTGTTGTAGATCAGGAACGCGCCGACCACCAGCGAGATGTAGCTGAGCACGCGCAGGTTCCAGCGGAAGGCGCGGAGCATGCGCTGGTTCTCATCGCTGCGCGCGCCGGGCTTCTCGACCAGGTAAGCAGGCGGCAGGGTGGCGCGTACCGCCTGTTCCACGCGTGCGAAGTCCTCGCCGGGCGAGACCGTCACATCGATGCGGTCGAGCTTGCCGTAGCGCCCGAGGGCCTGCTGCGCGGCCGCGATATCGATGGCCAGGAATTCGGCGGATCCGGCCTCGGCGAGGCGGCCCACCTGGAAATTCCAGGGACGGCCGTCGATCAGGGCCGTGAGCGGTGCGCCGGGCGCAAGGTGCAGGCGCTCGGCGAGGGTTCGCGACGGGACGATGGCATTTTCTGGAGCGCCGGCGAGGTCCACGCCATAAAGCGGCACCGCGCCGACGCCCTCCAGCACGGCCTGAGTTTCGACAATGGGAGAGAAGCGCGCGTCGAAGGGGAGCGCGGTGAGGCGGCCGATCACGCGCTCGTCGATGCCGCCGTTGGCGAGAATCTCGAGGTCGATCTTGCCGGCGAGCGTCTCCATGGAGGAGCGGAAGGAGCCGGTGGCGGCGTCGCCCGAAAGATCGATGGCCACCACTACGGCCACCCCCAGGGCCACGGAGAGGATGGTGAGCGCGGTCCGGAGCAGGTCGCGGCGAAGGGGTCTCAGGATGAGGGTGCGGAGGAGCTTCATGGGCCGACGATGGATTGGATGCGGCCATCGCGCAGGCTCACGCGGACGTCGGCGATGGCAGCGGCTTCGGCACTGTGGGTGGCCATCAGGACGGTGGCGCCGAAGCGCGTGGCGCTTTCGCGGAGGAGCGAGAGGACCTGGTCGCCGCTGGCGGTATCGAGGTTGCCGGTAGGCTCGTCGGCGATGAGCAGGCCGGGAGAGTGCACCAGGGCGCGGGCGATGGCCACGCGCTGCATCTGGCCGCCGGAGAGTTGGTAGGGAAGGCTCGATCGCTTGTCTTCAAGGTCCACCCACCGCAGGCGGTCGCGAGCGGTTTCGGCGGCTTGGGGCGCGTGGGCGAGCAGCAGCGGGAGCTCGACGTTTTCCAGAACGGTCAGTGTGGGGAGCAACTGGAAGAACTGGAAGACAAAGCCCACGCGGCGGCGGCGGAGGGTCGTAAGGTCGGATTCGGAGAGCGTTCGTGTGGAGCGTCCATCGATCAGGACGTCGCCCGAAGTCGGAAAATCCATGGCGCCGGCGAGGTTGAGGAGGGTGGTCTTTCCGCAGCCGCTGCGGCCGAGGAATGCGGTGACCGTGCCGGGCGTGGCGGTGAGGGAAATGCCGTGCAGGACTTCGACCGGCTGCCCTCCGTTGCGATAGGTCTTGGAAACTCCGCGAAGCTCCAGCATGGTGGCACAGGCGTCTCGGCCTGTGTCCTACTCATACCGCAAAGTCTCCACCGGGTCCAGTGAGGGCTTTACTTTAAGCGCGCGTATCTTCGGCTGGTTCGATGCGGCGCTGGATCGTCTTCGGCGATACCGGATAGAACCACCGGCCCGCGGTCGGGGAACTCGGCTACAAGGGACAGATTCCCGCCCATGGCCTGGACGGTCTTGCGGAGTGTGGACAGCAGGAGATCGCTCCGCTTTTCGAGGCGCGAAACACTGTCCTGAGTGATTCCAAGCTTCTTGGCCATCTTGACCTGCGTGAGCTTGCGCGCGTGCCGCAGTTCGCGCAGGGTCATCTCCTCGGCGATCAGCGCGGCAGCGCGAGCCTCCACCTTATGGCGTTGGGCGGGGCTCAGCTTCTTGATCAGGTTGTCCACGTTCGTGGGCATGATTATCTCCTTTCCTCGCTCAGCGGGCCAGGTGGGCGTCGAAACGCTCGTCTGCCTTGCGGATCGGCTCGCGGTAGAACCGCTTTTCGCCGACGCCCGATTTATCCCCTGCGACGAGCAGGATCGCCTTCCGCATCGTATCGAAAGCAAAGGCCACTCTCCACTCGCCATCTGCCGCGGTGAACCGTAGCTCCTTCATATTCGCGTGGCGGGAACCCTTTCAGCGTGTCGACGCGCGGGCGCCCCAATTGCGGCCCGAATTGCTGAAGGAGGCGTGCCAACGCCAGAATCTCCGTCCGCGCCTCTTCGTGCAGATCGTCGAGCTCCGGCTCAAACTCTTCGCCAATCTCAACAATCCAACCCAGGTTTACATTATGATATACAGTGCATATGATGTCAAATCCATATGTATGGCATGGCCGCGGCTGGAAGAACTGGGATACGAAGCCACGCCGCGGCCCAACAGCCCGGTGACCGTGCGGGGTGCGGGTGTGAGCGAAATGTCGTGCAGGATTTCGAGCGGCTGGCTTCCGCTTACTCGACGGCGTCACCGCCGTGGCATATCTACCCGTCGAGCTCGATCTCCTGATGCTGCATGCCCGCGTATGGGTAGACCGCGACCTTCGGATCGCCGGGATGCAACTCCTTCAGCTTGGCGATGACGTCCTCCCACTTATCGTAGAAGAACGTGCCCGTGCGGTAGCTGTTCCGCATGTTGCGGGTCAGGTACTGCGAGTAGACGATCATGTTCACCTGCTTCGCGGGGCCACGGCCGCCCCGGCCCGCGCCGCCCGAAACGCGGCGAGCGGTGAGATCGAATTGCGTAGCGCCGCCGCGTCCGGCGAGGCGATTGTTGAGGTAGTGCACCGGGTCGAGGCCGAGCGGATGCTGGACGATCATGACTCCCGTGCCGCCGTCGCGCACCGAGTAGTTGATCCACAATCCTCCGTGAAAGGCCTGGGCGTTTTGCGGATAGGCGTTGGCCACCACAATGTCGGCGTCCTTGAAGGTGGGTGTGCAGTACGTCTTGGCCGCCACGCGCACGCCGGCATGATGCGACTCCACGATATCGCCCGCCCAGATGCGGGTGGGACGCAGGCGATCGTTGTAGAGGATCTGGATGGTGTAATCGACGTTGGCCATGCGGGCCGCTTCGATCATGTCGAGCCGCATGTCGTTCTTGAAAATCTTGACCGGACCGGTGGTCCGCACCTTGGTCAGGATTTGCGTGTGGTTGTATTCAACCGTGGGCAGCGCAGCCAGACCGGGGAGGATGGCTTTGGCGCCACCGCCGTAGCCGGCGTCCTGATGGACTTTCACGCCGCTGATGCAGATTTTCAGGTCCGCCCCGAGGAAGGTCTGGTTCAGCAAAATTTTGTTCCCGCGCGTAGTGGTGCCGACTTCCTTGACGTTGTCGAAGACGTCGTGATTCAGCCACGCATACTTCCTGGCGACGTCCGGGCCGAGCTTCCTTCCTACTTCCTCCTGGGTCATGGCGCGGTGTGTGCCGAACGAACCGATGAAGAGGACATTCTCGTCTTTGATGCCGGCCTTCGCGAGCTCCGACATCAGCCACGGAGTCACGGCGTAGGCCGGGGTGGTGCGGGTGAGGTCGTCGAAACTGATGGCGACCGTCTTTTTCCCTTCGGCGAGCTCGCGCAGCGACTTCGAGCCGATGGGCTGGCTGGACTGCTCGGCGATCTGCTGCGGCGTGAGCACCGGCAGATTGTGCCCGGCCATGTCCATCACGTGGAGATCCCAGCTTGCCGGAAAATCGATACGTTCTTCAATCCAGGGCGCGCCGTTGGGGCCCGCAAACTCGTGCGTCGGGATGATGACCGATTTGGCGGCTCCTTTGAGCTTAGATACTGCCTTGACCTGAAATGGCGGGTGGGCCATCGCGGTGCCGATCAGGGGGGTAGCGGCCATGTAGCGCGCACCCATGAGAATGTCTCTGCGGCTGATTTCGGAGTTTGCCACGGGAGAAACCTCCACGCACATGATATATCAGATCTCACCGCGAAGTTGGCAGGCCGAGGGCCTGCCCCCACGTGGATCCTAGAGTCCGAGGTTCTCGCGGGCGTACCGAAGGCACGCCAGATTGTACTCGTCTTCGAGCTTGAGCTGCTCGGCCGGGCTCAGCCCGCTGGTCTTGGGCAGCGGCTTCCGGGAAGGATTCTTCTCGAGGATCTCCATGATCCTGGCGAGCTGCCGCGCCGGCATGTCCTGGAAGGTCACCCAATACTTGTCGGTATAAATCGGGATCTTCAGCGGATCGCGCGTGATCATCTCCAGATCGAAGACCATGTTGGGGTCTTTCTGGCGGAGGGTCTGGACCATCTTTTTCAGATCCAGGAAGCCTTCGCCACAGGGCACTTCGGACAGCAGGAAGCCGTCCTGATACGGCGCCACGGCCATATCTTTGAGGTGGCAGGCGAAAATCCACGGCTGTAGCGTTTCCAGCGTAAACATGGGGTCTTCGCAAAACGAGACGTTGTTGCCGAAATCGAGAGTCACGCCCACGTATTCGCTGCTCAGGCGTTTCATCCACGCGGCTTGTTCCACCGCGCTCCATCCCTTGTGGTTCTCGATCCCCAGCCGCACCTTGTGCTTGCGCAGCACGGGTTCGGCGAGCGCCACCTGTCTCTGGTTCTGTTGGAAACTCTTCTGGTAGTCTTCCAGGGTGTTGAAGGTCTCGTAACGGCGGCCGGTCATGGCGGCGTGCAGACCGTAGGCGCCGACCTCGACGGCGGCGCGCACCGCCGCTTCGTACGCCGGAAGGTCGCTCTCCTGGTTGGGCAGGCGAACGTTGTAGATGACGTGCATGTCGTAGGATTGCAGCTTGTCGCGCAGCTTGCGGACGGCTTCCGGGTCGGTGGGCGGCCCGCCCATCAGCTCGGCGCCTCCCAAGCCGAGGCTGTGATAGTAATCGATGAAATCGACCGGCGGTGTGGCCTGGGCATTGGCCCGGTTGCGCGCCCCAAAAGCGGTCGGCGTAGCGCCGAGGCCTCTCTTGCCCTGCGGGTTGGGTACGACGGCGGCAGCGGCCGTGGACGACAACGGCCACGACACGGCCGAGGCGGAACCGACAGCGAACAGCATTTCTCTTCTGGTCATACGATTCGGCGATCATTCTAGCGAAAAGCGGGAATGGACGCCACGGGTTGGGGGTTGGGTTGGGTTGGGGTTGGGGGATTGGGGGTTAGGGGGGGTTAGGGGGTTTAGGGGTGGCTGGCTTCGCGAAAACGCTCGGTGGCGGCGCGGAACTGCTCCAGGCGCGTCGCCAGCTCCGGCATGAGTACGCTGACCGCTGCAACGTCCCCGGACTTTCCCAACTGTTCCATTCTGCGTGCGGTCTCGCGCAGTTCGATTCCGCCGGCAGTGGCTGCCGCGCCCTGGATAGAATGGGCCGCCAGGCGGACGCTGTTTCCGTCGGCGTGCTCCAGGGCTTCGGAAAGCGCCGCCAGTTGCTGCGGCATGCCGGTCAGGAACCGGGACACAACCCGGCGCGCCAGGTCCGAATTGCCCATCAGGCGTTCGAGCAGATCGGGCCCGTCAAAGGCTGCCTGCGCCGATATGGGGCGCGGCGGCAGGGGAGCCTGTTCCTCGAGCTTCACGGTTTCCGCAGCAGTCGCGGACAGCCACTTCTCCAGCACACGTTCCAGGACATCGAGGCGGATCGGCTTGGAGAGGGAGTCGTTCATTCCCGCCGCGATGCACTTTTGGCGATCGCCTGCCAGCGCATGAGCCGTCATGGCAACGATGGGCACCTGGTGATTGCGCACCGGCGTGGCCGGCTGGCGGATCAGGCGCGATGCCTCGTAGCCGTCCATCCCCGGAAGCTGGCAATCCATCAGAACCAGGTCGAAATCCGCGCGCTCCAGGGCCTCGAGTGCCTGCTTGCCGTCGCCGGCCACCTTCACGCTGCCATAGCCCAACTGCTGGAGCATGCCGATGGCGACTTCCTGGTTGGTCTCGTTGTCTTCCACCACCAGCAACCGGTAATCGGCGCGCCGCGCGCGTGGCGGTATGGAGCGCCCCGGCTTCTCGGGGAGAGAGCCGCCGGGCATGGCGGCGTACCCGAATATGTCCGCCAGGCAAGCCCCCAGCTCGCCTTGCTTGACCGGCTTGTTGACGCGGGCCGTGAAGCCGAGGCTCAGCCAATGGTCCGGGGCGGCCGCGCGGGCTAGCGGAACCAGGGCCACCGCCGGCACCGCAGCCAGTTCCGGATGCCGCAAGCGTGCCGCGGCGAAAACACTCTCGAATTGGGGAGTCTCCACATCCACCAGCAAGGCTTCAAACGGCTCGGCCGGGGCCGCTTCCCCCAAGCGGACGAGCGCGGCGGCGAAATCGGCCGGCTCTTCGACATGGCATTCCCAGAAGGTGAGCAGCTCGCGCAGATGGCTGCGGGCGACCGCGTTCCGATCCACCACCAAGACGCGGCGGCCGCGCAGCGACAGCGGGCGCGGGCGCAATACCCCGGCCTGCTGCTCAAACGAAACCGCGACCCAGAACGTCGAGCCTTTTCCCGGCTCGCTCTGGCAGCCCACGCGGCCGCCCATCAGGGTGACCAGCCGTTGGACGATGCTCAGGCCGAGACCGGTGCCCCCGAAACGCCGGGTGGTAGACGAATCGGCTTGCGAGAAGGGCTGGAACAACAGGCCGCCCTGGTCCGGGCCAATTCCGATCCCCGTGTCGATGACTTCGAAACGCAAGCCCGCCGGGTTGCCGTCGGTTTCCAGCTTCACCCGGAACGAGACCTCGCCGGATTCCGTGAACTTGACGGCGTTTCCAACCAGGTTCACGAACACCTGGCGCAGGCGGGCCGGATCGCCGCGCAGCCGTGTGGGGACGGCGGGCTCGATGAAGCAGACGAGCTGGATCCCTTTTTCGTAAGTTCGGGCGGCGAACAGGTCGGCCACGCTTTCCATGAGCGGGCGGAGATCGAAGTCTACGGTTTCCAGGGTCAGTTTGCCGGCTTCGATTTTTGAAAAGTCGAGGATGTCGTTGAGCACCGCCAGCAAGGATGCGGCGCTGTCGCGGATGATGGCGGCATACTTGCGCTGGCGAGGGTCGAGCGCGGAACCGAGCAGCAGCTCGTTCATGCCGACGATGCCGTTCATGGGGGTGCGGATTTCGTGGCTCATGTTGGCCAGGAATTCGCTCTTGGCGCGGCTGGCCGAATCCGCGGCTTCGCGGGCCAGCACCAACTGCTCTTCGTAGCGCTTCCGCTGGGAGATGTCGAGGGCGATCCCGGTGGTTCCCGTCAGGCCTCCGCGTTCATCGAATAACGGCGTGGTCTGGCGGTGATACCACCGGCTCCCGGACGGGCCGCCCACACATCTTTCGCCCTGCTGCTTGAGGCCGGAGCGCAGCGCTTCGCGGGTGTCGGCATCGTCCAGCGCGGCCAATTCCGGCGGGCACACTTCGGCCGCCGATTTGCCGATGATCCGGCTGACGCTCGAGCCACAAGCGGCGGCGAACGCATCGTTGACCATTTCGTAACGGCCGCCCGCATCCTGGAGCCACGCCTGCATGGGCAGATTGTCGAGGATGGCCCGCTGGCGCAACAGCATCCGCTCTTTGAGCGCCTCGGCCGTGGCCCGCTCGCTGACGTCACGGACGATGGCACAGGCATATTCTTTATCCCCGAACTCGACATAGTTGGAGGTGATCTCCACCGGGATATCGCGGCCGTCCCGGGTGCGGTGAAGGGACTGGATACGCACACTGCCGAGACTCTTCACCGCGGCCCAGGCCTGCGGCCATTTCTCCCTGGGAAAGTCCCCGGAGCCGTCGATCTCGGCGATCACCAGCCTGGTCAGCTCATCGTGGGAATAGCCCAGCATCCGGCAGGCAGCCTCGTTAGCGTTCCAGATGCTCCCATCCGGCCGTATCCAATACACGGCGTCCTCCATGCGGTTCATGGTGAAATCCGCCAGCCGCAACTCGCTCTCGAGTTGTTTGCGGTCGGTAATGTCGATGCAGGAGCCGATATACCCGGCGTAGCGATCTCGCTCGTCGAAGCGCGGCGTTCCACTGTTCAGCAGCCAACGGTATTCATCATCGGCGCGGCGAAGGCGGAACTCGATCCGAAACGGCAGGTGCGCCTCCATTTGGCTGGAGAGAATCTCTGCGAGCCGCACGGCATCCTCGGGATGGATGCCTTGCATCCATCCCGCTCCCAGTTCCTGGTCCGTGGTCCTGCCGGTGAACTCCAGCCAGCGCTGGTTCATCCAGACGCAGCCTTTGTCCTTTCCCGCGATCCAGATCATCACCGGAGCGGAGTTGGCCATGGTCCCAAATCGCGTCTCGCTCTCCTCGAGGCGATGCGCAACGGTGCTGGCGAGTTCGATGGCCGTCTCGCGATTGGACAGCAACTTGAAGGAGATCCATGCCAGGAGGATGCTGACCCCGATACCGCCGAAAAGTGCGATCCATTGGCCGGCGCTCGAACCCGTGCGGATCATTCGCCAGTTTAGTGAGGTCGCGAAGAGGGACAAACACAAGACCGCCAGAGGCACGATTCCGGCAACGTGGCCGCAAGCGGCGAGCCTTCCGAGCAAAGTCCTGACAGTCCGGGTCATGATTGCCCCTGGCGGCCGGCGCCCGCCGTTTTCAGTGGATCAAACACCGAGCGAAGGTCGCGTTTGGACTCAAACCGCGGGCCGATGCCGCTGAGCGATTCCATGGCGCCGGCGATCCGGCAGCCCTCCGGCTCGAGCGCGCGCTCGATGCGCCCGAACAGCGCCGTGCGGGCGGGGGCGATGGCGGCATCCGGTGTGTCGGTGCCGCGGATGCGCTCGGGTCCGGAGCGCTGGTGATCCATCCACTCCGGCACAATCTTCTGCCGCGGCAGGTCGAAGGGCGCGGTATCGCGAAAGAACAGCGACTCGCCGGTGGTGATGGCATCCACGATGCGCCGGTCAAGCGCGCGGCTGGAATCGGCTTTAGCACGGGCCACCAACCCGCTGAAGCTGGCGCTGCCCGTCTTTTCCACCAGAGAAGCCAGCCAGCCTTCCATGAGATCGGCCTTGGACTGGTCCAAGGCCACGCCACATAGCGAATAGACGTAGCGGGAGACCGGTTCGCACTCCTCGGGCAGCAGCTTCGTCATGCAAAACCCTCGCGCAGGGAGCGCACGATGGCCGCGGCGATGGAGTCGAGCGGCGCCACGGTATCGACCACCCCGGCCAGGATGGCTTCCCTGGGCATGCCGAAAACCACGCAACTGGCTTCATCCTGCGCGATGGCCTGGCAGCCGCCGCGCTTGAGCATCTTGAGACCCGCGGCGCCGTCGTTTCCCATACCGGTCAGGATGGCGGCCACCGCGCGGCCGGGGAATTCGAGCGCCACGGAGCGAAACAGGTAGTCCACCGCGGGTCGGCAATTGTTCTCCGGGGGATCGTCGGTGATGCGCACAATCGCCTCTCCCCGGGCGCCCCGCAACAGCTTCATCTGCCTGCCGCCCGGCGCGATGTAGGCGCAGTTCGCCTGCGCCGTTTCTCCGTCCTCGGCTTCCTTGACGCGGATGGCGCTCTTGGCGGCCAGGCTGGCGGCCAGAGGCTGGGTGAACAGCGCCGGCATGTGCTGGACGATGAACACCGGCGCACCCAGGTTGGCGGGCAGCGCCGGGAGGACGCGGGACAGCGCCGCGGGTCCACCAGTGGAAACGCCAATCAGGACCATCGGGGGGCCGGAGGCGCGCAGCCTGCGCGCGGGTTGCACGGGCCGGCTCTCGTCTCGCCGCACGGGAGGCGGCGAGACCGCTTGGCCCGTTGTTCCGATGAGGATGTTGCGGCTGTCGCGCCGCCGCTCGAAGGCCCGGATCATCGGCTGGAGCTGGCTGCGGAGCGAGGCAATATTCTCTCCCGGCGCGCCACATTCGGGTTTCGTCAGGAAGTCGAAGGCGCCCAGCTCCAGCGCCCGCATGGTCAGCTCGCCGCCCTTCCCCGTGTGAGCGCTCAGCACGATGACGCCCGCATCGAGGCCGCCGGAGCGCATGGCCTCCAGCACCTCGAGGCCGTTCATTTCCGGCATTTCGATATCCAGCGTCACCAGGTCTGGGCGCAGGGCCTCCATCCGGGCCAACGCCAGCCGGCCGTTGGCCGCGGCGCCCACTACTTCCACTCCGGGCACTCCTTCCAAAGCCATGGAAATCGCTCGCCGGAACAGGACGCTGTCGTCCACCACCAGTACTCGCATACTCATGGGTTTTGAATCCGGCGCTCCGCTATCACCCGATCACCGACATCGGCGCCGGCCTCCGCCACCTCGTCGACGCGGTCCACCAACAGTCCTCCGAACTCGTTGCGATCTTCCATAATGAACACTCGATCCTCGCAGCCCGGTGAGGCTTTCATCCTGCTTGTCTTTATCGGTTGCCCGCGGGGATTTCTTTAAGATGGGCCGGGGATTAGAAGCGAGGGTTGGGAGGTGGGGGCTTCAAGCGACCGGAACCTGGACCGTCAGAGTGGTGCCTTGATTCGGCCGGCTCTGAATGTCGAAGGTCCCATTCACCAGCCGCGTGCGTTCCTTGATGCTCACCAAACCGAGGCCGGCCGGTGCGGAGTCCTGGCGAGGCTCGATCCCCGCTCCGCGATCGGAGACACTCAGGCAAAGCATGCCATCCGCCCGCCGGAGTTCGACTCGGGCTTCATCCACCCCGGCATGCCGGACCACATTCCGGAGCGCTTCCTGGACCACCCGAAAAACGCAGAGAGAGACCGCGGACGACAAATCGTCCAGGCAGCCCTCGGTTTCGAATGCCACCCGGACTCCCGTAAGCGCGGCTAATTCGGAGCAGTACTCCCGCAACGCTGGGGCCAAGCCGGAATGCTCCAGCACGGCGGGATGCAGCTCGTGCGAAAGCCGGCGCGTCGATTCCCCCAGTTCGACCAGCTTCCGCTGAATCCGCTCGCTTTGCGCAACCGCCTCGGATTGCGGAGGAAGCTTCCTTTTCAGGTTGCTCATCCCGATGCTCAGCGCGGCGATCTGCTGGCTGAGGTCGTCGTGCAACTCCCGGGCGATGCGGGCCCGCTCGTCTTCCTGGGCGCCGATGAGGCGCGCCGTGAGTGCCTGAATCTCCCGCTCCGCCCGCGTGCGCTCCTCCAGTTCGTGAGCCAGCCCGCTATTGGCGGCCCGCAGGCGCGCTTCGGCCTCGCGTCGCTCGGTGATGTCCGTCAAAGAGCCCGCGTAACCGACAAACTCGCCTTTCGGCGAGAATCGGGGCACGCCGTGGGCAATCACCCAACGATACTCTCCATCGAAGCGCCGGACTCGGAATTCGGTAAGGTACTCGGAGCGGGTGGCCAGGCACTCGATATACCTGGCACGCGCGCGTTCCGCGTCCTCGGGATGGATGGTATTGACCCATTCGAACCCGAGGTCTTGCCGGTCCGTGCCAAAGAACCTGGCGAGCGGCTTGTTGATGAACGAGTTCTCCGACGAGAGCGTGGACATCCACAGATAGGCGGGAGTATCGTTGGCCACGGTGCGAAACCACTCCTCCCGGTCGCGATAGGTTTGCAGTTGCTGGTTCCTCCAGATCAGCGCCACTCCGCTGCCGTTGGCCACCGCGATCAAGGCGACAATCAGGACCATCTCCCATAAGAGGCGGGTGAGCGGGGCTTCCACTTCGCTCTGGTCGATCTTGGCGGTGAGATACCACGGCGAGTCCGGGATGCGACGGGTCACCTTCAGAGCAGGCACGCCACGGTAGTCCGGCGTCATGTGAGACCAGCCCGACATCAACTGGTTTGGATCGGGCAGTTCTGCCGCCGAATAGGAACCGCGGCGGGTCACGGCGCTTCCAGGCGCATAGCGCAGGTCGCTCAAAACGAGAATTCCGTTGGGGCCTTCGAACCGCATCAGGAAGCTCTCCGCCGTCCGGCTGGGCGTCGGCCATGACCGCAGATAGGGGTAGAGAAATTTCGCGGGATCGACTTCCAGAATCAGCGCTCCTGAACCGCGCACCGGGACGGTCAGCGCCATCAACGGGCGGCCGAAGCGCGTGTCGAGAGTGAGGTCCGAGAGCACGACGTCGTTGGCCCGGACAGCCTCAGCGGCGAGCTCCCGGCGGGAAGGCTGCCTGAACTGCGCGGAATCCGTGCGGTCCGCATTCAGCCGCAGGTGGACGGAGCCATCCAGGTCCACCAGCGTTGCGTCGGTGTACAGAAACTCGTGCGACAGCCGGTTCATCACCG
>Ga0209517_10004774_pt1 | contig 17614 bp, 15 predicted proteins | sample PeaSoiMetSII2010_FD_187695 | JGI IMG/M metagenome (GOLD analysis project Ga0209517, IMG submission 187695) | Peat soil microbial communities from Weissenstadt, Germany - SII-2010 (SPAdes) (version 2) | ecosystem: Environmental > Terrestrial > Soil > Wetlands > Peat | place: Germany...
CGATGCCAACGATCATGTCGACGTCGCCGTCCCGACCGGCATCGGTGAGGCTCGGAACGCCGTCGTGGTGGCCGTACAGGACGGTCGCATCGTCCGGCTCGGAGACTCTCACAAGCTCGGCAAGTACGTGATCCTGCGAGATGTCTACGGCGACGTGTTCACCTATGCGGGCCTCGGCAGCATCGCCCCGAGTTACCGTCTGCCCAAGGCGCCGCGCACGGCCGGTGTCACGGCGAAGGGCGCCGCTGACACCGCCGCCGCGACGGGCGGCGCCCCCGCGCCCTCACAGGCCGCGAGCGCGGGCCGTCAGCTGCCTCTCACCCTGCGCGTGAAGACATCCGTCGAGAAGCCCCATGCCGGCCAGGGCACCACGGGCGCCAAGGGGGCGCCTGGGCTGGGCGCTTCGGCCAGCGGCGATAAGGCCTCCGCTCCCGCGAGCTCGGCCGAATCCGCGCCCGCTGCGGGCGAATCGGCATCCGCTTCCGCCGAATCGACGCCATCCGGCACAGGCAAAGTGCGCCTGTTCGCCCATCCCGGCAACCCCGATGCGCTCGCGGCCGTCGCGCGTGCCACGCGCGACGCTTCTCCGCATTCAAGCGCCGGCCGTCAGCTGCCGTTGCGGCGCGGGTCGGTCGTCGCTCGGGGCACCGTGCTCGGGCGTGTGAGCATGCCGCCGAGGGCGAAGGACGGCCACCTGCTCTTTGCGATCCAGCCCGCCGGCGATGCCAGCACGATCGATCCGCGCTCGATCCTCGAGAACTGGAAGCAGCTCGACGTGGCGCTGCACCCCCGGGGAGCGAAAGGGGAGTCGGACCTGGTCGGCGCGACCGCAAGTGGGGTCTTCCTGCTGAGCAAGATCCAGCTCGAGCGCGAGATCCTGTCCGACCCCGGCATCACCTTGCCGGCCTGCTCCCGCCACGAAGTTGCCGCCGGTGCGATCGACAAGCGCGCCTTGGCGGTGCTGGCGTTCCTCTCGCGTAGTGGCCTCGAGCCGACCGTCGGCACGCTGCGCTGCGGCGACGGTGCCTATGCGGTCTCGGGCTACGTGCCCGAGGGTCACATCGGCGACGCGGTCGCCATCACGGAGATCAACGGCGTCCCGGTCGCCGGCCACCAGGGTGCGGGGTCGATCACCGACACCACGATCCGCGCGCTGCTCACGCTGCAGGGCGAATTCGTCCCCAATCAGATCGTCAGCCTGATGCGCTACCCCGGCGCTCCGAGTACGCTCGCGCGCCGCGATCACGGCGACTACATCGAGATCGGCTTCTCCCAGGCATCCAAGCGCCTGCCCGCGCAGAAGTCCAGCGCGACGACGGCCGTGGTCGCCCACTCGGCCGGCCCTGGCCAGACCGCCCCCTCACCGTTGGAGGTGAGCAGCGACCTGAGCGCGGCGCAGTGGGACCGGTTGATCATGCGCATCGCCGCCCTACCGGTACCGACCGTGAGGGCCAAGCCGAGCCCTTCGGCGATCTCGGACTCCAACAGCTCCACGCCTCCCCGGGCCGCGTCGTCAAAGTAGCCCCGGCCCGGGAAGTCAGTCACCCCTTCGGGTAGTCAGTCAGTCAGCCGCCGGCGCCTGCTGGCGGCGCGCCGCCCGGGCCGGGGCCTCCCGCTGGGGGCGGTCCGCCGGCGGGAGAGCCGCGCCGGAAGGCGCTCTGCAGATCGCCGCGGCACTTCGTCTCGGCCGCCCTGAACTGAGGGCTCGCGGTGTTCAGGCCCTTGGTGTTGAAGATCGGGCCTTTGCCCGAGGTGTTCGGCGCCGGGATGTTCACGCCGTTTTCGCGCATGCACGCAGCGAACTTCACGAGCGCCTGTTTGAACGCGGGGCTGCTGACGCGCGCGCCGCCACCGCCGGCAAAGGCGCCGCCGCCACACTTTTTCACCGCGGCTTCGTACTGTGCGCGCGTCACGCCCTTCGGCAATTGTTGCGGCCCGCCCGCCGCCCCACCAAGGAAGCCGCCCGGGCCGCCCGGACGTCGCTGGCCGGAAGTCCGTTTAGGAAGCGTGATCCCGTTCTTCTGCAGGCATTCACGCAGCGCGCTGAAGCGTTTCCCGAACTGTCCCCTGGCCTGACCGCCCGGACCCGTGGCTGGTGTGCCGCTGGTCGAGGTGGCCGCGGCCGCGTTCGTGCTCGTGGACGTGGACGTGCTTTTCGAGGAGCCTCCGCAGGCCGCCAGTCCGAGACAGGCGAGCGCGAGCAGGAGGACCAGCGCGACTGTCGCCGCGGGTTTGCGTCTGTTGCCGCTGCTGAGGTGAGGCATGAAGCTCCTTTGCCGATGATCGGCTGTCGGGTTGGTCTGGCCTGGGTGTGCGGGTGTGTGGGGACCGATGGCAAGGGTTAACCACGGTGGCGTAATCGCTGCCTTAAGGGATCGAGCTCGGCAAGGGCTACCCGCCCTTGCCGAAGAGCGCCGGTTCGCCGCCGCCGCTGCTACCGCCGCCGCTCCCCCCGGAGCCGCGGCCCGCGCCCGTGCCGGAGCCGCCGAGCAGCGCGCTGAGGCCGCCACCGCCACCGCCTCCGCCGACGCGGATCGATTCGGCGCTGATCGCGCCGTTCGCGCCCGCGGCGCCCGTGACGACGACGGTTTCGCCCGGGTGGATGCCCTTGACGTCGGCTTTCACGGTCTTCGTCACGGTCGAGCCGGCCGAGGTCGTGACCTTGACGGTGTTGCCTTCGGCGGTGGTCACGTACAGCGTGCTTCCGGAGATGTACGCCACGCTGCCGGTGGTGGCGCCTGCACCCGCTCCGAACTCACTAGCACCGGACCCGCTGGCTGCGCCGGATGCGCCCCCGCGCAGCGCCGCGAAACGCGAAGCGAGGCTGCTCGCTGCGCCGCTGGTGGAGGAGCTAGAGGAGGCTTCGCCCTTCTCGACGAGCACGCCGCCGATGAACCCGCAGGCGATCAGCAGCACGCCGAGCAGCGCGACCGGGATCGGACTCAGCAGCCGCCGACGCGGTCGGCGGGGCAGCTCCTCGATGGGTTCCTCGACCCACTCGTCCTCCTCGAACGGCTCATACGTCGGAGTCTCCCGCGCCTGCACCGCCGTGTCCTGCACAGCGGTGTCGTGGGCGACGGCGTCATCGATGGTGGGTTTCTCGTCGGGCATGGCGGGCTCCTCGTGGGGGGAAGCTGGATCACTCAAAGCGCAGCGCTTCGATCGGTCTGAGGTGGGCGGCGCGGGCGGCGGGGTAGGTGCCGAAGAACAGGCCCGAGGCCAGGGCCGCACCGAAGGCCAAAAAGATCGAGTACGTGGCGACTTCCGGGTGCACTCCGGCGATTTCGAACTGGCTGCCGACGACGCCGACGAGCACACCGAGCAAGCCACCGAAGAGGGAGACGAGCACGGCCTCGGTCAGGAACTGGGTGAGGATGTCTGAGCGTCGCGCGCCGATCGCCTTGCGTATCCCGATCTCGCGTGTACGCTCGGTCACGGACACGAGCATGATGTTCATCACGCCGATCCCGCCGACCAGCAGCGAGATCGCCGCGACCTCGCCGAGCAGCGTGGTGAAGACGCTCGAGGTGGAGCTCGACGTTTCCAGCAGGGAGCCCTGGTTGAGCACGGTGAAGCCCGGTTCGGAGGTGTTCTTGATTTTGTGGCGTTCCTCGAGGATCTGAGTGACCTCTGATTCTGCGGCATTAAGCGAGGATTCTGACTTGGCCTGGACTGTGATCGAGCCGATCGGCCCCACGCCGGTGAGCGAGTCCTGCACGGTGGTGATCGGGGCCATCACGACATCGTCCTCGTTGGTGGTGCCGCTGGTGCCCTTTTTGGCGAGCACACCGACCACTTCGTAGTTCGAGCCGTTGACCTTCATGTTCTGTCCCACCGGGCTGACCCCGGCAAACAGTTCTTGCAGGACTTCCTCGCCGATAACCGCCACGCGCCGGTGCTTGCTCACGTCTTCGGCCGTGAAGGAGGCGCCTTCGGCGATCTTGTAGCTGTGGGCTGGGAGATATGAGGGCGTGGTGCCAACGAAGGACGACGGTTCATAGCTCGAGCTGCCGTACACCAGTTTCACGCTGGTGGCGTTCACTACCGGGGAGGCGCTCTTGACATCCGGGGCCATGCCCGGGCTCTGCAACGCTTCGGCGTCCGCCTTGGTCAGCGATACGGACGTTGTGGTGCTCGCCCGCGCGCCGCCGCGAAAGCCGCCACTCCCCTGCACGACCAGCACGTTGGTGCCGAGGCTCTGGATACGCGACTGAATCGCCTTGGAGGAGCCGTTGCCGACCGCTATCAGGACGATCACTGAGGCGACGCCGATCGTCATCCCGAGGATCGTCAGGCCGGAGCGAAGCTTGTTCGCCGTGATCCCGCTCCACGCGATGCGCAGAGTTTCGGTCCCGCCCGCCCCGATCACGGCTGCGCCTCCACGAAGCCGGCCTCGCCGCGATGGTGGGCGGACTTCAAGTCGTGTGGCGCGGGCGGAGCGTCGTGCACGCCGGCCAGACGCCGGTCCTCTACGACCTCACCGTCGCTCAGCCGGATGATCCGCTTGGTCTGTTCGGCGACGTCGGGCTCGTGGGTGATCAGGACGACGGTCCGGCCTTCTTCGTTCAGGCGCGCGAAGATCCGCAGGACGTCCTCGGTGGCGTGCGAGTCGAGGTTCCCGGTCGGCTCGTCGGCGAGGATCAGCGACGGGTTGGTCACGATCGCCCGGGCGACGGCCACACGCTGCTGCTGGCCTCCGGAGAGCTCCGAGGGCTGGTGGTGCATGCGGTTGGCCATCCCGACCGAGCGCAGCGCCCGTTCGGCGCGCTTTCTGCGCGCGCCGCCGCGCAGTCCGGCATAGGCGAGCGGCAGCTCAACGTTGACGAGCGCGCTCGTGCGCGGCACGAGGTTGAAGCTCTGGAAGACGAAGCCGATCTTGCGGTTGCGCAGGTCGGCGAGATCGTCCTCGTCCATGTGGCTGACGTCCACGCCGTCGATCTCATAGCGCCCGCTCGTGGGTATGTCCAGGCAGCCGAGGATGTTCATCAGCGTGGTCTTGCCGCTGCCCGAGCTGCCCATGATCGCCACGAGATCGCCGGTGTCGATCCGCAGCGAGACGTTGCGCAATGCCCGCACGCGGATCTGCCCGAGCTCGAAGACCTTGCTGACGTCGTGCACCTCTATGACCGGATGCTCACGTGCACGACGCCCGTCGCGCCCCGCCGAGGCGTGATCGGCCGCCTCGCGTCGCACCAGCGGCCGGCTACGAGGAATGCGCGAGCGGGTTGGCATGCGTGAGCGCAGCGAGCGGGCCATCAGCCACCGCCTCTGAAGAAGGCGCCACCGCCGCCACCCCCACCCAAGCCACCACCTGCGCCCCCGAGACCGCCGCCGAGGGCGCTGCCGCCTAGGCGGCTTCCGAGCCTGGAGGTGAGGCTGCTTGTGCTGCTCGTGCTGCTCGCCACCGGCAGCGCAATCTCTTCTCCCGCCTCCAGGCCGCTGAGGACGATTGTCGTGCTGTTGCCCGCCAGCCCCGTCACGACCATCCGGCGGGTCTTCTTGCCGTTCTTTGAGACCGTCACCGCCCCCCCGGAGATCGCGCTGGTCGGGACGTTCACGCCTTCGGCCTGATTCACGACGATTTCAGCCGACGCGCTCATGCCGGGCTTCAAGCTGGATTCCGTCTGGTCGAGCTGGAAGGTGACGTCATAGCTCACCACCCCGCTGTTGCTCGTCGAGAGAACCGCCACGCTCACCACATGAGCCGCGAACTTGCGCCCTTCGAGCGCTTCGACGGTCACCGTGGCGAGCTGCCCGACGTGCACATGGACGATTTCAGACTCGCTCAGCGGCACCACCAGCTGATAGCCCTGGAGGTCGGTCAGTTCGATGAACGAACTGCCGCTGCTGCTGCTTTCACCGCTCGTGCTCGCGCTGCTGGCGCTCCCACCGGCGCCGGTCCCGCTGCCTGCGGCGCCCGTTGCGGCGATGTCGTGCAAGCTGCCGGCGCCGCTACCGCCGATTGTCGTCTCACCAAAGCTCTGAGCGCTGCTCGTGTCGGCGATGTCATGAAATGTCCCACCGCCGCTACCGCTGGTGGTCGTCCCGCCGCTTGACCCGCCGCTCAGTCCGCCGGTCGCGCCGCTCGTGGGGCTCGCGCTGGTTCCGTTGCCGGTCCCGCTTGTGCCGCCACCACTTGCGCTCGTGTTGCCACCGCGGGTCCCGCCGCTGGCTGCGCCAGTGCTGGGAGCAGTGGCGCTGCCGCCGCCGCTCGTGCCACTGTCGCCTGCGCTCGTGCTGGCGGCGCCCGTTGCGCTTTTCGTCGCGCTCGTGCCACCGCTGCTTCCGCTTCCGCCGGCGCTCGCTTCGCTGGATGACGAACCAGTACCCGACACAGTTTCACCGACCGAGCTCTTGATCGACGCGACCACGCCTTCGGTGGGCGCGTAGAGCTTCGTGTCAGCCAGCGTCCTGCGCGCGGTTTCGACCGTCTGCTGCGCGCTCTTGACGCCGTTTTCGGCACTCACAACGGTCGAGCGCGTCGGCGGCGCCGCCTTGGCTTCATTCGCGGCGAGCGTCGCCTTGAGCGACTCCTGGGCGGCGGCCAGGCTGGTCCGTGCCTGCGCGATCGACTGGTCATCCTTGAGCTTCGTGGCGGCCTGGCTCTGCTTGTCGTTGGCGACCGTGTTGCGGGCGCTCGCGATCGACTGCTGGCCCTTCAGCGCCGTGGCGGCCTGATTGTTCTGTGCGCTCAGGATCGAGTTGCCGTCCTGTGTCACCTTCGTCTCGGCGGACTTGACCGCAGCTTCGGCGGAGTTGACCTTCGCTTCGGCGGAGCTGACGCCGGACTGACCGGTGGTGGGTTTGGATTCGCCGCCGGCTTTCGCCTTTTCGCTGGCAAGCAGGGACTTGGCTTCTTCGACTTGAGACTGGGCTTCGGTGAGCGCTTTTTCGTCGGAGCCGCGCTGGCCGATCGCCTCGTTGACCGCATCCTGCTGACTGGTCGCTTCCAGGCTTACCGACTGTTCGGTCCCCTTCAAACTGCCTTCCGATTGAGCCACCGAAGCGCGCGCGGCGGCCGCGTCTGACCTCGCGGTTTCCTCTGACTGCCGCAGCGACTGCTGCGCGGACTTCACCGACGCTCGTGACTGCGCCTCAGTGATGTCATCCTCACGCACCTCCACGGGCGTGAGTCCTTCGACGGCAGCCTGATATGCGGCTTCCTCGCTCGTCAAGCTCATTTCCGCCGAGCGCAGACTCGACTCCGCGCTCGTCGGTTCGATTTCCGCCAGCAGCTCCCCGCCCCTAACGTGGTAGCCGACGCTCACAAACAGCCCCTCGAGCGTCCCGCTGGTCGCGAAGTTGACGCCGACCTTCGTCGCGGGCTGGAGCGTCCCTGAGCCGGAAACCGTCGACTGGACGACCCCCTGCTGGACCTTCACGATCCGGCTCTGCGCGGTCGCCGACTGCGAGGCGGGGCCGACTACGAGGAAGGCGGCTACGATCGCACCGGCGCAGAGAGCCCCCAGTACGTACACGAGCCAGGATGCTCTGGTGTCAGTGGTCATATCCCGTCTGCGTCGATCTTCCGCCGGAGCTGTAAGAGGCAGCGAAGAAACCCCGCAAGCAGGCCTAAATTCGCCTAAATGTTGGGAACGCCTTTCTTTATGTGTATTGGCTGGGTGTGTGGCTCGGAGCCACCGTCTGCGATGATCCGCACGGATGTCCAGCTACGGCGGGATTGACCTCGGCGGGACCAAGATCCAGACGGTCATCGTCGATGACGAGCACAACGTGCTCGGCTCGGCGCGCCGGCCGACGCCCACGACCGGCGGCCCCGCAGACGTAGCTTGCGAGATGGCGGCGGCTCTATGTGAGGCTGCCAAGGCCGCGGAGCTCGCGGTCACGGCGCTCGCGGGGATCGGCGTGGGATCGCCCGGCACGATCGAAGCTGGGAACGTCTCGAGTGCCCGCAACCTGCCCGGCTGGGAAGGCACGTTTCCGCTCGCGGCGGCGCTCGAGACGGCGCTTGGGGTGGGCGGGATGCCAATCCTGGTCGGCAACGACGTCCAGGTCGCCACCGACGCCGAGTTCAAGCTGGGGTCCGGTCGCCCCTACGGCACCCTCCTGGGCGTCTTCTGGGGGACTGGTGTTGGCGCCGGCCTGATTCTCGACGGCAAGCCTTGGACCGGGCGCGGGGGGGCCGGGGAGGTCGGGCACATGGTGATCGAGATCGACGGCGCCCGCTGCACGTGTGGGCGGCGCGGCTGCGTGGAGGCCTACGCCGGGCGCGCGGCGATGGAGACACACGCGCGCGAGCTCCACGAGCAGAAGGGGCACAAGACCGACCTGTTCAAGCTGATGAAGGACCACGATCGCACGCGCCTCACGAGCGGCATCTGGGCGCGCGCGCTCAGGGACGAAGACAAGCTTGCCACCCACATCATCGACCGCGCGGTCGGGGCGCTCGGCGCCGGGATCGCCTCGGCTGTCAACCTGCTCGACGTCGAAAGCGTGATCGTCGGCGGTGGGCTGGGCATCCGCCTCGGCGATCCCTACGCCAAGCGGATCTCCGAGGCGATGCGTCCGCACCTGTTCGCGGACAACCGGCCCCCGGACGTCCAGGTGGCGGCGCTCGGCGACCTCGGCGGGGCGATCGGGGCGTCTCTGCTCGTCGAGACCGGCGTTGCACGTACGGCCGCGGCATCATAGATTTGCCGTCAGTGGCCGCTGTGTAGATCCTGGGCGGCCGGTGGGCGGCCGAGACCTTGCAATCCGCGGAGTGGCGTAACGTTAGGCGTGCTTTGCCGGAGACGACGCTGCACCTATCGACGATCCTGCGCAGCCCGCTGCTCGATCGCGCGGGAGAGCGCCTCGGCCGCGTCGAGGATCTGATCGTGCGGCTGGCCGACGGCGGCTATCCGCCGGTCACCGGCTTGAAGGCGAGGATCGGCGGCCGTGACCTGTTCGTGCCGACCGACAGGATCGCGACGCTCGAGCCCGGAGCGGTGCGGCTATCGGGCGAGAAGCTCAGCCTCGGCCGCTTCGAGCGCCGTGTGGGGGAGGTGCTGCTCGGCCAGGACGTGCTCGGACGCAAGCTCGTCAACGTCGAGGCCGATCCACCGAGCCTCGTCACCGCCTACGAGATCGAGCTCAAGTGCATCGAGGGTTGGTGGCGGGTGGTCGGCGTCGATCACTCAACGCGCGCCCAGCTGAGGCGTCTGTTGCCGCGTCCGCTGAAGAGCACCGTGGCCGATCGGCCGTTTCTCGACTGGACCGACCTCGAGCCGTTCGTCGGCCACGTCCCGACGGCGCGCCTGCGCTTCTCCCACCGCAAGCTCGCCAACCTGCACCCCGCGGAGATCGCCGACCTGGTCGAGGCGGCCTCACACGACGAGGGCGAGGAGATCATCGAGGCCGTCGGCCAGGACCGCGAGCTCGAGGCGGACGTCTTCGAGGAGCTCGACGAGCATCACCAGCTGGAGTTCATCCGCGAGCGACCCGACGGGCAGGTGGCGGCCGTGATCGCGCGAATGGCCGCCGATGACGCCGCGGACCTGATCGTGGAGATCGAGCAGGAGCGGCGCGCGCGCATCCTCGCGCTGCTGCCGCCGGCGCAGCGCCTGCAGATCGAAGGACTGCTGGGCTACAACCCATCGACCGCGGGAGGCCTGATGAGTCCCGACTTCATCAGCCTCGCGGAGAGCGAGACGGTGGCCAGCGCGCTCGAGCGGGTGCGCTCGAGCGAGATCGCCCCGGAAACGCTCACGACCATTCTGCTGAGCGATGGCGACGGCAAGCTGTCGGGGTCGATTGCGGTTGTCACGCTGCTGCGCGCCGATCAGCACGGGACGCTGTCGAGTCTCGCCGAGCACGAGCCGGTGTCGGTGCACACAGACGCCGACCTGCCCGAGGTCGCGCGCACGATGACCGACTACAACCTGGTGATGCTCGCGGTCGTCGACGAAGAGGAGCGCGTCGTGGGCGTGGTCACCGTCGACGACGTGCTCGAGCTGACGCTGCCGAGCGGCTGGCGCCGGCGATTCGGGCTCGTGCGCGACTGATCGTGCGCGCGTCTGAGTGACCGCCTCGCGCGCGCCCGCGCGCCTGACAATGCGCGCCTGATGATTGGTACGCTGAGCACCGACGAGCACGACAAGCGGCGTTTAGAAAGTAGACAGGCATGGACCGAGAACAGCCACGAAGTACCCAGTCGGTCGCACGCCCGTCGGGCCCGTCCCTCCTGGCCTAGCTTTTTCTGGGACCCACCCGCCCCTCGTCCGCATTGGCGTGCGCCGAGATTGACGCGTAGCCCCGAGACGTAGCCCGAGCGAGCAAAGGAGGTGACCTTCAGATGGCCGATGATCCGACGACGTTGACGGACGCTCCGCCACGGCCCGAGGGCGTGCCTCCCGTCCTCGACGAGGCCCACATCGGCGACATCCGCGGGGCGCTCGGCACGATCAGCATGCACGACTCAGGCGAGCGCCACGGCTGGCGCTCGCGAGCGCTGGCGCTGCTCGCGATCATGGGCCCCGGCCTGATCGTGATGGTCGGCGACAACGACGCCGGCGGTGTCTCCACCTACGCCCAGGCCGGCCAGAACTACGGCACGAGCTTGCTGTGGGTGCTGTTGCTGCTAATCCCGGTGCTGATCGTCAACCAGGAGATGGTCATTCGCCTGGGCGCCGTCACCGGGGTCGGGCACGCGCGCCTGATCTTCGAGCGCTTCGGCAAGTTCTGGGGCGCGTTCTCAGTCGGCGACCTGTTCCTGCTGAACTTTCTCACGATCGTCACCGAGTTCATCGGCGTGAGCCTCGCGCTCGGCTACTTCGGGGTCAGCAAAGACGTGGCCGTGCCGGTCGCCGCGGCAACGCTGATCGCGATCACCTCGACCGGCAGCTTCCGCAGCTGGGAGCGGTTCATGTACGTGTTCGTCGTCGCCAACTTCCTCGTCATCCCGCTGCTGGTCCTCGCTCATCCGCAGGGGGGCGACATCGTCCATCACACCTTTGTTCCGAGCATCTACGGCGGCGCCAACTCGACCGCGGTGCTCCTCATCATCGCGATCGTTGGCACAACCGTCGCTCCCTGGCAGCTGTTCTTCCAGCAGTCGAACATCATCGACAAGCGGATCACGCCGCGCTGGATCAACTACGAGCGCGCCGATACGGTGATCGGCGCCTTCGTCGTCGTGATCGGCGCCGGCGCGCTGATCGGGGTGACCGCGTTCGCGTTCACAGGGACGCCGCACTTCGGCCAGTTCTCCGACGCGGGCACGGTCGCAACAGATCTGGGTCGCGAGCTCGGATCGACCGCCGGCACGTTCTTCGCAATCGTCTTGCTCAACGCCTCGCTGATCGGCGCCGCGGCGGTGACGCTCGCCACCTCCTACGCCTTCGGCGATGTGTTCGGGGCCTCACACTCGCTAAACCGCGGACCGCTGGACGCGAAGCTGTTCTACGCGAGCTTCGCGCTGATGGTGCTCGCGGCGGCGGGCATCGTGCTGATCCCGGGAGCGCCGCTCGGCCTGATCACGACCTCGGTACAGGCGCTCGCGGGCGTGCTCCTGCCGAGCGCGACCGTGTTCCTGCTGCTGCTCTGCAACGACCGCGAGGTGCTGGGGCCGTGGGTGAACGCGCCCTGGCTGAACGCGGTCGCCGCCGTGATCGTGGGGGTGCTCGTGGAGCTGTCGCTGATCCTGATGGCGAGCACGATGTTCCCGACGATCAACGTGACGCACCTGTTCGTCGAGCTGACGATCGTGCTGGCTGTGGCGCTGGTGGCGGCAGGGGCCTACACCTTGCGCGGCGCGCGGGCGCAAGGTGGGGTCGAGGCGGTTGCGGAGATTCCCAAGGACAAGCGCCACACGTGGACGATGCCCCCCCTCGCGCTGCTCGAGCGCCCGGCGTGGTCACCGGGGCGCAAGGCGGGCATGCTCCTGCTGCGCGGCTACCTCGTCGTGGCCGTGCTGCTGCTGATCGTCAAGACCGTGCAGCTCGGCCACTGAGAACCTGCTTCGAAATAGGCGGTGCGGTCGGGGCGTTCATGGACCAAGCTGGGCGCTGCGGGATGGCGAAGCGCATGCTGGTGGCATGTGCGAGCCGTCACGTGGCGACGATCGAAGATCCTGTCGATCTGCTGGCCGATAGGAGATCGCATCTGATCTCCTATCGGTGGTCCAGCGCCGTGTCCATGGACGCATCCGGACGTGCCGATCTTCTTGAAACAGGTTCTGAGAGCCGTGGTTGCGCTCATCCGCCGGCGAGCAGCTTCCTGAGCGGCGCCGTGAAAGCGCCGCTTTCGAGGCTTTCGGGAGAGAAGCGCCGCGGCGGCGCCCCGGTGCGCGACAGCAGGAACGAGGGCGTACTCGTCACGTGAAATGCTCGGGCGAGCGCCTGCGCTTCCGCGAGCTTCCCCTGCACGTACGACGAGCCGCGGGCGGCGAGCGCGCGGGCCACATCCACCCCGGGGATCGCGCTCGAGAGCGCGCGCAGATAGGTGTCAGTCACGTAGGAGCTGTTCTCCGCACCTTGGTTTCGGTACATCAACTCGACGAACTGCCACATACGGTTCTGCTCGCCAAGCGCCTCTGCCATGCGCGCGGCGCGCAGCGAGTCGCCGCCGAGGATGTGCAGGCCGCGAAACACGAGCAGAACCCGTCCGGTACGCACGTACCCAGAGACGATCGCTCCCAGCGCGTCCTGGGCGAAGATCGCGCAGGCGGGGCACTGTAGGTCGCCGAGCTCGACGAGCGTGACCGGCGCCCGGGGGCTGCCGAGCTCGTCGCCGTGCTGGGGAATGCCCCTGAGCAGCGCGAGTGTCTGCGCCGCGCCGGGCACGGGCTTGCCGGGCGCGAGCTGTGACGTGCTCCCGCTCGTCAGCACGGCGATCGCCACCGCCGCGATCAGGACGGCCGTGACAATCAGCGCCCCCAGCTGGTACAGGCGCTGGCGCGTGCGGGCGCTATCGGGGTCGGCCGCGGGCACGCGTGGAGTCTATTTTGATGCGATGCCGCCTTTCTGGATCTCGATCGCGCTGCTCTCCCTCGCCCAGGGCGCGCTCGTCGCCGTTCCTCGCGCCCTGGAGTCTCCGCTCCTGGAGCGGCTGCGCGGCCGCCGCTGGGCGGTGATCCCGCCGCTGTCGGTGATCGCCTTCGTCTTCATCGCCCGTGCGGCGGAACACGCGAGCGCCCAGGGGCTCACCTACCTGGCGCTCTGCGCGGTGCCTGTCCTCGCCGCGCTTGCCCTGGGGTGGCTCATATGGAATCGGGATTCGCCCCATCCCGTGCGCGCGCTGCTCGTCCTCCCGCTGTTCGCGCTCGCGTGGATCGACCGCGGCGGCCTGCTGGGGGAGGGCGCGGCGCTCATCCTCTCGGCGCTCAGCTGTGTCACGCTCGGCGTGCTGCTCGCGGCAGTCACGCCCCCACGCTGGCTGGCGGTGGGTATCGTCGCGATGGCGGTGGCGGACACGGCGCTCGTCGTCTCCGACCTGTTGCAGCGCCCGAACGACGCGCTGAACGCCGCGCGCCCCGCCGCGGGTCTGCCGCAGCTGCAGAGCGCGGTGTTCGGCTCGGCGGTTATGGGCTACGGCGACCTGTTCATCGCCGGTGTGCTCGGAGCGCTGCTCGCCGCTACATTCCCGCGCTCTGAGCAGGTGCGCGCGGCAAGGCTCGCGGCGTTGATCGCGCTGGCCTTCGACCTACTGTTCTTCCTCGTGGACGAGCTGCCGGCGACGGTGCCGATCGCGCTTACGCTGCTGATACTTCTGGCTGTGCGCCGTCCGCGATCGTCCCGGCGGGGTCCGTGGCGACGGACAGCGCCGGCGCGCGGGGCGCCTGGATCGCGAGCTCTGGATCGCCCGGCTCGGGCTCCAGCAGCGCGGTGAGGGGGCGCACCGTCTGCTCGAGCGCGGCGGGCGCCGCGACCTCGCGCTCGGAAGCGACGCCCGCCTGCTCGATGCTTCGCAGCTGCGGGACGACGCGATGGTCGAACGAGCCGACCGCGTCGTTGTAAGCGTTCACGGCCGAGCCGAGCTGGCGGCCCACCTTGCCCAGGTGCTCGGCAAACTTGCCCAACCGGTTGTGCAGCTCGCGCGCCGAGCCCGCGATCTCGCGCGCGGACTCCGCGATCCGCTCCTGGCCCCAGCCGTAGTGCACGGCCCGCAACAGGCCGATCAGCGTCGTGGGGGTGGCCATCAGGACCTGCTGGGCGACGCCGTATTCGATCAATGCCGGGTCGGCCGCGAGCGCGGCCTGGTAGATGCCGTCAGAGGGCACGAACATCACCACGAGTTCCGGCGTCGAGTCGAACTGCCGTTGGTAGCCCTTGGACGCCAGCTTGGTGATGTGATCGCGCGTCTGCTTGGCATGGCGCGCCTGCAGCTCGCCCGCGCCCTCCGCGGGCGCCTCCAGCGAGGCCAGGTAGGCATCGAGCGGGACCTTCGAGTCGACCACGATCAGCTTCCCACCCGGCAGGCGCACGAGCATGTCGGGCCGCAGGCGGCCGTCCTCGGTGTGGATCGTGGACTGCTCGACAAAATCGCAATGGGCCACCATGCCCGCTAGCTCGACCACCCGGCGCAGCTGGATCTCGCCCCACGAGCCGCGCGTCTCCGGGCGCTTCAGCGCGGACACGAGCTCTCCCGTCTCCTTGCGCAGCGTGTCCGTGCCAAGCGCCAGCGTGCGCACCATCTCAGACAGCTTGACCTGTCCGTCGCGGCGCTCACGCTCCAGGCGCCCCAGCTCTGACTCGACCTTACTGAGCTTCTCGTGCACAGGCCCCACCAGCCGCTTGATCTCCTCTGAGCGCAAGGCCATCTCCCCCGAGGCGCGCTCCTCCTCGGCACGCCGTGCCTCCGCGAGCCGCTGCGCCAGCGAGTCGCCGGTCTGGGCGAGCACGTCGACCGACAGAGCCTTCAGCTCGTCGCGCATCCGCGCGCGGTTCGGTCTCACGAACGCGACAGCGCAGGCGGCGCCGAGCAATATTCCGACGATCAACAGCAGGATGCTCATATGCCTGACGATGACAGCCGCTGCGGATGACTATGGCTCGGGGCTCTATCACTTGGGGGGCTGCCTTGACAAACTTGCCATGATTGTCCATGCTCTGGACAAATCAAGGATCTATGTCCAGAAATCTGGGCAGTCGGATCGAGTCGGTCATCAAGGTAAAGGGCGTGACAATGGGTACGAGCGCGGGCGTGGCGCATCTAGGAGAGCTGGGTGATGACGGGCGTGCGCTGGTTCGCTGGCGCGACCACAAGCGCTATGCCTGGCTGCTTGGCCTGATCATTCCCACGCTTCCCTTCCTCGCCTTCGGGCTGGTCGAAGCGACGGGGCTGGGCGTGTTCTGGTTCTACGGACCGTTCCTCGTCTTCGTCATCTTCCCGCTGCTCGATCTCGCGATCGGGATGGACGCGACAAACCCGCCAGACAGCGTCATCAAGTGGCTCGAGCAGGACCGCTACTACCGCTGGTGCACCTACCTCTACATCCCCATCCAATACGCCGGGCTGATCCTCGCCTGCTGGCTGTGGTCGAGCGGCAAACTCTCGACCATCGAGGACATCGGGCTGGCGCTGACGATGGCGATGGTCTCCGGGATCGCGATCAACACCGCGCACGAGCTGGGCCACAAGCGTGCGAGCCTCGAGCGCTGGCTCTCCAAGGTCGCGCTCGCCCAAAGCGCCTACGGGCACTTCTTCATCGAGCACAACCGCGGCCACCACGTCCGTGTCGCCACCCCCGAGGACCCCGCCAGCTCGCGGCTCGGCGAGAGCTTTTACGCGTTCTGGCCGCGCACCGTGTCCGGCAGCCTGCGCTCGGCCTGGGAGCTCGAGGGCGTGCGCCTGGAGCGCATGGGCAAATCGCACTGGACTCCCCGCAACGACATCCTCAACGCCTGGGCGATGACCATCGTGCTGTTCGGCGCGCTGACCGCGATCTTCGGGGTCGTGGTGCTGCCATACCTCCTGATCCAGGCGGTGATTGGCTTCTCCCTGCTCGAGGTCGTCAACTACCTCGAGCACTACGGCCTGTTGCGTTCAAAGCGCGAGGACGGGCGCTTCGAGCGCACCGCGCCCGAGCACAGCTGGAACTCCAACAGCGTCGCCTCCAACGTCCTCCTCTACCACCTGCAGCGCCACTCCGACCACCACGCCAACCCGGTCCGCCGCTACCAGGCGCTGCGTCACTTCGAGGAAGCCCCACAACTGCCCACCGGCTACGCGGGAATGATTGTCACCGCCGCGATCCCGCCGCTGTGGCGGCGGATCATGGACCACCGTGTGCTCGCTCATTACGGCGGCGATCTGGAGCGCGTGAACATCCACCCGCGGGCGCGCAAGCGGGTGTTCGCGCGCTATGGCTCGCCCGTCGCGGCGGGCGCCGGCGACGGTGTGGCAGGCAGCGGGAGCGCGGAGGCGCGGCGGTGAGCCGCTGGCGCTGCCCCGGCTGCGGCTACACCTACGACGAGCAGGCCGGGCACCCGCGCGAGGGCTTCCCGGCGGGCACGCCCTGGAGCGAGGTCCCCGATGACTGGGCCTGTCCGGACTGCGGCGTCCGCGACAAGGTCGACTTCACCCTGGCGGGTACAGGCGAGTCGGCTGAAGCATGAGTGCCGCGAGCGCCGCGCGCACGCTGAGGATTGCGCAGCCCAGCTATGCGCAGGCGACGAGGACGCTGCTGCGCGAGCGCTTGCTCGACGCGGCTGAGGCGCTGCTGCGCGAGCGCGCGTGGGCGAGCATCAGCATGGCCGACATCGCCGCGGGCGCGGGCGTGAGCCGCCAGACCCTCTACAACGAGATCGGCTCGCGCCAGGATTTCGCGCAGGCCTATGCGCTACGCGAGACGGACATCTTCCTGCGCGCTGTGCAGCGTGCCGTGAGTGACCATCTCGACGATCCCCACGCGGCGCTGTCCGCGGCGTTCGACGTGTTCCTGCACGCGGCCTCAGAGGATCCGCTGATCCGCACGATCGTCTCCGGCGACGGGAGCGATGGCCTGCTCGCGCTGTTCACCACCCACGGCGCGCCCGTGCTGGGGCTCGCGACCGAGCGCCTGGCAAGCATCTTCGTCGGCGGCTGGCCGCAGGTGCACGCAGAGGATGCGCGCCTGCTCGCCGACTCCGTGGTCCGTCTGGCGATCAGCCACGCGGCGCTCCCGACCGCTCCCGCCGAGACGATCGCCGCAGCGGTCGCCGAGATCCTCGGTCCGTACGTGGACTCGCTGCTGGCGGGGCGCTGCTCGCCAAAGGCCTGATGTGCCGGCGGCTGTGCCGGCGGCGAGGATAGATCTCGGGCTGGGCGGCCGCCCAAGAACCTGTTTCAAGATAGGCGGTGCGGTCGGGGCGTGCATGGACCAAGCTGGGCGTCGCGGGACGGCGCAGCGCATGCTGGTGGCATGTGCGAGCCGTCGCGTGGCGACGGTCGAAGATCCACGGGATCTTCGATCGGTCCAGCGCCGTGTCCAGGTGCGCATCCGGGCGTGCCGATCTTCTTGAAACAGGTTCTAAGCGCCATCGGAGGCGCTTCGTCCCGGCCCTACCCGGCGCGTCTAGCTGCCGCGAGCATTCCCTGAAGCGAATATACTCGCGTTGCAGCGGAGGTATTTTTTCAAGTATCAGGCGTTAAGGGATCACGAGTCAGGGTCAAGCATCAAGAGGAGGAGGGTGGG